>Ga0114918_10002613_pt1 | contig 16089 bp, 11 predicted proteins | sample LantaG_FD_87015 | JGI IMG/M metagenome (GOLD analysis project Ga0114918, IMG submission 87015) | Deep subsurface microbial communities from Baltic Sea to uncover new lineages of life (NeLLi) - Landsort_02402 metaG | ecosystem: Environmental > Aquatic > Marine > Oceanic > Sediment | place...
AAATACAAGATAGATTTTATAGAAGGAGATTTAGTTACTATTACTGATGGTCCTTTTAAAGATAAACAAGGGAAAGTTGATGAAATAGATCACGAAAAAGGAAGAGTTAAAGTATTAGTATCTTTGTTTGGAAGAGATACTCCAGTAGATTTAGATTTTCTTCAAGTTAAAAAAAATTAAAGATTTTAATTAAATATGGCAAAAGCAATAAAAACAACATTAATTTTACAGATTCCTGCTGGACAGGCTAATCCTGCTCCTCCTGTTGGGCCAGCTTTAGGTCAGCATGGTTTAAATATTCAGGAATTTTGTACACGGTTTAATGAAAAAACAAAAGAGCAGGCAGGCGATATTATTCCTGTAGAAATTACAGTTTATCAGGACAGGAGTTTTGATTTAAAATTTAAACAACCACCAGCATCTGATTTATTGCGTAAAGCGGCAGGAATACAAAAAGGGGCTGGCAATCCTTTAAAGCAAAAAGTTGGAAAAATTACTAAAAAACAGGTAGAAGAAATTGCTAAAAGAAAAATGCCTGATTTAAATACAACCGATATGGAAGCGGCTATGAAGATGGTGGAAGGAACAGCAAGAAGCATGGGAATAGAGATAAAGGGATAAATATTAAGAGATGTATGAAAAGCTCTGAAGTAATTCAGGGCTTTTTTATTGGCGGGATATTTTTTTTGATGTATACTTAGAATAATTAGAATTTATGGAATTTAAACCAACAATAGGCCTGGAAGTGCATGCAGAATTAAAGACCAAAACCAAAATGTTTTGTGATTGTTTGAATAATCCAGAAGAAAAAATTGCTAATACAAATATTTGTCCAGTTTGTTTAGCTCATCCAGGAACACTTCCTGTTATTAATAAAAAAGCGTTGGAGCAAGTTATAATAGTTGGTTTATCTTTAAATTCAGAAATTCCTGAGTATTCTAAATTTGATAGAAAAAATTATTTTTATCCTGATTTACCAAAAGGTTATCAAATATCCCAATATGATATGCCTTTATGCAAAGGCGGAGAATTATCTTTATTTTTAAGTAATGATTTGGAAGAATCAAAAAGAAATATTAAAATTACCCGCGTTCATTTAGAAGAAGATACTGGCAAGTTGATTCATTCTACAAATGGAGAATCAACTCTAATTGATTTTAATCGAGCAGGGGTCCCTTTAATGGAGTTAGTAACAGAGCCAGTTATTCATAGTGGAAAAGAAGTAAGGTTATTTGCTCAGGGGCTTCAATTACTTTTTAGGACATTAGATGTTTCAGAAGCAGATATGGAAAGAGGTCAGATGCGTTGTGAAGTGAATATATCATTGGCCAAAGATGAGAAGTTGGGGACAAAGGTAGAGATTAAGAATCTGAATTCTTTTCGGGCAGTGGAAAAATCAATTGATTTTGAAATTCAAAGGCAAAAGGAAATTTTAGAAAAAGGAGAAAAAGTAATTCAGGAAACACGTGGATGGGATGCAGGGAAAGAAATTACTTATTCCCAACGCTTGAAAGAAGAAGCTCAAGATTATCGTTATTTCCCAGAGCCTGATTTGCCGCGTTTACATATTTATTCAGAAAAAGGATCAAACGGATTATTTAATTTAGAAGAATTGAAAAAACAAATACCCGAGTTACCTTGGAAGAAAAAAGAAAGGATTATGAAATTATGCGCTTCTTTAGGAGATGCCAATTTATTAATTCAAGATGAAAAATTAATGAATTTTTTTGAAGAAGTAATTAAAGAATTTAATGATATTGATGTAAAAGATAAAGAGAAGGTTATTAATTTAGCTTTTAATTATTTAGCAAGTGATTTAAAGGGATTGATGGAATCAGGATCGGTTACATTGGAAAAACTTAAAATAACACCACAAAGTTTTTCTCAATTAATCCTTTTTTTATTTGAAGATAAAATATCTTCTCGTGCTGGCAAAGATATTTTAGCAGAAATGGTAGAAAAAGGAGGAGAGCCAGAAGAGATAATAAAATTAAAAGGATTGGAAAAAATTAACGATGAAGGTAAATTAGAACCAATTGTTTTAGAAATAATAAAAAATAATCCTAAAACGATCGAGGATTATAACAAAGGAAAAGAAAACGCACTTCAATTTTTAGTTGGTCAGGCAATGGCAAAAACACGTGGAGCAGCTGATCCAAAATCATTAGAAAAACTATTTAAGGAACAACTCAGTTAGTTTTATAGCTTGTTCTGGGTTTTTAATCCATTGTATGTTTTTCATTTTTTTAAACCACGTCATTTGACGTTTACTGTATTGGATAGTATGAAGTTCAATTAAATTCTGGACTTCTTTTTTATTAAGCTTGTCACTAAAATATTCTTTCCATTCTTGATATCCAATAGTTTGAAGGGAAGGAATCCATCCATATTTGTCTTTTAATGTTTTTACTTCAGTTTCCAAGCCCATTTTTATCATTTTTTTTGTTCTTTTTGCGATTCTTCCTCTTAATTGTTCTTTTGGCAGCTTTATGCCAATTAATAATGTGTTAAAAAGAGATTTGCCGCTTTTTCTTTGTTGCCAAAAGGGTTTATTATTGGCTTTACAGACCTCAATTGCGCGGATTAATCTTCTTTTATTTTTTTTGTCGATTGATTTTGCTCCTTCAGTATCTAATTTTTGATAAATTTTAAAAAGTTGTTCAACTGATTTTTTTTCTAATTCTTTTCTTAATTTTTCTTGGGAAGGAACTTTCGGAAATTGCCAATCTTCAATAATTGAAGATATGTAAAGACCAGTACCACCGCATAGAACTGGTAGTTTATTTCTATTTTGTATATCTTTTATAGCATTACAAGCTAATTCTTTATATTGAGCTGCAGAGAAACGTTTATCAGGTTCTATTATATCTAATAAATGATATCGGATATTACCTTTAGACGGTTTGGCTGTTCCAATATTCATTTCTTTGTATATTTGACGCGAATCTGCTGAAACAATTTCTCCATTAAAAAGTTCGGCTATCTTAATAGCTAGGTCAGATTTACCTGAAGCAGTAGGACCAAGAATGATTAATAATTTATTCATTTTTTAATTGGGCGATAACTTTTTCTATGGATTTTACAAGGTCCATATTTTTTTATTAATTTTTTATGTAGTTTTGTTCCATACCCTTTATGTTGATGAAAATAATATTTAGGATATTGTAAAGATAATTTTTCCATTTTTCTATCCCGTGTTACTTTAGCGATGATAGAAGCTAAAGCAATTGAAAAAATTTTATTATCTCCTTTCACAATAGCTTTTTGTGAAATTTTTAAATTTTTATCTAAGATTCTGTTACCATCAATTAAAATTAGAATTTTTTTGGGATTACGTTTAGGGAGTATTTTATTTAAACAATTTTTCATTGCCTTTTTAGTGGCCTCTGATATATTTATTTTATCAATTGTTTTTGGACCAACAGATGAAATAGTAAATTTTATATTTGGACACTTTTGGATTAATTTAAAAATCTTTTCTCTTTGTTTTTCTGATAATTTTTTAGAATCTCTTGCGTTTTTTAAAATTTCTTTGAAATTTCTATCTTTAATTTGGGATTTTGAATTTACAATAACTGCGGCAGTTGTTACTGGGCCGCAAAGTGGCCCCCTACCAACTTCATCTAAGCCGACGATTGTTTTATAACCTTTTTTCCAATAATATTTTTCTGTTTGTAAATTCATATTTTGCCTTTTCTATCCCTTGTGATAAAATACTGTTAGTTTTAACTACTTGATTTATATTTATATATTATGTATTTTACTCATCTTCATGTCCATAGCCATTATTCCTTATTAGATGGCTTGGCTCGCCCAGAGCAGCTTTTAAAGCAGGCAAAGGAGATGGGTTTAGATGCATTAGCGTTAACTGACCATGGGGCGATGTATGGAGCGATAGAATTTTATTCTCTTGCCAAGAAAATGGGGATTAAGCCAATAATTGGTTGCGAAGTTTATTTAGCTCCTAATTCTCTTACTGATAAAACCCCAAAAATAGATTCAAAATTTTATCATCTTGTACTTTTAGCAAAAAATAAAACAGGTTATTATAATTTATTAAAACTAGTTACCATTGCAGAACTGGAAGGTTTTTATTATAAACCTCGTGTTGATAAGGAAGTTTTAAAAAAACATAGCGATGGGTTAATTGCTCTTTCGGCATGTGCAAAAGGTGAAATTCCATCAGCTCTTTTAGTAGATGATTATAAAAAAGCGTCACACTTAGCTCAGGAATATCAAGAAATTTTTGGAAAAGATAATTTTTATCTAGAATTACAACATCATCCAGAATTACCAGATCAAGAAAAGATAAATGATGGATTGTTAAAACTTTCTAAAGAATTAAATATTCCTGCTGTAATAACGACCGATGTTCATTATACCAAAAAAGAAGATAAAAAAGCTCAGGATGTTCTTTTAGCAATTCAAACAGGAACCGATATTGGAAATCAAGATCGTCTCAGCATGAAAGAAATGGATCTATATTTCAAATCATCAGAAGAAATTGAAAAAGATTTTTCCAAACACCCTGAATTATTTGAAAATATTAAAAAGATAGTTGATCAATGTAATTTAGAATTAGACCTTGGAGAAATAATTTTACCGCATTTTACTACACCTAAAGGGGAAGATAGTTTTCAATACTTAAAAAAAATATCATTACAAAATTTTAAAAAGATTTATTCTCTAAAAAATAAAGAAGCAAAAAAAAGATTTGATTATGAATTAGAAATTATTAAAAAAACTGGTTTTTCTGATTATTTTTTAATCATTCAGGATTTTATTCGTTTTACCAAAGAAGAAAATATATTAACTAATACAAGGGGATCTGCAGCTGGGAGTTTGATCGCATATGTTTTAGGGATTACTTCTGTTGATCCATTGGAGCATGGACTTTATTTTGAACGTTTTTTAAATCCAGAAAGAATTCAACCGCCAGATATTGATTTAGATATTGCCGACAATAGAAGAGCGGATTTAATTAACTATATCACTGAAAAATATGGTCAAGATCATGTGGCTCAGATTATTACTTTTGGAATAATGAAATCTCGTATGGCTGTTCGAGACGTTACTAGAGCATTAGGCCATCCTTATGCTTTAGGTGATCAAATTTCTAAACTTCTTCCGCAGAATATAACGATAGATAAGGCTTTAAGCATTGTTCCTGAGCTTAGGCAATTGTATGAAACTGATACTGATGCTCAAGATATTATTGATATGGCCAAGCAATTAGAGGGTGTAGCTCGTCATGCTTCTACTCACGCTGCTGGAGTTGTTATTTCTCGTGAGCCTTTGGTTCATTACAGTCCTTTGCAACATTCAAGCAGGAATGATCAAGAAGTGATAACTCAATATGATATGTATGCTTTAGAAAAAATAGGATTACTTAAAGTCGATATTTTAGGATTAGCTAATTTAACTATTATAAAAAATGCTTTAAGAATTATTAAAAAGGTTTATGGAGATGAAATAGATTTAGACAAAGTAGGTTTTGAAGATAAAAAAGTTTACAAATTGCTTTCCGATGGAAATACAGTAGGAGTGTTTCAAGTGGAGAGCGGGGGGATGCGAAGATATCTTCAGGAATTAAAACCAACAAAATTTGAAGATATTATAGCTATGTTGTCTTTGTATCGTCCCGGACCAATGGAATTCATTCCATCATTTATTAATCGTAAGAGGGGCAAAGAAAAAATTATTTATCTTCACCCTAAATTAAAACCAATTTTAGAAAAAACTTATAACATCTGTATTTATCAGGAACAACTTATGCAGATAGCCCATGATTTAGGAGGTTTTTCTATGGCTGAAGCTGATGTTCTTAGAAAAGCTGTTGGTAAAAAAATTAAAACATTATTACAAGCGCAGAGAGAAAAATTAATAGAAGGAATGATAAAGAATGATATTAAGAAACCAATCGCAGAGAAAATTTGGGCTTGGGTAGAACCTTTTGCACGTTATGGTTTTAACAAAAGTCATAGCGCTTCTTATGCTCGTATTACTTATCAAACAGCTTGGCTTAAAGCGCATTATCCAAACGCTTTTATGGCCGCTCTTTTAACTTCAGATTTTGGTAATTTAGATAGAATTGCTATTGAAATAGCTGAATGTCAAAGATTAGGCATTGAAGTAAAACCTCCTTCTGTAAATGAATCTTTTGCAGAATTTGGTACAGACAAAAAAACAGGAAATATCTACTTTAGTTTAGCAGCTATAAAAAATGTAGGAGAAGGAGTTGCCACTATAATTCAGGAAGAAAGGCAAAGTAATGGTATTTTTGAAAATCTTACAGATTTCTTAAAAAGAATGCCGCGTCAGGCTCTAAACAAAAAAACTTTAGAAAGCCTTATTAAAGCCGGAGCATTAGATTGTTTTGGGGATAGAGAATTGATGGCAGATCATTTGGAAGAAATTGTAGATTGGGTGTATCGATTTCATAATCATAAAAACGATAATCAAATAAGTTTGTTTGGCGAGAGTGATTCTGACGATGTGCTTGATCATTTAAAAAGAAATAATTCAATTAAGCCATCTAATAAAACACAAAGAATAAATTGGGAAAGGGAATATTTAGGTATTTATCTTACTGGTCATCCTTTAGATAGCTATAAAAATGTTTTAGGTAAGATAGCGCTTACAGTTAGTCAATTAGACCCCCGTCATCTTGGAAGAAAGATTAAAGTTTGTGGTTTTATTTCACGTATTCAAAAAGTAAGAACAAAAAGGGGAAAATCGATGGTTTTTACGCGTTTGGCTGATTACAATAATTCTATTGAAGTTGTTTTGTATCCAACAGTATTAGCTAATAATTTAGCTGTTCTTCGCGAAGATAAGGTATTGTTGGTAGAAGGCAAAATGGATAAAAGAAATGGTAGTTATCAGATTATAGGGGAGAGATTAGAAGAAATTGAACCAATGGAAGCTTAATGCTTGAAAGTTTTTAATATAAAACATATAATATAACAACCTTAAAATAGGCATAATTATGAAACAAGAAAATTCATTAGAAATTATTCGTCATTCTATGGCGCATGGATTGGCTTTAGCTGTAAAAAATTTATTTCCTAAAGCTAAATTTGGTGTTGGCCCAACAATAGAAAATGGTTTTTATTATGATATAGATGTTGGTAAAACCTTATCTTTGGAAGATTTACCAAAGATTGAAAAAGAAATGAGGAAAATTATTAAACAAGAATTACCTTTTAAGAAGAAAAATGTTTCTTTAAAAGATGCGAAAGATATTTTTAAAAAGTTAAATCAAGTTTATAAGGTAGAACTCTTAAAAGATTTAGAGAAATATGGAACTACAGATCAGAATGAAATATTAAAAATCAAGAGTGAAAAAGATAAAAAGAAAAATATTAAACCTCCAAAAACAGTATCTATTTATCAAGTAGGAGACTTTATAGATTTGTGTCGTGGACCACATATAAAAAATACCAAGGAGCTTCCTTTAAGTTTTAAACTTAATAAAGTTTCTGGTGCTTATTGGCGTGGAAAAGAAACTAATGCAATGTTGCAAAGAATTGTTGGTATTGCTTTTACAAAAGAGAAGGAATTAAAAGAATATTTTTATTTATTAGAAGAAGCAGAAAAAAGAGACCATAGAAAATTAGGAAAAGAATTAGATTTATTTAGTTTTCACGAAGAAAGCGTTGGTTTTCCATTTTTTCATAGCAAAGGTATGATTCTGCGGAATATTTTAGAAGATTATTGGAGAAAAGAACATCAAAAAAGCGGTTATACAGAAGTTAAAACTCCAATACTTTTGAATAAAACATTATGGGTGAAATCAGGTCATTGGGACCATTACAAAGAAAATATGTATTTTACCAAGATTGATGAAGAAGATTATGCTATTAAACCAATGAATTGCCCAGGAGGGATTTTAATTTATCAGAATTCTCTCCATAGCTACAGAGATTTACCTATTAAAATGGGAGAATTGGGGTTAGTTCATAGGCATGAATTATCCGGAGTTTTAGCTGGTTTATTCAGAGTTAGATGTTTTACTCAGGATGATGCCCATATTTTTATGACCCCAGAACAGATAAAAGGAGAGATAAAAGGCGTTATAGATTTGACTGATAGTATATATAAAAAATTTGGATTTTCTTACCATGTAGAACTTAGCACCAAGCCTGAAAATGCTATGGGCTCTGATGAAATATGGGAAAATGCTACGAGTAGCTTAAAGCAAGCTTTAAAAGAAAAAAAGATAGATTATATTGTTAATGAAGGAGATGGAGCTTTTTATGGGCCAAAGATTGATTTTCATTTAAAAGATTGCTTGGGTAGAAGTTGGCAGTGTGGGACTATCCAGTTGGATTTTATTATGCCAGAAAAATTTGATCTTTTTTACATTGATAAAAATGGAGATAAAAAGAGACCAGTTATGTTACATAGAACTATTTTAGGAAGCATTGAAAGATTTATGGGCATACTTATTGAAAATTATGCTGGAGCATTTCCTTTGTGGCTAGCTCCAGTTCAAGCAGTAGTTGTTCCAGTAAAAGAAGAAAATATTGATTATGCCAATAAAGTTATTCAATCGCTTCAAGAGAAAGGATTAAGAGTTGAACTTTCAGCTGGGGGTGAAACATTATCAAAGAGAATAAGAGAAGCAGAAATTCAAAAAATTCCTTATATCTTAGTGATAGGAGATAAAGAAGAAAAAAAGAAAAATATTGCTGTAAGAAAAAGAAGAGAAGGTGATATTGGGACCATGACAATTAGTAAATTTTGTGATATAATTCTAAAAGAAATTAAATAATAATAAATAAAAATATGAAAAAAGTAATTTTAAGTTTATTAATTTGCGGGTTAATTAGTGGTGTTTCTGTAAATTTAATATTTGCTGAAGAGACAACTACTACCACAGTTGCTGATACAACAACAACTACAGTTGAGGATACTACAACAACTACGATTATTGATACAACTACAACTACGGTTGAAGAATTTTCTGTGCCTCAAGCATTGGGATTAAATAGAGTAGGATTACTTCCTACAAGCCCTTTTTATTTTTTAAAAGAATGGTGGAGAGGCTTGAAGGTAGGATGGACTAGAGATCCAGTAAAAAAGAGTGAAGTACAATTACGAATACTTTCAGAAAAGATGGCTGAGGCAGAAGCAATATCTCAGAAAGGTCTTAAGCCAGAAGTTTTGGAAAAAGCATTTAGTAATTATGAAGATTCAATGGATAAGTTAAAAACACGATTAGAAGCACTTAAAGAAACTGCAGAAAATCCAAATATTGATAAGCTTCTTGATAGAATAGCTGAAGCTGAAGTTCGTCATTCTGAGGTATTGGATAAAATATTAGAAAGAGTTCCAGAAGCTACTATTCAGGTTGAAAGAGTTCGCCAGAATATTAATCAAACATTGCCTATTCTCCATTTGAAATTTGAAAATCAGGCAGAATTTATGAAACGTCTTGAAAATAAATTACAGGAATTGCAACCATTAAATCCTGCGCCAGTTGGAGAATTTCGAAAGTTAAGAATAATGGAAACTATGCAAGAACAACTTCAGCAAGTAGATTTAGGAAATTATACAGATCATTTTCAGGTAAAAACCAATCAATTAATAAAAAGATTAGAAAATAGAATTCAGCAAAGGGTACAAGTTTTAGAAGGGCAGGGATTTTCCACTAGCACTATAGAGAATGTTATAAATGAATTACCAATGCCAACTCCTAAAATTCCTAAAGGACGTTTACCACAAACACAACCACCAGGAGCTGACACAACTACAACTACAATTGCTGACACAACTACTACAACCGTTGCTGATACAACAACAACCACCAATTAATTTTTTATGTCATACCAACCTAATAAGATTGAACCCAAATGGCAAAAAATTTGGGCTAAAAACAATTATAAAATTTGGCATAGTTCTGATAATCCTAAAAAGAAACATATCTACATTCTAGATATGTTTCCTTATCCTTCTGGAGAAGGGCTCCATGTTGGGCACATAGAAGGATATACAGCTTCTGATATTTTATCACGATATTATAGGATGAAAGGTTATGATGTTTTACATCCAATGGGATGGGATGCTTTTGGATTACCAGCAGAAAATTATGCTATAAAAACAAAGAAAAATCCTAAAGAAGTTGTGGCAAAAAATGTTAAACATTTTCGTCAACAGCTTCAAGCAATGGGATTTAGTTATGATTGGCAAAGGGAAGTTAATACAACAGATCCTAATTATTATAAATGGACTCAATGGATATTTTTACAACTCTATAAGCATGACTTAGCTTATGAAGATGAAATTTCTGTTAATTGGTGTCCCTCTTGTAAAACTGTTTTAGCTGATGAAGAAGTTGTTGGAGGTAAATGTGATCGCTGTAATACTTTAGTGGAAAGAAAAAAATTAAAACAATGGGTTTTAAAGATAACAGCTTATGCAGATAAGTTATTAAAAGATTTGAATTTATTAGATTGGCCTGAAAGAGTAAAAACAATGCAGAAAAATTGGATAGGTCGTTCTGAAGGCGTAGATATAGAATTTAAAGTTGTTGGGCACGAAGAATATATTAAAGTTTTTACAACCAGAGCTGATACAATTTTTGGGGCTACTTATTTAGTATTGGCTCCTGAACATTCTTTAATAAAAAAAATTACTTCTGAATCTCAACTTTCTGAAGTTAATTCTTACATTGAAAAAGCTTCACAAAAATCAGATTTTGAAAGGCAAGCTGATATCAAAGAAAAAACAGGAGTATTTACAGGAGCCTATGCTATAAATCCTGCTAATAGAGAAAGAATACCAATTTGGATATCCGACTATGTTTTAATAAGTTATGGCACTGGAGCGATAATGGCTGTTCCTGCTCATGATGAACGGGATCTTCAATTTGCTGAAGAGTTTCGTTTACCAGTAAAAGAGGTTATTTCATCAGATGGAATATTAATGAATTCTGGTCCTTTTGATGGTACTCCTTCAAAAATAGCTCAAGAAAAAATTGTTCTCTATATCGGAGGTAAGAAAAATGTACGGTATAAATTAAGAGATTGGGTTTTTTCCCGTCAAAGATATTGGGGAGAACCTATTCCTATTATTAAATGTCCTAAATGTGGAAATATTCCTTTAAAAGAAAGCCAATTACCATTGAAGTTGCCTGAGGTTAAAAAATATCAACCAAGTGGAAAGAATGAATCACCATTAGCTGATATTTCATCTTGGGTAAATGTAAAATGCCCAAAATGCAAAGGTCCTGCTAAAAGGGAAGTAAATACAATGCCTCAATGGGCAGGTTCTTCATGGTATTTTTTGCGTTATTTAGATCCAAAGAATAAGAAAAAATTAGTTGATATTAAAAAAGAAAAAAACTGGATGCCAGTTGATGTTTATATCGGAGGAATAGAACACGCGGTTTTACATCTTTTTTATGCTCGTTTTTGGCATAAATTCCTTTATGATATTGGAGTTGTTTCTACTCCAGAACCATTTGCTCGTTTAATTAATCAAGGTATTATCTTAGGCGAAGATGGAGAAAAAATGTCTAAATCAAGGGATAATGTAATAAGCCCTGATAATATTATTAAAAAATATGGAACTGATAGTTTGAGAATGTATGAGATGTTTATGGGGCCTTTATCTTTTTCAAAACCATGGGGCAGCCAGGGAGTTGTTGGGATATATCGTTTTCTTAATAGAGTTTGGTATTTGGTGGCTGAAAAAAATCCAATAGCTGGTAAAAAGACTAAGAAGAAAAAAGAAGAAAAATTAATTTTAACTCCAGAGGCGAAGAGAAAAATGAAAGAGAATTTGAAGAATTTGGAAAAGACAAGACATAAAACCATTAAGAAGGTAACAGAAGATTTGGAAAAACTTCATTTTAATACAGCCATTAGCTTTTTAATGGAATATGTTAATCAATTATATGAAGTTCCTTTGGAAAAAATAAACAAAAAACATTTAGAAAGCTTGGTTTTACTTTTATCTCCATTAGCTCCTCATATGTCTGAAGAATTATGGAATGTATATCTAAAACATCGGAAATCTATTGGAAAAGAAAAATGGCCTTCTTATAAACCTCAATTAACAGAAGAAAAAAATTTTATATTAATAGCTCAAGTAAATAGCAAGATAAGAGCTAAATTAAAAGTAAAGAAAGGTATTGATAAAGTTGAAGCAGAAAAATTAACAAAAAGTTTTCCATTGATAAAAAAATATTTAGGGAAAAAGAAGATAAAAAAAGTTATTTTTGTTGAAGATAAACTTATTAACTTTGTAGTATGAAAAAGATCGTAGTTATTGGCGGAGGCACTGGTGTGTTTACTGTTTTAACTGGTTTAAAAAATTATCCTTTTCATTTATCTGCAATTGTTACAACAGCTGATGATGGCGGTTCTTCAGGGATTTTACGAGAAGAATTTGGTATTTTACCTCCAGGAGACATTAGAAGAGTATTAGTAGCTCTTTCATCTGATAGCCCGGTTTTAGCTAATTTGTTTAATTATCGTTTTGAGAACGGAACAGGATTAAAGGGTCATAGTTTTGGCAATCTTTTTCTCACTGCTTTGGAGAGAATAACAGGTGATTTTAATCAGGCTGTTAAAGAAGCATCAAAGATTTTAGGAATTAAAGGAAAAGTTATTCCTGTAAGTTTAGATTATACGCGTCTGTTCGCCCGTTTGGAAAATGACTTTTTAGTAGTGGGAGAATCAAATATTGATGTTCCTAAACATGATGGAAGTTTGTTTATCGAAGAAGTTTTTTTAAATCCAGAACCTAAAGCTAATAAAGAAGCTATTAAAGCCATTAAAGAAGCAGATATTATCATTGCTGGACCAGGTGATCTTTATACAAGCATTATTCCTAATTTTTTAGTAAAAGGAATTAAAGAAGCAATAAAGAAATCACGAGCAAAGAAAGTTTATATTTGTAACACAATGACAAAACACGGGGAGACAAATAAGTTTACAGCAGAGGATTTTTTTGCTACATTAGAGAAATATCTTGGAAAGGGAGTAATTGACTATTTTCTTGTTAATATTGAAAAACCAAAGAATTGCTATTTAGGCAAATACAATAAAGAAAAAGCTGAATTGGTAAAATATGATAAAAAGATATTAAGTTCTTGGAAAAAACCAAAAGTGATTTTTGCTCGTTTATTAAGACAAGGACCATTACTTCGTCATGATTCTAAGAAATTAGCTAAAGTGATTTCAAATATTTAGATAATTATGGACAAGAAAGAATTTTCAGAGTTTTATAATAAAAACATAGATAAAGTTTTTCGTTTTATCTATTTACGTGTAGATACAACTGAAACAGCTCAAGATTTAACATCTTTAGCTTTTTTAAAGTTATGGAAAAGACAAGGTTCTGAAATTTCTAATTCCACTGCTTTTCTTTATAGAATAGCAAGAAATCAAATAATTGATTTTTATCGTTCAAAAAGAAAAAAACCTCTTTCTTTGGACAAAGTTGGGGAAATTGCTGATTTTCAAGTTACCCAACCTACTTTTTCTGAAAAAATAGAATTAACTTTGGAAATGGAAAGAATTAAAAAAGTTATTCAGAATATAAAGCCTGTTTATGCAGATGTTATTATTTGGCATTATGTAGATGATTTATCAAGTAAAGAAATTGCTCAGATATTAAAAAAAAGAGAAGGAAATGTGAGAGTAATAATCCATAGAGCATTACAAGCATTAAAAGAACAATTAGAAGTGTAACAAATCTCTGTTTTCTACGTCTTCTGTAGTAGAAGAAATTATGCAAGAAAAAGACCTTATTAAAAATTTAAAAGATTTAAAACAAATAAAGCCTAATCAAGATTGGGCTTTTTGGCTTAAATCTAATATTTTACAGACAGAGCCTAATAATTTATATAATAAACCAAGAGTTAAATTGGCGGTTTTTTCATTTATTCCTAAATATCAAAAAGTATTCATTCCTTCCTTAATGGCTTTCTTTTTTGTTTTTTCTTTTACTTTTGCCCAGACAACTTTGCCTGGTAATGTTTTATATCCAATAAAAACTTTAACTCAAAATGCTAAAATTCATTTTGCTTCTGAAAATACAAAGCCAGTTGTCCGTTTGGAAGTTGCAAAAACAAGGATGGAAGACTTAGGAAAAATTCAGAATCATCAAAAAGAGATTAGTGCTATTACTCAGAATGTTAGAAAAGATTTAGAAATTGTTACCCAAGAAATTAAAAAAATAGACAAAAAACAGGTTGCGTTAAATGTTTCAAAAGATATTCAGGAAAGAAGCAAAAATTTAAAAGATCTTGCAGATGGCATTCCTTTAGATGATAAAGATAGAGAAGAGTTAAATAAAAGCGTAGAAGATTCTCAGTCTCAGGTTCTTGCCCTTATTATACAAACCACAGACGAAATTAATCAATGCCCAAGTTATTTAAAAGATATGTTAACAGATTTGGGAAAATATTTTAATGATGTTCAAGAAGGTTTATATCAATGGTCTTCTGATGATATTATTAAATCTCGAGATTTATTTATAGAAGCAAATGATGCTTTTAAAGCTGAAGATTGTTTAACAGCGATAGATAAGATTGAAAGTATTAATATTCTTATGTCAATTTACTCTTTGGATGTTCAGGTCGAAACTTCAACACCAGAGAGTTTGAATTGAGATTCTTCTGTTATTCTTGTGAAAATGAGAATCTCTAGGAGAAAAAATGTTATTGCCAACAAGAAACTGATGGGTGCATCAAGAGCGCTCTTCATTAGTTTCAAGGCAGGTCGTTAATAACTCTAAAATTAACAAAAATCGATTAAATAAAAATGAATAAAAAAATTATTGCATTTGGTTTCGCTTGTCTCTTTGCTGTTTCTATGGCTGCTCCTTCAGTCGGAGCAATTACTGATGCAGAATATCAGACACTAGTGGACCAATTAGCTCAGTTGACAGCTCTGTATAATGGGCTTCTAGCTCAGACTACAGTGCCAACAGCTGGTGCTGCAGTTTGCTTCAATACTGATTTGTCAAATGGAATGACATCAAATGATGTCGAAAATCTTCAAATCGTATTGAATAAGAATGCCTCTACTCAAGTAGCTTCTTCTGGTGCTGGTTCACCGGGTAATGAAACCAGTTATTTTGGTTCATTAACATTAGTTGCGGTTAAGAAATTCCAATCTTCAGAAGGAATTACTAATACCGGCTATGTTGGTCCTTTGACCCGAGGTGCTTTGAATGCTTTGTATTGTACTGCAGTCACTCCAGTTACTACCTATCCTGCTGGTTGTACTTCAGCCGTTGGCTTTAGTACTACAACTGGATTATCATGTGCTGGTACAGTGACTTATCCTGCTGGTTGTACTTCAGCCGTTGGCTTTAGTCCTACAACTGGACTATCATGTGCTGGAACAACTACTGTTGGTCCAAGTGAAGGTTCAGTTACAGTAACCTATGATGCTATTCCTATAAATTCCACAACTGTTAATAGAGGTGAAAATAAAGCTGTTATGGGTATAAAAGTTAAAGCTACGGGTTCTGACATGACAGTTACTCGTCTTTGGTTAGACATTGGCACACGTATATGGTTGTCTGCAGATTCTGTATCCCTATTAGATGGCTCAACAGTTCTAGCAACTTTGCCACTTTCAGCTTCAACAGTTTCTGAAATTACAGCAGGTTCTCTGTATCAACTTCAATTCAACAGCTTAAACTTTATGGTTCCAGAAGGAACAACAAAGGTATTAACAGTAAAGGTTAGTCGTCCATCAGCCACAGTAGCTAATACAGATGTTGTTGTTGCTATTACTAGTTCATTAAGAGCAATTGATAGTACTGGTCTTTCAGAGTCATATGTCCTTCCAAGTACTCGTACTTGGACTCTTGCTAATGCCGCAGCTTCAACAGGAACGTTGACAGCTACTTTAAATGTAGGTTCTCCGGTAGATCAATCAATATCTGGTCTTAGTACTGTTGCTGGTACCTTAACCCCAGTCAAATTAATGGATATTGATCTTAAAGCAAAGGATGGACCAGTTAATATTACAGATATTTCTGGTACTGATGCTTCAAGTGGAACACCAGAAGAAGATATGGCTTCGTTAGAACTTCGTGATGGTGCGACTGTTCTTAGTTCTG
>Ga0114918_10002614_pt1 | contig 16082 bp, 14 predicted proteins | sample LantaG_FD_87015 | JGI IMG/M metagenome (GOLD analysis project Ga0114918, IMG submission 87015) | Deep subsurface microbial communities from Baltic Sea to uncover new lineages of life (NeLLi) - Landsort_02402 metaG | ecosystem: Environmental > Aquatic > Marine > Oceanic > Sediment | place...
CGGCTCCCATTATATAACTTGTCGGCGAGAGCATTTCCTGCATACCGGGCCCGCCTTTTGGTCCCTCATACCGGATAACCACGACGTCGCCTGCTTTGACCTTGCCGCCCAATACGCCGTCACAGGCCTCTTCCTGGCTGTTAAAAATGACAGCCGGGCCGGTATGGCTTAGCATCGCCGGTGCGACACCCGCTGTTTTTACTACACTGCCGTTGGGGGCTAAGTTGCCTTTAAGGATAGCCAGCCCGCCGGTTTTGGAATACGCATTTTCGATGGTGTGGATACACTCAGCATCTTTTATTTTTGCATCAGCGATATTTTCGCCCAGCGTTTTTCCTGTAACGGTAGGGCAGTTCAGATTGAGCAATTCTTTGATTTTGCTTATTTCTTTGAGTATTGCGCTTATCCCACCGGCTTTGTCGACGTCCTCGACGTGCCATTGGCTCGAAGGCGCGACCTTGCAGATATTCGGGCATTTTGCGCTGATGGCGTTTATACGTTCAAGGTTGTATTTGATGCCGGCTTCGCTGGCGATTGCCAGCGCGTGCAGAACGGTGTTTGTCGAGCCGCCCATCGCCATATCAAGAGCAAAGGCGTTGTCCAGCGATTTTTCATTGATTATGTCCAGCGGCTTGACGTCCTTTTCAATCAGGAACATAATTTGGCTGCCGGCTTTTTTGTAAAGTTTTTCTCTTTGCGGGTCGGTTGCCAGTATCGTACCGTTACCCGGCAGAGCCATTCCGATTGCCTCGCAAAGACAGTTCATGAATTGGCTGTGAACATCCCCGAGCAGCTTCCCTGTCCCGGGCAGGCCGTAGCTTCGAGTTCTTTTAGCTGTTGTTCGCTGATTTTGCCGGCATTGAACTGGGCAACACCTTCGAATATACTGATAAGGTCAACGGCTTTGCCGTTTTTTGTTTTGCCCGCCGCCATAGGTCCGCCCGATACAAAAATCGTCGGTATATTCAGCCGAACCGCTGCCATCAGCATTCCCGGTATGATTTTATCGCAGTTGGGAATACAAACAAGAGCGTCAAAGCAGTGTGCTCGTCCCATAGTCTCGACCGAATCGGCGATAATCTCGCGCGAGGCCAGAGAGTACTTCATACCGGTATGGGCCATAGCGATGCCGTCGCAGACAGCTATGGTATTAAACTCAAAGGCCGTACCGCCGGCCTGGCGAATCGCCTGCTTGACAATCCGCCCGACCTTGTTGAGATGAACGTGCCCCGGCACTATCTCACAAAAGCTGTTGGCAATACCGATGAACGGCCTGTCAATATCCTCGTCACTTAATCCGCACGCGTGCAGCAGACCCCGGTGGGGGGCTCGCTGAAAACCTTTTTTGACCGTATCACTTATCATTTCTGTCCTTTCTCTGAAAATCGCCCACAAAGCCCACAAGGGTGATTTTAGTACCTCTGTCGATACAAATAAAGAAAAATCGGTTGTCTTGAGAAGCCCAATATGTATAATTACATCTCGAACTTAATTATAAACTTAAGACCTTTAAGGAGATTGAGTAAGATGACACACATAAGATTTTTCGTCTGCTTGGCTGCCGTTGTGGTTTTTTCACTGCTTTTGGCAGCAGGCTGTGGCCCCGGTGCTGGGGAGGCTGCGACCTTTGCCTTTAAGTTCGCACCCGGTGATTCGACAAGTTATAAGCTGATAATGGAAAGCGAGGACAGCGTTGCATTCGAGGGTGCCATCGCAGAAAGCCCCCGCTTCAAAGGCGGTTGCAACCGCACAGAAGTAGAAATGACCTTCAGCCAGCAGATACAAAGCGTTGATGACAACGGCAATGCCGTCGCGAAAATCACGGTCCGGGACCTCAAATACTTATTCACACGTGACGGAAAGCCTGTACTGGACTTCGACAGCGCTGCAGGAAAAGGCCGGGACAATCCATTCGCAAAGCTCATCGGGCAAAGTTACACCATAGAAATCGCCCACGACGGCCGAGTCAAAAGAGTCGTTGATGTAAAGCAGGCCCGCGCAGCAGTCAGGGGTTCTCAGCTGGCTAACAACGCTGCTTCGGGGCTGCTTACTCCGGATGCGATAAAAAAATTCCACGGGGCTTTGGTTCTGCCGCAGGCCGGTATGGGGCGATTGCAGCCGGGGCAAAGCTGGAGCAGCGTAAAGGTCTTCGACTATCGTATGCTGGGCACGGCGTCTTACGAAAGAATTTACACCGTAAAAGAAATCAAAAAACAGGACGGCCGACAGACCGCTGTTGTCCAGATGGATGCTATCCCCAGCTCGGACCAGACAGAAGACCTGCGCACAGAGCAGGAGATCAGCGCCTTTTCAGATATGTTCGATACCACGCAGACATACACGGGCCAGCTGGAGCTGGACCTAAGCTCCGGCAAAGTCCAGAAGTACTCCGAAGAACTGCAGTCGCAATGGCTCATGGTCGACCCACAGGCCAAACAAAAAGGCAGCGAAGAGCCGGATGCGGTAATAATGAGTGTTGTTCGTTCCTACAGTCTCGAAAGAGTTGATTAAAAACCATTGGAGCATAAGTGAACAAGAGCATAAGGAAAGACTTGTGCTCTTATGACTTTTGCACTTATGTTCCTAATCGAAAGTGCAAAAATTGAGAGCCGTACTAACTATTCTCACGTTTGCTTTTTTGAGCGTCTTAGTCGGCTGCGAGGCAGGCCTCGCGGAGAGACAGGTGCCGGCTGGCGGCAGGAGGCTGTTGACTGTGGATTTCCAGCCTGGGCAAACCCTGCGATACAAATTTATGTCCAGCAGGGATATCGAGGTCGACTGGAGCTTTGCACAAGATGACGCCAAAAAGGCCAAAAGCAAGGTCGATAAATCGCGTGAGTCAATGGAAATGATAGTTGCTTACACCCCAGTTGAGGTCGGCCGCTATAGCCTGACGACTATCAAGGCAACCTGTGAATCGGTAAAGGTAAGGCGAAAACAACGGCGCAGCACAAAGGACGCCGTGGAAAGTCTCTCTGGCAAATCCTTTATCATTACTGTCAGCCCGACCGGAAAGATAGAGGATTATTCCCAGTTGGACGAGCTGATTCGCGAAATCGGTAAAAAGGCATTCCGTACGGGCGGCAGGGAAGGAAGAATCAAAGAACCCGATATGATAAGCGATTTCGTCGCCACGCAGTGGTTTTTGTGGGATGTGATTGCCAGCATTGAAAAACCTCTCGACGGCGTGTCGGTAGGCCGCAGCTGGACGTCAAAACTCTCCGTGCCGACGCCGATGGTCTCGAGACTCGCAAGGGATGTTACTTATACACTTGACGAAATCCGACAGAGCGAAAAAGGGCAGCTCGCTGTCATAAAGAGCAGTTACTCACTTGCCAAATCAGCCCCAAAGAGCTGGCCGATACCTTATGCCGGCAGATTCCGGATGAGCGAAACCTTCGGTTTTCTTACACGCTATAAGTACCTTAATTTGCAGGGTGGAGGGCAGGAACTGTTCAATATCGACTCGGGCCGAACAGAGCAATACAATCAGCAATACCAGCTGAATATCGAGGCCTCTGCTCCATTCGGTCTTGGGGCGGGTCCCAGAATAAAAATTAAACAGAACTTGACGATGCAGCTTCTCGATTAAGAGCACAAAACTTATGCACGGAGGTAACCTCAGGTTGGAGCACAAAAATCTATGGGCGCCGTGGCGAATCGGATATATTCAGGGCTTAAACGAGCGCGGCGAGTGTTTTATCTGCCATAATTTGCAGAACCCGCAGGATGACGATAAGAATCTGGTGCTGTGGCGCTCTAAGTGTTGTATTGTGGTACTCAATCGTTTTCCCTACAACAATGGTCATTTGCTTATAGCGCCGGCCCGACACATCCCCGGCCTTGACGAAGCAACCGATGAGGAATTACTGGAAATGATTAAACTGGTAAGGGAGTCGCAAAAGGCCTTGTCGCTGGCGATAAAGCCCCACGGCTTCAATGTCGGAATGAATTTCGGCAGGTGTGCAGGAGCCGGCCTGCCCGAGCATTTTCACATCCACGTCGTCCCGCGGTGGGATGGGGATACGAATTTTATGAGCGTATGCAGTGATACTGATGTTGTAAGCCAGAGCCTGACCGAGCTTCTTGAGCAATTAAAGCACATAAGCAAAGAGCACAATCTGCCCCACTTATAAAAAATGTGTGGTGAACTTAGCTGTTACGCAGTCAGTGAAACTCTCAGCCGGGGTCGAAAGTTCCCGGAGAAGCCGCATCCTTATCGCTCCAACTTCGAACGCGACCGTGACCGAATAATACACTCGTCTGCATTCAGGCGCCTTGAAGGCAAAACCCAGGTCTTCACGCCGGGCCTTGACGACCATTACCGCACCCGCTTGACACACAGCATCGAAGTCGCACAGATAGGAAAAACCATCGCTAAGGAGCTCGTGCTCAATGAAAGCCTTACCGAAGCCATATGTCTTGCCCACGACCTGGGACATCCGCCGTTTGGGCACGCCGGCGAAAAAATCCTTAACGATTTAATGGCTGAATTCGGAGGATTCGAGCACAACCGTCAAACACTGCGAATCGTCGAACTGCTCGAACACCCTTATCCGGATTTTGCCGGCCTGAACCTGATGTATGAGACCCGTCTCGGATTAGCAAAACACAAAGGCCCGTATGACCAGCCTAAAGATGTAACTTTTACCGAACCAAACTGTTCGCTTGAAGGCCAGGTTTCTGTCATTGCCGACCGTATCGCCGTAAGTTCCCACGACCTTGAAGACGGCATGCGGGCAGGCCTGATTAGCAGTGAGCAGCTAAAGAATATTGGGTTATTCACCGAAGCGCAAAGCCGAATCAATGCCGAAATGATCAAAGACACAGCCGTCCAAAGGACAAGAACAGCAAAAGCAATTATTGACAAACTCGTCAGCGACTGTATCTACGCGAGCAAAAAAACTCTCGAAAAGGCAAACGTAAAGACAGTTGACGATGTCTGTGCCGCAGGCGAAAATCTGATTGTCCTTTCAGCTGAAAACGACGCTGGGTTCATCAAGCTGGAGAAGTTTTTATTGGCGAACTTTTATCAGCATAAATCGCTGATGCAGATAGCGGACAAAGTAAAGCTCTGGCTTGAGAGGCTTTTTGAAAAGTTCTGCCAAGAGCCGAAATTAATGCCGGCTTACTTCCAGCAATTGATAGACCAGCAGAGCCTGCAGCGCACAGTCTGTGACTACATCGCCGGTATGACCGACAGATTTTGCCTGAAAATGCTCAAAGCCAATAGTTAGCCCCACAGCCTGCCCTGAGCGGCGCCAAAGGGTTTTACGTAGGCTTTGGATATGCTATGAAAAGATTACTCGCATCTTGTTTTGGTCTTGGCCGGCTGCCTCTCGCTCCGGGAACCTGGGGCTCGCTGCCGCCGGCGATTATCTTTGCCCTGATGTGCCATTTCGGCGCATCAGCTGTGTTAGTGGCGGTGGTAATGGCAGTTTTGGCTTTGGCCGGTTCCATCGTTTGTGTTAAGTGCGCTTCCGCCGTAATCGCCGCAACTGGCCAATCCGACCCGCGGCAGCTCGTCGCCGACGAGTTCGCGGGCCAGGCTTTGGTTTTTGTAGCGGCAGTCTTCTTACACGAGCCTGATTTTATGAAGACTGCGGTGCTTGGATTCGTTTTTTTTAGAATTTTCGATATTGCAAAGCCTTGGCCAATTCGGCGACTTGAGAAACTGCCAAGTGGCTGGGGTATCCTTGCCGATGATTTATTGGCAGGCCTTTATGCCGCCATCGCCTTGGTGATTTGCCTCAGACTCTGGGCCGCCTGCTCCGTAAGTTAATTTAGGAACAAAGAATGACTGCGGAATATTCTGTCGAAGTCTGCAAAACACTTAAAGAAAGATTCCACGCTGCCGCCTTGCATCGTCCGATGCGAATCAGCTGCTACGACCCCGGCACCGAATTAGTTTATGACGTTACGGCTGTTGGCTCAGCGGATACCGCAAGGTTGCGCTTGGTTATCGAAAAGTTTGTAGGCGGCGGCTATGCCGGACAGGTGTACAAGGTTAAAATACTAAACACTGAGGGCAGCTCCATAGAGGGTATTGAAGCTGGTGGCACTTATGCTATGAAGATTCTCGTCCCGCCTGCTGACTTTGCTCGAATATTTCGAAACGCACTTTACTGGCTCGGCTTCCAAGGGGCATTTGCCCTTCAGGTAAATCCCGCTGCTGCCAGGGCCGGCGCCCTTTGGCAAAAGTTCATTCGACGCGCCGCGAAAATTCGATTCGGCGATGAAACTAAGGTTGTGGATGTCTACGCGACATTCATTGACCCTAGGCTCGGCAGTTGTGGTGAGCTCTCCGAATGGATTGACGGGCGTACTTGGCAAATGGAGGTCGACGAAAATCTCGACTCGCTCAAACTCTGGCGCAGGGCCAAGGCAGTGGACCTACAAAGACTTGGCTCGCCCGAGTATCGGACAAAACGCCGGTTCATGGCCGATTTCGTAAAGCTGCTTCACGATATCGGAGCTCACGAGTTCGCAAGGCAGTACTATTGGTGGACGTATAAGAGTCAGCCAAACTGCCTGAAGCGAAAAGATACCGACGCTGACCCTTCTGCTGGGTTAGTAGCCGTCGATTTTAGAGCAGGTCTTGCATTGCTGCCTTTTCTGCCGATGAGTCCGGGAGACTTCAAGTTGATAATCGACGGCCTTGTGCGGGGCTCTTTGGTACAATTTGACCGCGGTGATATAAACAAACTCCAGCAGTTCGTCGATGCCTATAGCAACGATTTCGCCGATATGCGACAAATGCTGGATGAGTTAAAAGCAGCCGAGCGCCTCTATCGCAATTCGCTTGTGGATATTACACACAATCACATTCGGCTGCTTTACAGCGGGCAGCTTTGGTCAGCGATTTTCGACAGTGCAGTTACTGGTTGGAAGGTGCGCAACTTTGTAGACGAAGCCAGCGAACGCACACTGCGAGCAAGCAAGTTTCTTACCTTTATCTTTTGTCTGCTTGGCGCTATCCCATTTTTGGGCAGGTTACTCAGACGCCTATGGGCCAGGCCTGATTGGCGGATGCACTACCTGAGACTTCTGACCAGTTGGGATTATTTTAAGCAGGCAGTTCGCACAAAAATCGCCGAGAAGGTAATCGTATGGCACAGGGCCGGCAGGGTTAGTGCCCAGCGGGCGATAAAGCTCGCCGACCAGCCTTGGCGATTCTTCTGCCATTTGCCATTTTTGATTCTGTTTTTTCCCGGATTGCACAGATTTTTTACTGACTTGGAGTTCTTCAAGGACAAACTGCATTATATTTTCGTACGACCCCTCAAGCTTTACTTCGCCGCCGAGCTCCGCCGGCAATGGCTTTGCGATATGGTCGACGAAGGCCGAAAAAAGCATATTCTCACTGACCAGGATGCCGATACGATACTCTCTCAACTGGATGAACCTTACATTCAACGATACCTGCTCAGCCTTGTTGTACACCTTTTGACATTACCAGTTACTCAGATTGTCTCGGTCATTGTAGCTTGGATTTACTGGCGCAGGACCGGAGATGAACTTGGTGCCGGAGGGATACTCGTATTGTTTCAGGTCATACCAATTTCCCCAGGCTCAATCTGCCGTGGCCTCTATACAGTCGGCATAGCGATTTATGACCGCAGCTTCAGGGATTACAACATTGCTGTGTTCCTGAGCTTTATCAAATATATTGGGTACTTGGCCTTTCCAATTCAGATGACGTATCACTATCCTGCGCTGGCGAGGTTTATGGCGGCTCACTGGGCAACAGAAGCGGTTCATATTGTACCTGTCTTCGGCGAGAGGGGGGCATTGCTGGAGCACTGGATATTTTGCTTGTTCTACAATTGGCCTTTGACAATCCGACGCCGGATGCGAAGACGTGCCGAGATACGAGCGTTGATAAAACCGCGATATTGGCACGTTGGCTTGTATATCCCCGCGGCGGTGATTATTCTCGGATTTGCCGATTTCGCTTATCTGCTAAGTGCTGGGCAGTTACCCAGCATGGGTAGTATTTGGTGGCTTTTATTGCTGGCACTCGTGCCGATACTTTGTGGTGCCGCTGTAACTTTAGGTTGCGCAGGGGCGCCTTTATGGAAACGCATCGTTTCCGCCGCCGGCTCCGGTGCTGTGGTCGGTTTGCTCTACACGGTCGTCTCCGTGGCCCTCGCGGGCCCCGACACGCCTGCCCCCGGCCAAATCGCAGCAGCCTGTTTATGGCGGCTGTTTGTTTTCGCGGCCTTCGCGCCTGTTGGAGCGATATTTACCGAGCTTAAGCTCCCTGATCCGGATTTGGCATAGTCTTAGGTTCTTTGCCATTTATCGATGTATTTATGAGATATTTTTCGCCAATTGACTCTTGAAGGAACGCCGGTTTATGCGATAATTATGTAGAGTCCGGATTTGTGCTCTCGACACAAGATGGGCTCCTGAGCGAGCGGAGCTTGTGATAAATCGTCTTGTTACGGTTTCGACGTAGGAGAAAGGAGTCAAAAATGGAAACGGAAGTCATATCTCCAAGACTAATCAAGATGGTAAATCACAAGTACACCCGAAAACTACTGGCAAAGAAAATCGACGATTACATCTACAAAACTATAGTAAAGGATAATACAGAAGATTTAGAGAAAGTGGGGTTAAGAAGATATGAGTTTTTTTCAGCAATGCTGTATTGTGTGATTAGAAGTGTAGATAAAGGCTACGTGTCAAAGGAAGTTATAAGAAAAGTCATAGATGTATTTGTTCAAAATAGTCTTATTGGTGGAGACCAAAATTACGAGCAGACCATTGAGAAATTCAAAGGGAAATATGGCGAACCGCCGCCGAGTTTCATCGTCCTCTCTCCTACACAAATATGTAACTTAAAATGCATGGGCTGTTATGCATCTTCAGCAGCGAATACGCCGGACACGATACCTTATCCTTATGTAGATAAGATAGTAAGTGAGGTCCACGACTCCTGGGGCAGCAGGTTTATAACTATCAGCGGTGGTGAGCCATTTATGTATAAGAGCGAAGGTAAAACCCTTTTTGACATCTACCAAAAATACGATGATATGTTCTTTTTGGTATATACCAACGGCACTGTCATTGACGAAAACATCGCGGCGGGACTCGCAAAATCCGCAAATGCTACACCCGCTATCTCCGTCGAAGGCTTTGAAAAAGAAACCGACGAAAGAAGAGGCCACGGAACCTTCAAAAAAATCCTAAGGGCCTTTGAGCATTTGCGACGGGCCGGTGTCCCCTTCGGAATTTCGGTAACCGCAACAAGCAGAAACGTGGACGTCCTCCTGACGGATGAATTTTATGATTTTTACTTTAAGCGGCAGGGTGCATGCTATATGTGGCAATTCCAACTGATGCCGATTGGACGGGGAAAGGATGAGATGGACTTAATGGTCAATCCGCAGCAGAGACTTCGGCTATACAGAAAATGGGAAAAACTGCTCAGCGAAAAGAAATATTGTATGGCTGATTTCTGGAACAGCGGCGTACTCACAAGAGGATGCATCGCTTATGGTCGTAGCGGTGGATACATTTATATCGACTGGCACGGCAATGTAACACCTTGTGCCTTTATTCCTTACTACGTTGATAACATCTATGATTTATATAACAACGGGAAAACCCTCTCTAATGCATTGTTCTCTGATTTTATGAAAAACGGCCGAAAGTGGCAGGGAGAATACGGCCTTGACAATTGGAAAAAACCGCATAACTGGTTGATGCCTTGCTCAATAAGAGACCATTACGACATCTTCAGAAACTTGGTCTTGACAAAACAAGCAAAACCCGAGGATGAAAAAGCCAAAGAGGCGTTGGAATCTGATGATTATTTCGAGGTGCTCAAAGCCTATGACGAACAACTACAGCGATTGACAGAAAAAATCTGGCAAAACGAATATCTAAATGTATAATAACTATCTGATTGATAGAATGCACAGGAAAATGCCGTATACGGTGAAGCATAGTTCGTTCTTTTAAGAAAGTAAACATCAATAAGAAGGAAATCTGAAAATGGCCATCGAGGCACCACTCGGCAGGTACAGAAAAAATAACCTTAAAATCTATATTGTTGTTTGTGTGATTTTTGCAGTTGTCTTTGCTTATGACGGGTATCTGAGTAAATACGAGTGGTCGCATCGTCGCAGCTTCTATGAAAAACACGTCAAAAATGGCCAGCCCGACGACACGATGATATTTAACCAGAAAGCACCCATCTTTCTTGGTGCCGCCGCGGTTGCTCTCGGCATCTGGCTGTGGACAATTAAAAATAGAAAGCTTATCGCCGATGAAAACGAACTTATCGTCAGCGACAAACAAAAGATTCCTTACGGTTCCATAGAAAAAATCGATAAAACGTTTTTTGAGAAAAAGGGCTTTTTTGTAATCACGTACAAGGACGAAAATGGCAGCGAAGTCAACCTGAAACTAAGTGACAGAACATACGACAATCTGGCGGCGGTCCTGGACCACCTCGTGGCAAAAATCAGTTGAAGTCCTTCAAAATAAACGTTAAAATTCGGTCGGTTAACCGCAATGGGCTAATGTTAAGCTGTTGCGGTTTGTCTTTGTAAGCGTTTTTGAACGGCTCGCTATTGCGACGAGCTTCAGGGCTTGCAAAAACGCGGCCACAGATGGTAGGAACAAAATGAATATATGTATTACCGGATTGCAGTGGGGTGACGAAGGCAAAGGAAAAGTTGTTGACATCTTCGCCGAGCATTATGACATTGTTGTTCGTTACAGCGGCGGCGCCAACGCTGGACACACCGTCGTAATAGGTGACGACAAATTCGCTTTGCACCTTTTGCCAAGCGGCTCCGTCCGCCCCAACGTTGGCTGTGTAATCGCTAATGGAGTGGTGGTCGACCCCGAAACCCTCATAGAGGAAATCGACGCTTTAGCGCAGAGAAACATCACCCTTGAGGGCCGCCTCTTCATAAGTGAGAACGCTCACATCGTCCTCGATTATCACAAAAAAGAAGACCGCCTGCGTGAGGAATCGCTCGGCAAAGACAAAATCGGAACAACCATTCGAGGTATCGGCCCGGCTTACGCGGACAAAGTCGGTAGAAGTTACGCTTTGCGTATCTCTGATTTAGGACAGCTCGATAGGCTAAAGGGGAAACTGCAGACGGTCGTCGAGCACAAAAACAAAATTTTTGCCGCCCTCTATAACGCCGAGTCCACAGGTGCGGATGAAATCTTCGAAAAGTGCAGGCGCTATGCCGATAGGCTCCTGCCGTTTGCAACCGATACCACCGAGTTCCTGCACAAATCGATTGCCGATGGAAGGCCGATTCTCTTTGAAGGTGCGCAGGGTGCACTTCTGGACCTCGACCACGGCACTTTTCCCTTCGTAACAAGTTCGAACTCAAGCTCGCTCGGCATGCCCGCCGGTTCCGGCGTGCCTGCCAGAATGGTCGATAAATTCGTCGGCGTGGCAAAAGCCTACACCACAAGGGTCGGCGGGGGTCCGTTCCCTGCCGAGCAGGACAACGAAATCGGCCAGTATATCCGCGACAGGGGAAATGAATACGGCACGACGACCGGCCGGCCTCGCAGATGCGGATGGTTCGATGCCGTCGCCGTTTCATATGCTGTGAAAATAGGCTCTATCGACGAAATTGCTTTGATGCACCTCGACACTCTCTCAGGCTTGAGAAAAATAAAAATCTGCAGGGCATATAGAATCAGTGGTAAGGAAACTACTTTCTTCCCCACAAATGCAACTAAGCTCCTGAATGCTCAGTGCGTTTATGAATCGATGTTAGGCTGGGACCAGGACATAACCGGCGTCAGTGATTTTCACGAGCTGCCGTTGAATGCCCAAAACTTTGTTTGCCTTATCGAAGAAATGGTCGGCAAACCAGTCACGGTTATCGGCGTCGGGCCTGGGAGAAATCAGACAATTTTTAGATAACGCCTCACCTGCCGCTTGTATCCCGGCCAAAAAAGTCCGGATGCTACGATTTACCTTTGAACAGCCAATGGAAGAAGACTTTGGAAAAAAGCAGAAAGCAGCCGCCGAACGCCTCGGCATATCACCTAAACGGATACCCCGCCATATCGCCATAATTATGGACGGTAACGGCCGATGGGCTCGGAAGAAGCGCCTCTCAAGGGCTGAGGGACATCGACAGGGCGGAAAGGTTGTCGAAAGAATAGCACAGCACTGTGTCAATCTCGGAATCGAATGTCTGACCCTTTATTCATTCAGCATGGAAAACTGGAAGAGACCAAAAGCTGAGGTCGATACCTTGATGTATCTCTATACTCGCTATCTTGCCGAGATTCGTCCTACACTTATGAAAAACAACGTAAAGCTCATACACCTTGGCCGGCTGGTTCCCCTCCCCGCCCAGGTAACAGCGGAGCTTGCGAAAACTGTGGAAATGACCGCTGGCAACACCGGCATGGTGCTTGCACTGGCACTAAACTATAGCAGCAGAGTCGAAATAGTGGACGCGATTCGCGCAATTGCTGCTGAATGCAGTGATGGCCGGCTGCAACTCGACGACATTGACGAAGAGTGCGTTAGCCGCCACCTTTATACCGCAGCTCTCGCCGAGCCGGACCTCTTGATTAGAACCGCAAACGAAATGAGAGTCAGCAACTTCCTGCTCTGGCAAATTTCATACACCGAATTCTATGTTACAGAAGTTCTTTGGCCTGATTTCGAAGGGAAAGACTTGGAAGATGCAATACTGGCTTACGCGAAAAGACAACGTCGCTTCGGCGACATTAAATAGAGCTCATGAGTTTATGAGTGGATGCGTAGACGAGTGAATACATTTACTCATTTACGCATCAGCGCATTTACGGAATTATGCTCAAGTACAGATTACTCTTCGGCACATTAATGACGGTGTTTTTCACCGGCCTTGTTATTTTGGACGGCTGGCTCGATGGTTCTATAACCGCCTGTCAAGCCGATGACAAACCACTGCAGGGCACACTTCTTTGCGTACTTATCTCCGTGCTGCTCGTCCCTGCCCAGCTTGAGCTGTCGAAACTTGTTTCTGCGAGAGACTTAAAGCTCTTTGTCCCTATATCACTCGTTGCTTCGATTCTGCTCGCCACCTGTTGGTATTGGCCCGGGCTTATCGAAATCTCATTGGTGATTTACGTGCCCTTGGTTTTGGCTTTTACACTTGTGGCACTGCTGTTATACCAGTATGTCAACTTTGGTCTCTCAGGGGTAGTTGCCAATTGCGGAGCGAATTGTTTTTCGATTCTTTACCTTGGTCTTTTCAGCGCTTTTGTGCTCGCGGTCCGGCTCGATTTCGGTCCTTGGCCGCTGCTGATGTTCGTCTTTGTCGTAAAGTCCGCTGATATAGGAGCTTACACGGTTGGAATGCTTTTTGGAAAACACAAATTCTCACCCAAAATCAGTCCCGGCAAGACTTGGGAGGGCATGGCCGGGGCCGTTGTGCTTGCCGTCATAGTTGCCTTTTTTTTCGCTGCTGTTTTTGATATAATGGTTTGGCCATTGGCGGTTGTCTTTGGATTTTGTTTTGCGTTTATCGGCCAGATAGGCGATTTAGTCGAGTCTATGATTAAGCGGGACGCCAGGCAGAAAGATTCAGCAGACAACGTGCCGGGCTTCGGAGGGATACTCGACGTGATTGATTCGCCTTTGATAGCAGCGCCATTTGCGTATTTGTTTTTTATGTTCTGTAATTAGTCGTTATTATTTAGCTGATGGTTTTACTGCCGGTCTTGGCCGACAGGTAACACAATACGAGATACGAATTGGAAGTCACCATACAATTAGATTCAACTGACAAACAGCTTGAGCTGTTTGGCCCAGCCGACAGTCACCTTCGACTTTTGCGAAAAAGCCTCGGCGTCCAAATCGCCGCCAGAGGGTCTAATTTGATAATCACCGGCCAGGAAAAAGACGTAAACAGAACCGCCGAAATCATCGACAAAATGCAAAGGCAGCTAATCAAACGAGGCTCACTCGCCACCGCTAACGTAAAGGCCTTTCTCGCTCAGGACGCCACGGTAGCGCCGCAGACCAGCCAGACCATTACAGTCTATTCCCACAAGAAGATTATCGAGCCCTCTACAAAGGGACAGCTCAAGTACGTCGAGATCATGTTGGCGAATGACCTTACGTTTTGTATAGGCCCCGCCGGAACCGGAAAGACATACCTTGCCGTCGCAGTTGCCGTCTCAATGTTGAAGAAAAAACAAATCAGAAAAATCATCCTTGCCCGTCCTGCTGTCGAAGCCGGCGAAAAACTCGGCTTTCTCCCCGGTGATATGCAGGCCAAGGTAAATCCATACCTGCGGCCACTCTTCGACGCGCTCGAAGATATGATGGACTTCGCACAGATGAGGAAATTTATGGAGATGGATATCATAGAAATTATTCCGCTTGCCTTTATGCGAGGCAGAACGCTCAACGAAGCCGTCGTTATTTGTGACGAGGCGCAGAATACCTCTCCCTTGCAGATGTTAATGGTCCTGACGAGGCTTGGTCACGGCTCAAAAATGATAGTAACGGGCGATATAACACAGATTGACCTCGATACCGGACAAAAGAGCGGAATGGTCGAAGCTATTGAAATACTCCGACGAATCAAAGGCATCGGTTACATGGCACTGACTCAAAGAGACATTGTCCGACATCACCTGGTTCAGAATATCGTCCAGGCCTACAAAAAAAAGACCGAAGACAAAAGTTAAAAGCCCCGCGAAAAATTTTCTAATTGGGTTTGGGTTCCGATGAAAGTATAGAAAATGTGGTTCCTGAAAAAGACAAGTCCGAGGCGAACTCAGCTCCGCAAGACTATTGCAGCCGAGCGATTCTCCTATATAAGCCAGCGCATCAACACTGACGTCATCACCTCAGCTCTTTTATGGCTGCTTTTTGTCGTCCTGTGTATCCCTGTTTTGTCATTCGAGCTAATCAAACAGCACAACTTTCGGGAAGTGATACCTCTGATTGTAATAGTGTTGTTGCTCTCTGTGGCCGCCGCCTTTTACATCCATCGCTACCAGCGCCGAGTAATAAAAAATCACGCCAGGGCCGCAGCACTGGTGGGTCTGTTTATACTATTGTTGGCGGCGACAAAATTCGGCTCGTTAGTAACCCAGCAAGCCTCTTGGGCAACCGGAACCGCCGTCACAGCGGCGATGATTCTGACCGTCGCATATAATCAGCGCTTCGCGATAGGCATGACTATATTCTATTGTTTTTTTGCCTGTTTCGCCGTAGGACAAATGGCCGATATAAGGCTCCTTCTTATCATGGCCGCTGGCGGTTTTATCTGCTGTCTCTCGTTGAAGGAAATTCGCACCAGACTGAAGCTCCTCAAGGTCAGCAGCACAGCAGCGGTCGCAGTCTTCATAACAGCTGCCAGCCTGGACTTTTTGCTCTACGACCCGAAGCCTCTTGCGGCCTTCGCCGGTGCAAGCTGGCACGCGGGCGCTACTATTCTCGTCGGAGTGTTTATCCAAAGCCTGCTGCCGCTTATTGAAAAAGTATTTCGAATAGCTACCAGCATGACACTGCTGGACTATACCGACGCGAATCAGCCGCTGCTGAAGCGGCTTGCTATGGAAGCGCCCGGCACATTCAGTCACAGCCTGCTGATTGGCTCTATCGCCGAGGCTGCTGCCGAAGCGATTGGCCGAAACGGCCTCTTATGCAGGGTCGGTGCCTATTACCACGATATCGGAAAAATCAATAAGCCCGGCTATTTCGTCGAAAACGAGCTCGGCTCAATGAGCCGCCACAAGGAACTTTCGCCCGCGATGAGCCAGTTGATTATCGTCGGCCACGTCAAAGACGGCATAGAGATGGCAAAGGAGTACGGCCTGCCCGCTGTGCTTCGACAGTTCATCGAAACACACCACGGCACGACACTGGTCGAATATTTCTACAATGCAGCTAAAAAGAAGCAGGACGAGAAATCCGGTGCGCCTTCCGAAAGCGAATTCAGATACGCCGGCCCAAAGCCCAGAACAAAAGAGGCAGCAATCGTTATGCTCGCTGACGTCGTCGAAGGTACTGTAAGAGCGCTGCCGGAAGTTACACCTACCAAGATAGAAGCGGTCGTACACAATATGGCTATGAAACG
>Ga0114918_10002615_pt1 | contig 16079 bp, 36 predicted proteins | sample LantaG_FD_87015 | JGI IMG/M metagenome (GOLD analysis project Ga0114918, IMG submission 87015) | Deep subsurface microbial communities from Baltic Sea to uncover new lineages of life (NeLLi) - Landsort_02402 metaG | ecosystem: Environmental > Aquatic > Marine > Oceanic > Sediment | place...
AGAAACAGTGTGTATATCACGACCTTTGTTCGACCGATCCTGACCAATGGGACGGGTTATTCGAGACGAAATACAAGTTTACAGAACCTGCGGAGGAATCAAAATGAAAGAATCGACGTGTAGAATTTTAACTCTCGGATTTCATTGGTGGAAATACTACCCAGGGGAGAAGCGTTATGTGCGGTGTCGGCTGTGCGGTCGTATGCCTAAAAGTATGTGGACACAGAGAGAAAAGATTTTGAGGAGAAATGTAATGACATACGTTAAAGGTTTTTTATTTGGATGTCTTGCGGGGCTAATTATTCTACTATTAATCAGTCTTTGCGGAGGCTGTACTGAGGTTGGTCTTCGGTTTGCACCGTCTCAGGCTATTAAGGCGAATGCCGAATTGACGAACCAGTTGGCCCGGAAGATAAATACTGAGGGAACTGATCCCGGGAGTTCGGCAAGTAATGAGGTTGTTGCCGGAACTACGGCGTCGTTGGCTTATACTGGACGACCTAATGAGGCTCCTAATCCAGATTCTTTTACGACGGTCAATGACCAGGCTTTAACGGATGCTACCGACCGGCCCGATGTTGCAGGGACGATGGATTCAATGCTGGAACTTGGTCTCGGTGTGGCGGCATTATTCGGAGGTGCGGGGGGTATAAAGTTGGCCCAGAATCTTAAAACGATGCACGCCAAGGCTAAAGGGTTTACGGAAGTTGTGACGCAGAACGACATCTTTAAGACAATAGCATCTCCGGAGGAGTGGGCAAAGTTTAAGCGTGCTTTTGCTGCACAGACACCGGCGACTCAGAAACTGGTGGCGGGAGTAAAGACGGAACGGAAGATTAATACACCGTTGGGGGTTGTATAATATGACCGAGCAAACAGCAAAACCAGTGGTAAATCCGGTCGTGGCGACTACGCCTAATACTGTGCCTCTTATTCCAACTGATTGGTCTCTATTGGGTTTGGTGTCCGGCTACGATCCTAAATCTGCGAAGCGTCTTCGACTGTGGGTTACGGGGCCGAGTGGAGAAGGCAAGTCTACGTTTTTGGCAAGTATTCCCGATCATATTATTCTCGATTTTGATGACGGAGCCAATGCTATTCCCGGCAGTAAGGCGGCTCGTATCTACATAAAGAACTACGAACATTATATGGCCGTGACGGATAAATTGATTGCTGATGCCAAAGCGGGAAAGCCCCCGTGTTTGAGAGTTACCGTAGATACAGTTGATGAGTGGGTTGGGATGATTACCAATCAATTACAGGAGGAGAAGGGTTGCGAGGATATTACGGAGTTTGGTAGTCAGGGTCATGGATGGGGATTGATCCGAGAACGATGTTGGTCGAGATTGCGGGACTTGGAACATGCTGGATATGTATGGTCGTGTGCCGGACATATCAATACAAAGACGGAAGTTAATCCAGCCACTAATAAAGAAAGGACGGTGTTGAGGGAGTCTGTATTCCCGAGCTTTGCCAAGAAGATTACGACCCGTAGTGACTTTAAGGTGTGTATCTACTGTATCCCCAAGACGGTGGACAAGAAGGAAAAGCGAAAGTTACCGTCTGGGCAAGTAATTGAAGTCTCCGCAGGTTCGGAAACACAACAGATTTATTATCTGAATATGATGACTACGAAGGAGAAAGAGAACAAATCGAGGGGCGTGCCTTCGATGGAAAGAAAGTTTGAAATCCCGCTTGTTGGGGGTTGGGATGTTTTCAAAGAAAAGTATGACGGAGCGGTAGCGGAAGCAAGGAAGTTGTATGAATCGTAACTATTTATTTAGAAAGGGTTTACATTGAGTGATTTGAATTTCGAGCAAATGTTAGCCGCCCATCACGCTACGTTAAAGGCGAACTATGATGAGGCAGAGGAGTTTTCGGATTGGATGCCGGACGACGGGGAGTACGTCGTCACTGTGATAAAGTGTTCCAAAGGCGTATCGACAAAGCAAGACCCGCAGAATCCGATGTTCTGGTGGAAGCCGACTGTGCGAATTGAGGACGTAGCCAACCCAGAATTGAATGGACAAGAGTTTGCCTTGGGGTTCTTCAACTCCAATGCCCCCGGCATAATGAAGGGTCAGGTTAAAGCCCTTAATTCCGGCAACGTCGTCGCCTTTGATGAAATCGACGGCGTATTCTTCGGTTCGGTCGGAAAGGTTCTTCGTGTAAAGGTTTCGACAACCACAAGCAAAAAGAACGGTAAGGACTACACGAACTGCTTCGTTCAGGAAGTATTGGCGACGGAAAGTGTTGCCGACGAAGTGGCAGAACCTCCGCAGGAGTAAGAAACTCCTTGTTAATTGACAAATAAATAATGCCAGTAAGGGGCGGCGGCGTGTGTGAAACGCTAATCAGGCATAAGAGAACTATCACGGGGTATAGTGTAGAGGCTGCACGCTTTCTGTGGTGATAGTAGGGGCTGTTCGATTCAGTCTGCCCCGATTATAAAACGAGGCGTCACTTCACGCCTATCTTATGCTAAACAGGTTAGAATCCTGTCCGTCCCACTGGCATTTTGTTTGAAAGGATACATCGTTGGAAAAGTGCTATCATTGTGGATCGTCGTATCAAGTGCAGGAAGCTTATTGTAGTTTCGGGCAGGGATTACCTCATTGCTCGGAGCATTACGACAAGTGTGACATCTGCGGAGTTGCGTATTGTAATCTTGGAGAGGTTGAATTGGCCGTAAATGACGACGGTAATTATGTCTGTCGAGTTTGTACGGAACAACCACAACAAGAACATATTGAACATAGTCATCATTAAGGAAATCTAATGTCGGTTCGGATACCTATTACATTGTCATCTCATATTGTCAACGGTAAACCTCGGGGATTTTATCTCCTGGCTCAAAGGTTGTTTCCAAATGGAGCCCCGAGTTTGACTAAGCAGCAGTATATCGGATTCAACGGGCGATTATTTGTTACGGTGGAACACGATAGGACTTGGGATACCTTGTTGAAGGTAGCCTTACATGCCGAAAAACTCAACGATAAGCACATCTCGTGGTTGACGCCTACGCCAATATATCCAATGCCAAAAGGATTTAGGGCTTATATTCCGGGGACGATTATTAAGCCAGCCTCCGCAGAGAGTCAAAAGGTTGAAGGTATCGGGGTATTTCGTCGAGCCATATTTGGGGTATCGAGAGATGCGTATTATTTGGAAATCTTAAAACTCACTGCGGAGGTGTTGTTAGGAAGGAAAGAGTTGTTATGAAACAAGAGAAAAGAATAGTCTGGGGTATATGTTCTACCATACGAGTAAGTTCGTATGCTAAATGGCGTCCTTGGGTTGGGCCGATAGGCGTATTTGCTATGACGCATATTCCAGCAAAAATAGGAATAAAGATAGAACTTTCTGGACGCCCTTACTTTTTCCGAACTCGGGCGGAAGCAAGGAAAATAGCTAAAGCAAAGACTTTAGAACGTAATAAGACTTGGACGTGGTGTAAATATAAGGTTAAGAAATATCAATTATCGTGGGAGGAAGTACAATGACACAGAATGAAAAGATATTTAGAGTGCGAAGTACAGATGATAAGTTTGAAACTTGGGTGGTAGCCGATGGGAACGACGTTGCAAATACAAGTCTATATGTCCTCAAAGACGGAACAACAAGTGAAATCTGTCCGGCCTTTAATACCGATGCCGAAGCCCGGGCAGCACTTGATTTGTATAAACAAAAACAAGATTTACTTCAACCTGTGGAGGATAAGATAGATGCTATGCGTAAGTTTGATGGGGGGGCTACACGAGACACAACACAGGGCAAATTAGATTATGTTAAAGCCCTCTCTCCCATAGTTTTGCGTCGATACGTACAATACCTCAATGAGCATAGACTACAGCCTGATGGTTCATATCGAGACTTCGATAACTGGAAACAGGGTATGCCCCAAGCTGTATATCATAGTAGTGGAGGTCGTCATTTCTTTGACGCCTGGTTGTTGACCGAAGGTTATACTGCCGAAGATAATCACGGGCCTGTTGATCTTGAAGATGCGTTGTGTGCCGAGTTGTTTAATATCATGGGTCGTTTGCATGAAAGGCTTAAGGGCAAAGTAGCTAAAACAGTAGACCATACCAAACCAATGCCTAATGGATATTAATCAATAATTTTTAGGGGATAATATAATGAAACGAGTTTATATTGCTGGAAAGTTAAATGACATGGCGTGTGACTACATTAAAAACATACACAGGATGATTGTGTGGTCAGAAAAAGTACGCAAGCTTGGGTTTGCTGTTTATGTTCCTGGTATTGACCTCATACAAGGGATAATATTTGGTAATTGGGAATATGAAGATTATTTTGATAATTCTCAGCCTTGGTTAGATGTATCAGATGCAGTGTTTTTAACACCTGATTGGGAGGCAAGTAAAGGCACAGCACGAGAAATTGAACGGGCAAAAGAACATAACATTCCTGTATTTGCTGACCTTGATTTACTTGCCAAAGCACTTGGAAACATGAGATAGGGATTATTAAGGAAATACTATAATGGACAATACTACGTTGAAAAAAATCTGTCAACTCCTCAGAATGGGTGTGATGAAAACAGAGGTAGCTAAAAGACTCGGCATTCACGTTAGTTCTGTAAAGAGGGCCGTTAGAAAAGGACAGATAAAACGAGTTCTTTTGTTCGCAGATTCACATTGCGGTAGTGAGGTGGGGCTTACTCCGCCGAGCTATCAGTATAATTATATAGCTAATCCTCCCAGTGAAGAAGTTCGGATTAGAAATAAATGGGCTAAAGCACAAAAAGAAGGTTGGGATTGGTACATAAAGACGTTGGAAATACTAAAACCAATCGATATGTGTTTTATTAATGGAGACGCTATAGACGGAACGGGCCATCGGTCAGGAGGAACGGAGCTTATTACCTCGGACAGGAAACAACAGGTCGCTATGGCCGTAGAGTGTATTGAACAAGTAAAGTCCCCATATCATGTGATGGTGTTCGGAACGCCCTATCATACTGGAAATTCAGAAGATTTCGAGCTTGATATTGCTCATCATTTTGATTGTAAGATTGGAGGGCATGAGTGGGAATCCATTAATGGTTGTGTGTTTGACTTGAAACATAAGCAGAGTAATACGATTAATCCCGCGACGAGCCTGTTTAACGAAATACGAGACAATAGAGAATGGGCTGCAGTGCAAGAGCAGCCGAAGGCAGACGTATTGGTGCGATCCCATACACACCGATTTTGTCTACTTAGAATAGAAGATACTTTAGCTATATCTACGGCGGCGTTACAACTATACGGAACCAAATTTGGTGCTCGTCAGTGTTCCCGTAAGGTGCAGTTTGGTTTGGTAGCATTGGATGTGTGGCCGGATGGAGAAGTCGTGGAACATGTGCATATTGCACGATTAGCATCACATACGACACATACAAATTAAAGGAGAAATGTAATGGAGGCTTATCGTATTGTAGACGAAAAGGGAAACCATTTACACAGTGACGGCAGTATTTATGAAACTGCTGAGTATTTTCCCTCCGCAGAGGTTGCTCAAAAGGTTTTAGATAAGTTCTATCCGAAGCCGGAGCATGTGTGGGAGCATGGGGATGTATTTAGGTCTAATGGTATGGATCATGGGCAAACCATGATGTACCTCCACCCAGAAAAACGCTATGGGAAAAGAAAACCATCTGCGATTTACGTGAGCGGGGATACTTATGCCTATAGCAACGTAAGCAGATACCTCAAAGGTGCCAAATTCCTATTCAATATCAAGGATAAACTTAAATAGTAACCTTTTCTCTTGACAAAAGTATTTGGTTATGATACAATACGGTCATAATTGAATTATTAACCTTTTTACAGGAGATGAAGATGAAATATTTAGTTGCACAATGGAAACCAACAAACAGAGTTTATGGTATGACTTTGTTTGTTGTCCGATCTAACCATCCTCGTTTTGTTGACGGGTCGCATTTCGACTACGGATTTTTGAATTTAGCCTCTCGGGAGGGCTATACAGTTACAATCCTGCCGTCAGCCGAGATTATCGACAAAACAATAAAAGACGGTTATCTTACAGCGGAGAAAGAAGGCGGAAAATGAACGCATACAGATTAGACGAGCAGATTTCCGACCTGGATGAGTTGGAAGAGGACTTTGAATTAGTGCGGGATACAGAGGAATACAACCCAGTGGAAACTGACGATTGTAGTGATTATAACGAGTAAAGGAATTATTTTCCCCTCCTTGACAACGGAAGCCTCCGCAGAGGGGTAGCATCTTGCAAAACCCTATTATCTGTGGGGGTTTCCTGTTTTATTCTACGACGTAGATTGTTGGAATTAGGCGGGGAGGTGGTTTTTGGGCGTTATTGAAGCGTGGTGGATCTATTTTTTAGAAAAAGTTGGAGGTTGAGGTGGCAAAAAAGAGAGATAATTCGTTATTGAATGGGGTGGGGAATACGGTGCATAATCAAATTTTGCTTTTAGCCCTATTAGAAAAGGATTCGCTGTGGCCAATGCTTGATGAAAAAGAACAGGCTATTGTTACACAAAGCATAATTGATTTAGCTCTTTTTCGTGAGGCCTGTGAGGATGTCGTGAACCGGAGGAGGAAACAATGAAAAAACTACCTGCGGGGGATATTCAATTTGAGGCTGATCGGAAGTATGGGAACTGGATCGCCGGTTATGGTTTACGGAATGGGTTGAAAGTGTGCCGGGCTTTGATGAAAAAGCTCAAGGCTGAGACGAAACGACGAAAGGGTTTAGAGAAGGAGAAATAGAATGGGACGAGGACAATTAAATAAAGAAGTACAGGTTTTAGCATTGGATTTTTTAGGTCGGGAAATGACAACTACGGAACTTCGATTGCTTCCGTATGTTCAATACGTAATGATGAATAGCCAGCGTATTGATCCCGAAAAATGTAATGGGGATGACCGTAAGATTTTAGCCTTATGGCGTAAAGCGGGACATATAGAGGGCGGAGCGTCGGGGTTGGCTATTACAAAGGAATTTTGGATTTTCATGTGCGAGGTTTTATTTTATACGTATGTGAAACGGGATTAGGACATTTTTATTTTAGAGCCTCCGCAGAGGAATAAAGTTCGTTAGATCCTGCGGGGGAATCGGGCTTATAATTTGACCATTAAGAAATGCAATCAGTTATCGGACTACAAACCAGGATGGGGGCGGGTAGTCCGATAATGTTTTTGGGTCGGAACTTCGGTATTATCGGGCGTGATGGGATGTTTGTTATCGGACGTTTTGGGGACGGGCATAAAAATGGCCGACGTCTCAATTTTCACTTTGCCCATTCCAGTTATGGGACGTAGGTAATTCATATCAGAATTTTACTCCAGTATTATATCTTTTTTGCCCCCGCAGGTCAAGAATAAAATATATTTTATTTGTACGGTTTTTTTTGTTGACATTGTAGATAAAATAGATTATACTTTAATTGTGGTTGTAGGGCAAACGGCCATAAACTATTTAGGAGATCTAAAAATGTTAGCAGATGGGCAAATTACAATAGAAGGAATTATGATTCTTTTAGCGGTGTATGGAGCATATAAACTGTTCCCAATTATTCTTGATGGTATTTTTGATAATAAGAAAATGGGCGGAGGCGGCGATGACCGTTTAGTATGAGCGATTTAAGGATCATATTTTGGTTGTCGATATTAGCATATTTGGCACTGCTTTAATCTGCGGAGGATTTCATGGACAAGAAGCTCGATAAAAAATGCGATAATATAGTCGCTAATTTGAGAAGTGGCATATTGACCGGCGATGAATGTATGGTACTGCTGCGAGATATGCTGAAGGATGTTTGGCAAGAGTATATAAACGAATTGGAGGTTTGATTATGAGGAATGTATTAGTACAATATTCAGGTGGTGGTTATGACGGGAACTTTTGGGAATGGAACTTCTTTTTTTTAGATAAGGATGGGAACTTCCAAAATGTGTATAGCAGTGGAATAAACGGTATTGAGACTATGGAGCAAGCCCAGGCACTGTTAGACGGAACTGATGGAAAAGGTTGTGTTGATACTCACTACGTTTACGATATGACCGACAATAAGGCTATTGAGGAGTTTAGCAAGGAATGCAATGCTGTGAATGCTGCTGGCGTTTTGAAGTGGTTTAATGACAATCCACAAGACGGTATTGAGTTTTTCGCTATATGTTCCGAATGTGGGAAGCATATTGAGGACTATGAGGATGTGCAATTGGAGGACTGGCATGGCTGCGGAGGTATTGCCAGCACAGCAGATACGTTGTTGTGTTCTGAGTGCCGAAGTACCGGCACTTGCTGTTGTTGTGGTGAATATGTCGGCCAGGACGGGTTTGTACATGAGCAAGACATAGAGGATTGTAGTGATGCTATAAAGCAAGAGCTTATTGAATACGACGAAAACTATGGCCCATTATGTCAATGGTGTTGGAATTCCAAGAAAGACGAACTTATCAAGGAAGAGCATGAGGATTTGGCATGGCGGGCATTTGCGTTCGGGGAGCCTGATATATTCTCCGATGCTATGAGGTGGTTTTGGGGTTTGGCGTAATAAAACAAAAGAAAATCGGAGGTATAAAAATGAGAATTGACAAAGTGGAAACTAAGGTGTATCCGTTTAGTGAATTGACAGACGAAGCAAAACAGACGGCACTTGAAAAGCTTTATGATATTAATGTTGACTACGACTGGTGGGAGTTTACGTATGAGGATGCCGCCAATGTCGGGATTAAAATTACGGAATTTGACATTGACCGAGGTTCTTTTTGTCATGGTGATTTTACTCTTGATGCTGAAGATGTTGCCAAAAAAATAATTGAAGAACATGGCATAGCTTGCGAGACACATAGCACAGCGGCGAATTTTATCAACGATGTTGCTACTGGTAAAGCAATACACGAATCGGACGAAAATTACGATCCTGATTATATGGAATGGGATGAGACAAGCGAATATGAAGAATTGGTCGCCGAATTTGAGCGGAGTATTCTTGAGGATTATCGCATTATCTTACAGCATGAATTTGAGTATTTGACGGGAGAAGAAGCTATCCTTGAGACAATCGAGGCAAACGAATATGAATTTACCGAAGACGGAAAACTGTATTAAACTGCGGAGGTAAAATGGAAAGTTTAATATGTATTGCAATAATGGCATTTATGGTGGTTGTCATCGGTTGTTGGTTGATAGACGATAATGATAAACATAATGAGAGGATGTGAGATGAAGAATATAATGTTGTTGGTAGTGATGTTGGCTGTATCTGGTTGTAGTAAGAATCATAGACCGACAACCTTGATAGATGAAAGCCTAATGTTATTCAGGAGCCATACTATTAGTAGTTGTCCTCCGCAGATTATGCCAATGCCAGTGCCGATAGATAAAATGGATATTTGGGTTATGCCTCCAGTGCCTACTGGTATGGATAACAGTTGTCTTTGGCAATGGGCACAAAAGAACTATTCACGGTAAACTTAGTTGAGAGGACTGAGAGATGATAATCAAAACAAATAAACATGAGAGGCATTTCAAATATAGAGACGAAGTGCCGGCCAAAATATTAGCCGATGATTTTGAATGGCTTGATGAAGAAAACGGTTTTGATGGTTTTATTCATTATCGAAATTGCTGGTATCATTTATCAGAATTTGTTCGGCCTTCATCGAACAATTGTCCGTTTGATGATGGTTTTTGGCAAGGCTATATTTCGGATAGCTTCTTTAGTGGTATTTTGCTTCATGTGTCCGATGATTGCGAGACGTATCAAATTGCTACATATTATAGCTAAAATGTTTACGGCGTAGAATAAAGTGGAAGACGACACAAGAATAGTATAAACTTAATTGAGAGGGTTGAGAGATGAAAACAACAATAGTAAGATGTGATAGATGCAAACGAGAAGTAGGGGAATTGATAGACTTTTCATTTGTAAATACAAATATTGAAGAAAACACCGAAGATAAAAAAGAAGAATCCGGCTTCTATGGTATGTTATTTAAGGATTCGCGGAAACCTTACCCTACAATAACCGGAGAGATTTGTTATGATTGTATGAAGATTATAATCCGATGGATAGGTCATCAAGAGAATAGTTTAGACCCAGTAGAACAAATGAAGGTTTAGTGGTTAGTGCTCTTAATCTTCACTTAACAAATACAATTTTCACTTCACCAGGCCCGGAGGTGGCACTTGCCCTGCCCATACCTTCGGGCCTCACTTTTACACCCCCGCAGAGAATCAAGCCTAAACGTTCACAACCACTGGCACTAATGTCCCCTCCGCAGGAGTTAACGCCTTACAATCGACGTGGGGCGTCCACTTCCAGGCCATTTCATACCAAACCACTACAATTCACCTCCGCAGAGAATAAACCCTTCATTAGTGTCCTATAATACACCACTTATGATACACCACTATATATAGTGTACCACCATACCACTACATATAGTGGGTTATTATCGGACGTTGCCCAGATACGACTAAGCTTTGTGCCTTTTCCCTGCGGAGGATTGATGATATTATGGGACTATATGTATGCTGTTATGTGCTGATGCCGATAACGATGAGGTTTTTCACCCTGCGGAGGGGCGTCCGATAACGTTTGAGTCCGATAAGTATGTGTGTGAGACCCCCCCACCGGCCCCCTGCGAAAGTCCGATAGTCTTAGTCAAAGGAGGCCTTCGTCCATATCAACTTTTTTTATTCTTCGGGACTCCTGCCAAAGCCACCTGATAAGTCTTCCACACGGGAGGCCATTCCAAAACCTGGTCGATACTCTCCATTGTTTTCGTAATATTCACGCCCATAGCCTCAGGACACATAACAATTTTCAAAAGGGCATGCTCCCACTTAAACCTTGCTATTTCCTCCCGCAGGTTTTTCCTGGCCGTACCCTGCCAATACAGACAACACTCTATCTGTCGTTTTGACCAGTTTGGATGCTTTTCCCTCATCCTATCACAATGCTTTTTGAAATTAAACACGTTCCAAATCACATATATGGATTTATCGAGATTAAAAACATCTTTCAATTCTGGACATTTTGGGGGGCAAGTATCCCTTTTCCCGAAATTAGGACATCCTTTAGGATGTTTATAGTATGGGCGACGACATAAACAACGCACTCCTACATCTATTACTGGTTCTACAATTCTATATGGCATGTTTTTCCCTTTCTAAATTTATACGATCTTTTTTTATTCTCGGCCCATATCCTTTAGACTTTTCCCAATAACGACACCAATCATAATCTTCTTTAGGTAAACCCGATCTACTACATTTTTTCTCTTTTAACTTTTTACAAGCACAACACCAAATTAAACTCATCTTTTTCCCTCTCTTTCATCGTCTCACCTCTTTCTTTAATAGATTATATGTAACAACAATTTTTGATAAACCCGTTACTTCATGTCGATGAACCCAAAGAGTAAAACATCCTTTCGGAATATCCACAAATATACACGTCTTAGAATGATTTTTTTCTGTCTCGTCTGGAAATCGAGTTATCTTATTCCCTTCCACTAAATAATAAACAGAATGATGCCCACCGCACGGCCACCTTCCTATCAAACATTCATAATCTCCCTCGGCAAACTCAAACTCCTTTAAGGTATATTCAGGAACTACTTTTCTTATAGCTTCCCACACTTCCGGGTATTCTTTAACAGATTTTCTCATGTAAATGTCACTACCCTACTTTTTAACAATAATCGTTACAGTCGTTATAACCCTACCCCCCCTGTGACCCCCAGAGTTTGCCTCCTTGCCTTCTGTCTTATTTGCTTAATAATGCTGATTACATAATTGTACTGACAGCACCATACCTCATTATTGAGCCAAAAGTTGAAGGCGGCAAGGAGGCAAAGTTTACCACAGATAGGGCATCTTGCCTTCTGTCTTTTTAGCTCAGAAACGCAGTTTTCGCTCCTAAGCTCTCTGCCAATCGTTACAATCGGAATATTCGTTACATTCGACATAATCTAACTTAATAGAGACCAAATCCACTTAAATGTCCCCATCTCTCCATACTCTTTATCAGACTGAACCCCTAATTTAGCTTTAGCATTTCGTAAGGTTCTATCTGAGAATCCTTCCGACTTAGCCAACTTATAAATCTCCGTAGCTTCCATATTCTTCCCCGTCAGTAAATTCCTCAGCCAATCAGCCGCCGTATCCTTCTTTGTAGCCTTCCTCTTCTTCTTTACATCCACGATCAGCACCTCGTCCGCCGTAATATCAATAGGATCAGCCTCAAATACGCACATAGCCGAGTCTGTCAGCCCGTCTTTCGTCTGTACCGACTGATTCATCAGTTTATAGGCTAATCCCGTAGGATTGTTCGCCAGGTTCCCCTTAGAGGGTATCATCAACTTCCGCTCCTGATCGTCCTGATCTTCCGCAATAAGCCAAACAGCCCTTGCCGCCGCAGTAAACCCAATCGAGCCCAACGTTCTGTACGCTGCGGAGGTGTCCTGATTCTTGTTCAAATGGCTTATCCCAATAATCGCTATATTCATTTCCGCAGCTAAATCAGTAATCGGAGTCAAAAACTCCCGCACCTCCGTATTATTATTCGAGTTTTTTCCGGCCATATAAGCAGAAATTGGGTCTATTACCACCAACCTCGTATCCTTCACTTGTAAAATAGCCCCCCGCAGAACGTCTAAATCCCGAGTCAGATTATACATCCCGCACTCCCCGTCCACATCCGCACCCGTAACGGGGTCTTGAATCGTTACTTTCATGGACTGCAACACCAACAACTTGTCCAAGTCAGCCCCCGCAGCTTCGGCCCTTACCCTAACCGTATCCCCGATATCATCCTCCGCAGTGAGAAGTATCGTTGACCCTGTGGAGGTGGAGCCGAAAGTGTCTATCCAAGGTCTTCCGCGAGATATTTGAGCGGCTATGTAAAGGCTTAGAAACGACTTACCTACTCCCGGATTACCAACCAACAAGGACAGTTTCCCCAAGGGGATTCGATTCGGCCACAACCACTCCATCTTCTCGGGCTCTACACCACTTAATTTTTGAAGGTTGGCGGTCTTATCCTTAATCCTGGTCATTCTTCATAATCCTTCCTCTCCGCAAAATAATTCCTTTTTTTTCTGGTAAATAATTAAATCCACGTAGATTATATTTAATATTATTTACCATTTTTTGTGTCGGACTAACCCCACCGGAGGCTACAAAAGAACGTATTTTTTCATCAATATCGGCGTCTATTTCGTAGAAACCATTTTTCCACTCATAAAAATTACCTTTCCAAAATATCAATTTCTTCGGGGGGGAATTTAAGGAGCCTTTAATCCAACCAAAAAGATTAGAATACTCCCGAGCCCATGTTAAAGGACTTTTTACTTTTTCCTTAGCCATTGTTGAGACACCCTTCTACCTCCAAGGAATAAAAAAGTGGGGGACGACATGAAGACCTCCGACCAAAGAGATGTGGTTTGCCGTCCCCCGAAAATCGTATGATAACAATTTGTGTTGGTCGTCTGTCTTCATATACGTATATTATACCATTTTTTACAACAAAAGTCAACCCTTATTTAACTTTTTTACCCTGCGGAGGATTTAACTCTTGACATTCCCCTACGATTATGATATAATACTATTATGAAAAACAGAGAAAACAAACATAATAACAACCTATACGACAACACACAACCCCGATATGGTAAACCAGCAAAGCAACCTGCGGAGGAACGGCAGGAAAAGCTGATTGTAGTGGCTGTTGAGAACTACTGTCCTTGTCATCAGACAATCACTTTACGTTGTCGGGATCGTCATCATTGGATTCATATCTTTGTAAAGGCCGTTCCAGATGTTAATTTTGGGGATACAGTGTTGGCCCCTTGTGGCAAAGACGGTTTCTTTTTAGAGGGTAATTACTATCTGTATTATAATCACAAGTTGATGTATCGTCTTCAATGTGAAGATTTTCCTCCTGAATTAGTGAAAAAAGTTATTAATGAAAGTGCCGCCCAGATGTATCCAGACGAGGATTGAAAATAGGAAATCGCCACTTTCCCAAAGCGGAAATACGACCAAAACAAGAAAATAAGAGGAGAACGACAATGGGAAAGGGTAGTAGACGAAGACCTCGACAAACATCCCGTGAGGAAGACGCCCTCCGCAGTGATTTGGCTTACGGGGTAATACCTCGGAAGAATTACGATTTTTGGATGGCGAAACTCAAGAAGGATGGTAAGATTACTCGTTCAGGAAAGGTAATGAGATGAGTCTAAGTGACATACCTAAAACATTTAATCTGGGTGCGGGCGATTTGGTTGAAATAAAATTTCTGGAGCAAATGTTCGGCATTACTCGTAGGACGGCCTGTAAATACTTGAGGGCTCTCCGAATAAAACCTATGTATATCGGTAAACAGGTTTTCTTCTCTTTACCCACGTTTCGTAGAATCATGTTCGTTTTGGGTTTGCCGGGCTCCCCGGGCTTTGTGTTTCCGGGCAGTAGTGGAAAAGGTAATGTTCGTCTGACTAAAGAGACGGGATACATTACGGAAGTTACCGACGACATCCTCCGCAGGGCAGCAGAACCTCAAGTGTTGGCGGAGATGAACGCTGCGGAGGGGAACGATTCGAGTATATTGAAAAAGTTTATTAAACCACAAAAGAATAAACCTGCGGGGGATAAATGAGTGACGAACAACCAACGATAGAAGCCATAACCTCTGTTGTTTTATCGTATAATGACCCCCAGTTGATTTCTACGGTTTTGGATACGATTGGGTGGAGTTGTACGACTGAGATTATAGAGACTATTTCGATAGCTAAACAGAACAAGAATTTAGCGTCTAAGCTGTCGGCTATAAAGTATTTGCGTAAGTTGTTGCAGGATGCCGCAGAAATGGCCGGGATGATTGGTTCAGTCTCTCGTACTGTGCCGGGTGCGGACGGGTCACAAACTACTTTCCATGCCAAGCGGGTGGCGTTGGCGTTGAATCCGGAACGAAAGAAAATAACTTCAATACAGAAGGAGATTACAGATGGGCAAGAAGAACGAAAAACCGAAGGGGATGTTGGAAGCGTTGGGAACGATGGCGGAGGAGTTGCCGGAACAGACTCAGGACGAAGTGGTGGAACAGGCGTTGTCGGAGGCGAAGGTGGAACAGGTGACGGAGAACTTGGAAAAACTCCCGACCCTCTCCTCTACGAAGCCCCTCCCAAAGAAGGAGAAACCGCCGACCCCTGCATCCAGCACCGACCCCCCACCTGCGATCCCAAACTGTTCCCAGGAGTCTCCTCCGCAGGAAAAGACAAATCCGACAGCGATGGTTGATACTAATTTAGCCGCCCTTAAAGAGTACGTCCGTGGAGATGAATACTCTATAAATTGGGTACGTTTGCATTTGTCGAACTTGGGACGTATTCCCAATGTTATACCAGTTATGAACTTGTGGGATGTTCCGGCCAGTTTAGATATTCCCAAGGCTGTTTATGACGTTGTTCTTACGGACGGGTATCTTGAGAATATCTGGCCGAGTCTGAGTATGGTCATGGGGTCGTCAAGGGACAACCTTCGTTGGACGGCGGGGGTTTTGACTACTATGAGTCTCTTTGACACTATTCGGATGTTAGCAATCTGCGGAGGAAAATGAATTTAATACGTCCTTATCCACTGTACCCCCTTTGTCAGGATTATGATTCTCTATCCTCCGCAGGGCAAAAAGAGGCGAGGTTGGCTGTGTTATATGACCAATCTACTCCGATGAAGTTGGTCGAGGCTTGGGATTTTTTCCGAAAAGTCTACCTCGGGGGGACACAAGAAGCGGTCTTCTACAAAGATGGATTTATGGAGTCGCCGGACTTTCATGCAGATATGGTTTATGACTTGGGGCGGTTTGCGAGAAATGCTTGGGCTGCTCCCAGAGGGTCGGCAAAATGCCTCCGTGGGGACACTAAAATATTATTGAAAGAAGGAATATATAAAAAATTGAAGGATGTACGATGCGGAGACTACATAGCGTCACTTGATTCGGACTGGAAAATGGAATGGCGACCTGTCGTAGCTAAAGTACATACCGGGATAAAGCCTCTCTTGAAAATCACTACAAAACAGGG
>Ga0114918_10002616_pt1 | contig 16078 bp, 13 predicted proteins | sample LantaG_FD_87015 | JGI IMG/M metagenome (GOLD analysis project Ga0114918, IMG submission 87015) | Deep subsurface microbial communities from Baltic Sea to uncover new lineages of life (NeLLi) - Landsort_02402 metaG | ecosystem: Environmental > Aquatic > Marine > Oceanic > Sediment | place...
CTCTCTCTCTCTCTCTCTCTCTCTCTCTCTCTCTCTCTCTCTCTCTCTCTCTCTCTCTCTCTCTCTCTCTCTCTCTCTCTCTCTCTCTCTCTCTCTCTCCAGATAACACGTCACGCACCTTTCATCGCTCCGCCGCAGATCGGGCAGTCGCCTGGCGCCGAGGGGTCGTCGTCGCCTGCTGCACCGGCGCCCCGCGTTCCGTCGTCAAACGGAGAGAGACGAAGCTGATGCTGAGATTGCGACGACGAAGATGCTTTCCCCTTCTTCCCGGCGCCGACGCCGACGCTGACGCTGCTGGGAGACTGGGCCCGGCGCTTGCCGCAAGGCGACGGCCTCGCCACGCCCGTCGACATGGGATGGAAAAAAGAGATATCTAGATCAGCTGCTGCTGCAGCAGCTGCCCGCGCGAGACTTTTTTGAAAGCATGGTGCTCGAGTTTTTTTCGTTCTTTCTTTCTTCGAGCGAGAGAGTGATCAATTGATCGATGGCTCTTTTTCACAATTCCGTTGTTTTTTCTTTGGAGAAGAAAGCTCCCCCCTCTCTCTCCCTCCCACGCTCACCTCCCCTCTTCTTTTTTTGCAAGGATGGCGCAGTCCGTCGAGCGCTCCTGCACCTTCCTGGTCGCCGCCGAGGCCCTCCCCTCCCCGGCCGAGATCAAGGCCGCGCTCGAGGACGGCGACGACCGCAGCCGCGCCGCGGCGATGCGGGCGGCGGTGTCCGGCGTGCTCAACGGCGGGGAGCCCATCCCCGGTCTCTTCATCACCATCGTGCGCTACGTGCTTCCAAGCGAGGACCACACGGTGCAGAAGCTGCTGCTGCTGTACCTGGTGAGAGAGAGAGAGAGAGAGAGAGAGAGAGTGGGGAGTGGGGAGTGGAAAGAAGGAGGAAGAAAAAAGAAGAAGAAGAACGACCAATGCCTCTCGCGCGATGGTTTTTTTTTCGTCTTCTTGACCGTCGTCGTCTCTCTCTTCTCATCTTCTCCATCACCTCTTTCCTCCCCCGCTCACACACACTCCTCTTCTCGTCTCCCCTTTCCACAAACCCCATCCTGCAGGAAACGATCGAGAAGACCGACGCGTCAGGGAAGCTGCTGCCCGAGATGGTGAGAAGAGGGTGCTTTCGGGGTGATGAAAAGAGGGCGACAAATCGAAAAAAAAGCAAAATCGAGGCGCGCTTCTTTTTTTTCTTTCGACCTCTTCTTCTTCTCAACCTCTTCTCTCTCTCTTCTCTCTCTTCCCGCACAACTCCAGATCCTCATCTGCCAGAACCTCCGCAACAACCTCCAGCACCCCAACGAGTACGTCCGAGGCTGCACCTTGCGCTTCCTGTGCCGTTTGCGCGAGGAAGAGATCGTCGAGCCGCTGGCGCCGTCGGTGCTGCAATGCCTCGACCACCGCCACTCGTACGTGCGGCGCAACGCCGTGCTCGCGCTGGGGGCCGTGTACCGCCTCCCGCGCGGGGATGCCCTGCTGGCCGACGCCCCGGACGCCGTCGCCGCTCTTTTGGAGGGGGGAGAACAGGACGCCTCGACGCGAAGGGCGGCCTTCGCGTTCCTGGGCGAGCACGCGCCGGACAGGGCCGCGTCGTACCTGCTGCAGGCCGGCGACGGGGTGGCCGGGTGGACAGAGGCGCTGCAGCTGGCAGCCTTGGAGCTCGTGAGAAGGCAGTGCCGCGCCGACCCGGGACGGAACAAGCCGAGGTTCCTGGGGGCCGTGCTGGCCCTGCTGGGGTCCGCCTCGCCCGCTGTGCAGTTTGAGTGCGCTACTACGCTGCTGGCTCTCTCCCGCGCGCCCTCTGCGGCGCGCGCCGCCGGAGCGACGCTCGCCGGACTCCTCAGATCCCAGTCGGACAACAACGTCAAGCTGATCGTGCTGGGCAGGCTGAGCGACCTCAAGAAGAGGGCGCGCGACGTCGTGGCCGACCTGATGATGGAGGTGCTGGCCGCGGGGCTGGGCTCGGCGGACGCGGACGTCAGGGGCCGGACGCTGGCGCTGGCGTTGGACCTGATCTCGCTGCGCAACGTCGACGGCGCCGTCGCCGTCCTGAAAAAGGAAATCGTCGCAGCCGGGGGCGGGATGGGCGGAGGCAGCGGAGGAGCCTCTTCCTCCTCTTCCTCTACTTCCGACGAGGCGCAGGCCGCGGCCGCGCACCGCGCGGAGCTGGTCCGCGCCCTGCACGCCGCGGCCGCCCGCTTCCCGGACGTGGCGGGCTCGGTCGTGCCGCTGCTGATGGACTTTATCGCCGACGGCGGCGCGCCGCCGCCGCCGCTGACCGCCGCCGCCCTGCTCGCCGCGGGCAACAATCCCTCGGCCGCCGCGGCCTCGGGCGCGCTGGCCCCGCTGCCCTCTGCCGCGGCCTCCACCGCCCTCGACGTCGCCGTCTTCGCCCGCGAGATCGCGGCCACGCAGCCGAGGCTGCGCGCGGACATCCTCGCGCGGGTTCTCGACGCGCTGCCGCTGATGCGGGCGCCGAGGGCCGCGTGCGTCGCCCTGTGGATGCTCGGGGAGTTCTGCGAGGAGCCCGGGGCCGTTGCTGGTGCTTTGGACGCGCTGAAGGCCGCCCTGGGCCCCCTGCCCATCGTTTCCGACGATGGTGATGGGAAGAAGAGGAAGAAGAGCAAGAAGAAGAGGACGGAAAACGGAGGTGGAGGTGGAGGAGAAGAGAGCGACGGCGGCGACGACGATGACGACGACGACGAGACCAACGACGAAAACGCCGCCGCTCGCGCCGCCGCCGCCGCCTCGGCCCCCTCCCGGCCGCAGGTCCTCCCCGACGGCAGCTACGCGACGCAGTCCGCGCAGCTCACGGCGGCGGCCCCGGCCTCGGCCGCCGCCGTCGCCAAGGCCGGGGCGTTCGCGAAAGGCGGCGCCGCGGGAGGCGCGCTCGCCGCCGCGGCCGCGCTCGCCGCGGGGCACTCGCTCCGCGCCTTCGTGCTCTCCGGCGACCCCCTCGTCGGGCCCGCCACCTCCGCTGCGCTCACCAAGCTCGTCCTGCGCCTGGCCGGGGCGCCGGGGGCCGCGGGCTCGCGAGCCTTGAACAGGGCTGCCGCAGAGTCGATGCTCGCGATCGCCGCACTGCTCCGGGCGGCGACCACCGTCACTCTCACGAATCCGAACGCGAACGTGCATTCTTCGGCCGCCTCGATCGACGGCGGCGGCGTCGAGAGGATGCAGGCCTGTCTGCGCGCTCTGGCGAAGGGCGTCTCCGCTGCCGCCGAGGCGGCGGCGAGCAGCAGCAGCAGCAGTGACAAAGAAGGACTCGAAAGCGTGCGGCGGCCGTGGCTGAGCTCGTGCAGGGCGGCGCTCGACGCCGTCGTCGCCGCATCGGTGGCGGAGGCGACCGCCGCCGCCGCGGCCGTCGCCGCCGCTGCGACCGCAGCCGCCCCGGACGACCCGCTGGACCTGTCGCTGCTGCGAGGCAAGGGAGGCGGAGACGACGGGGCCCTGGACGGCGACGACGACCTGGGCGCGGCGGTCGCCGGCAGCGGCGACGGCACCGAGAGCGCTGTTTCCTCGGAAAACGCGAATGCGGCGAATCCGTCGTCAATCCCCGTCACCGCCCCGGTCCCGCCGCGCATCGTGCAGCTCACGGGCGTGGGAGACCCCATCTACGTCGAGGCCTGCCTGACCACGCACGCCTACGACATCGCGCTGGACGTCACGATGCTCAACCGCACGCGCAAGACGCTGACGAACGTGGCGTTGGAGCTGGCGACGCTCGGCGACCTCAAGCTGGCTGAGCGGCCGCGGCCGGTCAACCTCGCCCCGGGCGCCACGGCGAAAGTCAGGGCCTGCGTGAAGGTGGCCTCGACGGAGACGGGGGCGATCTTCGGCAACGTGACCTTCGACGCGCCGCCGGCGTCGAGCAGTAGTAATGTGGCGAACGGGATGGAGCCGCCCTCGACGACGGTGGTGAGTTGAGAGCTTTTTTTTTCTTTTTTTTTGTTTGAGAGTCGGGTTTTTTCCGTTCTTTTTTTTCCCTTCTTCTCACCTCTTTTCTTCAACCTCGACTTTTCAAACCCTCTAGGTCACGCTCGCCGACATCCACGTCGACGTCATGTCCTTCGTCTCGCCCGCCGTCATCCCGGACGCCGACTTCCGCGAGCGGTGGGCCTCGCACGAGTGGGAGAACAAGATCGCGGTGAGGAGGTTTTTTATTATTTTTTTCGAAAGTCGTTTTTTTTTCTTTTTCTGACTTCGAACGGAAAAAAAAACTCACTCATTTCTTTTTTTTCCCAAACTCCCCCATACCACCCCTACCCACGCACCAGGTCGCCACCGACATCCCCTCCGCCAAGGACTTCCTCGCCCACGTCGCCTCCGTCGCCCACATGCGCGTCCTCACGCCCCCGGCGGCCCTGGCCGGAGACTGCCGCTTCCTCGCCGCCAACCTCTACGCGCGCTCGCGGTTTGGCGAGGACGCTTTACTGAATTTGGCGGTGGAGGAAGGGGCCGACGGCAGGCTGGCCGGAGCGGTGAGGATCAGGTCGAAGACGCAGGGGATGGCGCTGTCGGTCGGGGACGTGCTGATCCTGAAGCAGAAGGGGAGCAGCGGAGGTGGAGGAGGAGGTGGAGAGAACACGGCGCCAGAGGTCAAGTAGAGAGAGAGAGAGAGAGTTTTTTGTTTTTTTCATTTTGCTTTGTTTAGAGACAGAGAGAGAAAAGGGTTTGGGGTTTTTTTATAGAGACAGGGAGAGATGACACAACAAGAATAGAGATAGAGTGATAAGAGATCTCGGGGTGCGCGCAAGCTACCACTAGAGAGAGAGGACGGGTGTAAACGGGCGTTTCGGGAAATGAAAAGAAACAGAATCGAAAGAGAGAGAGAAGCCATTTTTTTGGAAGAAACGAAAAAGAGGGGCATCGACATCGAAAAAAGCGAAAACGATGTCCGCCCCCTCCGCGGACGAAAAGGCGCGCCGCGTCGCCTCGCTGCTCTCCTCCTACTACGGCGCCGGGTCCAGCGACGGCGGGGGTACTGCTGCTGCGGGTGGCGGAGGAAGAGGAGGCACTCCGAGAGGAGGAGGACTGAGAGTGGGAGGAACAGCAACGACGAACGGTCAATCGATGCCGTCAGCGGTCCATGCCTCAGCGGCGGCGGCGCGCCTCTCGACCCCGACCTCGACCTCCTCCTCGACTCCTCCGAACCAACTCGACGGCGGCGAAGGCGACGGACCCTTCGACGCGGACGCCTGGCTGAGCTCCCTCCTGCAGCGCGCCCCTCTGTCAGAGCTGCTGGCGACGCACGCGCGGCTTTCGAGCGAGGCCAAGGTGAGAAGAAGAGAAAAGGAAGAGAGAACTCTTTTTTTTTCCCCCAACTCTCAACCTTTCTCGAAACCAAAAAAAACTTCCCTTCCAGTCCCTGGACTCCGAGATGCAGTCCCTGGTCCACGAGAACTACGCCCGCTTCATCGCCGCCACCGACACGATCCGCGCCCTCCGCGCCGGGGTCGCCGCCGAGGCCGCGCCGGCGGCGGCCCGGCTCGGCTCCGCGCTCGCCGAGGCCGCCTCTCGAGGTTCGGAGCTCGATTCCCGTTTGAACAAGCACGCGGGCTCCGTGGGCGAGCTGTTCCGCGTGCGTGGCCTGCTGCGGGCGATCTCTGTAGAAGAGATCAGGGGAGTGGCGGAGCGAGTGAGGGCGGCTTCCAGGAGCGGGATGCCCGAGGCCACGGCCGCAGCATTCCAACAGGCAGCGCCGCTGCTCTCTGCTATCGAGAAGGCCATTTCGAACGCTTCGCCTTCTTCTTCTCCGTCTTCTTCGCCTTCGCCTCTCGCCGCTGCTGTGGCAGACGCGAGGGCGGCGGCGGCGGAGGCCGCCGCGGCGCTGGCCGCCTCTGCCGTCGCCTCGATTTCCATGACGACGGCGACGGCGACGGCGAGTGACGAGAACGAAGAAAACAACAACAAGAAGGGTTCTCTCCTTCCCCCTTCTTCCTCTTCTCGCCGCCGCTCCCCAGCGGAGGCCGCCGCGCTTTGCGCCGCCTTGGGAGCTGCCCCCGACGGGCTCGCCGCCGCGGTGGTCGCAGCGGCGAGCGCCGCCCTCGAGAACGCGGTGAAAGCGGGGGCCGAAGCTTCGGCGGCGGCGGCAGCGGCTGCGGCGGCGGCGGCGGCGGCCGGATCGGCGGCAACGGAGGGAGGAGGTGGAGCGGAGCTGCTGCTGCCCGCCGGCTGGGAAGGAGTCTCCTCTTCCTCCTCTTCTTCTTCTCCGAATCAGCTAATCGACATCGCGGCGTTCATCGGCGAGCTCGACGCGCGCTTCTTCAAGGCGCTGCGGGACGGAGGCGCCGAGGTCGAGGAGGCGGTGGGGGCTGTCGTCTCTGCCGCTGCCGCCGAGAAAAAGACGACGAAATCTTCGTCGTCGTCGTCGTCGTCGTCGCCTCCTTCCTCTTCTTCGACCTCTTCCTCTTCAACCTCGAACGCTTCCCTGCTGCGCGCCCCTTGGCAGCGCGCCTCCCGCGCCGCCGTCGCGTCCCACCTGGCGCAGGCGAGGTCGGTGCTGGCCGCGTGGGTGGAGGGGGCTTCCGCGAAGGAGGCGGCGGCCAAGGGGGAGCGGTCGAGGAGGAGAAGGTTGGCGAGCGCCGAGGGAGGAGGAGGAGGAAGCGTTTTCGACGAGGACGAGGACGAAGGAACTGGCGACCCGTGGGGCGTCTCCGGGGCATCGCAGGCCCTCTCCACGCTCTGCTCCGACGCGGCACAGGCGGCGGCAGCGGCAGCGGCAGCAGCGGCGGAAGCGAGTTCAAGCTCTTTTGCAGATCTTTCCTCCTCCTCGGCTTCAGCGGCGGCATCGGCAGCCTCCTCCCTCTCCGACAGAGCCGCCGAGGCGGCGGAGGCCACCGCCAGGGCGCACTCCTCGGCGGCTCTGGACGCGGCCGTCGCGGCGGCTGCTCGCGCGATCGTCGTCGTCGGAGAGCGACAGGAAGGAGGGAAAAAGAACTCTTCTTCGTCTTCCTCTTCCTCCTTGCTCGCTTCCGGAGCGTCGCTCCTCGACTCGGGGCTGCGCTCGGCGCTCGCCGCCTTGGGGAAATACCCGCGCGGCGTGCGAGCCCTGTCTGGCCCTCTGGCCGAATCCGTGGCAGCGGGAGCAGCCGCGGCGCTGGCCGTCTCGCTGGACTCGCTGGAGGGAGAGGCGAGGAAGGCGCTGGGAGAAGCGGGAGGAGGACGAAAGGAAGAAGAGACCGAAAGGGCGAGGGGGCTCTTGCTAGCCGCGGCGCTGCTGCGCTGGGCGGCCGACGTCTCTGTCCCCGCCGCCGCCGAAGCCCTCTCGTCGGCCTTCAGGAACAATTCTTCCTCTTCGGACGGCGGCTTCTTCGACGCCGGGGGCGCGTCCGCGAGGCTCTCTGAGGCCGCGGCGAGGGCGCTGGCCGGCGCCGCGGCCGCCGCGGGCGGGAGGGCCGCGGCGGCCGCGAGGGGCGTCGTCGAGACTGCGGCTTCAAATTCTTCCTCGGCCTCCTCCTCCCCTTCGCCGGCCGCCGCGGCGCTGGCAGACGAGCTCGAGGCCGCCGCGGCGCTGGCAGAGGGGCTGCTCCCCCACTCCGGCAGCGCCAAGGTCGGCGCTTTCTCCGCGGCGGCCTTCCTCGGGGCCGTCGCGGAGAAAGCCACGGAAGCGCTCGTTGCCGCTTCGACCTCGACTTCTTCTCCTTCTTCTCCTTCTCCTCCTCCTCCTCGCCCTCCGCTGCTCGTGGCCGACGCCGCCTATCTCTCCGGGAGGCTGAGGGCGCTGCTGCCGGAAGGCGGCGCGGAAAAGGCGCTGGAGCTGCTGGGGAGGATTGTTTGAAAAAAAAGTGTAAAAAGAAACCGAAAAAGAAAAACGAATGGAAAAAGCAAAAAGAGTCAGGTTTTTTTTGTTCTTTCTCTCCTTTTCTCTCTCCGATTTCATCTCGTTCTCCTCCTCATTCTCAGGACCAAGAGAGAGAGCGTGCTTTTACTTTTGTGGAAGAGGAACGGGGGAAAAGGTTCGGGGGGGGGGAGCCCCTGACTTTACAGAAATTTCCGCAAAAACTCAAGAAACACACTCACCCCTCTCCTTTTCTTTTCTTTCCTCTTCGTTTTTTCTCCTCTCTCTCTTTCTCTCTCTCAGTCTCTCCATAAAAAAGAACGAATTCCGCCTTTCGACCCCGACGGCCCCTGGCGAAGAAAAGCTCTTTCCTTCTTCAGAAGACTCTGTCTCTCCTTCACTCTCAAGTGTTGATATTGATGTTTTTTTTTTATGAAATCATTTTTTTGGTTTTTTTTATGAAATGAAAAAACAGAAAAAAAAACCTTCCCCGAGGTCCAAACTCGATTTCGAGTCCTTCACCCTCCGCGAAAGGCACAGAAAAGACACACAAGAACAAGAAAGAACGACTTTCTCTCCTAGTCCTTCTTGTTGCCGCCCTTGTTGATCAGCGACTTGTGGATGTGCGGGATGACACCTCCGCCCGCGATCGTCGCCTTGATCAGCGTGTCGAGCTCCTCGTCGCCGCGGATGGCGAGCTGCAGGTGGCGCGGGGTGATGCGCTTGACCTTGAGGTCCTTGGAGGCGTTTCCGGCGAGCTCGAGGACCTCGGCGGTGAGGTACTCTGGAAGGTGGGGTGGATGGGGGAGGTGGTGGTGATGGTTGAGTGAATGAGTGAGAAAGAGGGGAAGAGGTCGAGGTCGAGGTCCAGGGTCGAAAGGTTTTTTTTTTTTCCGAAAAAAGCTCGTCTCGTTCTCGCCGAGGAAAAGGAGGCATGCCTTCTTTTTCTCTCTTCTCGTTCTCCTCTCGCGGCTGTTTCTTCCGTCCATCCAACGCCGCGAGCTCTCGGGGAACATCGAAAGAGATCCCAATTGCTCGAGAGAGGGAAGAAGGCTGGGCGAAAGCGGCCCGCATTCTCCCTCTCTCTCGAGAATGAAAATTGGCGGAAAGAAATTCAACAATGGTTTCGGTTTGCGAGGGGAAAAAAGGACAAGGCCAGTCGCCCACCCTCTCTCTCCGGAGAACGCGCTTCGGCTGCTTCAAAAACCAGCGGGGAGCTCGTCTCTCAAAAAAGGAGAGTGAGCTCCAGCGCCCGCGTTCTCGAAAAAGCGTCGACGGTTTTTCAAGAAAGACAGGGTTGAGAACAAGAGAGCAAGAGCAGAGCAGCAACAAGAGCACGACGAGCAAGTGCTTTTTTTTTCTTCCCTCTCTGCTCTTGTCGCCGCCGCGATGAAGTCATCAAGAAAAAAGACCCTTCCAATCCGCCTCGCTTTCGAAAGACGTCCACGTCTTCTTTCGTCTCGATTCCAATTCCAGGGCGAGAAGCGGTATCTCGCACGCACGCTGGAGCGAAAAAAAAAGAGAAGCGCGGAGTGGATGGACGCGTGAGGGCGTCTCGAATGGGGTGAGCAAAGCACAGAAAAGGAAGAAAAAAACGAAAGGTTTTTTTTTTCCTCTCTGTTCTTTCTCTCTCCTTTCTCCTCTTTGAGCCCATTCCTCGCGACCGCATTCCGAGCGCCTTGCCGCGTCTGCCTTTTCTCTGTTTTCCGTTCAGGGGCAGGAACTGATCGACAGAACGCCGTCACGGAGAGAAAACGAAAAACGAGAGAGCAGAAGGCGCCCGGAGAGGCTCCGCCATGGGGAAGGTTTCAGCAAAGGAAGGAAGAAGAAGAGAGAAAGAAAAACTTGACGTCGCCGAGCGACGACGGACGACGATGACAAAAAGTTTCGTCATGTTTGCGTCTCGCGCGCACCCGGGCGCGTTGTCTTTCGCCCTGTCCTGTCGTCACGGAGCGTTAGAGACCATGCCAGACGCGAGCACGTCGCGGAAACGAGTGTCGGGTGGCCGGAACAAGGGCAAACCCACGCCGGAAAAAGGAAAGGATGTTTCTTTTTTCTTTCTTCTCGCCGAAGGAGGAGGCACGCATCCTGAAACCGTTTTCGCACTCTTCATCTCCCCCTCGTCCCCCCTGCCGCGCTCGCGAGTGGGGGCCCCCTCCCCTGGCGCGGCGAGAGAGGTCTCGAGAGAGCAGCGGAGGCCATTCTCGCGAGCGCGAACCCACCCAAACAGAAAGAAAGAAAACTACTCACCGAGGATGGCCGCCGAGTAGACGGCGGCGGTGGCGCCGACGCGGCCGTTGGCCGTGGCACGGAGCTTGAACTGGCGGTGCACGCGGCCGACCGGGAAGGTCAGGCCGGCGCGGGCCGAGCGCGAGATCGGGCGCTTCTTGTCGGAGCCTCCGCCCTTGCCGGCGCCGAGGGTGCCCTGGAGAGATTTGGGCGGGTTGGGTGGAAAGAGAGGTTGAGCGCAGAGACGCGGCGGTCGCAGTCAAAAAGGGTCGACGGCGTTTTTTTTCTGTCTCTCCATCATTGAACCGCATTCGCACGGACCTTGGCTCCCTTTCCGCTGCTCAAGCCTTTGCCGGCGAGGCCTTTGGCACCCTTGCCGCTCATGGTGGGAGTTTGGTGGAGTTTGGAGGTGGGGGGGAGAAGGTAGGGAGAGGAGGTGAAAATTTGCGAGTTGTGAGAGAAAAGATTTTTTTCTTTTTTTTCTTTTTTTTTGAAACTGAAAACTGAACACAAAATTTCAAAACCTCCCTTCCACCGACCCCGCTTCTCCTCCTCCTCTTCCCCGCAGCCTGCAGTTTCCAACCGGACGCCGAGCCTGCCCTCCCCCCCCCCTTACTTTATATTCTCGCGCGCGCGTTTGTTTTTCTTCTTCTCCGCCGTCTTCTTCTTTCTGAGACCCTTCCAAATTTCGAAAAAACAAGGGGGAAAACGCATTTTTCTCTCCTTACACAGACTCTCTCTCCCCCCTTCTCCCTCTCTGTCTCTCTTTCTCGCTCTCCCGCTCTCTCCCCCTCCTTTCTTAAAACGCGAGCGCATCCAGCACGCTAGAGCACGCCTGCAGCACGTTCTCCGCCACCAGCTTGCCCGCCGCGGCCCCGAGCCGCCCCCTCGCGTCGCTCCTCCCTGCGCGCGCGACGTCGCGCTCGGCCCCCAGGGGGTCCAGCTCCCCCTCTTCCTTCGTCGCCCTGGCGTACTCTCTAGACAGGCGAGCCACCTCTTTCAAAGCGGCCTCGTTGGTCGCGGAGACGTCCTCGAAGTCTTTCAATGCCAAACCGGCGGCCCAGCCCCTCTTCTTCAGGGCGGCGAGGGCGCGCTCCTCGCCGGGCGTCTTGCGGTACGAGACGGCGATCGAGTAGTAGTGCCTGTTCAATCCATGAATCAAAGCCTGGATGCTCGGTTTGTGCAGATGCCCCACGTTGGAGGTGCACTGCCTCGGCTCCTGGCCCAGCATCAGCGTCTGCGGGTTGATCAGCCTGAAGGCGTCGAGCACGACCTTCCCTCGCACCGACTGGATCGGGTCGACGACGACGGCGACTGCACGGGCGTTGAGGGCCTCGAACGACTGCTGCGTGCCGATGTCGACTCCCGAAAGCCAGCAACCGAAGCCCGGGTGGGAGTGGTACCAGCCGACGACCTGAAAATGGGAGGGGGGGGAGAGAAGAAAGGAGAGGTAGAGAGGTCGAAGAAAGAAGAAGAAAAGTGAGCTTTTTTTTCGAAGAATGACGAAAGAAAAAAATGACTTCCCAAAACTTTTCTAAACCCGAACTCACCATCTCGGGCCTCCCGACCTGGCGCAGCATGTCCAGCATCCTCGTCTGGAACACCGGGTCGACCGCCTCGACCGAGACGCCCGTGCCGGACTGAGAGTGTTTTTTTTTTCAAGAAAAAAGAGGTGAGAGGTGTTGTTGAGGAGGAGGTCGAGGTTTTTTTTTTCTCGCTTCTTCGCGCCCATCGACCGAAAAAGAAAAAAAAACTTCTCTCGTCGCACCTGCGGCATCGCGAACACGTCCGCGACGCGGATGGAGTAGTCGTCGACGAACTCTCCCAGCATGAGACCCATGACCTCCATGGGCACTCCGGCGCGGCCTGGGCGGTGATCGGTGAAAGAAGTAAAAGGGAGGGATAGAGGTGAGCGAGCAAAATGAGTCGAGGTGAGATGAGGGAGACGCAAACGACAACGCGCCCATCGATCGATCGATGGCCATTGTCTTTCTCGTCGTCCTCTTTCCTCAATTCTTCTTCTCCTTACCGTGCTTGAGCATCTTGAGCAGCGCGAGCGACGAGATGTAGATCTGCTCTGCGGTGTCAACCTGCGGGACGTCGCCCGCGGGAGCCCCGCCCGCGCCGCCGCCGGCCTGGCCCAGCAGGCGCTGGAGGCGGTCCATTGAAGTTGGAAGAGTTTTTTCCTTTTTTTCCTTTTTTTCGAAGCGGCGTTCGAAAGAAGAGAGCGAGAGAGAGTGGCGTCGAGGTTTTTTCTTTTTTTTTTTCGTTTCGCTCTTTCTCTTTCTCTTTCTGCTCTCGACCACCTCCCTTCGCCTCGGGTGCCTCTCTGTCTCTCTCTCTCTTTCGGATTTTCTACAAGTGGCTTGGTGATAGTACAGGGACAAACAAAGGAAAAAAATCATTCAGCGCTCTCGAACTCGTCCTCGCTGCTGCTGCTGCCGTTGCCGTTGCTCGTCGTCTCTTCTCTCCGTCCTCCTCCTCGTCGTCGTCCCCTTTCTCTCGCCGCCGCCGCCACCGCTTCCCTCGCCTCCGCTTCCTCCCTCCGCCGCCGCGCGTCGGCCTCGGCCAGCAGCCTCGAGAACGGCCACCTCCCGGTCTCGTCGGCGCCTGCGTCCGCCGCGACGAACACCGGCAGCGGCGGCGGCGGCGGCGGCGAGTGGAGGAGAGGGAGAGAAGAAGAAGTCGTCGTCGCTCCTGCTGCTGCTCCCGCTCCTGTTCCCGCTGCTGCTGCCGCTGCAGCTCGCCCGCGCGCGCGTGCCTCGGCCGCGGCGGCCCTGGACGCGGCCAGCCGCGGCGCCAGCGTCCTCGCCGGGTCGGTGTCCCTGGTCTCGTGAGCGGCGGCAGCGAAAGCGGAAGCGGAGGGAGCACTTTCGCCGCCGCCGTTGCTGCTCATCCCACCTCCGCCGCCTCCTCCACCTCCGCCACTTCCATTTCCGCCGCTTCCGCTTCCGCTCCCGCCTCGCGTCCTCGTCAGCCCCTGCACGGCCCCGGGCGCCAGCGCCGCCACGAAGGCCGCCAGCTCGTCGAAGGAGCTGTGCAGCGAGTAGGGGAGCTCCCGGATGACGAGGCGGGAAGTCGAAGGCGGAGGGGCCGAGGGGCGCTGGCGACGGAAAGAGGAAGAGGAAGGAGGAGGGTTGTTGCCGTTGCCGTCGTCGCCGTTGCCGTTGTTGTTCCCTCCGTCCCCTCCTTCCCGCGGGACGCTGCTGCTGCTTCCCCACCACCAGCCCCCCTTGAGCGTCGAGAGCGCCGAAGGGATCAGCAGCAGGCAGGGAGGCGGGGCAGGGGCGAGGGAGGGAGAGGCGGAAGCTGAAGGAGGAGGAGCTCCTTCTCCTCGTTCTCGTTCTCGGCTTCCGCTTCCGCTTCCGCCGCCGCCTCCGACGGAGTTTGCCGCGGCGATGAAAGCCCCCAGCGCCCTCCTGGGCAGGGCGAAAAGCGGCGTGGGGCCCCCGACGATGTCGGCGACGGCGGCAGAGAACGCGCTCTCGTCTTTGTCGGCGTTGTCGGCGTTGTCGCTGCCCGCGGGAGGCGCCGCCAAGCGGCGGAAGAAGGCCCCGACACTTGCCGCGCCTTCCCCTCGCTCGCTCCTCTCGGCTCCCGCCGACGCCGCCGCCGCCTCCGCGAAGGTCAGGAACAGCCCCTCCCAGGCAGAGCCAGCGCCAGTGGCAGAGTCCAAAGCCCTCACCGCGGCCGCCCTCGTCCCGTCGATCAGGCACTTTGTCCCGAGCTCCTTGGCCAGCAGAGCCAGCAGCTCTTCCTTCCCCAAGCCGTCGACGGCGACGGCGACGGCCGACCAGTGCCCCGATCGGACCTCTTGCGCCATCTTCCGCGCCAGGACGGCCCGGGGAGCGAAGCGGCAGGCAGAGTTGCAGAAGGTGTTGTCTAGGAGGAGGACGTCGATGCGCGGCGGTGGGGGTGGGGCGGAACCGGAGGAGGGGGGGTCGAGGAAAGAGCGGCGGCGGAGGAGGAGGAGCGGGGCGTCGTCGTCGTCGTTTCCGTTGGCGTCTGCGTTTTTTCCTCCGTTTCCTCCTCCGCCTCCTCGCCCCCGAGCCCTCGCCAGAGGACCCTGGGCGAGCATCGACACCAGCAACCCGGGCTCGCACCTGAAGTCGCCCGTGTGGAGCACCGTGCCGCACTGGGCCGAGGTGACGAGGAGCATCAGCGAGCCCTGGAGAGGAGGAGGAGTTTGATTTTTTTTTTTCGGTTTCGAGGTCTCGAGGTGGTGAACGGCGGCGAAGAAAAACCCGAGATCGAAAAGAGAAAAAAAAAAGACTCACCACGCAGTGCTGCGCGTCCAGCGCGTCCACCGTCGCGACGACCTCCTCCTCCTCCTCCTCCTCCTCCTTCTCTTCAGGTTCCTCCTCCTCGGATTCTGGTTCTTCTTCTTCTCCTCCCTCGGAAGGCAAAAGCGCCACGCCGACTCCCTCGACGAAAACCATCCTCATCCCCTTTGCCACCACCGTCTCTTCCTCCTCTTTTCTCCGCTTCTTCCTCCTCCTCATCCTTTCCCTTTCTTCCGCCTCTTCCTCGTCATCCTCGTCCCCAGAGCTCCTCCCCTTCCTCGTTATCAGCACCCTTCCCCCCGGACCGAAGACCGCGAACCGCCGCGCGAGCCTTCGCAGGCCCATCCCCTCGAGGATGGCCCTTGTCTCCGGCGAGCAGAAGAGCGGCGGAGAAGAGGTCGAGGTGTTGTTCCTTCCTCCTCCACTGAAACCGTCAAAACTCCACCCGTCATGCAGCCCGGCCATGTGGTCTGCGTGCGCGTGCGTGAGGAAGAAGGCCGCGACGCAGGAGCCGCGCGGCGGGCGCGGCCTCCAGCAGTCGACGGCGACGAAGGCGTCGGCTGCGACGGGCACGAGCACCGGCGCCATCGCTTTCGTTCGTTTCTTTTTTCTTTGCTTTTCGAATCGCTTCCCTTCTTCCCTCTTTTTCTCCCTCGTTTCTGCTTCTTTCAGCTCTCTGATGGCTCCACACGGAGCTCCGAGACGGTCCCTGGCTCTCTGTGTGAAAGAGAAGGCGAGGAGAGGCGCGCAGAGGCGTGTCGAGAGGCAGAGAAGGGATGTCTTTCTTCTTCGTTTCAAGAGAACAACGGGCAATCAATCGGAAAAAGTGAGAGAGAAAACACTTTTTCTTCCGATGCAAGGCAGCTCGCCGGCCGCGGCGGTCGAGTCGGCAGCGGCGCTCTCACTCCACTCCTTCCCCAGCGCGCCCCCGTCCCCGCCACTTGACGAACTCGCGCTCTCCCTGGGCCTGACGTACGACGCCGTCGCGTCCATCTACTCGCAGGGGGCGCAGCTCGCGGCCGCGGCGCCGCACGCCAGGGCGAGGCGCGACGAGGGACCGATTGCCGAGAAGTTTGCGAGCTCCATCGTCGCCGTCGATGATGGAACCTCGACGTCGACCTCGTCGACCTCTTCTCCCTCTTCCTCCTCCTTTGCGAAACTCGACGCCCTCTCCGCCGCCGCGCGCGTGCCCGCCGCCCTGCTCCTCCGCCGCATCCTCGAGAGCGCGCCGTTCAACGTGCCCCGGACCGCGATAACGGACTTCATGCGGTGCCCGCGGGGAGCCGCGGCGAAGATGAGGGAAGGGAATGGAGGTGGAGGAGCTGGAACGGCGACTTGGACCTCTTCTTCCCACCTCCTCCTCTCCGCGGCCGCGGACGCCGCCGCGGCGGCCTCGGCCCTCGACCCGCTCTACTCCCCTCGAGGCGACGCCCTACGACACGTGGCGGGCCTCGAGGCAGAGGCTCTGCTCTGCGCGAGGCTGAGGTCGGCAGGAGGAGGCGGAGGAAGCGGAAGCGGAGGGGGAAGCGGAAGGAGCAGCGGAGGAGGAGAGAGAGAAGGGAGCGGAGGAAGCGAAGAACAACCCGAGATCGAGAACGAGATCGAAATCGAGAACGAGAGCAGGGGCGTCCCCTTCTGGACCGAGGACGCGCTCCGGGCCGGCGGCTTCGCCCTCACGCCCGACGCCAGGCTCGCCACGCCCGTGGCCCTGCCCTGCGGGCACGTGGTTCACTGGATCGACTCCAAAGCGACGTTCGGGACAGTGAGGATGCACGAGTGAGTTTTCCGGAAAA
>Ga0114918_10002617_pt1 | contig 16074 bp, 15 predicted proteins | sample LantaG_FD_87015 | JGI IMG/M metagenome (GOLD analysis project Ga0114918, IMG submission 87015) | Deep subsurface microbial communities from Baltic Sea to uncover new lineages of life (NeLLi) - Landsort_02402 metaG | ecosystem: Environmental > Aquatic > Marine > Oceanic > Sediment | place...
CAGGCTTTCTTAATATTCTCAATCCATTGTGTCCAGTATCAGGGGTTCACTCCACTGGAAACAAAGTGTTGCTCAATTACACGATACCATTACCACCAAAAGGGCTAATGACAGAGGAGACGACGGTTCTGTCTACCGTACACCCTGGTGGAGCTGGGGTTACAATAGGTAGAACTTTTGAATTGGCTTTCAGCCTTAGCATTTGACCCAGCCGCTACCATTACCAATGATTCTAGCAATAAAGTTCTTCAGCAGCAACTGAGAGGTAACGTTCCAGGCCTTTGTTGACTGTGTTCAAATATCCCATCTTTTTATCTTTTGGCTAGGGGGACTTCATATTGAGCTAAAGGAATTTTAAGAATAACGCTACTACCCTTACCATTGATAGAGCTTGCGGAGATGTCTCCATGCTGTAGCTCCATAAAATTCTTGGCAATGTACAAACCAACCCCCAAATTATTCTCGGACGGTAGAACGCCATCAACATTTTGCTTTGTGTTCAATAGTTTATCCGGTAGATCCTGGAATATCCCTTTTCCTGAGTCTGCTACTTCAACGATACCAAAACCGCTTTCTTTTTTCATCTTCATGGTGATTAACCCTTCATCGGTGGATTTGACTGTGTTGTCGATAACATTGCTTAATACTTCGATCATTTTATCTTTGTCAGCAAGAACGATAATTTCACTATCCATTCCTTCCAGGTTAAGTACTAACCCCTTTTCCTCCATTTTCTCAGCATACTCTTTAAGGGCTAAATCCACAAGTTCTTCTAATTTGACGGGCTGTATATCAACTGATATCACTCCACGTTCGATCCTCGATACGTCCAGCAATCCGGAGATTATGCGGTAACTCCTGGAGCTTATCTCTTGCATTTCCTCAAGATATTGCTTTTGTTTAGCGGTTAAATCGCCCGCCAACCCCATAAGCATTTTTCCGATATACCCCTTTATTTCTGCCACCGGGTTTTTTAATTGATAAGAAACAATCGAAACGAAATCAGTTTTCTTCTGCTCGATTTGCTTGCGCTTCGTGATGTCGCGCAATGATGCCAAGCAGGCACTATACCCATCCCACTCTATTTCTACCGTACGCATTTCCGCTGCAACTACTTCTCCACCCTTGCGAACGATGTCAACCTCCGTTTTCTCACCTGCCACCACAGGATAGCCGAATGATTTGCCGAGAAGTTGCTCCGCCTTACGGCCAAAGAGGGCTTCAGCGGCAGGGTTAATAAAAGTCAAAATCCCGTTACTATCTACAACGGTCATACCATCCGCATTTCGGGATATGATATGGTGCAAGTTTGTCTCACTACTTCGAAGCAGCTCTTGTGTTCGCCTGTAACTGATGATTTCTCTCAATTGTGCGGCAAGGGTGTTGATCAAATTTATCTCTTCCCCCAGGAAAGGTTCCGGACTATTCTCTGGTCCTTCTCTCAAGCAACCGACTTCCAGAGTGCCAATTTGCTTGCCACCCACAATAATATCGCGGACCTGCTTCTGAATAGTTTCCTCATAGTTGCCCGTTTTAAATTCTTGCCCTTCCACAATAAGTCGTGCGCAAGTGGCTTCTGGATACTTAAAGGAAAGGGGAATAATGGAGATTATGCTCTTGGATATCTCCTCAATTGAAATGTCCTGCTCCTTAATGAGATTAGAAATAGTGTAGAGGCAATTCAGTTCCTTAATACGCCTGTTGAGCTCATGCCTTTGTTCCTGCGCCTCCTCGTCCATCTTCTTGCGCTCGCTGATGTCTTCAAAAGTAGCCAGAACTTTATTGCCCTTTGAGTTCCCACCTATTCTAGAGCTTTTCACCAGGCAGGTAATTTCCCTACCATCTTTACGTCGGCAGGGAAGCTCCTCAATGAAAATGGTTCGCTGCTCAAGCACAGAAGAAGTGCGTTTCATGGCTTCTTCATATTCTTCCTTAGTTTGGTATAGCATCTGTGTAGTTTTACCGATTAACTCCTCAGGCTTCCAGCCGAAAGCAGCCTCTACATCATCACTTGCGAAGATAATGCGGCGATTACGCAAAACGAGAAATGAGACAGGAATAGCATCCAGAATAGAAGAATCAAGGGCTTCCAGCTCCTCCAGCCTTTTCTTTGCCTCTTTCAATTCTGTGATGTCTATACAAGCTCCCAGGACTGCTCGTTTTCCATTATGCTGAATGGATGTGACTGTCTCCATAATCCACCTTATCTGCCTGCGCCGGGTAATAATCCTGAACTCATAAGCAATGGAGAGCTCTCCCTTCAACATTTTTATGGCATTTTCCCTTGTCATCCCCCTATCCTCGGGATAGATGAGCATTAGAGGGTCCATGCCCAACAATTCATCCTGGCTAAAACCGGTGTATTTTTGGAACTGAGGGTTGGCAAATTGAAACCTTTTATTCTGAGTAATGTAAATGCAGGCTGATGAGCTACTAACTATAGTTTTGTACAGCTCTGCTATGTGCCGCTCCATCTGCCCTTGCTTGTGCTCAATGGGCTTATCTCCAAATCTTTTCAACCAGTTCATTGTTCCCCCCAGCCCAATTATTTGTTATCTTCAGCATTAGCTTTATCTCGTGGCTTTGATTCTATTTTCTCCAAACCTAATCCGGCCAATACCTTTTCTTTGTTGGCGATATCCCCAAGTATTCTTTTGCTCGGTGCCGGAAGAGTCTTTACCAGTGTTGGTGTAGCGAAAATATCATCCCTGTCGGCCAATTGTGGATTCTCAAGGAGATTTATAATCTCAAGGCAATAAAGCCCTTTAAATTCATCCTCCAGAAATGACTCTAACTTTGTGATAGCCTTTTTGGAACTTGGTGTGTTGCCTATAACGTAAAGTCTAAATTCATACATAGCATTCCTCTTATTATTGAACTTCTACCGGCTTTTCTAATACGCTTCTTGCCAGCAAATTAATTTTGTCAGCACCTATGGGCTTACTAATAATCTCAAAGTTGAGCCCATCTTCCGCGGCAGCCCCGAGTTTATCCAAAAACGCTTTGTGAAAAGCGGTTACGATGTATATAGGCACATCTGAGTCAAGTTTCCGTATCCTGCGCAAAGTTTCAACGCCGTCTATCCCGGGCATTTTAAGGTCTAGAAAAATCAAGCCAACTTTAGTATCTTGTACCTTTTCAATTCCTTTCTCACCTGATTCGGCGGTATCCACTGCATAATCCGCATCCTCGAATGCTAAGAGAAATGATTTTCTCACTGCTTTGTCATCGTCAATTACTAGGATTTGCTTTCTCATTTTGGTCTCTCCTTTTTGCTCTTCTATCTATCGGCAATAAAACTTTGAACTCAGTACCGATGCCTGACTCACTTTCACAGGTAATCTCTCCACCATGCTCTTCGATGATAGAATGGGATATGGAAAGCCCCAGCCCTGTTCCCTGTCCGACAGGCTTGGTGGTGAAAAAGGAATCGAAAATGTTTTGAATGTTTTCTGGTGAAATGCCGACACCTGTGTCGCTAATGGTCACCTGGACAAAGTCACCGTTACGGCGTATGTCAATATGGACCTCTTCTTTTTCTCTTCCATCTAGAGCATCCAAGGCATTGCTGATAAGATTCAGGAACACCTGCTGAATACCATTTGCCTTCATCCAGACTTCAGGAGTACCGTCAGCAGTATGATAAGTTACGCTTTGTTGGACAGTACGGTAGGATAGTAACTTAAGAACTCGCTCAAGAATCACGGTACAACTCTTTTTTTGATATGATTCCTCTTCCCTCTCTGTGCGTGAAAATGTCAGCAGATTCTTGACAATATCAATACATCGTTGTGTTTCCTGCTGAATATCTTGAAGGACGGGGTATAGCTTGTCATCCTCGGAAGTATGTTTGAGACAATACTGGGAGTAGTTGAGTATTCCCATCATCGGATTATTCAGTTCGTGGGCGACACCGGCAACCAGCGTACCTACAGCACTCATTTTTGCTAACTGGATTAGTTGAACTTGTGATTCCTGCAGGTCGCTGTAGGCCTTTTGAAGTGCCTCCTGTGCCTCCTTGCGCTCGGTGATGTCCCGTAGCGATGCCAGGTAGACAATTTCACCTTTCCACTCCATCTCTACCACATGCATTTCCACTGTGCTTGATCCTCCACCCTTGTGAATAATATCAAGATTCGTCCTTTCGCTTGTCACAGGAAAGCCGAACATTTCGCCTATGAGTTCATCCGACCTTCGGTGGAGGAGAGATTCTGCAACAGGATTAACAAAAAATACAATTCCTTTTCTGTTCACAATTATGATGCCATCGGGATTCTTTTTGATAATGTTATCCAGGGAATAAAGTAAAGACTGCCACTCATGGGTGCGGTGTTCCAATTCTGCCTGTATTCTCTGCCGTTCCATGACATAGTGTATGGAGCGCTCAAGCAAATTGCTATCCAGCTGACTCTTGATCAGATAGTCCTGAGCACCTTTCTGTAAAGCGCTAGCAGCAAGCACCTCATCATTTACACCACCCAGCACTACTACTGGTACTCCTACTGCTTGAGCCTGCAGTCTGTCAAAGTCAGCAATGCCATGGATGCCTGACGTCGGCAGATCTAAAAGAATTATGTCGATCTTTTCCTGGGCAAGGCACTTCAACCCTGCCGATAGTTGAGTTGCGGGTTTTATATCGAAGTAAGCATTAGTAGCTTTGGCCAACATCTCATCAATAAAGGAGATATCTTCGTGGTTGTCTCCAATCAGTAAGACCTTTATGACTTCGGATTTAGGTTTTTGAATTGCGAATTGTTGCATTTCTGATTCTTCTTCCTTCTTATACCTATATACTTATTTTTCCTGGAACAGGGAGTCGACTCTTTCCATCTCACTGGTGGTAACATAAGCAGGAGCGCCTGATATAATACCGGTGACATTGCGGAAAGGTTTGCCAATATGCATCCCGTTACCGTCAATGGTGTATTCGCAGATGTCCTTGTTATGCATGGAGCCGCGCATCTTGAGTACGGTTATTCCTCGGCGCATTTCTCCAAGCATTTCCACGTACCGCAATAGAATGATGGAGTCGGTAATAGTGGAAATATGCGTCTCAGTGATTGAGGTTCCGCCCATCAGGTTGGGTGTGGTGGCGGTAAAAAACCCGGCAATCTCTCCGTGTTTGATGAAGGAAGTCAGGCCGATAACGAATTCACGGAAACCCTTGATAGACGAGACGCGTTCCAATGCCGAGAGGCTGTCCACAACCAAGCGGTTAGGTTTGAATTTGTCAATTCCATCTCTAATCATGATAAGATGGTCTTCCAACCCGGCGGCCTCTGGATACTTGCATACGACCTTCAACTTCCCATCTTTTTCCATTTGTTCAAAGTCCATTCCCCAACCATTGGCATTGCGAAAGAGCTGCTCCCTGCTTTCCTCAAATGCTAGTAACAGACAACGCTCACCACTATTCACACCACCAGCGATGAATTCGGTTGCCAGGAGTGTCTTACCATTTCCGGTTGCACCGGATACTAGAACAATAGAATCACGGAAGAAGCCTCCTCCGCACATCTTGTCCAGTTCAATATTTCCGGAAGTAATACGAATTGTAGACGATTTTTGCTGTAATTCCATGGCAGAAAGCGGAATAATAATGACACCTTCACCTGGCAAAACAGTAAAAGGGTATTCTCCTTTCTGGTGATTGGTTCCACGGAACTTTAGAATCTCAATAGTACGGCGGCGTTTCTCCTCCTCTATATTGTTGCGCAGAATAATAACATTGTCGGCAACGAATTCTTCGACACCGAAACGTGCGACAGGACCGTATTCCTCAATTCGCTCCGCTGTTACCAACGCAGTTACGCCAAGTTCCTTCAGCATAATGACAATTCGGAGCAGTTCCATACGCACAATTGAGCTATCTTTTACCTGGGTAAATATAGAACCAATGGAATCTATGACTACACGCCTGGCATTGACATGTTTTATCGCGTACTCGATGCGCGATAAAAAGGCGCCCAAGTCATATTCACCGGTGACCAGAGCACTTTCACCTGGGATGGGAGATACATCAACAAAAGCCCATTTGCCCATTGTCTCCCATTTCTGAATATCCCAACCAAAGCCGTTCACATTCCTGCGGATGTCTACTGGACGTTCTTCAAAAGTGACAAACACGCCACCTTCATTTGCTTTAATGATACCCTCGGCCAGGAATTGAGCAGCCAGCACTGTCTTGCCGCTCCCAGATGTGCCCGATAGTAGAGTGGCGCGGCCCATTGGTAGCCCCCCACCCGCAATAAAATCAAAGCCAGGGATGCCTGTTTCCAGTTTGCTGATTTTCACTACTTTTTCGTTTATGCTCTTCACTTGTCTTAGACCTCCTTATTGATTGTGCTTGTGTATGGTTGTATGTCCAGACCTACTAGAACTTTCTTCATATCGGAGAGGTCTCCAATAACTCGGCTCAGGGGTGGTGGTAATTCCTTGGTGAGGGTTGGTGTTGCCAGGATTCTACCTTCCTCTGCCAGTTCTGGTTGTTCCAGAACATCAATGATGACCAGCTCGTAATCACCATGTAGTTCCTCTTTACAGATACGGTTTATATTAGCAATAGCGCGTTCAGACTTTGGCGTTTTTCCGGTAACATACAGTTTAAATAACATCTTATTCATAATGCTCCTTTTTTTGTCTATTATTATTTTACATTGTGTTGAGAATCATAGGAGTAGGTACGATAGCAGATAGCCAGGTACCCCATAAGTTCAAGCACCATCGTTCGACCCTCTTCTATATAGGCTTGAGCCTTAACATGACTAACCTCATTAGTCTTGCTCCTCAGTGCCAGGCTGTGAATCTCAATCACATCGCGTGGCCCAGCATTATAAAAACGGAGCTGCTCGGCGATGGTGCGGAGCTTCCCTGAGATGTCATGCTCCACCCTATAGGCCCGCTGCTCCAGAGCTAGTTCGACTAAATCCCCATATTGCAGGACCAACTGGTTAAAGCTGTCTGGTGAAATTTGCCGGAAAGACTTCAAGCCGAATGACCTGGCGGTAACGGTAGTCGCTGAGCCATGGGAGATCTGCTCAAGGGAGCTGAGCTCTCGCTCCAGTTGTTCTACCTTCTCTGTCATCGCCCGTGCCTCAGACTCGGTTTCTGCAGCCCGCTTACGTTCGGTGATATCTCGCGCAAAACAAATCATGTTTGCGCTGTGACCCACCTCTCTACCAGGTTTGCTGAAGGTTATCTCAACAGGGAACTCAGTTCCACCCTTGGAAATCGCCATGAGTTCCCCTTGCCAGTGAGAGAATTGTTCCACAGAATCCATGATCTTCTCCCATTCCACATCCACTCTGAATTTGAATAAGGCTCTTATATTCAGTGAGAGCATTTTACTTTGGGAATAGCTGAGGGAACTCCTGGCTAAGGAGTTACATTCCATAATCTGCCCATCAGGTTCTACGATAAATATCATGTCATATTGGGCGTTCTCTACAAGATTTGCCAGGAGTTCCACTTTCCTTCTAACCGTGTTTATCTCGGTGACATCAGAAATCACCATAACTATGCCACGGTATTCCATTTCGTAATGGATGGGCGATGCACTGATAATGACAGACAGAGAGCTGCCAAAGTTGGTCTTAAGCTGAACTGGGATGCTAACGGCAATCTGCCCGCTGGAAAGTCGAGTAAAACCCTCTATTACCTTGTCTTGATCCTCCTCTACTACATAGGATTCGAACCGCGCCCCCAGCAGCTTATGATATGCCTCGCCAACCATCCGCGCAAAATTAACATTAGCGAATGTGATATTGCCATCAAAATCAAGGAAGATTACAGCATCGTGTATCACTTCCATCAATCGCTGGAACATCTCTATATTTTCCTCACGTAGGACAGGCACTTGATAGACTTTGCCATCAATCAGGAGGGAATCAGCTTTACCTGAAACTATGGCATCATAGAATTGCTTATTGATACGAGCAAGCCGTGCTACACGTACTGCCTCGCCAACCTTGTTCCTGAATTCGGGAACCTTTTCTATGGGTTTCATGATGTAACCACGGGCCCCGTAATTCAACGCCTCGGTGGCGGATTCCATTGTGGCGTAACCGGTGAGTATCAGAACCTCGGTATCAAGTTCCATCTTTCTGATTTCTCGCAGTACTTCAATGCCGTCCATGTCCGGCATGCGAATATCTAAAATCAGAAGGTCATAACTGGCATCAAGCTTCTGCAAAACTTCCTTCCCCCCATAAGCAGAATCAATGGCATACCCTTCATGTTCAAGCAGCCTCTTCAACGTCAGGTGGACGATTTCCTCGTCATCAACAATAAGGATTCTGTCAGCTGTATGCGTGATTTCGCTTTCTATCTCTCTGCTATCAGCTTTCGCCATATTTCTCTCCAGTGTCTAAAGGCAGTCTAATGGTGAATTTGCAACCTTGACGCAACTCGCTCTGCACTTCTATTGTTCCTCCATGCTCCCTAATGATGCGAGCGACAATAGACAAGCCAAGGCCAGTACCCTTACCCTCGGTCTTGGTAGTGAAGAATGGCTCGAACATCTTGCTTACGGTTTCTGCATCCATTCCGACTCCATTATCCACAAGTTCTATGAGGATAGAAGCATCCAAACATGACACCGCAGTACTGATCAATAGTTGCCCCTGGCCACCTTTGGCATCCATTGCATCCCGGGCGTTGGTAATCAGATTAATAAATACCTGCTGCAACTGGTTGGCATTGCCCCTCACCTTGGGCAAATCCTGGGCTAGATTTTTCTCTACAGCAATATTGTGAAGGCGAAGCTGCTCGGAAAAGAGCAGCAATGCGTCTTTAATGGGTTTATTGACGTCTAGCAGCCTCATTTCCACCCCAGATGCACGGGCAAAATCGCGAACCATATTCACAATCTTCGTCATACGATCTGTCTGTTGCAGAATCACTTCAAGGTCAGCCACTGCGCGTTCCTTCCATGTTTGACTATCTGAAAACGTTGGGAACTTTGTCTGTAGCTCGCATTTCATATCTTCGATTAGCGCTGTGGCAAAGCCTTTTGTGCCGAGAAGCGGTTGGGTCAGCTCGTGCACAATCCCGGCCGCCATTTCCCCCATGGCTGCCAGCTTGCCTGCCTGGACAAGCTGTACATGCATGTTACTAAGCTCCTGATAGGCTTTTTTAAGTTTCTCTTCAGCCCTCGTGCGCTCAATTATCTGTGCTTCCTTCTCTCTATTTGAGTTTTTTAACTCCTGGCAAAGGGCGGAAATAATTGTTTCTCGATTTATGACTCCGATGGGCATTGCTTCTTCGTTTAAAACCATAAGGAAATTTACATTTCCCTTTTCTAATATTTCTAGCGCCTCATCCGGCAAAGCTTCCCCTGATACAGTACCTATTGGTCCTATTGGGCAATCTAAGATAAGCCGCGATGCAGGATAACCAGCAAGCCCACGTGAAGTTACCACTCCTCTTGATTTTCCTTCTTCGACCAGCAAATAAGCGACGTTCATCTTCTCCATTGCTTCAACTGCTAACTCAACACTATCGGAAGAAGACAACCTGGGAAAATCCTTTTCCATTATTTGTTTCATTGATATCATTTTCCAGACAAATCCAACTTAAATCTCTCTCCTTACTATTACTACAATGTCACATTTTATGGTTATCATGCACTGGGGGCTAATGATTGGCTTTGCTTCTTCAAGTATTGCTTTAACCAATAGCTCTTTGTCAGCTCTCAAAAATAGATCCTTTTTAATCAATATGCCGTCTATTAAATCATCCACTGGTCGGATAAGTTCAAATTGATCTGGTGCCACGGTATCTAGCATTCTTTTCGCTGCTTCTGGCCCTATAGGGCAGCGTTTCGTCACTAGCAGAATTTCACCGGCAGGCGGTATCTCAAAGGTTGAGATTTGCATATCTACTATGCTTCTTCTTTTTCCATCATTCATCTCTTATCCCTCTTTTCCGCTACTGGCTGGTGTCCTTCACTCCACCTCATATCTCCCTGACTTCCTGGCCAATAGCCTTAACGGTCACCCTGCCTGAATCCAGGTAAAACTCAACATTGCGGCCATAATTGCCGCCGGTATTCTCCCCTATCAGTGGTATTCGCTTCTGTTTTAATGTGTACTTTGTACTAATAATATTCTGTTCACCGATACCCGGACTGAAATTCTCGCTGGAGGAAAACATACTGGATCCACCGACTAATTTAGCTACCATGTCGCTGAGGGTAGCCCTTTTGATTTGCAATCCTTTTATCAGGGCGGCAATTGCCGTATCGGCACACTCATAGACAGAATGGTAGCCATTCAGGTTGTGGGAATCGGGCAACATAATATGTGCCAGTCCCCCCAGCTTCCGTTTGCTGTCATAAAGGGTTACCACTACACATGAACCAAGTCCCGAAGAAGAAATAATGTGTGGCACCCCAGCTACAACTCCATCCCCCATCCCGATCCGGAGAATCGGAGAGCCGGGCGATGGGCGAGCGGGAGAATCGAAGATTAATCTTTCCTTATTGCTCATTATTTCCTGTACGACATCTTCGCTTTATCGATTGAGTCTGCGAGTATCTTTATTGATTCCGCAGAAGGGATAATCATCATAAAGGTTTTGATAGATTTCTCTTTCACTATAAATTCGTTTTCAGCCACGATTAGATGCCTAACCTGGCGACTGAGATTGATCAGACTCTCGTCCAGGAGGGCTTGAATCATATCAGTGGCTACTGTTGGGACGGTATGATAAATATTCAATTTACAGAAGTCGTGAATTGCTGTTAAATAAACTCCGCTAATAATATTGCCAATCTCAGCAATTACGGAGAAATCTTCACCGGGATTTGATGAAGACCACCCATGCCTCTTTTCCCCTTTCTGCGTGGCCAATTCCGCCAGTTGTATCAGGGACGCTGTATCTTTACTTTGCACAATGAAGTGCAAGTATCCCGTCACTTCACCGACCATGTTCATTCTCGCACACGTGACGGGTAAGGAGGGTTGGCCTAAGATAGAGGATTCTCCTAGAACTGCTGGAAGGATATGCACCACGGGTATTTTCAAATCCATTTCGACATCAAGCAGCTGTGACAGTGCTGTGACGGCGTTTCCCGCCCCGACGTTCATCATTTCTGCTAAGAAATCTATATGTTCCACTGACATAAGCTGTTCTTTATTATTCATGATAAGTACGCTCCTTTTCGTGGCGCAGTGTTTCAAAGCCGAACAGGGTTGGGGTATCCAGAAGCAGTGCTACACTGCCATCCCCCATGATGGTCCCCCCAGAGAAGCCAATGAATTGCTGCGCAATAGGGTCAAATGGTTTGATGATATTTTCCACCTGGTCCACTACTGTATCAACACCCAGGCTGAGAAACCTGTCCCCTATATGGATGATCACCGCAATTAGATTATCCTGGTCTTCCCCCCCGGGTATGTTTAATACTTCGTTTAACCTGAAAAAGGGAATAACCTCCTGGCGCAGAACCAGTACCTGTTCGTTGCGAATCTCCTTGATATCTTCGGGTTTGATTTCAATCGTTTCAACAACAGTATCAGAGGGAATAGCAAATATGTGCCTGCCGATACCTACCATCAATGTCTGTAAAGCAGCAGTTGTTAACGGCAATGTCAATGTGAAACTCGTACCCTTTCCTTTTTGAGTTGCCACTTCAACTGTTCCCCCCAACCGTTTAATCGAATTCTTTACGACATCCAGTCCGACACCGCGTCCTGATACATCGGTTACTTCCTCGACACTGGTGAAACCGGGTTCAAAAAGCAGGTTTAAGGCATCTCTATCTTGAAGGGATTCGGCTTCTTCGTGGTTTAACAACCCATTTATGACCGCTATTTTCTTAATCTGGGTAATGTCAATACCGCTACCGTCATCCTCCACATCAACCAAGATGTGATTCTCAGCTCTTTTGGCGGCAAGTTTGACTATCCCTGACCTCTTCTTTTGCAGTTGCTGTCGGGTCTCGGCAGGTTCAATGCCGTGATCAACGGCGTTCTTAAGCAGGTGAATCAGCGGCTCGCTGAGGGTGTCCAGCATAGCTTTGTCCAGTTCTATTTCACTGCCCTCAAGAACAAGCTCTATTTCCTTGCCTGCCTCTCTGGCTAAATCACGCACCATTCTGGGAAACTTTTGAAAGATTTCTCCAACGGGTACCAGGCGAGCGGCAGACACATTCTCCTGCAGTTCACTGATGTTATGATTCATTGAAGACAGTGTGGACTTTAACTCTTTGTTAGCTGTGTCAGCAAGAATATTATCAAGGCGATTCTTATTAATAATCAACTCACCAGCCAGATTGAAAAGGGAATCCAGCAGATCCACCTGCACCCTCACTGTATGGATTTTCTCGATTGTCGGTATGACTGCAGTTTTTGTTTCAGGAGTTTCCTGCAGGTTTGCCTGATTCTGAGGATTAGTTTCTCCCGATGCCAATTCTTTTATTTTCACAGCAAGCGCTTGAAACTCGATTCTGCCCTCCTTCCTCTCAGCTCGTCCCTTTACCATTTTTTCAAGCGTGTCGGTAACCTCGAACAGGACACCGATGGTTTCTTCGGTAACCAATACTTTATGTTGCCTCAGGGGATCCAGGAGATCCTCGCAGGTATGGGCCAGCTCGGCAATATCTGAAAACTCGAGCATCGTTGACGAGCTCTTAAGAGTATGAAAACACCTGAATATCTCGTCCAGTTGTCTCATCTGGCTATGGTCTTTCTCCAGGGCCAGGATGGCGTTATTGGTTCGGTGAAAACCTTCTTTCGCGTCGTTTAGGTAATCATCAAGAAACATGGAGAGATCTATTTTATCTTTGTCCGACATTTTTCCTTGCTTATCCTTTTCTCTTTATATCATCTTCAAAATGTTTTGAGATATTTTGGACAGCGGTACTATTTCATCAACACATCCCAAATCTATAGCGGCTTTGGGCATACCAAAGACGACACAGGTTGATTGATCCTCGGCAATGGTGTTGCCACCGGCATCCTTAATCGCCTTTAAGCCCCTGGCACCGTCACTTCCAAGTCCAGTCAGCAGTACCCCCAGGGTACTTTGACCATAGACCTTAGCTGCGGATTCCATGGCATAATCAATAGAGGGCACAGCAGTGTGAGCTAACACCTTTTTACTCAAGCGTATTTTTCTGGCGTCCCCATTTTGTACAATCGTAGTATGATATCCGCCGGGTGCAACTAGAGCCAGACCTGACCTTATAGCTTCACCTCTTCGAGCGGTTGAAATGTTGAGTGAGCATATCCATTTTAGCCTGTCTACAAATGACGGCATAAATTCTCGACTCATATGCTGAACTACAAGAATCGCCGTTGAAATGTCACGTGGAAGATGGGACAGGACATTGGCGATAGCCTTGGGTCCTCCAGTTGATGCCCCAATTACAACAATTTTTTTTCGCGTTACGGCTTTCGGCCATGGCCACTGATAGGACTCCTTCGGCAGGTGAAGTGCCAGCTTACGAACGTTGACATCGGCTGCAATCTTCACTTTACCAATAATCAATCTACTTAAATCTTCTATGTCATAAGAGATAACGCCGGATGGTTTCGGGATAAAGTCAACTGCACCATATTCAAGTGACTTGATGGCGATAGCTGAGTCTCTTTTATTAAGCGCGCTGAGCATTAACACTGGGGTTGGACATTCAGCCATGATGTGAGCCAGAGATGACAGTCCATCCATAACCGGCATTTCGATGTCAAGAAGTACAACATCAGGGGAGTGCCGCTTAATCTTTTGTATGGCATCTTTCCCATCAGCAGCGGTGGCGACAACCTCTATTGAGCTGTCCGCTTCTAAAATTTGCGTCAGGACCTTCCTCATAAAACTGGAATCATCAACAACCAGTACTTTAACTAACATAACACCATCCTATCTACGTAACATAGAGCGGTAAGGAGCAGGCGAATACTCAATACCGCTACCCTCTACGTTCTTTGGCCCTCCTCTCCCCCCCCAGAACCCAGTTAATCTCGTCGACAATCTCCGTCTGCTTGAAAGGTTTTCTCATGTAGCCAACGGCACCGATATCACGGGCTTCCTTTTGTTTATCTTCCTGACCCAGGGCGGATACTATAATGACTTTTGCTTCTGAGTTCTCTTTTTTGATTGCCGCTAATGCCGTAAGCCCGTCCATTCCGCTCATCAAGATATCTAAAGTCACAATATCTGGCTTAAATTTTTTATAAAGCTTTATTGCTTCTTTTCCATCATTCGCCGTAGCAACGACACTGTGTCCGGCACTCTCAACAATGTATTTTAATGAACCTCTCATAAAAGCAGAGTCGTCTACAATCAGTATTGTTGCCATTATTCAATCCTCCTTTTTGCCTGTTTATTTCCCTTAGATGTTGGCTGCATGGTGTCCACTTTCTTGCTTTTGGGCCGTGATGGAGCCTCCTTCGCTTTATCCATCTTCTGATTGGTTTCTGCTGGTTTCGACGCTTCTGCGACTTTTTCCATCATTCGTTTGACCTCGTCCAACTCAATCAACTCGTCGCTGCTTAACACCTTGTCCACATCCAGTAAAATAATTAACCTGTTGTCCAGCATCCCCACGCCGGTCATATATTCTTTTGATGCTGATGTGGTGGTTGTTTCAGGCAGTCTCTGCACTTTCTCAGTTGGAATTTTTATGACTTCCTCCACGGCGTCTACAATGATTCCTATGGGGTATGTATCCAGTTCTACGACAATGATACGAGTATCATCATCGTGCTCCTTCGGTTCAAGCCCTAGTTTCTTGCGGAAATTGATGACTGAAGCAAGCCGTCCACGAAGATTCATAATACCCTCAATATATGATTGAGTATTGGGTACCTTCGTTGTTGGTAAAACCCTGCTAATTTCCTGAACCAGCATTGCTTGAATACCAAATTCCTGTGACTTGACACTAAAGACAAGGGTCTGGTCCTGTTCTACCTCCTCCTCTTCTATGTCATCTGCTATCATTTCATTTACCATAATTCGGCCTCCCAAATACTGTAGTTACTAAAATATTCAAGACCGTAGCTTGTCAAGCTTTTTCGCCTCTCTCTTTGACGCACTTTTTGCCCGCCTTGGAGCTACCGACTGTACCGGTCCAGCTGAGACGTCTTCCCCAATGGTAAAACGTCCTACCGTTTGCTGGAACCGTTGTGCCATCTCTCCCAGCGTTTGTGACGTGGTAGCGAGTTCCTGCATGCTTGCGCTCAGGGTTTTGGTGCTTTCTACCAGTTGTGTACCGCTGGTTGATGTGTCGGCGGCAATACCGCTTATCCTATCCAGGCTCTGTGAGACCATATCAATGCTATTCTTCTGCTGACCAGCGGCTGTGGATATTTCTTGAGTTTCCCTGGTAGTTTCTCCAACAGAACGGATAATTTCTGAGAGTATTTCTGATGTTTGCTCAGTTGAACGTCTTCCCAGGTCAACGTTTTCTGCCATGGTGTTAATTGTGGTGACAGCCTCTGCAGTCTCTTTCAGAATAGACTGAACCAGATCTGATATGTTTTTAGCCTGAGTCTTACTGTCGGCGGAGAGGGTTTTAACTTCCTCAGCTACAACCGCGAAACCCCTGCCTTGCTTGCCGGCACGGACTGCTTCTATTGCTGCATTAATTGCCAGGATGTTGGTCTGAGTTGCTATATCTCGAATGATGTCTACGACCTCCTGAATTTGCTCGGTACTCTTGCTGAGTGAACTTATTCTCTCCACAGACTCTTTGGAACCTTCAAGCATCAGGTTAGTCTTTTCGGTGGTCTCTTCCATAGCCTTGCTGCCTTCTGTTGCAGCTTTGTTCGTTGCTTCAGACATTTGTCTCATGTTATCGGCACGAGTCGCACTATTGGATGCGGTTTCACCGACTCCTTCACTTTCCCTGGATGCCTCGGCTATCTGTTGTGCCTGGGTGTTAGCACCTTCGGCAATTTGTCCGACCGACGATGATAGCTGCATAATCATGGCATTCATTTCCTGTCCGCTACTTACCATATTCTGGGAGATTGCTCCGATATTGGTCCCCGCCTCAGCAAGATCATTTATAATGCCGCGCAGATTCTCTATCGTGACGTTGATGCCATTGACCATAGAGGCAAATTCACCAGA
>Ga0114918_10002620_pt1 | contig 16055 bp, 8 predicted proteins | sample LantaG_FD_87015 | JGI IMG/M metagenome (GOLD analysis project Ga0114918, IMG submission 87015) | Deep subsurface microbial communities from Baltic Sea to uncover new lineages of life (NeLLi) - Landsort_02402 metaG | ecosystem: Environmental > Aquatic > Marine > Oceanic > Sediment | place: Baltic...
GAAGAAGAAGAAGAAGAAGAAGAAGAAGACGAGAAAGAAGAGAATGAACTCGAGGCACCGTTGTCCGCCACCGTCGTCTCTTTGCTTTCTTCTTCCTCCGTCTTCCTCCTCCTGCTGCTGCTGCTGCTGTTCGAGGTGAAGGCGACGCCGCGGACCCAGTCCCCGTGACCCCTTGCTGCAGCAGCCGGCACCGCAGAGAACACAGCAGCAGAAGAAGAAGAAGAATGAGAAGCGCCCGCCCCGAGGAAGAGCAGCGTCGCTCCGTCGACGGTCCCGACCGCCAGCAGCAGCCTCTTCTTCTTCCTCTCCTCGTCTCCCAGGACGGAGAGCGCCGCGGCGTGCGCGAGCCTCGGATGGATCGAGAGGCTCTGGCAGGGCACCCAAGGCGAAGGAGAAGGAGAAGAAAGAGAGGAGGACGGAGAAGAAGGAGAGCTTGCTCTCCGGGAGAACACTGCCACCTCCGTCCCGGCGAGAGCGACGAGCGTCGACTTCTTCGCCGCCTTTCCGCCTCGCTCTCCTTCTTCCTCTTCCTCTTCCACTTCTTCGTGCCACGCGAGCGAGGTGACCCCGGCCCCGGACTCTATCCTCAGGAGGGCCGTCTGCTCCCAGCGGAGATCGCAGCAGGACGACGGAGAAGAAGGAGAAGACGAAGGACAGCTGCTGCTCTCCTCGGGGTCGACGACGATGGCGCCGGGAGGCAGCCGCACCCTCCAGGTCGCAACGACGCCGTCCGATGTCCCCGAGGCGAGCTCTGCCCAGCAGCTGCCACCCGCTTCCATTGTCTCGGGGCCCTTCCAGCGGACGCAGCAGACGCGGCCCGAGGAGGAGGGAGAGGACCCGTCGCCGCCGCCGCCGCTCGTTTCCTTGCCGCTCGACGAGCAGCTCAATACCAGCGATGCCCGCACTCTGCCCCGCCCCTGGTCATACAGGAACACGGCGGGTCCGGCCCCGTACGCGATGAGGTCGAGAGGGCCCCAGTGCAGCGAGCCCGGCACGGCGTTGACGCCTGCGGCGACGTGGGCGAGCGAGGCGACGACGGGGGAATCGTCGTCATCGGTCGAGGGTGACGGCAGCGAATCGGCCATCATTGACGATCTCCCGTCGAGTTCTCTCCCTCCTGCTCGTGGTTTATCTTGCTCCGATTTTTTTCAGAGAAGAGAGGAGATGATGGAGAGAACAGACAGGAAGCAGTGGGATGTTCAAAAAAGGTCCGGAGAACCGGAGTAAGCGAGTACTATTGATCGATCGGGGGAGAGGTCTGCTTCTTTTTTTCTGATTTTTTATCAATCAAAAAAACGCTCGGCGTCAGTGCATCAGAACTCCTTTTCGTCTCCGGCTCCTCACTGCCTGCTGCGAAAGCCTTTCTTCTCGCCCGCCTTCTTCCTTCCCTCCCCTTTCTCCTACCACCTCCGCCACTCAAGCACCATGCGCGAAGTCATCTCTCTCCACATTGGCCAGGCCGGTACGTGGGATGTTGAGAAGGAGGAGCAACGAGGGAGAGAAAGGGAAAAACGAAAATGCAAGGGAAACGCGATGCGCGCCTCGAAGAGAAAGGACTCTTCGTCTTCCTCTCCCCTTCATTCGCGTCGCGCCTTTGGCCTTCCTCGGCCTCTTCCGCCTCGTTCTCGACCTCGAGACGTGAGGCTTAGTCTCTCGCACGCGTCGCAGTCGAGAGCGAGGTGAAAGAAAAGAGAGGACGCGCGACCCGAAATCAACCACAGAGACGTCGGCATTGCTATTTTCGGGTCGTTTTTTTTTCTCGGCGTCGGCCGAGCGCCATGGGCAAGAGAACGAAATCTTTCCGCGCTCCTCTCAACCACCTAGCACCCCGCAGAAACCCTCTTTCTCCGCACCGAGCTCTAGAGCGTGATCGCGTCCAGACGTTGCGCGGGCGTGCAGCGCTCGAAATGAGTCACAGCATCGTGCGCGAGGCATAACGACTGCGTGCTTTTTCCCCCGTTTCGTCCGCCAAACGCTCGGCTCGCGTGCTCTCTTTCGCTTGTTCCCTCCCCTTTCGCAGCTGTCGCCATTCGAGTTTTGCTCTCACCTCGCTCCCCGTCTCCTCTCAACCTCTTCCTCCTCCGAAAACAAAAAAACGCAGGCGTCCAGGTCGGAAACGCCTGCTGGGAGCTCTACTGCCTGGAGCACGGGTGAGTCCCAAAGGAAGCGAGAGAGAGAGAGAAGAAGGACGGAGGAGAAAGAAAAAGGCTCTCTGGACAAAAAAAAGGAGGGAAGACCAACAGACGACGAACGAGGTTTTTTTTTCTCCTCTCTCTTTTTTCGGACCTAGACAACGGGGGGGCCGGCTCACCCTTCTTTCAATCTCCTTTCGTCCTCGTTTCCCTCCTCCCTCCTCCAAATCCACCCCCAAACCAAAAACCAACCAAATCGCTCTCCTTTTTAGAATTCAGCCCGACGGCCAGGCCCCGGCCGACGTCGGAGCCGGCGACGACGCCTTCAACACCTTCTTCTCCGAGACGGGCGCCGGGAAGCACGTCCCGCGCTGCATCTTCCTCGACCTCGAGCCGACCGTCATCGACGAGGTCCGCACGGGCACCTACCGCCAGCTCTTCCACCCGGAGCAGCTCATCTCGGGGAAAGAGGACGCGGCCAACAACTTCGCCCGCGGGCACTACACCATCGGCAAGGAGATTGTTGACCTCGCGCTCGACCGCATCCGCAAGCTCGCCGACAACTGCACCGGCCTGCAGGGCTTCCTCGTCTTCAACGCCGTCGGCGGCGGGACCGGCTCCGGGCTCGGCTCCCTGCTGCTCGAGCGCCTGTCGGTCGACTACGGCAAGAAGTCCAAGCTCGGCTTCACGGTGTACCCGTCGCCGCAGGTCTCGACGGCCGTCGTCGAGCCGTACAACTCGGTGCTCTCGACGCACTCGCTGCTCGAGCACACCGACGTGGCCGTCATGCTCGACAACGAGGCCGTGTACGACATCTGCCGCCGCAGCCTCGACATCGAGAGGCCGACCTACACCAACCTCAACAGGCTGATCGCGCAGGTCATCTCTAGCCTTACCGCCTCGTTGCGCTTCGACGGCGCGCTCAACGTGGACGTCACCGAGTTCCAGACCAACCTCGTCCCGTACCCGCGCATCCACTTCATGCTCTCGTCGTACGCGCCCGTCATCTCGGCCGAGAAGGCCTACCACGAGCAGCTGTCGGTCTCGGAGATCACCAACGCGGCGTTCGAGCCCGCGTCGATGATGGCCAAGGTGAGATTGTTTTTTTTGCTTCGAGCAGAGCGACATCGGAGCGAAGAAGCCTTTCTCTTGTTTTTTTCTCTTTTCCTTTCGAGAGTTTTTTCTCATCTTTTTCCCCACCCCCCCCCACACACACAAAACAAAACAGTGCGACCCCCGCCACGGCAAGTACATGGCCTGCTGCCTCATGTACCGCGGCGACGTCGTCCCCAAGGACGTTAACGCCGCCGTCGCGACGATCAAGACCAAGCGCACGATCCAGTTTGTCGACTGGTGCCCGACGGGCTTCAAGTGCGGCATCAACTACCAGCCGCCGACGGTCGTGCCCGGAGGCGACCTCGCGAAGGTGCAGAGGGCCGTGTGCATGATCTCGAACTCGACGGCGATCGCCGAGGTGTTCTCGCGCCTGGTGAGTAGTAGGAGAAAAAAAGATTTTTTTTTCCTTCTCTTCTTCTTTCCTTAGCTCTTTTTCCCTGGGGTGTGTGGTCGAGGTCGAAAAAAAAAACTTTTCTCAACGCGTCTTCCCCCCTCCTTTCTCGAACCTCTTTTCGCTTTCCCCTTTCCTTTCTGCCCCCGTTTCCCCCCTAAAAAATAACAGGACCACAAGTTCGACCTCATGTATGCCAAGCGCGCCTTCGTGCACTGGTACGTCGGCGAGGGCATGGAGGAGGGCGAGTTTTCTGAGGCGCGCGAGGACCTCGCCGCGCTCGAGAAGGACTACGAGGAGGTCGGCGCCGAGTCGGGCGACGTCGACGAGGCCGGGGCCCCCGAGGACGAGTACTAGATTTTTTCCTTCTTCGAGACCTCTCTGTTCCTCTTTTGAGAGGGAGACAGAGGAGGAACGATCCCGCGACTTGATGTTTTTTAGGTGAGGAGAGAAAGGGAAAAAAAAGGAGAAAAAATATGCGAGCGAGCGAGCCAAGTGGGAGAGAAAGGACCACGAGACTTGAGAGAAAGCAGTCGGGGACGCGCCTCTCTGTGTTCTTGTCCTTCGCTTCTGCTTTTGCTGCTTTCCAGGCCGTCGCTCAAGGAAAAGAAAAAGGAAGAGAGAGAGAGAGAGAAAGAGGGGGGAGAGCGAGATAGAAAACGTCTCTTCTTTCTTCATCGCCTTCCTCTCCCTGTTTTCTTCTCGCGAACCTTTTTTTATTTTGTTTCCCCCCTTTTTTGTCCCTTTTGATGTGTGAGCAACTGAGAAAGAGAGAAAAAAAGAGAAAGCAAATCAGTTTCAGAAAGGAGAAAAAGAGGGAGAAAAGAAAAACAAAAATAGTTATTTTCATTTTCATAATAATGGAAAGAATTCGTTTTAGTTCTAAAATTAATTACAGGCGCAGGGAAAACGTCGAGTCATTTCTCGCCGGGCGCGGGTGGTGACGCTGCTGATTTTGTTCACTCTGATTTTGATGCTGCTGCTGCTGCTGAGGCGCTTGCCTCTGCGCCTCCTCGTCGGTCGACGGGGCCTCCTCGTCGGCCGACGAGGGCAGGAGCGCCTGCTCCGCCGAACCCTCCTCCGCGCCCCGGCGGCCGAGACCGGCGCTCCCGGGGCGGGAGCCTCCTGCTCCCGCTCGCCTCTTGTTCCCGCCGGCGGAGCGGACGCGAGGAGGGGGGGCAGCGCCGCCCTTGACGGCAGCGCCCGAGGCCAAGAGCCTCCTGCCCTCGTCGCCGTCTGTGCCGCCGAGCCCACCGACGACCTCCTCGTCCCCGCTGCCACTGTTGCTGCTCTTCGTCCCGCGAGAAGACGAGTACCCGCTGCTGCCTCCGCCCCCTCCGCCGCTACTGTTCCCGCCGCTACAGGAAGAATCGCCGGCTGTTCCGCCTCCTCCTCCGCCGCAAGACCACTTGCCGATGCGCAGCCTCCCTTCCTCGGGGAGCAGGAAGATCAAAGGGATCAGCGGCAGCATCGCCGCGACCTTTATGCCGGCCGTGACGACAAAGGTGGCCCCAAAGCCGTAGCGGGCGATGAGCTGGAGGAGAGTTTTTTTGAGGAAAAAAGAGGGGAAAGGGGGAGTTGGTGATTTCTTTCCTTTCCCCGTTTCTCTCTCTCTTTCCTTTCAAACAAAACAAATCAAAAAAATCAAACCGACTCACCTCCCCTCCGAGCGCCGCGGACCCGCTCCACGAAAACGTCCGCACCGAGTCCAGCGCGTTCACTTTGCCCCTGTGTCTCTTGGGAACGTTCTCCATCAGCATCGCGCGGACCAGGGGCCGCGTGGCGTTGGCCGAGGCCATGCGGAGGAGGTGGACAGCGATGACAGCGGCGGTCGCGGCCGCCGTCATCGGGACGCCGGCGGCAGAAGCAGAAAGGTCGCCGCTGCTCCCGGCCTCGCTCAGTTTTCCCTTGTTCGTCGGCAGGCGCGCGAGCAGCACGAGCAGCCCAACATCGACGGCTCGCGTCAGCAGCGACAGATGCAGCCTGCCGCCGTGCCTCCGCGCCAGGCTGCCGGCGAGCACCGAAGCGGCGGCAACGCCGAGCGGCGCGGCGGTGCCGACCAAACTCACCGCCACTGGGCTCAAATCGCAGGCCTGCAGGAAGAAGAGCGAGAAGAACTTGAGCGTCATGCCCGATGCCAGGGCGCCGATGAGGTCGGAAAGGGTGATGAGGGCCGCGACGACCGCGCCGAGCGGCCAGGTCGAAGGGGAGAAGAGTCTGATTCTGTCCTCGGCCGCCGCCTGCTGCTGCTGCTGCTGATGCTGGAGGGAGCTGGAGAGGGCGGCGGGGTCGAAGAAGGAAGGATTCGGGGGAGGAGGAACGAGAGCAGTAGAAGGAGCTGGGGAAGCGAGAGCCGAAGGAGGGGAGCCCGCCGCGATCCTCCTGATGTCGTCGTCGCTGTCCCCGTTCAGAGCTGCCGCTTCGTCGTCGTCGCTCGAGCCGCCCAAGACGTCGCTCCTCGACCTCCTCCTCCCAGCGCTGCCCCCCCGCCCCTGCCTCCTCCTCCTCCTCGTCCTCTGCGGCGTCCCCTCCGCGGTCGCCGTCGCCGTCACCGTCGTCGTCGTCGAGGCCCCCGACCGCATGCGCGAAAGCCCCGAGGCCGCGGACGCCGCGGGCGTCATCGACGCCGAGTCGCGCGCCTCTGACCGCCGCCCCAGGCTCGCGTCGTCGTCGAAGGCGCACGCGACGGCGAGCGGCGGCAGCATGGCCGCCAGACCCGCCAGGAGCACCGCCCTGCACGACCCGGCATCCCACGCGTTTCCCATCGCCTGGAAGAGGAAACAGGACAGCAGAGGTCCCGCAGCGGCAGCGACCATCGACAGCGCGTACTTCGCTGTGTAGGGCGCCGACGCGCCCGTGGCGACCGAGTCCGCAAAGATCGACTCGAACGGCGGCGTCGCGGCGCCCTTCCACGCGCTGAGCAACGCGACTGCGATAAAAAGCTCGACCATCGAGTTCCGGTTGAAGACGAGGGCCGACCCGAACGCGAACGCGGAGAGGAGCCCCAGCGCAGCCGCTCCTTTGAGCACAGAGTCGCGCCGGCAGCGCGGGTGGTCGGCGGCCCATCCGGCCGGCAACGCGGCGACCAGCTGCGCGACGCCGACGGCGCCCTGGAGCCACCCGACCGCGCGGTTCGACTCGGTGACGAGCCACAAATAGGCGCTGAGGGCGTCTCCGGCGCGGACGGAGGCCGAGGCGGTCTCGAGGAGGTTGAACCAGAGGGCGAGCTGGGGAGGGGTTTTTTTTGGGGGGGGGAGAGGGGGGGGGACGAGGAGGTTTGAAGGTCATCTCTGTGGCGGCAGTTTCAATTCCAACGAAACCCTCGTTGCGAGCTACTGCTCGGAAGACGGCCTTCCTTTCCCCAGTTCTGTTTTGCGCTGAAAAGAGCAAAAAACAATCTTGGCCCTGGCAGGTTGTTTTTGGACAGCGAAGCCGCGTTGCCGTGTCGAAACGCTATGGCGTTTTTCATGTTTTTGCCAATGCGCCTCGAACAAGACGAGGAAAAAAAACAAGATCTCCATTTCCCTCTCTTCTTCTCACCTTGACGTTCTTGTTCATCGCGCGCTCGGGAGAAGGCGAGCGCGACGGCGTGGTGGAGTCGGCCAGCATGGTGGGCTTCTTCTTCTTCAAGGCCAGGGAAGAAGAGAGCAGCAGGCCGCTCGTTGCTCTCTCTCTAAGTTTTTTGCAGTGCCTACTTCGGAATGTTTTGTGGATGTTCTTCATTTTTTTTCCTTGAGAAGTTCTCGACGCTCTCTGTCGAAACACGATTGCGAATCCTTTCTTCCTCTCTCCTCGCCCTTCTTTTGGCTTTTTGTCTCCCTCCGACGGGCTGGCGCAGAGAATGAAGACCGACGCAGCTGAGTGATCGGCGTGCCCCCCGGAGGACCGCAGGCAGAGAGCGGGAGGCACGAAAGAGCCCATTTCAACGTTGGGGGCGACCGTCGCTCGTCCGGTTCGGCCGCGACCTCGGCCTCCTCTGCAGAAGAAGAGAAAAAAAATGTCCAGCCCCCAGCGCTGCCCCTACGCCGCCCTGGGTCTCCCGCGCTCCGCCGACGCCGCTGCCGTCAAGCGCGCCTTCGTCGAGGCCGCCAAGAGAAATCACCCGGACCACCTTCCCGCGGCCTCCTCGCGCGCCGAGAGGGCCGCAGCCGCCGCGCGGTTTGTCGCCGTCGCGGAGGCGTACTCGGTCCTCGGCGACGCCTCCAAGAGGGCGGCCTTCGACCGGGCTGGGGGAGCCTCCTCCTCTTCCGCTCGCGGCAGCGCCGGCTCCTACGCTCGTTCCTCCTCCTTCGGCGCCGACAACCCGTACGCGGGCGGGTTCCGGCCCTCCTCTTCTTCTTCCTCGTCGACGTCGCGTCGGACCCAACAGCGCCCGCCGTCGCTCCTCTCCAACCTCCTTCGCCTCGTGGTCGCCCGCTCGACGCGCGGGGACGCATGGGCTCACGTCGCGCTCGCGACGGCAGCCCTGGGCGGGGCGGCCCTCGCGGCGACGGCCGGAGACGACCTCTGGAGGATCGCGAACCGCGGGAAGCTCTTTGAGGACGTCGCAGCCGGGGCGGACCGGCGGCGGCAAAGGCGGCAAGAGAGGGAGAGAGAGGGGGAGGAAGCTTCTGCTTCCGCTGCTCCTCCCTCGCCGGAGCCCGCTCCAGCGCCGCCAGCGGCGCCAGAAGCATCGGAGTGACCCGTAGGTGTTTTTTCTAACACTGTAGGATAGAAGGAAGCGAGGGGCTTGTACATCAGACACAGGGAGAGGCGAGGGGAAGGAAACGCCTCGTCGCGCCTCATTTCTTCTTCTCTTTTTCTCCCATCATCGCTCCCTCCTCCGCTCTCTTTTTCCTCTGTCTAATACTCCACAGAGGCGTAGCGGCTCTCCCTTTTCCTATCGCGATTGAAATGATGCTCGCCGCTGCCAGGACGATGACGACGAGCAGCAGCGCTGCTGCTGCTCGCGCAGCCGCTGCTCCTGCAGCTCCTGCTCCGTCGATTAGCAAGAGATCGCCGGTCAGGTCCCTTCGCAGCAGCGCCTCGCGCAGAGCTCCGCGCACTCTGAGAGTCGCCGCCCGCGCCGCAGCCGGAGGAAAAGCCTACATCTGCAAGTGAGTATCTAAATCGGGTCGAATGCGCAAAGGGATTCCGAGAAATTACAAGGTCGGGAGCAGGAGGTAAAAAAGTCGTGAGGCTCTCACGACGACGGCGACGAACGACCTCGACCACGAAAAAAATCTCCTTCAGCGACTGCGGCTGGATCTACGTGCCCTCCGTCGAAGGGACTGACTTCGAGAAGCTCGACCGCTTCAAGTGTCCCGTGTGCTCCGCGCCCAAGAGGAGGTTCTCGTCCTACGGGGGCACCGCCGCCGGAAAGGGGGTCAACGACAATAAGAATCGTCTCGAGCGGAAGGCCAAGCTCCAGGGCGGCGGCGGCGGCGGCAAGGAGGCCGGGAACCGGAAGGCGAGCGGGGAGGGAGTCGACTCGGGAGACGCGGGGAAGCTGGTGGCCGCCATCGTGGGCGCTGTCGCTGTGGCTGGGGCGCTGTACGCGGTGCTGAACGCGAGCCTTTGAAAAGAGGAGAGAAGGAGGGAAGAGTGTCTTGGAGGTTTTTTTTTTAAGGAAAAAAAAGGGACCCCGAAGAAAGCATTTTTTGTTCCAATACTCTTCTCTCTTTCTCTCTCTTCGTTGGTGTTTGCTCTCGCGATGCCGACCCCGGCGAGCGTCGAGTCTGCTTTCGACGCTCAAGGAGAGCAGCTCGATACAATAGCGACGGCGAGCGGCGGAGAGAGAGCACCAGCAGCAGGCGGCGAGGACGGAGGAGGAGGAGGAGAAGGAAGACGTGCGACGGTGGTCGATGGTTCCGCTCTCGGTGCCGCTGACGCTGCATCGGCGGTGCCTCCTCCCTCCTCGAACCGCAGCCTTCGCGGGCCTCCGATAGTGCCTCCTCCTCTGGAGAGCTTCTCAGAGGCTTTTCATTCCCATCACGAGGGAGAAAACGAGGACAAGGCCGACGCAGACGCACAAAGCAGCGACGGCACGGAACAAACAATCGCCGGTCCCCCTCCTTCGTCGCTGTCGACCTCGCTGCTGCCCTCGCTCCTCGCCTCCACCCTCTCAGCCTCTGTCTCCTCCCCGCACCTCCGCGCCCTGGCCAGGTAGCTCCTGCTGGAAGAGCGCGAGCTCGAGGCCGCGATCGGAAGGGACGGTAACGCCCTAAACGCCTGGGCCAAGGCCCTGGCGACGGCGGCCGAGGCCGCTGCGGCAGCGCTGAGCCCCGCGGCCCTCGCCGAGTTCCTCTCTGCGAAAGGAGGAAGAGGGACCTTGGCCGCGCCTCCCGCCGACGCCAGGGACTTTGTCAAGATCAAGGTGGTCGCTTCGGTGGCTGCGGACGACGGCGCTCTCACGCCACAGCCGCCGTCTTCTTCTTCCTCTCCTCGAGCGGGAGCGAGCGCAGCAGCGGGGGCAGCGGCAGAGGCACCGGAAGCGAAACCGCCGGTCCCGGTCCCGCCGCCAACGGTCGACCTGATCCCCGGCCTCGTCCTGAGGCGCAACCTGGCCCTACGCGGAGGGACCAGCAGGCTCGTGGGGGCGAGGGTGGCGCTTCTGGGCGGGGGGCTGGAGCCGGGAGGAGGAGGGGGCAAGAGCGGCGGCAGCGGCGGCGGGAGCGGCGGCGGCGGCCTGCCAGCGGCGGCCGCAAGGAACGGAGACGCCTCGTCCGACCCCGCCGCGCCTCCCTCCCCCTCTCCCTTTCCCGCGAGGGCCTCTCCCTCCGCCTCCCCCTCGCAGTCTCTGGCGTCGTCGCTGCACAGGTTGTCGCCCGTTTCAGCGGCGGCGGCGGCGGCGACGGGAGCGAACGCCGCAGCGGCGGCAGCGGACGCCGTTGTCCTCTCGCTCTCCGCGGCGGCGGCCGCCGAGGGGCGCCTCGCCGCCGCCGCCGCCGCCGCGATGGCCCGGGCCCTTCCCGACGTCCTCGTCGTCGAGGAAGGGGTCTGCGGGGCGGCGCTCGACGCGCTGGTGGCCGCGGCCGCGAAGGAGAGGGCCGCGCGAAGAGCAGCAGAAGCAGGAGGGGCGGGGCGGGGGGACGAAAGCGGCGACGGCGGCAGTGCTGCCCGGCAAACACCCCCCGCGGCCTCTCCCTCCTCTTCCCTCGCAGTCATCGCTCGGGCCCGCCGCCCAGCCCTCGAGTTCCTCGCGCGCTGCGCCGGGGTCCCGATTGCGTCCTCTGCGGAGCAGCTCGGGGAGGGGAACGTCTTCACAGTCGGGGAGTTTTCGGTTCACTCTCTGTCCTCGACTTGTTCTTCGACCTCCTCTTCTTCCGCGCCTGCAGCTGCCATCGCTCGAGCTAGTCACCACAGCTCTTCTTCTTCCGCCGCGGCCGCAGCTGCCGCGGCCGCGGCTGTTGCTGCTGCTGCCGCCGCCGCGGTCGCGCTGGCCGCCGCGGGCGGCGGCGAGCAAGAAGGAACCGAGGAGAAAGGGCAGCAGCAAGAACAACACCCGCCTACGCTCTTCTTCCCTCCTCCGTCGTCGACTTCGTCGTCATCGCTCGCGCGCCCCTCGCCCTCTTCTTTTTTGAGCGCCGGCTCCCGCGCTGCTCCTTCCGCGCATCATCACCATCGCTCCTCTGCATCCTCCTCCTCCGCGGCCTCGGTGATGACCCATTTCGTCCGCCTCCCGCGCCCGGGGCTCGGCTGTACGCTCTTGCTGAGCAGCGGCGGCCGCGGCGGCGGCAGCGGCGGCGGCGGCAGCGGCGGCGGCGACAGGCAGCGCCTCAAGGCCGCCAAGAGGGTCCTGAGGGAGCTCCTCCTGGCCGCGTGGCGCGCTCGGCTCGAGGCCTCCTTCGTCGCCGACGCGCTGGCCGCGGCGAGCGGCCTATCTGAAGAGGAAGGAGAGGGAGGAAAGGAAAAGCGAGGAGCGCCAGGCGCCGCCGCCGTCGTCGAGGCCGCGAGGGCGGCGGCGGCAGAGGCCGTGGCGGCGGCGGCCGCGGCCCGCCGAGGGGCCCCGATCCTCTCTTCCTCGCCCTTTGTCGAGGAGGACTGCTCCTCTACATCCGCTGCCTTGGTCGAAGGAGGAAGAGGGGCAGATGCAGAGGCAGGGAAAACGAAAGCCAGGAGCTCAACGTATCAGTCGGCGCAGCACCTCTGGGCGAGCTCGATGCGAGTGGTGTCTTCTTCTCCTTGTCCCTGTCCTTCTTCTCCTCCTCCTTCGTGTCCGCCCCGCCCCTGCGTCCCCGCCACGCTCGTCAGGACGGGCTACTACGACGGCGGGGCGCTCCCCTCGAGGGCAGACCCGTTCGCGAGGCCGGATCTGACGCTGGGGGGGGCGCTCGAGGCGCTCTGGTCGCTCTCTCCGCCGGCGCCGTCGTCGCCGGCGCCGGCGGCGGCCGGACTCGGTGGCGGTGGCGGCGGCGGCGGCGAGCTCGCCGCCCCTCCTGCCCCCCCGCTCTGCCTCGCCTGCGGCGCCCCCTGCCGCGACCACACCGCGGCCTTCCTCCGAGGCTCTCTCAGGGTCGACCTCAGGACGTTTCCGGTGCCGGAGGGGGAGGAGGCGCTCCCCGGGGGCGCGCTGTGGCTGTGGCACGGAGCGGCTGCCGACGACGGCGGCGGCGGCGACAGAGCCTCTCCCCCTTGCCCTCCGCCGCCGCTCCGAGGGGCCCGGAGGGTCCCGCTCTCCGCCGAGGCATCGTGCCTCTCCCTAGCCCACTTCCTCGAGCTCTGCTTCGCCGCCAAGGGGCCCCTTTTGCCGCTCTCGTCGTCGGCGGCGGCGGCGGCGGGAGGAGGAAAAGAAGCCGCAGCAACGGCGATTCCGCTGTTCCGCCTCCCCTCGCTTGTCGTCGGGCGCGGGCGAGATCTCGCGGTCTTCCGCGTCCGCGCCGACGCAGGTCGCGCCACCGCCCTCCTCGCCCCCGTCTCGAGGCTCGTGTCGGCGCCGAAAGCCTCCCGCAGGGCGTGGCTGGCGGCGGAGGCGTCGAGGCTCGTCGACGACGCCAACGCGGTGCTGGCTGAGCTGCGCAGGGGCGTGCGGGCGAGGCTGGCCGAGTTTTGCCGCGAGGAAGGGGGAGGGGAGGGAGGGGAGGGCGACGCCTCCGCCGCTCCTCCCTCGCCTCCTCCTCCCCCGCCGTCGGCGCAGCGCCGCGCCAGGCGTGCCCTGTGGTCCGCGCTCGCCTCGGATCGGGCCAAGGTCGCCGACGCGGCGGCGGGGGCGTGCGAGGCCGCCGAGGCCGCCGCCGACGGCGCCGGCGCCGCGCTCGCGGCCTCCAGTTTGGCCGGCGCGCGCAGGGCCCTGGCGAAGGTCGCGGCGAGCTGGGCGGCGCGGCTCGGCGACCGGGAGCTCCTCGCCGGGGTCGTTGAGGAGGCTCTGGCCGCCGAGGCCGAGGCCGCGGGGGGCGCGGGCTCCGGGCGCGGCCTCAGGGAGGAGACGCCCTCCGTCCCCGACCTCGGCGTCCCGCCTGCGCCCTCCTCCGCTCTCCCCGAGGGGGGCCTGGCCTCGTCTTCCTTTCCGCGCGAGGGGACTGGGGGCGCCGGGGATGCCTGCGAGGAAGGGGAGCGAGGCGAGAGGAGCGGCGAGGAGGAGGAAACGGCGGCAACGGCGCAGCAGCAGCAGCCCGCCCCTGCTCCCGCCGACGACGAAGCGACGACGCTCGCCGTCCCCGCCTGGGCGCGCGCCCTTCCGGCATCGGCCTCCGTGCTCGTCCGCTGGTTCAACCCGGCGCTGGCGGCGAGCCTCAGGAGCAGGAAGAAGCGCCGGGACGGAGGGAGGAGGAGGGGGAGGCGCGGCGCGGGGAGAAAGTCGAACAAGGAGGACGAGAAAAACAGCAGCGAGCTCGAAGACGACGACGACGACGACGGCGACGGAGACGACGACGAGGACGACGGAGGAGGCAGCGGCTCCGACTCTGGCCTCTCTGCCGACGACAAAGAAAGCAAACCTTCTTCTTCTCGGCGCAACAGGGTCGGCGCGCCCCTGGGCCCGTCGCCCCTCTCCTCGCCGCCTCGCTCCCGCTCCCCCGCAAAGCAGAGGGGGACGGCGGCACACGCCGGCGGCGGCGACACCAGCGGCGACGGCGGCGCTGCTCCCCTGTCCCGCCTCCCCCTCTCCGCCTCCCTTCTCTCCGCGGCCGCAGACGAGCAGCTCGAGAGGGCCGCTGCCGCGGTCGCCGCCGTCAACGGGGGGAGCGCGCCTGCGGTGCTGACGGAGGCCCCCGCGGAACGGCAGCAGCAGCCGACGGCGGCGGCGGCGAAGCCCCGCGGCTGGGGGAGCGGCTGGGGCAGCGGCGGCGGCGGGAGCGCCGGCGGCGGCAGGCACCAGGCCGAGGCCGCTCCCCTCCCTCCGCTCCCCCCCCTCGAGGCCCGGCTCGCGGTCCCTCCCTCCGAGGCCGCGCTCTCGAGGCTCCGGAGGCCCCCTCTCGACGCGGGCGCCCCCGCGGACGCCTCGTGCGCCGGCGTGTTCTGCCTGCCGAGGCTGCCGCTGAGGGAAGCGGCGGCGGCGGGGACGGCGCCTCCCTCGACCGCCGCCGCCGCGACGGCGGCGCCGGCCCTCCGCGTCGGCGGCCGCGCGCTCCTGCCCCCCGGCGTCGGCGGCCGCTTCGTTACCGTCCGCGACGACGACCCGACGACCGTCGTCGCTTACTTCTTGACTTCGCAGGCGCACGCGACCTTCGTCGCATCTGCTTCCGCTGTTTCTTCTTCCGCCGCCGCTGCTTCCTCTGCTTCTTCGGCTCCCTCCTCCTCCTCTCCGGCGACGGCGGCAGCGGCGGTGGCGACAGAACAGCACCACCACCTCCCTCCTCCTCCGACCACCCCCCACTTCGACGCCTCCATCCGTGACGACTCCCCGGGTCCCGCGGCCGGCCGCGCCACGCTCCGCGTCCGCGCTTGGTTCGCACCGCAGTTCTCGGCGCTGCGCCGGCGCAGCGTCGACGGTGGCGACGCGGCCTTCGCGGCCTCGCTCGCGCGGTCCGTGCCGTGGGCGGCCTCGGGGGGCAAGTCGAGGGCGACGTTCGCGCAGAGTGCCGACGGGGCGTACGTGGTGAAGGCGGTGACTCCGGGGGAGAGGAGGTCGTTCGCCGCGCTGGCCCCCGCCTACTTCGCGCGGTTTGGGGTCGGCGGCGAGGGCGGGAGCGGAGGCGGGTGCGGGAGCGGGCGCGCTGCCGAATCTTCCAGCGGCGGCGCTCCTGGGACGCTCCTCGCCCGGATCCTGGGCGTGTACACCGTTTCTTTCAGGCCAGAGGGAGGAGGAGGAGGGGGAGGAGGAGGAGAAGCGACTCCTCCTTCGGCGGGAGCAGCGGCGCCAGCAAGCTCGAGCTCCTCGGCTTCTGCTTCCACGGGAGCGTATGCCCTCGAGCTCGTCGTGATGGAGAACGTCTTCCGCTCCTCCGGCCCCCCGCCGCGCTTCTTCTTCGACCTCAAGGGCGCCGACGTGTCTCTTTCCGGGTCTCACCCTTCTTCTCGCCACCCTCCTCCGGCTGCGGCGGCGGCGATGGCGACGGCGCAGAAGGCGAAGGAGCCCCTCGACGGCGACGGGGCCGCCGGCGCCGCCGCCGGCGCCGCCAGCGCCCCCCGCTCGACCCCGCTGCTAGACCGCGACGCGCGCGCCCTGCTCGCCGCCGGGACCCCCGTCGCCCTTCTGAGCTTGGAGGCCCGCGGGGAGCTGTCGAGAGCCCTGGCGCGCGACGCGGCGATGCTCTCCGCGGCAGGCATCATGGACTACTCCCTGCTGGCCTCGGTGGTGGAAAGAGGAGAAGAAGAGGGAGAGCAAGGGAACGAGGGAGGAAGCGGCGACGACGGGGAGCGAAAACAAAACCCGAAACCGGAAGGGACGCCTCCGCTGCTGCTCGTCGTCGGGATCGTCGACTACCTCCGGCAGTACACCTGGGATAAGCGCGTGGAGCGGTGGGCGAAGGCGGCGGCCGCTCGGGCCTCCGGAAGCGGCGGCGGAGGAGGGACGAGCGACGGCGGAGGCGGCGAGGGAGGAAGGAAGGCGGCGCCCCCGGCGGCGGTCCCGCCGAGGGCGGCGACGCCGAGCCCCGCGGTCTCCTCGGCGTTCGCGCCCGTCGCCGCCGCTGCCGCTGCCGTCGTGGCCTCGGTGAGCAGCGGGAAGGCGAACGCTGCTTCGCAGCAGCAGCAACAGCAAAGACAGCAGCAGAGGCTCCCGCCGAGCCTCCTCCCCTGGCCGACGACGGAGCCTGCCGCAGCGGCGGCGGCGGCGCCCCTCTCCTCCGAGGCAGCAGCGGCTCCCTCGGCTGCGACGGCCGTTGCTCCTCCGTCAGACCTCGTCCCCTCCGCTTCCGCGGGAACCGTCCAGTCTCCCGAGAGGTACGCCGCGCGGTTCGTCGCCAACGTCGGGTCCTACTTCGTCGGCGTCCCCGGAGGGAGAAGCGGAGAATGGTGAAGAGTATGAGTTGGAAAAAAGGAAAAGGGAGAGAGAGAGA
>Ga0114918_10002621_pt1 | contig 16049 bp, 13 predicted proteins | sample LantaG_FD_87015 | JGI IMG/M metagenome (GOLD analysis project Ga0114918, IMG submission 87015) | Deep subsurface microbial communities from Baltic Sea to uncover new lineages of life (NeLLi) - Landsort_02402 metaG | ecosystem: Environmental > Aquatic > Marine > Oceanic > Sediment | place...
CCTGCATCCGCCGCGCGTGACCGATGGCGGGATGGGGGATGTCTCCGTCGCCGGCTATCTCGTTCGACGTGTCAATCACAATGACGCGCTTCTTCGCGCTGTCTGCAAGTACCCGGGCGACTTCGCGGAGCATGGTCGTCTTGCCGACGCCGGGCCGGCCCAGAAGAAGGACGTTCTGACCGGACTCGATTAGGTCCTCGATCATGTCTACCATGCCGAACACCGCGCGACCCACCCGGCAGGTGAGGCCGACGATGTTGCCACTGCGGTTGCGCATCGCAGAGATGCGATGAAGAGTGCGCTCGATGCCGGCTCTGTTGTCAGTTGTGAAGTCCCCCACGCGCGATACTACGAAGGCGATGTCGTTGTGGTCGACCTCCTTGCAGCTGATGATGACGTCTCGCTGGAGGAAGCGTGCCTCGGGAGGAGCGCCGAGGTCGATCACGACCTCGATCAGTTCACTGAGTTCTGCTTGCTCGCGGAGAGGCTCGCGGACATGGGGAGGGAGCACGTCGAGAAGAGCATCAAGATCGTCTGCTACTACCTGTCGCAAACGCGTCCCTACCAACCCCTGGAGGCGAGGAGTTCCTGCTCAGGGATAGAACGTATATCCAGGCCGGGCATGGCCTCTCCGAGGCCCTTTGAGACCCGTGCGAGGATAGCCGGATCCCGGAAGTGGGTGACTGCCTCCACGACGGCCTTCGCCATGGCCGCAGGGTTGCTCGACTTGAAGATGCCCGAGCCGACGAACACGCCCTCAGCGCCAAGCTGCATCATGAGGGCCGCGTCGGCGGGGGTGGCGACACCTCCGGCGGCGAAGTTGACGACGGGCAGCTTTCCCGACTCGTGCAGGTCGAGCACAAGCTGGAGGGGGGCACCGAGGACCTTGGCCTCCGTAACGAGCTCTTCCTTTGGAAGTGACTGGACCCTGCTTATGCCGTCCTGCACCGCCCGCATATGTCGCACGGCCTCCACGATGTTGCCGGTACCGGCTTCGCCCTTGGTCCGGATCATTGCCGCTCCTTCAGAGATGCGGCGCAGAGCCTCTCCAAGCTCTCGGCAGCCGCATACGAAGGGGACCCGGAAATCGTGCTTCCACACGTGGAAATGCTCGTCTGCCGGAGTGAGAACCTCCGACTCGTCCACGAAATCGACGCCGAGCGATTCGAGGATCTGCGCCTCGACGAAGTGGCCGATGCGGCATTTCGCCATGACCGGGATGCTCACCGCCTCCATGATTGCGGCTATCACCGTCGGGTCGGCCATCCTGGCGACCCCTCCTGCTGCCCGGATATCGGCAGGGACACGTTCAAGCGCCATCACTGCACAGGCGCCGGCATCCTCAGCAATCTTTGCATGCTCGGGGGTGACGACATCCATGATGACACCGCCCTTGAAGGACTGCGCGAGACCACTCTTGGTCCTGAAAGTGCTCTTCTCCATGGCAGTATTATAGGTCAGCTATCAGCAGGAAGCAAAGCCTTGGCTCGGGCAGCGCCCTTCGTGGCGCCACCATTCGTGAGCCCTCCGCGTCCGTCGTGTTCTGCTGTTGCCTTCGACTCATCCTGCGGAGATGAGTTTCCTGGCCGAGCGCTCTATCCCTTCTCGTTACCGGCAATGATGACGCTAACGCTCGCAGTCGCCGGCGTACCTCCCAGATTGTGTGTGAGTCCCAGCTTCGGGTTCTTCACCTGCCGCTTGTCGGCCTTACCCTGAAGCTGTTTGTAGACCTCGTACATCATCCGGAGGCCGCTCGCCCCGATGGGATGGCCGAAGCATTTCAGTCCGCCGTCGGTATTGACCGGCAGGCCGCCATCCAGCGCGAAGAAGCCGCTCATGACATCCTCGGGCGCCTTGCCGCGCTCGCTGAATCCCAGGTCCTCCATGATGACCAGCTCGGTTATGCTGAAGCAGTCGTGTACTTCTGCCATGCTGATTTCTTCACGCGGGTTCTTGATGCCTGCCTCGGCATATGCGCGCTGTCCGGCCCGCAGGGTCTCCTCGACGTGGACCCAGTCGTACTTCTGGCTCATGTAGCCCTCGGACGGACCGACAGCAATCTGAAGACTCTTGACGTAGATGGGGTCCGGTCTGAAGTTCTTCGCCAGATCGGCCCTGGTCACGATAGCTGCGGCGGCGCCGTCGCTCACACCACAGCAGTCCATCAGCCCGAGAGGCGAGGCGATGATGGGGGAATTGAGGACCTTCTCCAGGGTTGTCTCGGCCTGGAAGTGGGCCTTGGGATGAAGCGAACCGTTGTGGTGGTTCTTCACCGAGATGCTTCCGATAATTCGCTTGCCTTCGTCATAGCTGAGACCGTACTTGTCGAAGTACTTGGTGGCCATCATCGCGAAGTGTCCCGGCGGGCTGAAGGACCGGCTCCGGTACGTGTTCAGTTGTCTGCGGTGAATCTCGAAGTCGGGCAGTCCGCTGAACCCGGAGTCTTTCAGCTTCTCGACGCCCACGGCCAGTGCGATGTCGCACGCACCGGACGCGACTGCATAGCATGCATTCCGGAGGGCGTCGGAGCCGGTGGCGCACGCATTCTCGACCCTGGTGACGGGGATGAAGTCGAGCTTCAATGCACGTGACAGCATCTGGCCCGTCCATTCAGTCATGTAGGTGCCAAGCCATGCGGCCTGGACGTCCTTCGGCTCTATGCCCGCGTCCTCGTAGGCCTCGTATACAGAGTCGACTATCATGTCGTCGGCGCTCTTGTCCCAGTTCTCGCCGAACTTGCAGCATCCCATCCCGATGATTGCGACCTTATCCTTGATTCCGTCCATTTTTCACCTCGCTTGTAGCTAGTGTTGCTAGTCTCTCTTCGGACGCGCCTTCCACCAGTAGGTGTAGAAGCCGCCGATGTATCTGAGTATCCTGAAGACCATCTCGATAGGCATGCCGATCTTGATCTCTGCAGGGTCCCTATCCGTCATGTCACACGTAATCCTGCCGCCTTCCTTGAAGTCGACTGCTGCAATGGTGGTTGGCGGGTCCGCACTGACGCCCAGTGAGTCATGGCTATATGTGACAAGAACGGCGGACTTGTCTGCAAACGAGTAGTCATCGAAATCATCCTTCGAGCCGCACTCGATGCACACACGCTGTGCCGGATACTGTGGCGTGCCGCACTTCCTGCACTTCACGCCGTGGAGGTCGAGGCCGCTCTTGTTGTCGCGCCAGAGCGCCACGGGCGATGGCTGCTCCATTGGAGCAGTGGCCGCAGGCTCGACCTCGACTATCTCACGCCAGCGGAGGTACTTCTCATAGATTGAGACCATTAGTTTCGTGTTGAGGTAGTAGTCCATGTCGCGCGCCGGCTTTGCTGCGGGCAGCCCTGCGGCTGCGGTCACCGTGAAGACGTCCGCGCCGTTGCCGTAGGACGCAACCAGCATGCGGTCGCCCGCCTTGGCCTGCTCAAGAGCGGCGGCAAGGGTGATGAAGACCTGCGCACTGCCGGTATCGCCGAACTCGTTGAAGAACGTGTCCTGCACCTTAGCAGGGTCGAGCTTCATTGACTTGGCTACGGCAGCGAGCTGGCGGGCATCCGGCGAGTACATCACTATCTTTGAGAAGTCCGCCGCAGACTGCCCGGCCTTTTCCATAGCGGCCTTGATGGCCTGGGGGACCACTCTGCCATGTCCATCGTCTCGGATGAACCGGACCTCCCAGGACTTCACATAGTGGTCGCGGTCGGACCGGAAGACGTCAATAATCTCGTCGGACATTGAGTAGAACGAGTCGACGCTGGCAACAACGCCCTGGGTCCCGATGAGGAGAGCGCCAGCGCCATCTCCGAAGGCCATTTCGTTCCCACCGTTTGGCAGGGCGATTCGACGGTCGGCAGCGAGCACGAGGACGTTCTTGAGGGAGCCGCTGTTCACGGCGTCCATGGCTGCACGGAGAGCGTTGGTGCCGCAACGGAGCGAGCCGCCGAAGTCGGCGGTGTACGTGCCGGCGCCCATCCCAAGCACGGCTGCAACGGTCGCGGCGGACTGTTTCTCGTTGTAGGGAGCGGTCGTGGATGCGAAGAGTACGCCGTCGACAGTGCCGAGGTCCTTGCCTGCGAGGCAGGACTGTGCGACTGCGACCGCCATCGTGAGGCTGTCCTCGTCAAAACTGGCGACCGCCTTCTCTCCTTTGCCTCCTCTACCCCACGCGCGACCTATCTCAGCCCGGTCAAGTCGGTTAAGTGGCAGATAAGCTGCATACGATACGATTCCTGTCATTGTCACTGACTCCTTCCTTCAACCGGACAAGAGCTGCTTCTTGATGAGCAGCTACTTGTTCGTGTAGTCGTAGAACCCCTTGCCTGTCTTCCTTCCGAGGTGACCCGCCTGTATCATCTTCTTCAGCAAGACTGGTGGCAGGTAGGCAGGGTCTTTGGTCTCCTCATAGATGGCCATACAGGCGTTGTAGTGGATGTCGAGCCCGACGAAATCCATCAGCGTGAACGGACCCATGGGGTAGTTTAGGCCAAGGGTCATTGCCTTGTCGATGTCCTCCTTCGTAGCAAGGCCCCGTTCCCACTGCCTGATGGCGACCAGTGAGTAGGGCAGATACAGCTGGTTCACTATGAACCCCGGAGCGTCCTTGCAGACCACGGTCTCTTTGCCGACGGCCTTGCCGTATTCGACCCCGACCTCAACGACGTCCTCGCTGACCATCATGGTGCGGATGACCTCGAGCAGCCTCATCACCGGTACCGGACTGAAGAAGTGAAGCCCCAGCACCCTGTCGGGCGTCTTCGTGGCGCTCGCTATCTCGGTGATGGAGAGGGACGAGGTGTTGCTTGCCAGGACGGTCTCGCGAGAACAGATGCCCTCGAGTGCAGAGAAGACCTTCTTCTTCTCATCCATCTGCTCGATGACGGCCTCGATGACCATCTGGCAATCCTTCAGGTCCTCCAGCTTTGTAGTACCCGTGATGCGCGCGAGCGCTGCCGCGCGTTCTTCCGCAGTGGACTTGCCCCGGTCGACGGCTTTCTGCGTCGATGCCTCTATGCGGGATATGCCCTTCTTGAGGAATTCCTCGGTCACCTCGGTGACCACGACGTCGTAGCCCGCTCTGGCTGATATCTCCGTGATGCCGGAGCCCATCAGTCCACAGCCAACGATGCCGAGCTTCTTGATGTGCATGCTATGCATCCCTCCTTCCTTGGCGTGTGACTTGAGCCGCGTGTCCAAGCACAGCCGCAGGCCGTGCCTCTGTCTATCCTGTGAAGATCCCCCCGTTTACACTCAGCGTCTGCCCGGTGACGTAGGCAGCCTCGCTGGAAACCAGGAAGAGGATGGCTGCCGCAATCTCCTCCGGCTCTCCCAGGCGCTTCCACGGCACGGTCTTCTCGTAGGCCTCTGCCAGTCTGGGGTTTTCCCTTCGGGTTGCGTTCCACATGTCGGTGTTGATGAGGCCGGGCGAAACGCAATTAACGTTGATATGGTAGCGGGCCACCTCCACTGCCAGGTTGCGCGTGAACGCCATGATGCCGCCCTTTGAGGCGCCGTATACGACCTGCCCGGAACTGCCGGTACGTCCCGCGTCCGATGCCACATTGACGATCCTTCCCGCCTGTCTCTCAATCATCCCTTTGAGTACTGCGCGGGCGAATACCATTGGAGCGAGAAGATTGACGTTGAGGCACCTCGCCCATTCCTGCTCGGTGCCCTCCGTGAAGCGCTCCGTCAGGCGTATGCCGGCGTTGTTGACGAGTATGTCGACTTTGCCAAACTCCTTGATGGCACGGTCGACGGTGGCATATATCTGTGGGATGTACAACACGTCCACTTCAATGGCCAATGCCCTGCGGCCGAGTGCCCTGACTTCGTTGGCCACTCCCTCGAGGTCGGGAAGGTCCAGTCCGGCTACCACAAGATCGGCGCCGGCCCTCGCGAGCGCAAGAGCCGTCTCCCTGCCAATACCTCTGCTCCCTCCGGTGATGAGGGCCACTTTGCCCTCAAGAGGCAGCGGCGAAGAACCCATGTTCTGTCTCCTTTCGATGGTTCGGCCGTATCGTAGCATATTTTTGCTGCACCTTCGATTTGCGTTGGCAGCGCGAGAAACGGCCGGGATGAGTAGCGTCTGGCAGCTGTGCTACAGGGGATGCTTCGTGGGGATGCCGGGTCTCCTGGGATAACGGCCGGGAGTCGCCGCAATCTTGCGGATACTGACGAGGCAACGGTCGTTGCCAAGCAGGGAGAGCGGAACGTTGGTGATGCGCGGATTGTCTCCCCCGAGGAGTCCGGTTGCTGCGCACGCCACCTGTAGCTCCCGCTCGACGTCGCCCTTCTTCAGCGCGACGAAGCTGCCGCCGACACTGCAGAAGGGAAGACAGAACTCCACAAGTGTGGCCAGTGGCGCCACCGCGCGTGACACAACGAGGGGGAAGGCCTCGCGATGGAGTGGCAGGTGGCCAAGGTCCTCTGCCCGGCCCTGGAGGACCTCCGTGTCGGATAGCCCCAACGCCGTGACAAGGTGCCTCAGGAAGCGGACTTTCTTGCCGGTGGCCTCAAGCAAGCTGACACGGGCTTGCGGAAGAACGATCTTCAGAGGTACGCCGGGGCAGCCTGCCCCGGCGCCGACGTCCAGAATCCGGAGACACGGCGACGCTGCCTCCTCGGCGTCCAGCGCGAGCAGGACTGTGAGCGAATCGAGGAAATGACGTGTCTCAATCTGCGCTTCATCGGTGATGGATGTCAGGTTCGTATGCTCGTTCCACGACAGCAGTTCGGTGCGGTAGGTCTCGAACAGCGAAAGCTGGGCAGAGCTGAGGGGATAGCCGAGTCTGGCCGCTCCTGCTGCGAGAAGTTCCACAGTCGTGCCTCCGGGTGCCATCGTTCCCTGTGGGAACAGCAGGATATTAGCACCAGAGGCGCGGGTCTGCTGCAGTGCTCGTTTGCGCGGCTCGCGGGGCCGCGTTACTATGCAAACTATGGATGTGGAATCGCTGCTCACGCAGGCGCGAACGTACATCCCCCAGGAGAAGCTGGATCTCATCAGGTCGGCGTACGAGTTCGCGTCCAGGGCTCACGAGGGGCAGGTGCGGGCGTCGGGCGAACCGTATCTCGATCATCCTCTCAATGTCTCGATGACGCTGGTTGAGCTGCAACTTGATGCCGCAACGATAGCGGCCGCCCTGCTGCACGATGTTGTCGAGGACTGTGATGTGCGACTGGAGGAGATAGAGTCGTGCTTCGGCAGTGATGTTGCGAGACTCGTCGACGGCGTCACCAAACTCAGGCGCCTCTCGAGTCGTAGCGAAGAGAAAGAAATCGACTCCAAGATTCAGGCGGAGAACCTCCGCAAGCTGCTGATGGCGACTGCGGAGGACTACAGGGTTGTGCTGATCAAGCTCGCTGACAGGCTGCACAACATGCGGACGCTCGGCGCGCTGCCGCTGGGCCGTCGTCGAGCGATCGCCCGGCAGACACTCGACGTGTACGCTCCGCTGGCACACAGGCTCGGCCTCAGGCGCATGAAGTGGCAGCTCGAGGACCTTGCGTTTCGCTATCTTGAGCCGAAGCAGTACCGGCGTTTCTCCCGGCTCATAGCGACGAAGCGGGCGGAACGCGACGGTTTCGTCGAGGAGGCCATGGAGACGCTGGGCTCAGCGTTGAAAGACAGCGGCGTGGAGGCCCGGGTGCTCGGCCGCCCCAAGCATATCTACAGCACGTATCTGAAGGCCATGCGCTATGCCGAACAGGGGAAGAGCTTCGGCGATATTCACGACCTGTTCGCACTCCGGGTGCTGGTTGACAGCGTGTCTGACTGCTACAAGGCGCTGGGAAGCGTCCACAACATCTGGCACCCGATGGTGGAGGAGTTCAACGACTACATCGCGAACCCCAAGGATAACGGCTACCAGTCACTCCACACGACCGTGCTCTGCAAGGGGACAACACCAATCGAGGTGCAGATCAGGACCTATGAGATGAACCAGGTGGCAGCGTTCGGCGTCGCGGCGCACTGGCATTACAAGGAAGGCGGCAAGGCCGACTCGACGGACGCCCGCATGGCATGGTTGCAGGAGCTGACTGAGCGGAGGGACGAGCTCAACAGCGAGGAGTTCGTTGAGTCGCTGAAGACCGATGTTCTCACGGACCAGGTCTTCGTCTACACGCCCAAGGGCGAGATAAAGGACCTGCCTCGAGGCGCCACTCCGCTGGACTTCGCCTTCAGGATTCACACAGACCTCGGCTACCGGTGCATCGGCGCCAAGGTGAACGGGAAGCTGGTGCAGCTCAACCAGGCCCTGCACAACGGAGACGTGGTCGAAATCGTCGCGGCCAAGACCGAGCGGGGACCCAGCCTCGATTGGCTGAATCCTGAGCTGGGCTACCTCAAGACCTCCCATGCCCAGAGCAAGGCGCGGCAGTGGTTCAACAGGCAGGAGCGAGGCCAGGGTATCGAGACAGGGCGGCAGATGCTCGAGCGCGGGCTTAGCCGCCTTGGCATCGCTGCACCGCGTGCCGAGAAGCTGGCGGGCAAGCTGGGCTACACGAGCGCCGATGACTTCTACCTCGCCATAGGCCGTGGCAGCCTCACCGTGTCGCAGGTCGCGGTCAAGCTGAGCACGGACATCGAGACGCCGGAGAAGAGCGTTGAGATATCCGCGCCGACAAAGGTCAGTCCGGGAAGCATCCGGGTTCTTGGCGTTGGAGACCTGTACACGCGCATGGCCAACTGCTGCAATCCCTTGCCCGGCGACGAGATAATCGGGTATATTACACAGGGTCGCGGCGTCACCGTCCATCGCAAGGACTGTTCCAACGTCATCAACGAGGTGGAGAAGGAACGGCTTGTCGCCGTTGACTGGGGCGCCGTTGAGCAAGTGTACCCTGTCAAGCTGCAGATAGACGCGTGGGACAGGATGGGTCTTGTTCGTGACATCAGCTCCGTCATTGCAGAGGCGGGAGTCAACATCACCGATGTGGGCTTTGCCAGGGATGAGGGGGGAGTGTCCATTCTCAATGTGGACGTCGAGGTGAAGAGCACTGCGCAGCTCAGCAGGCTGGTCGCCAGGCTCCAGTCGCTGTGGAGCGTCATCAACGTGATCAGAAAAGGAGAGACCATTGTCAGAGAGCAAGTCAGTGGATAGGACTGCTCGGGCACAGGAGAAGAGGCGCATACACAACCGCGTGATTCGCGGCAAAACGCGTACTATGCTTCGGAGTGCCCGACAGAGTGTTGCAGCCGGAGATGCCGATAAGGCGCGAGACGCTGCGGCGGCTGCGATAGCGAGCCTGGACCGTGCCGGGACGAAGCGCGTGTTTCATAGGAACAAGGTGGCCAGACTCAAGTCCCGACTGTCGAAGCAAGTGAACGCTCTTGAGACCAAGGGCGACGTAGAGTAGAGCGGCGGTCACTCAGCGAGTGCCGCCCGTGCGGAGGACTCACTCAGAGGGGAGAGGAGTTCCCCGTGAGAGGTAGCGAAAGCTCGTGTTCTCTCAATTCGCCAAGGTGGGCCGTGCCCTCTTCGATGAAGGGCTCGTATCTTCGCACAGTGGCAACCTGAGCATACGGCAAGGCGACCGCCTCTACATCACGCAGCGCGGGTGTCCGCTTGGGGCTATCAGGCGGACGGATGTGGTGGAGACTCACCTCGACAGAAACACCAGGAGTACCCCCCGTGCCTCGAGCGAGCTGCCCGTTCATAGAGCAATCTACCTAAAGTCGTCCGCCCAGGCTATCGTTCATGCCCACCCCAGCCATGCGGTGGCCCTCACTTTCGTGGAGCACGAACTGGTGCCCGACGATATCGAGGGGCGCACCGCGCTGCCACGGATACCGGTCATTGGTGAGGAGCGACTCTCCGGGCCGGGCGAACTCTGCGACGAGATTGCGGAGGCACTCTGCCATTCCAGAGTGGTACTGGTGAAAGGGCATGGCAGCTTCGCCATCGCCCAGTTCCTTGAGGAAGCCTACTATCTCACCAGTGTCCTGGAGCAGAGTTGCCGCATCCTCTTTCTTCTTCGCACCCTGCGATAGGAGAGTGGACTGCTCGTCCGCGAGTCCCTGCACGCGCCTACTCGGGCTTGAGGAATGTGTACCACTGGGAGTACTTTGGGTTCCTGCCGAGAGTCACCTGTGTGTAGAGCTCCTGCAGCTTCGCGGTCAGAGGGCCGGTATTGCCGTCGCCAATGGGCCTGTGATCGAGTTCGACGATGGGAGCCACGTTTGTGGCTGTGCCGGTGAAGAACGCCTCATCGGCCACGTAGAGCTCGCTCCGGTCTATGCTGCGTTCGACAGTCTCGATACCGAGCTCGTTCTTGGCGAGTTGCATAACCGTGTCACGGGTGATGCCAAGCAGAATACTGTCATATGGAGGGGGAGTGATGAGCTGCCCTTTGATGACAACGAAGATGTTCTCTCCAGTTCCCTCGGCCACGTGGCCGCGCTCGTTCAGCATGATGGCCTCGCCGAAGCCCGCCCGGTTCGCATCGGTCTTCGCCAGCGCGCTGTTCACGTAGAGGCCGGTAATCTTCCCTCGCGGTGATATCTGGCTGTCGCTCACGCGCCTCCAGGACGACGTGCAGCAGCGGATGCCGCCGGTGCCGAGGTAGGCTGGAAGGGTCGTCGCAATGACGAAGAAGCCGTCGTCCAGGTCGTGTAGCTTCACTCCGATGGCCTCGGATGACTTGTAGGCGAGGGGCCGGCAGTACACGTTCTGCTTGAAACCGCTTAGTCTCACGGTCTCGACTGTCACCTCGGCCATCTTGTCCACATCGTAGGGTAGGTTGATGTTCAGTATCTTGCAGGCGTCGAGCTGCCTGCGGTAGTGGTCCTTGATCCTGAAGATACAGAAGTGCTGCTTCTCCTCGTCCCAGAAACCTCTGATACCGCCGAAGCACGCGGTGCCGTAGTGCAGCGCCTGAGTCAGGATGCCTATCTTGGCATCCTTGAGGGGCATGAACTTGTCCTCGAAGAAGGCGTAGGGTTCCATGTCGCTGTTTTCCTCCCAATCGTTATTGTGGCTTGGGGCCGCACCTCCGAAGCGCTGCGCCAGTGCCTGGCGGCGGACCCTGTCGTATTGCTGCTGCCTGCTCTCCTGTACCTCCTTTCCTGGAGTGGCTTGTAGGAACTTAGCAGAAAGCCTCCCTTTCGGGAGGCTTCTTCTCACTTCTTCTGGATTCCTGGGTCTTTCTACTATGCCCGCTGGAAGAGCCTCCCTCGCGCACCCACAGTGCGCACGATTGCCATAGCTGCTGCCGCCACTATCACCGGAGAAGCCCAGACTTTCATCATCAACCTGCTACGTAAATGTCGGAGTGGTCATTCTATAGGCGCTGCCGCACGATGTCAAGCCGAATTGCCTCACAATTACTGCTACCGAAACCATGAGTTGCCGCAGTACTGCTGTGCAAGAATGACAGCCCCCCTGTGTGAGGGGGGGGCTGCGTTCAGAAGGCGGTAGGAGCTAAGACGTTAGCGAGGAGGCTACTCGCTCTCCAGCTTGCCACCTGCGGGCACCTGGGGAACATCCCAGAAGCTGCTCAGGTCGTGGTACTTGTAGGGCCGGTCGCCGAGCACTTCCTCCTTGAGGTCCAGGCCCAGGCCAGGCCTGTCCGGAAGCTGGATGCACTCGTCAACGAGGGCTGGGAAGGGCTCTTTGAGTATCTCCTCGTAGAACGGCGGGTCCGGCGCGAAGAACTCATGAATCGTGAAGTTCGGCGCGCACGCCTCCACGTGCAGGTTCGCCGCGACCATGACAGGACCGCCCGCGCTATGCGGAGTGAAGCCCACGTAGTACGTGTTGGCCAGTTCGCCGATCTTCTTCATCTCGGATATGCCGCCGGCGTGACACGGGTCAGGGTTGATGGCGGCAGCCGCACGCTTCTCCAAGATGTCACGGAAGCACCAGCGAGTCACAAGACGCTCGCCGGTCACTATCGGGATGTCGGTTGAATCCACGATGCGCGCGAGGTCCTCGGCTGCCGCATCGGTCGGCAACGGCTCCTCGAACCACGCGGGGTCGTACTCACGCACCGCCTGGGCGAAGCGGATGGCGCCGTTCGTCGTCATGCGCGAGTGGCAGTCGAGCATTATCTCGACATCGTCGCCAACCGCCTTTCGCACGCGGGCCACGTTGTCCAGGACCTTGCGTATGTCGTCCTTGGTCGCGGTGAACACGTCGGTTCCCCAGAACGGGTCGTACTTGATGGCCCGGGCGCCCTTCTCCTTGACCTCGCGCTCAGCCAGCCGCACGTAGTCGTCCGTACTGTTGGCCGCAAACCACCAGCCGTTGTGGTAGACCTTGATACGGTCACGCACGGCGCCGCCGAGGAGGCGATAGACGGGTGTGTTGAGGCTCTTCCCGAGGATATCCCACAGGGCCATGTCGATGCCGCTCATCGCACTCGTGACGACGAATGTCGGCCGCCAGTAGGCATTGCGGAACATCGTCGACCAGTGAAGCTCGATGTCGCGGGGGTCCTTGCCGATGAGGTAGTCGGCCAGGTTGTGGATACAGGCCTCGACCGGCTTCTCAAGCGACTGTGACGTCGCCTCTCCCCAGCCGTAGATGCCTTCGTCCGTCTCGATCTTGACGAAGAGCCAGTTCCACGTCGGCTTGTAAAGGAATGTCTTAACGTTGGTAATCTTCATGTTGCCTTCTCCTGTTGTCTCACGCGTTGTACTGCACCGCCACTAGCTTACCATCTGCGCCGGCAGCCACAACAGTATCTGCGGGAAAGCGATGCACAATCCCAGCGCGAGAGTGATGAGTCCCACGTATGGCAGGACTCCACGGATGATGTCTTGCGTGGTGAGATTCCACTCGGGCTTCGCGATGCCCTTCAGATAGAAGATGGCGTACGCGAAAGGTGGTGTTATGAATGACATCTGAAAGTTGACGATAATCATCATCGCGAACCAGAGTGGATCGAATCCCAGCTCGGCGCCAATCGGCGTCGCTATAGGCACCATGAGAAAGACGATTCCGAGCCAATCAATGAACATGCCGAGTATGAAGACTATGAGCATGATGATAGCGAACGCACCCCAGCGTCCGAAAGGCGCCGACATAATGGCATGGGAAACGACCTCCACACCTCCGGCTGCATCGAACACGCCGGTGAAGATGCCCGCGCCGAGACCGATTATCATCACCATACAAGTGGTGCGCATCGTGGTCAGCATAGCGTCGTTCAGCACCCTCATGTTGAATTGCCTGTATGCCACGGCGAGCAGCGCTGATGCCAGAGCGCCCACACCGGCTGCCTCTGTCGGGGAGGCCACACCGAAGAAGATGGAGCCCAGTACCGCGAGCATCAGCACGAGGGGAGGCAACAGCGATGTGGGAATCATCATCAGCTTCTCTTTGGTGGTGGCGGAGAGCTCGCTCAGTGGCACTGCGGGGGCGATGCCCTTCTGCAAGAAAGCTCTGATTCCCACGTAGGCGACATAGAGTAAGGAGAGGAGCAATCCGGCAGGGAATGCGGCCATGAATAGCTTGCCTACTGAGAGTCCTGCTGTGGGGCCGTATACGACCAGCATGACGCTGGGAGGGATGAGGATGCCGAGTGACCCCCCGGCACACACGGCGCCGGCGGCGAAGGCCCGGTCATAGCCTTTCTTGATCATCGTCGGCATCGCCAGCAGGCCCATGGTGACCACGGACGCGGCGATAACGCCAACACATGCCGCCAGGATTGTGCCAAGCATGATGGTGCCTATGGCCAATCCTCCCCTGAACTTCCCGGTGAGGATGTACAGTGCGTTGAACAGCTTCTCTGCAACCCCTGAGCTTTCAACCATGGCCCCCATGAATACGAACAGTGGTACTGCCATGAAGATGAAGCTTGCGAGAAGGTTGTAGCTGCGGTAGCGGAACAGTTCGAATACACCGGGTCCGAGCAACAGGAATCCAAAGGTAGTGCCAAGGATGATGAGAATAAGGCCCATGGGGTAGCCGGTGAGCACCAGTAGCAACAGCCCACTGAACATTACGACAGTCGCCAACTCAGGGCTTATCTCAATCACGGTGTTCTCCCTGTGACAAGCTGAAACAGGTCGCGAATTGTGTTCGCAATACCCTGGATGAGAACCAGTGTGAAGCCGGCAGCAAGCGCCAGCTTGAATGGCCACAGTGGCGGGTACCAGCAACTCTGCATCGATTTCTCGCCTATGATGACGGCGTTGATGAAGTCCAGCCAGTACACCCGCGAAATGAAGAAGAAGACAGGGGTGAAGAGCAACAGTCCGAACATGACTTCTATCCAGAGCTGCGTCTTCTGTGAGAACCTGCTCGATATGACGTCGATACGCACGTTTTCACGGTGCTTCATGATGAAGCCCATGCCGAGCGCAATCATCCCGCCTCCGAGCATGTAGTTCATGTCGAAAGACCAGACCGTGGGCCTATTGAGGAAGTAGCGCAGGAATACGTTGTAGGTGACGACCAGGATCATGATCACAGTGACCCAGCTGACTGCCTGGCCGGTATACTCACTCACCCAGTCAACGCCTTTGAGGGCCTTGCTCAACAGTCTCATGTGTTGATTCTCTCTTGTTCTCTTGACGTTGTGCGTGCTGCCGCTTTGTGACTCTCAGGCATTCTGTAGAGGCGGGTGGCTCCGTATGCTCGGAGCCACCCGCCGGTAGTCGCAGTGACGTGCCGTTACACTACGATTCGTGGAACAGGCTGTACTTGGGCTGGAGGATTTCCTGCCGGGTCCTCCACTTCTTGATGAACTCGACTTGCTGCTCGTAGATGGCCTTGTATGTTGCGTCCTCGTCGCAGTGCATTTGGACGAATTCGCCGGAGCGCTCGACGATAGCCATCTGTACATCATCAGGCAGGATGAAGAACTCGGTGCCGTACTCGATGTAGTTGTCGAGTGCGATTGCGTCTCTGGTGGAGACGTCGAGGTAGTCACGCAGACCGCGCTCCTGGCCCACTACCCTCAGTATCTCCTGCAGGTCTCCGGGAAGCGAATTCCATTCATCGCTATTGAACATAAGGAGGTTGCTGCAGTTCGGAGAGTGGATGCCGGGAACGCCGATGTACTTGGTGATCTCGTGGAAGCCCATCGCCCAGTTGACGGCGGGACCGCAGTACTCGAACGCATCGACGACGCCACGCTGGGCGCACTCGTAGATCTCACCGCCGGCAACGGTGACGATGGAGGCGCCAAGGCTCTCCATGACCTCTGCCCAGGCACCCATTGTCCGGAACTTCAGGCCTTGGAAGTCGCCAAGGCTTTCAATCTTCTTGTTTGAGTGACAGAAAATCTCCGCAGGGTAGACGCACACCTGAGCTGGAATGATGACGTTGTACTGTCCACCATAGATCTCGTTTATCCTGTCGAGGCCGCCACCCTCGTACGCCCAGGCGAGGTACTCCATCGGATCGGGTCCCCCAGGGAAACCGCTTGAGCCAAACAGGTAAACAAGGGGGCCCAGACGGCCGATGTCGAAGGAACTGTTAGGCTGACCGATGTCGACGACGCCCTTGCTGATGGCGTCTGTGATCTCCATTGTTGGGACGACTTCCCCGGCATTTTTGACGGTGATTTCGATGCGGCCGTTGGATGCCGCAGCAACCTCGGCTGCGTATGCCTTGGCGTGGTCGCCGTACGGCGTCGAAATCGGTGCGCCGCACTGATATACGAACTTGTAGGTCTTGCCCTCGGCTGCGGTGGCACCGCTTGAGCCGTCGCCCTCAGGCGCAGCGGCTGGTGCACAGCCGACTGCCACGGCGCCGATGATGAGCAGCAGGGAAAGCAGGGTGATGCCAATCCGTGACTTCATGTTCTCCACCTCCTTATTCTTGCTACTGAATGTTGTCTTCGCGTTGACCGCTCAATCTACCGTTTGTAGTCGGCTGGAGCCGCCGCCCTGTCTGCTTGAGCACAGACCAGCGTCGGCTTGCGGGTGTCAAGGGCCTCACTACGCTCCGCGGGTGCTCGTGGCGCCTGCGTAGCTTGCCCGTAGTTACTGCCCTGTCAGTGACGCCGCCGGCGGTCACCGGCGTTCAGGCACGGAGACACATGAACAGAGCACCGCACCCCATCGCCATTCACGTGCAGAACGGCGTCCGCGTTGCAGGTTCA
>Ga0114918_10002623_pt1 | contig 16046 bp, 11 predicted proteins | sample LantaG_FD_87015 | JGI IMG/M metagenome (GOLD analysis project Ga0114918, IMG submission 87015) | Deep subsurface microbial communities from Baltic Sea to uncover new lineages of life (NeLLi) - Landsort_02402 metaG | ecosystem: Environmental > Aquatic > Marine > Oceanic > Sediment | place...
ATAAAAGGAAATCCTTTGGGAAATAGTCAATCAGCGTGTAAGGTCTCGATCCGGGCTGCAGACCGGCCAGGTGCCTGGCGTAATTCTCGATGCCGCTGCAATAGCCAATCTCCTGCATCATTTCGACATCGTACATAGTCCGGGCCTGAAGCCGCTGGGCTTCCAGCAGCTTGCCTTCGCTTCGGAGTGTTGCCAGATGTTGTTTAAGCTCGGCTTGTATGCTCTCAATAGCAGACTCGATTCTTTCGCTCGGCATAATATAGTGCTGAGCCGGATATATGAAAACCTGCTCTTCAACAGCGAGAACTTCCGCCGATACCGGGTTTATATAACTTATGTGCTCTATTTCATCGCCGAAGAACTCAATGCGAATCGCGAAGGATTCGTAAGCAGGATGCAGTTCTACCACGTCGCCGCGGACCCTGAACGTCCCCCTTTGAAAGTCGATGTCGTTTCTGCTGTACTGGATATCCGCCAAACGACCGAGCAGGTCATTCCTGTCGCAGCGGTCGCCCTTTCGAATTGCCACAACGCTGGCCTTGTAATCCTCGGGCGAACCGAGCCCGAAGATGCAGGAGACAGAAGCGACGATAATACAATCATTTCTCGTTGAAAGACTGGTCGTCGTTGAAAGGCGGAGCCGGTCGAGGTCACTGTTCTTCGAGGCGTCTTTTTCGATATAGATATCCCGCTGGGGAATATACGCTTCCGGCTGGTAGTAATCGTAATAGCTGACAAAATACTCGACGGCGTTTTCAGGGAAAAGCTCTTTGAATTCCTCGTAAAGCTGGGCGGCCAACGTCTTGTTATGGGATACGACAAGGGCCGGCAGGTTGTGCTGAGCTATGACATTCGCCATCGTGAACGTTTTGCCGCTGCCGGTCACGCCCATCAGAGTCTGGAATTTCCTGCCGGCGTGCAGCCCTTCCACAAGCCGCTCAATAGCCTGAGGCTGGTCACCCGCAGGCTTATACTCATTGTTTAATTTGAATATTCCCATATCAATCGCACTATTTTACCGAATTACTATATAAATCTCACGGGAAATATCACAGTAGATGTACCGTGATTAACTTGCCTTGTGTCCTATAATCTGGTATACTATCGTTCTGATACTTTTGCATCAAGAGGAAATCAGTATGAGAAATGCAAAGCTTCTTACTCTGTTTATGCTGGTTGCACTGAGCGGCTCGATGGTAGTAAAATCCGACGATGCTGGTTCAATAGTCAGTTGGGGGGCAATCGCCTTTGATTCCAGTGAACCTGACGCAAATGACTTCGTAGCTATATCAGCAGGAGAAGGACATACTCTTGCCCTAAAATCCGATGGTTCCGTCATCGGTTGGGGTGCAAATGGCTTTGGACAGGCAAGCCCACCCGATGGTAATGATTTTATTGCTATAGCTGCAGGGCATATTCAGAGCCTTGCTATCAGAAAAGAGCCTTCTGAGGACGAAATTATCGGAGATTGAAAGATAATTGCGGAGTTGAATTTCCCGATTGCGATAGAATATCCAAAAACCGGATAATCGACTGCAATCCGAATCCTGAAAATCCTTCGTGTATTCCCAAATAAAAAAAGATTTTTCATAGTGCTGGATCCGGATATAATATGGCCGCGAGCAGTGCTCTTCCGTACTTCTGCCAGAGAGTTTCCGAATTAAGCTGTGAGTCGGCTTGTAGCATTTCGAATGTTATTATCGGGATGCCTAATGTGACCCCTGCGTATGAACCGAGCGAGCCGGGCCTGGCGCCCAGTTTCTTTACCGGAAGGTCGCAATATTGCCCCATTCGGTTGGCCAGCATTCGTGCGGGCCCGTCATAATCGATGCAGTTCAGCGGCTGATGGATGCTAACGATTCGGTCCGGCTTGTACTGCATGATGACCTGCCGGAGCACGCGAGCCTCAGGCTCGGAAAGTGCGGTTAGTCCAGTCTCCTTAGTATTGACTCGGTTTACCGCCTCGAAATTGCGGTTGAGGTCGATGCCTTTAGCATTATTACGGGTTCTATTTGCCATGCCATCGGGATTTGCCACAGCCATGAGCACGACCTTCCGCCCGGTTAGCATTGACGGACGTTGCCGCAGATACCAGGACAGACGTCGGACAAGCGGTGTCCCGGCATCTTCGTTGCCGTGAATTGTCGCCAATATGAAGGTTATATCCGATCCATCGCCGAGAACAAGACACATTATCGGCCGTTGCTGAACCGATGTACCGACAATGCGATATTGCGCCGGAAAAACAATCGACGGCAATTCACCAACTATCTCCGGGTACCTTACAGGCTCTACGCAGCCGGCAAAAGCCAGAACACCAAACAAAACACAAACTGCCGAAATTTTGGCCCATTTCTTATTCATCTCATACGCCTTTATGTATTTGCCTCATTATCATAGAATAAGAACGCTGACCCATTATATACACTTGCCGCGATGATTAAAGACAAAAATCAATTCTCTGCTTTTATGCTTTCCGCTTGATTGCAAAAAAGCTTGAGCAAAACCTCCCGCTCTGGTACACTATCGCTTAAGTTTATGGACTCCTGCTTATGCGGTAATGACAGATAATTAAATCTTAATTCGAGGTTAAAGATGAACGTACTTTTAATCGGTAACGGCGGACGCGAACATGCAATCGCCTGGAAGCTGGCTCAATCTAAAGACCTGGGCACACTCTATATCGCGCCGGGCAATCCCGGCACAGCCCAGTGCGGCCAGAATCTTCCAATTGACTCTGATGATAGCAAAAAACTTCTGGAGTTCGCACGTCAAAACAACGTGGGGCTTGTGGTGGTCGGCCCGGAAGATCCGCTCGCAGCAGGTCTGGTCAATAAGTTCGAAGGTGCCGGCATAAAGGCGTTCGGCCCGAGCGCCAAGGCCGCTCAACTCGAAGCGGATAAGGCATTTGCCAAGCAACTCATGCGATCCAGCAGCGTCTCCACCGCTGAGGGCAGAACCTTCGATAGATTCGAAGATGCCAAGGCATATATAGCGACCAGAGACGAACCGGTTGTAATCAAAGCCGCAGGCCTTGCAAAGGGTAAAGGTGTTTTTGTCTGCGATGAACCGTCTGATGGAATCTTAGCCGCGGAAAAAATCATGTGCGACAAAATTTTCGGCTCGGCGGGTGATAGAATTATCGTCGAAGATAAACTGCTCGGCGAAGAGGCCTCAATCCTGGCGTTTGTGGACGGGCGAAATATTTATATCATGGAATCAGCACAAGACCACAAGCCTATCGGCGACGGTGACACCGGGCCCAATACAGGGGGAATGGGCGCTTACAGCCCGGCTCCCATTGTTACCGATGATTTAACGAATCAGATCACGCGGGAAATTCTGGTGCCGGTGGTTGACGGCATGAATCGCATCGGCGCGCCGTATAAGGGAGTGCTGTATGCAGGGCTGATGATTACCGGAGGAGGGCCCAGAGTGCTGGAATTTAACGTCCGCTTCGGAGATCCAGAGACCCAGCCGATTCTTATGAGGCTAAAAAGCGATTTGCTGGAAGTATTATTAGCGGTCTGTGACGGCACACTGGACCAGGTTAAACTCGAATGGGATTCCCGGCCGGCGGTTTGTGTAGTTATGGCTTCGGGAGGTTATCCGGGCGATTATGAAAAGGGCAAAAAGATAACAGGCCTTCAAGAGGCCGGCAAGCTCGACGATGTGATAGTATTTCATGCAGGCACCAAAGACCAGGATGGAGAAATTGTCACTAATGGCGGCAGAGTACTGGGTGTCACTGCACTGGGACGGACAATTGCAGACGCCAAGGTGCGGGCATATCAAGCTGTAGATAAAATAGAATTCGAAGGTGCCTATTGCCGGCGGGACATCGCAGATAAGGCCATAAAATGAACTGATTTTGAATAAACGATGATTAACTATGGCCCAGCCCAAAACTCAAAAACGGACACTCAATACGGTAATTCGATGTCTTATAGCAGGATTGATTTTGGCACCTCTTTCGTGGTTTTTCTACATTGAGGCCGGCAGGGTTCTATCTTATATCGCCATACGACAGATTGCCAAGCTGACCAATACCACGATAAGAACCGGATTGGTAGATTTCCACACCGACGGATCGATCTACATCGAACAGCTTGTAATCAGTCCCAAAGAGCAAAATGGCCGCGACACTATACTCAAAGCCGAAAAGGTACACGGACAATTGAGTGTAGGCAGCATGCTTTTACTCCGGCCAAGATTAAAGGTTATAAATATCGACGATTTCGTCTTCACCGCCCAATACGATTTGGACACGGGCTGGTCGAATTTATCCGGCCTCAAAATCAAATATAACAAGAGCAACCTCGGCAGGGTGCCTCGCATTAGTCTAAAAGCGGGAACACTGCAATATAGCAAGATTTCGAAGGGACAGGCACAAGTCGCTGTTTCAGTGCCCATTGATGCGGACTTTGGACTCGATAAAAATTCAGAAGAGGGCTATAGTTTTGAAATAACGACAGCTAAGATATCTTCCGGTTTCGCCAAGAGCCGTTTGGATGGATTGTGGAAGCCGGGTATCGTGACAATTGCAGGCGGAATTTCGTCCATAGACGTGCCTGAGCTTGAGATGGCATGGATAATAGACGAATTGGACGCTGAGTTCAGATATGATGAGAATAATGATTTTCGGCTGAAGCTGATCGTGCCGGATTTAGAATCGAAACGCAACGAGGCACTGGACAACCTTGCATCCGTCGGGCCGATTTTCCTGGGCAAGTCCGGCCTGTTTACCGCTTTGCAGGGTTTTTTTGACATGTACCAGCCCAAGGGAATGGTGGATGCCAAACTTGAGATGTCGGGGAATTTAAGCCGGCTTAGCGAAAGCACGATGACCGGTAACGTAAATTGTAAGGATGCCGCATTTTGCTATAACAAGTTTCCGTACGCGATAGAGAACCTGACCGGCCGGATTGATTTTACAAAAAACAGCGTGGAACTTAACAACCTGAGCGGCAAACACGGCGAGGCACGGTTTTTGTTAAATGGCTCATGCAGTGACTTCGGGCCAAACCTGGAGTACGATATCGGGATCACGAGCGACAACATGCCTCTGGATAATGACTTGTATGAAGCACTGAAGACAAAGCATAAAGAATTCTGGTCTGCCTTCTCCCCTACCGGACTCGCGGGTATCGATCTCCATCTAAATCGACAGACGCAAACGGACAAGAAGATAATACTGGAAGTTGAACTGCACGGCGCAGAAGCCGTATACCGGAATTTTCCTTATCCATTGCAAAATCTTACCGGCAGGCTTTCGTTCAATAAAAACAAAGTGAGCTTTTTGAATGTTGTTTCGCAGGTAAGTCAGCGCAAGATTACCCTGGACGGCAAAATAGAAACTCGCAGCGCCGACAAGCCGCCCATGTATGATTTTTTAATCAAGGTAAATAATGTCCCGCTGGATGCAACACTTGAAACGGCATTAACAGAGAAACAGCAGAATTTATACCAGCAATTTTGTCCCGCCGGCTTAGCTGACGGCATGATAAGAGTATTGTCGCAAGATTCCGGGCCTCCAGACGTTACTGCCGGTTTGTCTTTCAAGAACACTTCATTGAAGTTAGAACAATTTCCGCTGCCTGTCTCGGATATAACAGCGAAAGCCAAATTCACACCGAACCAGATAGATGTCAGAGAATTCGCTGGTTGGTATGGTAACGATTTAATTTCCCTGACCGGCAAAATCGATTTGGATCAGGAATATCGGCAGCCGCTCTATGAACTGACGCTAAAGCTCGGACAGACTCAGTTAAAGGACAATCTTCTTAACCTGCTGCCCGACTCGCTCAAGAAAATCGTCTCAGAATTAAAACCGGAGGGCAGTGTCAATCTCAGCGTCGATTTAAACAAAATGAGCCTCACTGAACCTCCTGATTACAGCATAACTTTAGAGTGTCTGAGTAACAGCGTCACTATTCCGAAGCTTCCCTTCCCGCTGAAAGATATGACCGGTACATTAACAATTAAGGATAATATAATCGAGCTAAAGGACATTGCCGCCAACATAGGAGATAATGTCCCGGCAACGGCGGACAACGCAACCATAAAACTAAACGGCCAGGCAACTCTGGCCGGCAATACCTTCAGTAACATTCTCTTGCATCTTTCGGCTAAAGACATTTCATTAGCCAACCAGCTCAACATGGTCCTGCCCCAGCGAGTTAAGCCATTGTACGATAAGCTCTCGCCTGCCGGACTTTTCGATCTGGATTTTGAGAATATCCGCCTTTCCCATACAGATGACGGCCAAAAATCCATTGATTTTGACGGTGATGTCATTTTTAACAACAGCATTTTCAAAACATCCGGACTCAGAACAAAATTGAACGCGAATTTAAGAATGAAAGGCGCGTACAAAACCGGCGAAGGCTTGAGCAGCTTCCAGGGGGCTTTCAATGGGGGCACGCTGAAAATCCAGGGCAAATCTTTCACCAATCTTAACGCCGATATCTCTTATGACCCCAACTCACGCCATTGGTCAACCCAGGGTTTAATTGCCGATTGCTACGGCGGAAAACTGAAAGGAAAATTAGAATTCAAACAGCCAGCCGAGCAGTTCGGTGAGTACGTTCTTCAAACAGGTTTTGAAAACATTGACTTAAAACAATTTCTCGCAGATACAGAATCAGGGGAAGCTCCCGAGCAGGGCCATACGAGCGGCAAAATGAACGGATCATTAAGTCTCAATGCCATGCTCGGCAACAATTCTTCACGCATCGGCACATGCAGACTCTCAATAATCGACATGCAGGTAGGCAAGCTTTCGCCGCTGGCCAAGATTCTGCAGGTACTGCAATTATCGGGGCCGGAAGATTACGCTTTCGACCGGATGTTCGTCGATTCTTACATTAAACAGGACGGCCTTTTTGTACAGAAGCTCGATCTTGCCGGCCAGAGCCTCGCCTTTTACGGCTCAGGATGGATGGACCTGAAAACCGCAGCATCGAGCTGGCCCTTACTGCGCGGGGCAAACGCCTTGCCACAGACGATCCATCGATCCTGCAGTCCTTAACCGAAGGTCTCGGCCAGGCCGTGGTCCGAATAGATGTCACCGGGGATTTCTACGATCCCAAGGTGACAACCAAAACACTGCCTCTAATCGAACAAACACTAAATATCTTCGGCTCCAAACCGGATAAATAAATTTTCGCCCCCCTTCTCTTTATCCCGCCGCCTGCTATATTTGCGAATACTGCGTCGGGCGAAGAATTATATCGGTTATATTGGATACGGTATCCTTATACTCGGGATTGCTGCTTAGCTTCTTCCACTCCGGAGAGCCGCCGAACACCTTCCATTTCGCATCCCGGTCCACCATGTCGTCGAAGACGAGCATATAAGTAAGATTGGGCATTTTCGGCCCGATTAATGTTTCGCCGAAGAAGACCGGCTGCAATCCCGTTTTAAGGAAAACACTTATTTCACCGCCCTCGTTGAACATCTCGATTTTCTTCTTCGAAGCCTTGATACTGTGGCTCTCGTACGTGCGAAGCTCGAAAATGCGAGATTTCTTTTCCGGCACGCGAAGCTGCGGCAAACCTTTAAACGCCAACATCAGCGAACTTTCCATCCGAACGTATCCCGGCTCGGACAGCGGGGTATCGATAAACTCGGCGCCGGCCTTGCGGTATTCATCATCCGCCATCAACATCGAAGCTGAATTCATTACCGTATCCAGCGACTTATGCACCATAAGCACATAAAGTGTCGGGCTGTTGGGCCCGTACATCGCGTTAAATACGCCGACCATCCCGATCCCGATGCGGTTCATAGCCGGTATTCCCACCTTGCGCAGAAAATTCCCGAGCAGGTTTTTATTCGATCCTACGTGCAGATGATATTGCCTGAACTCCAAGTATTCCTGTTTGCTATCGCCGCTATCGGCCGCCGCCATTGAACTCATTGCTGCTATCGGCGCGATACTCGCCGCCGCTAAGAATTCTCGTCTTTTCATTTTCGATTTCTCCATATTTGTTAGTATGTATGGTTTTGTCCTGATTTCGACATGTTTCGTACAATACTCGAAACCGCCCTTCCCGTCAACGCCCCAGATTCCCGGCTTAGCCATCCGTTCATCCGCCCTGCCGCCTTTTCTTTATCCCTACCCCATTCATCTTGTTTCGGATTTAGGGTTTAGTGCTTAGTGTTTCCGGCCAAGCCCGGTAATTGGCTTTGTTTTTTCAAATGGACTATTAGACACAAATTAATACCAAGAAACAGTCAACAACCACGGATTTCGCTGATTACGCAGAAAAAATAGACAATCGTCAATCACTACTGTCCGGTTATAAATTAAACAATAAGGTTCAACTGCAAAAAAAATAACCGAACAGTAGTGGTATAGAATAGAAATGTCGGGGCCCGCGGGGACCGCCGTTTGGGAGGGAGCAGAGGTTACTGGAATAACCGATTGGATCACTGTAGAGCTCCCATTGGCAGAAACGTCCTGGAACGTCACAGAAGGGAACTGGAGCCTCATTCTCACGGATGTCACTGAATTCAAGATTGGCATGGAGATGTTCAACAATGCATTTGGATTGGGCGAAATCTGTGGAATAGACAACATCGTACTCGTACCCGAACCGTGTACGCTACTTCTGCTTGGCTTGGGCGGCCTATTCGTTCTCAGGAAGCGATAGTACCACAATTCATCTGTACTGCTGCCAGTTTATTGGATGCTAACCTATATGCAGTCATCCCACGTTCTTTAGGATGTCTGCAAGCTATATATAGTACTGTTTCCAGTTAGGGAGAATAAAAGGGGACAGGCTTTTGATTTAGGTGTCACTGACATCCTTCAAAGGAGCAGGAAATTAGGGATAGCGGAGCAGCCGACAAGGTCGCCATCCAGGGGCCGTTCAATCGCCCGATTAAGGCACTTAGCGACACCACAGCTCATGGTGGGTAACCGTATGGGTTCGTCGTAATGATGTGGTTGAAGCAATGTTCGTGATTTGTTCGAAATTATTCACTCGGCCGTAGAATCCCTCTTTTGCTTGCATCGCCACAGGTGATTGTGTTATAATCATGGCAGAGAAGCGTATCGAAAAAACTAAAACTCTCTCAGAATTGAGGGACAAATACTATGCGTAAGCGAAATGGGTTTACATTGATAGAACTGCTGGTTGTTATTGCCATTATTGCCATTCTCATGGCGATTTTGATGCCGGCCCTCAATCGGGTCAAAGAGCAGGGATCGCGTACCGCGTGCCTGAGCAATGTCAAGCAGTTGACCCTTGCATGGATAATGTATGCGTATGAGAACGATGATAAGATCGTCAACGGCAGCACCTTCTTCCCTCGAACGGGCGAGCCGGCCTGGATAGGCGCGCTTTGGCAGGTTGACGGGACCGCTGACGAGTTACGCGAAAACCTTAAAGACGGGATACTCTACCAGTACTGTGAGGATGTCGATATTTTCAAATGTCCCACCGGGATTCGCGGAGAAGTGCTGACATACGCGATCGTCGATGCGATGAATGGCGCGACGAGCATACCGGGAACCGCGGACTTGATGATTAAGCGGTTAAGCCAGGTCCGCAGGCCCGGTGAGCGGTTCGTGTTCATTGACGAAGGCAAGATATCGCCCGATAGCTGGACCGTGTTCTACGACCAGGAAAGCTGGTGGGACCTGCCGACGGTTCGGCATGGGGACGGCACGAATTTCTCATTCGTCGACGGTCATAGCGACTACTGGAAATGGAAAGATCCACGCACAGTGAAACTCGCTGAAATGACAATCTCTGAGAATGCACAGCCGGGGAATCCGGATTTGCACGCGGTCCAGAAAGCGGCCTGGGGGAAACTCGGCTACGAGCCCCAGACGCTGTAAGCTGAAATTGTTATGGCCGTATACCGATTTATGAGGTAGAAGGAGAAAAGGGATGGCAAAGCTGTAGAGAACCAGAAGAAAAAGAACTGAATAAACGAATTCGGTAAACGTCCCTATTTAACCCTTACGACATTGATTATTTCTGTGTGCTCTCAGGTGAATCGGATTTATTGATGGAGTGAAATGAAATTAGGTCTCTGGATATTTTGTGGCGGGATAGCAGGAACAGGGGTATATTTAGGACTAACGAAATTGTTCGGCTAATAAATGGATGAGGCGGAGAAATCTGTTTTTATGAATCCCTCAACCGCGCTTGGGGTGAGAAGTTTTGCATCTTGCCGGCATAAGCTTTTACAAGTAGACAATCACTATTAGAAGAAAGGATTGTGCGCTTTTTCGGTGGCGATTGTTGTTGCTGGGCCGTGGCCTGGGTAGACTTGTGTTTCTTCGGGGAGGGTGAAGAGTTTTTCTCTGACACTGTCGAGCAGTTGTGACATGCTGCCGCCGGGGAAGTCGGTCCGGCCGATCGAGTCGGCGAAGAGCGTGTCGCCGACTAAGGCTATGCCGTCTTCCTTCGAGTACAGGCTGATACCGCCCGGGGTGTGGCCGGGGGTGTGGAGCACGAGCAGTTTCACGCCAGCCAGGTCGATTCTGTCCGGCTCCTTTAAGGACACATCTTCCGCCTCAGTGACGAACGCTGAGCCGGTCATGGCAGACAGATTAATATTCGGCTCCGTAAGCATTTTGGCATCGAGATTGTGAATGTAAACTTTGATTTCGGGAAACCGGCTTCGCAGATCAGCGACGCCTGCAATGTGGTCGATGTGGCCATGAGTCAGAAGCACAGCGATCGGATTTAATTTTTGCTCATCGAGGAATTCGAGCAGCTCACCGGCTTTGAGGCCTGGATCGATGACAAGGCAGTCCTTAGCGGCATTATTATTACGCAGAACATAGCAATTGGTCTGGTACTCGCCCAAAATCAGATAGTCGATGTGCATTTAATCTCCTGTAACTATTAGCCGGGATTTCGAAGTAGCATCGTGTGCTTTTTGAGCGTTCTGAACAGCAAGTATTGAGCCGAACTGATGGCCAACAATATCAACCACATCGGATCCCATTTGGGAGAACCGTTAGTGAAAAGTGATGCTGCTTCTACCATCACAAAAAATAAAAGGATGATTAGGAAAACTGTGGAATATTCACGTTTAAGAACCATCCGGACGGAAAAAGGTCGTGCCGGCTTTTTCCACGAACTAAATTTAGGCAGGAAAATCCGGGTTTTTTTTGCCCAGCCGGTAAACTCCTGCCCGAATTTTCGTCGTAGAAATTCCTCCTCTGCGAAGATTATGCGTTCGTAGTAAAGCCAATAGCTCAGGACCATAATGATGACGAGCCACCATACATGGGCGAACATGGATACTCCCAAGCATATGAAAAAGTTTCCCAGATACAACGGATGTCTTAGCAAAGAATACATCCCTGTAGTATTGAGTACACACGCTTTTTGCCCTTTGGTATTCCGGCCGGAAGTTCCATCTGGCACGTATCCGATAGTCAGGATTCGAATAGCCAGTCCCAACAAGGAGATAGTCAGGCAAAACACGTCCCATAATTGACCGAGACTGTCTTTACCATTCGGAAAGTCTCTTAACGAAATTATAATGAAGGCAAAAAAAATGATTGGAAGATAGCTTCTTCGCTGGAAAAGCCAGTTTCCAGTGCTTTCTAAATGATTTCTCACTGAATTATAGTTCCTTTATACACTAACTTCTAATAACACCCGGGCACCGAATGCATAGACATTCAAACTGATAGAACTGATATAACTGATATAATACCATTACGCGGAGGATATGTAAAAGTTCATTTTTGAGATTTTGATGCTATTTGCTAAATCGGGAAATGATGGTCGAATAACCTTAGTGCTTGACCGGCAGATTCAATTTTGTTAGTGTGCCCGGGTTGTAATGAATTGCTGATAAGCGTATGAAGTGTGGATTCTGAGTTTTTGAAGATACGTCAATAGTAATATTTAAGCTTCATATTATGGAGAAAGTTATCGAATGAAGGCTTTTTGGCGAATATTCGATTATATCTGGCCGCAATGGCCCCGGCTGATTGTGATATTTGTCAGTGCGATTTTGATAAGCATTCTGTTTTCACTGAGCTTTATGACAATCATACCGCTGCTGAAGCTGATGATGGGCGAAGAAGGTCTGCACGGCTGGGCCGACCGCAAAGTTTGTGAGCGGCGATACGGCATAAAGTTTTATACGCCGGAAAGAATAGACTTTGCCGATCCGAACAAGCCCGACATTGCTTATTATTTGATTGTAACAAGAGTCGAACTGGACGGTCACGCGGACGCCTCTGGACTTCGCGAGCAGGATTGGATTGTCGGGGCTGGAAGTTTTATTCCAGGAGGAGAGGAAAAAGTCGCGTCATCCAAGCTGCTCGAAGAACTTGCCAAGGCCGACGGCAACGAGAAAATACCTGTCCGTTATCAGCGGTTCGATGAGGGGGGGGATTCAGAGCTGCTTGATGGTGTGATAGACAGCGGTCGCAGGCCCTTTTATCTTGATTCGATACAGGGATTGCTGAGTTTTCTGCCACGCGAGCAAACTCCGGAGAATAAGACGCGGGCGGTGAGTATGATCATAATTTTGATGGGGATTTTTACTGTTGTGCGATGCACGGCGAAATACTTTCAGCAGTACATTGCGGAAAAAGTCGTCCAGACCGCAGTTGTAAACCTGCGTAAAGATGTCTTTTCGCACGTACTGAATATGCCTGTTCGATTTTTTGAAAGCGAACATCCCAGTGATACTGTCAGCAGGCTTGTTCGAGATACGGGACAGCTTGCTTCCGGCACGAAAGCCATGTTTGGCAAGGCGCTTTTAGAGCCGTTGAAAGCGATAGCGTTGATTGCCGGTGCGATGATAATAGACCTTAAGCTGACGGTCATATTTCTTTGCTCCGGGCCCTTTGTTATGGTTGTAATCGGACAGCTCGGCAGGAAAATCAAGCATGCTACGAGGAAGTCACTTATGAGCTGGAGTCTTATGCTGGCCAAGCTCAAAGAGGCTTTAACCGCGATAAAGGTTGTTAAGGTATATAACCAGCAGGACTATGAGAATGCCAATTTTGACGTCATCAACAAAGGATTGTTGAAACAATTATTCCGGATAGCGAAGATTGATGCCGCAACGAGCCCTATTATGGAAGTCCTCGGAATGGTGGCTGGAGGTGCGGCGCTGCTGTTCGGAGTGCATTGGGTGGCAAGGCAGGAAATTGACGCGAGCGAGTTTATTACACTGGTTGCAATATTAGGAACGGCGGCCGAGGCTGTTCGCAAGAGCAGTGACATCTGGAACAAGGTTCAGCAGGCCAACGCCGCTGCCGAGCGGGTATATGCGATTGTCGACCTCGAATGCGAAGCCGATATTCCCAACGCTCACGAGCTTGGCCCTTTGAAAAACAGGATCGAATTTCAGGATATTGTATTTACGTATCCGGGTTCCGAAACCCCTGCGTTAAAACAAGTCCATCTCACAGTGAAGGCGGGACACAATGTAGCTTTGGTGGGGCCGAACGGTTCGGGTAAAACCACGCTGGCAAATTTGATACCGAGATTTCATGACCCGGATTCCGGCCGGATCCTGATAGATGGAAAGGATATTCGCGAGGCGAAATTTCATAGCCTGCGAAGCCAGATCGGAATGGTTACGCAGAATGTGATCACGTTCAACGATACGATCGCGGCAAATATCGCTTATGGCAAGCCCGGCGCGACCAGGGAAGAAATAATCGCCGCCGCCAAGCGTTCGTTTGCTCATGAGTTTATTGAACCGCTGCCGAAAGGCTATGATACGATGATCGGCGAAGAGAATACCGGCCTGAGCGGCGGGCAGTTCCAGAGAATCGTTATCGCCAGAGCGATTCTGAAGAATCCGGCGATTCTGATTTTTGACGAAGCTACAAGCCAGGTCGATGCCGACAGCGAAGCTAAAATTCACAACGCCATCGAAGAAATCATGCAGGATAGAACCTGTTTTATTATCGCTCACAGATTCAGCACTGTTATTACTGCTGATATAATAGTAGTCATGGATAATGGACAGATCGTTGCTAAAGGCCAGCATAGTGAGCTGATAAAAACCTGCCCACTGTATCAAAGCCTGTATGAAACCCAGTTAGTAAAAGCTTAGTATGGGAATTTCGACGATGAGCCTGGCCGCAGAATAGATCGCCAATATTCGGGCCGGCCTGAAAAAGTCTGCGACTTTATGCTTCGGCGGTATCTAAAATTCGTACTTTGATTCATAGTAAGCTGTTCGTCTTGCCGATTAAATTAGTTAATGTAAGCTAAAGATGCGGTACCGAACATTTTGAACATAAATTGAGGTTTATCGTATCATTTTTTTATTATGTTAAAATCCTTTGACGTTTAGGGGAAATAAAGTTATGCCTAATCTGCCACGACAAAAAAAAGCACACGAACTTTTCAAGCGGTACGAGGGCAATCCAATAATGACTCCGGACAGTTGGCCCTATCCGACAAATGCGGTCTTCAATCCCGCGGCGGCCAGGTTAAATGACGAAACGCTGCTGTTGATTCGCGTCGAGGATATGCGGGGCTTTTCACATTTAACGGTCGCACGCAGTGCCGATGGATTCACAAACTGGCAGATTGACGCTACGCCAACCCTCGAAGCCGACCAAAGCTCTCGGGAGGAAAGGTGGGGGCTGGAAGATCCTCGCATTGTCTGGCTGGAGGAACAGAAGCAATTCGCCGTTACCTATGTTTCTTTCAGCGAGGGCGGCCCGGTCGTTTCGCTTGCGATTACCAAGAATTTCAAGACGTTTGCCCGGCTGGGATCATTGCTGCCGCCGGAGGATAAGGATGCCTGCCTGTTTCCACGCAGATTTAACGGACGATTCGCGCTGATTCACCGCCCGATTGTTCGAGGCGAAGCTCATATGTGGATTAGTTTCTCGCCCGACCTTAAGCACTGGGGCGATCACAGGCCCTTGATTATGACCAGGACGGCCTATTGGGATTGTCACAGAGTAGGGCTGGCTTGCCAGCCTATTGAAACGCCGGAAGGCTGGATGTTGTTTTATCACGGTGTCCGTAATACGACGGCAGGAGCGATATACAGGGTCGGCATGGCTCTTTTGGATTTGAACTCTCCATGGAAAGTCCTGCGCCGAGGCGATGAATGGGTCCTTGGGCCAAGCGCAATTTACGAGCGTATCGGCGATGTCAGCGACGTTGTATTCCCCAACGGCGCCACCGTCCACAAGGAAACCGATCAGGTTAATTTATATTACGGCGCAGCCGACAGCACAGTCGCCGTGGCAACAGCTAAATTAAGCGATTGTATCGACTATGTTTTGTCCTGTCCTAAAGTAGACGAATAAGCCGCCGGCAATTCCTATAAGACTTTATTGATGCTCTTATCGACCCGGCCCGGTTCATCGAGCAAGTCACAGGAATCGTTCACTTCGATATCACAGCCGCTAAGGTCACCCTTGGCAGGATTTGTCGCGATGTTTCGCTGCCGCTTGATAACCGGCGGTACGATTCTACTCGTGACGCAGAGCAACGATTGGGTCTACTTTGGCGGCATGGATTGCCGGGTACAGCCCGAAGAGGATGCCGATGGTCATACTGATCAGAAGAGGCAGGATTATTCCTTTCCAGGTCAGAATCGTGGTCATGCCCGAGAAGTGTGTGATCAGACTGGGTATCACCGCGCCCATCCCCAGGCCGACGAGTCCGCCGGTCGTTGAGAGCACAACTGTTTCAACGAGGAATTGATAGATGATTTGCTTTCGCTTGGCCCCGATGGCGCGGCGAATGCCGATTTCGCGGGTCCGCTCGGTGACGGAGGCCAGCATGATGTTCATAATGCCGATGCCGCCGACCAGCAGGCTGATGCACGCGATAGAACCCAGGACGATGCTCGAGCGGCGCTCGGATGCCTCGGCCTCTCGCAGCAGAGCCAGAGGCACATTAACAGAGTAGTCCTTCTTCTTGTGGAACTTATCGAGCATACGCCTGATCGCCTTAGCGGTCGATTCAACGTACTCGATTCGGTCGACCTGCACAATTATCTGATGCAGCTCGACCCGCTCCATGGCGCGACCGCCGGACGAGGACCGCGTAATCACGTCTCCAAAGTACTGG
>Ga0114918_10002624_pt1 | contig 16042 bp, 20 predicted proteins | sample LantaG_FD_87015 | JGI IMG/M metagenome (GOLD analysis project Ga0114918, IMG submission 87015) | Deep subsurface microbial communities from Baltic Sea to uncover new lineages of life (NeLLi) - Landsort_02402 metaG | ecosystem: Environmental > Aquatic > Marine > Oceanic > Sediment | place...
CGCGTCGGCCAGCGCCTCAGCCGCTTCGTCCTTGCGCTTCTCCGCCTCCGCCGCGTCCCGCTCCGCTTCCGGGATCGCCGCCTCCACGTCGGCGGCCACCGACACCACGCGCAAGAACGCTACCAGCGCCGCCGCCTCGTCGCGCAACTGGACCAACGCATTGGCTCGCAATGAAGCAATGACGGCCTCTGGTTGGCGCATGTACAATGACTCGATATCCATCCTGCACCTCCGTTAAGCGTATCTAACGATCTTGGGCGGCCCGTATTGCCGCCCGGTCTTCGCCGTGACCACAGCCTCCCCAAGCGCGATTGCCAGATCGATCTTGCCCCCGTGGGACGACTTGATCAGCCTGATGCCCCTATTGGTCTCCCGCGCATTGCAGTTCAAGACGTGGCGGCGCAACTCCTCGGCTCCGACGCCGGGGACAACCAGCCTGCCTTGACGGAGCGTGTCGAATAACGTATTCCCCAACGTCGTCAAATTGCTCACCGTCTGAGGGTACTCCTCAATACGCAGCCCCCGCCGCTCGCACCTCTCGATCAAATACCCGGCCTGGTACGGATCGGCCGCCGCGTTCAGCCGGCCATAGTTCCGCTGCAGGTTGAGCAAGTATTGCTCTACGCTCTCCAGGTCCACCGTCGGCTCCGGCCGCCACACGCGCCACGGCCCGATCCACAACAGGTCTTCGCGCTGGAATACGCTCACAACTCCAGCGTAGTCGTGCTTGATCGCCAAGTCAATGCCGACTGACAGATCGAGTTCGCGATTCGGGCCGGGGATGCGGTAGCCGTCCAGGACGCACGCCTCCCACTGTTCGGGCGTTATGAATGCGCCCTCGCCGCTGGCGCGTTGGTTCAAGTGCAAGCGCTTATACGCGCCGGGGCGAAGCTCGGCTCGTTGATCTTTGTAGTACGCCCGCCGTCGCGCTGGCGTGCCCCGGAAACACTGTTCCTGCGCTTCCTCGCCCTCGATGTGGAATAGCAGCAGCCCGCCTGCCCTGTAGATCGGCCATTTCCTGTCTACCCGCTTCCCAGCCAAGCCACGATCAACTAGATCGTGCCACGTCTCGGACTCGCCCTCCCAACCGGCGTAACTGTCCACGATGCGCATGGCGGGCAACCCGTAGAACAAACCGGGCTGCGGCGTCAGTTCCTCGTAGGCCCGCCGCCCGGCTTCGTACTGTATGCCCCAGGCTTCCGTGTGGCTAGAAGTCAAGTGGTTCGCCCCGGCCCGCCCCGCCGGGTCCACCTCCAATGCTTCCAGGATGCTGCCCGTTGGCTCGAACACAAGCCGCGTGCGCGTGGCTTTAACGTGCTGGCGCAGCAGCGGATGCCGCGCCACCATCCGCGCCACCATCTGGAACTGGCGGCCCTGGCTTTGATCGAGGTCGTTAGCGCAAGCGTAGTGTTCCCCCGGCATAGTCAGCCAGCGCCACGCCCCCAGCACCGCATTCAGCGTTGTCTTGCCGGTTTTCTTCACGTTGCTGATTGCAAGCGTGGTCGTGGTTGCCCGGTGCTTCCACCACGCCTCTAGCACCGCCCGCTGCCACGCCTCCAAGCGGATGGGCTCGCCGTCTTGCATGATCCAGCCGTACCGGTGCTCCGCCCACCGCACCGGCCCGAGCCGCCGCCACTCGTCAACTAGCGCCTTCATCTTCACCACTGGCCTCCTTCGCTGCTGCCACCGCGTCTATGATCACCTCGTCGGTTCCGCCTTGCTCTATGCTTCGCAGTTCCTTGAGCATCCCGAATGCTTTCGCATTGAGCCATCCGAAGCGCCGGACACGCGCGTCGAGCGCCGCCACGTCCTTGCAACCCAAAACCAAGCCGTAGAATAAATCGGCCACCGCCTGATGGCGCTCTGCCCTCTCCCTCATCACCTCGATTAAGCCGCGTTGCTCAATCTCGGCGTGCAACGTCTCCTTGAGTTCCAACGCCAGCCCGTCCAGTGGAGCCCCCTTGCTCAGCGCCTTGATCGCCTTCTCGCCACCTTGCGCGTTGAGGTTCCCCACCTGCCCCGGCGCAAACGTTCCGTCAGCGCGTCGTTGCGTCACTTGACACCTCTCAGAATTCTGGTACACTAACATCGCTCAAAACCCCTGCAACTTCCCCGGAAAATGGCCTGCTTTACGTAACATGTCTAGTCGGAAGTACGCTAACGTGTAAACGCCACTTCCCGCCCGTCGCCCCAGCCCTCTCTCCGAGTACTTAGTGTCATTTTGACACCAAGTCTATAGTACCAGCAGCATATCAGTTTGCGCCGCGTCCGCGCCGTTCTCCGATCACGGCTCGGAGATCGCGGACGTGCCGCGTCCAATAACGCTGCTTGCGCGTCCCGAGGCGCGCGATGATCGCGACTTCCCGGGGCGTCAGCAGCCCCGCTCGGACAGCGGCTTCGGCTTCTTCGTAGAACTTATTCCTCTGACTCTGTACCACTCCGAGTCCTCTCTCCTGCTGATCTTCTCAGCAGAGCACTAAACAGCTGGTGGGGCTGCGTGTGTGCGCTCGCGCTTTTTGCGAGCGCCCGCCCTTCAGAAAGGGCGGAATGTCCTTAAAAAAATCTCCTTCAACCACCGCCTCTCCTTAAGATAGTTATCCTTTCATTGCATAGCTATGCAACAGTGGTGTTGCGCCCGTGCAACACCTAAACCCCTAGTGTTGCGCCCCTGCAACAGTGGTGTTGCGCCCCTGCAACAGTGCCCGCCCTGGTGGGGCTTTCCATTACAGCAGGGCGTCATCCCCGCCATCGGTCGGTGCGTGCTTACCGAACCGGAAGAACCGGCGGATGGTGTACACATTCGTCGCGCCCGGATGCCGCTCAACGCTGATCAGACCCAGATGCTCCAACCCGCCCACCGCACGGCAGACGGTAGATCGGTCATACCCGGTCAAAGTCGCAAGTCGAGACATACCAGGCCAGCATCGGCTGTCCCTGCCAACGTGGAGTCCGAGCGCGATGAAGACGGCCAGCGCCGGGCCTCGCAACCGCGCCAGCACGCCATCGTCCCGGAGCTCCGTGCTGAGCCGGACGAAGAAGCCCTCGCCCCCATCACTGTGCTTCATCACGGCAGCGCACCTGTTGTCGGCGGCGACGGTGCGAGCCGTCGGCCCGCTGCGCCCGCACCTGCTTCACCGTGGCGGGCAGGCCGAGCAAAAAAATGTAGACGGCGAGCAAGCGCCGCCGGGCGTCGGCGGGGAGGGGCAAAGGGCGGGTGTCAGTCACCACCACTATCACCTTTGTACTTCCAGTAGTCGTGTGGAGACAAACCCAACTTCTGCGCCACTCTCAACTCATCCTCCGTTAGTTGCTCTGTAGCCCGCTGGTCGGCCTCCCGCCAGATGAGACGGCGCACCACAGCAGCCGCCGGCGTCCGCTCCTCATCGGCCAAGCGTTGCAGGACAGCCCGTTCCTCCTCTGACAAAACAACTGGAAAGCGTTGATCCCGTTTCATCGCATATACCTCCCAAAAATATAGAGCCAGCGTCATGTTCAACGCTGGCCCTATAATACCACGGGGGGTGTGAAGCCGTGGTGTCGCCACACTTCACATTTTCACGTCATACATTATAACCCTTGCCTCGCAATTTGTTTCTGCGCTTGTTGATCGTCTCACGAGTATACGGCACGCCCGTCTGGGGACTCATCACAGGAAGACGCAATGCGACGAGTTCATCCGTTGCTTTCAGTTTCTCCCGGTCTTCTATTTTGTGCACAGTCTCAATGATTGCACGGTCAACCGGGTCCAGGTCACTTAGGCCGGGAGGCACCTCTGGCTCCAGCCCTTCCTGCCTCATCATCTCAATGAGTCGCGTTGCCGTCTGCCAGAACAAGACATCATCAGGGAAGTCGCGCAATTCAAACACGAGGCGCGTGCCTCTGCTGAGTTGCGCCCGCGCCTTGATTCTACCCGCTTCGATTGAACTTTTTGCCGTAGGCAGTTGGAGGTAGCAATAAAACCCGCCCTCACAAGTCAGAGGACCAACCACCGTGACTAGCATCTCTGCACGATTTAGTCTCTCAAAAAAGACACGCAACTGATCCAGGTTTCCCCTGGTCCTGATTTTACATTCCGTCCCGTTCAACATAGCAAAAGCCGCCTCCATTTGACTTGACAGAGGCGGCCCGCGTGTTATACTTGTTTCGCCAGCCGCCTCCGACGGTTGGCGTGCCCCCGAAGCGACCGCGCCGGGGGCACTCTTCTTATTTTAGCACGCTTGCCCGTTTAGGCAAGCCGTGGCGGGGGCAGTACCAGCCGAGCCGTCAGGATGATGGGGTTGTCTTGTGTTCTTGCCAACCCAGTACTCCTACTGGGGGGACCCCAAGTGGACGATTGACTTCCACGGACGGTCACTCGACGGCGCGTGGGGGATGCTGGGCGCGCTGGCCTGCACCGTGGATGAGGGGTTTCCCCTCTTCGAGGGCGCTTACCTGGCGAGCATCCCCGCATCCGACGCCCGCTACATCCTGCGCGGCAACGTCGAAATCCCGATGTTCCAGGAGCGGCTGGCTATCTGGCACGAGGTAGGTCGCGTGCTCGTGGCGCAATTTGGTGGGAACTTCGGCAACCTGCTCCACGCCGCCGGAAACGACGCCGTCGCGCTGGTGCGGCTGCTGGTGACCCGCTTCCCTTCGTTCAACGACGTCGCCACACTGGAACTCCCCTCCGCTTCGGGGGGGCCGGGGGGGGGCATCGTGGCCTTCTACAAGCGGGCGCAACTGACAGCGGCGATGCTGTACGAGGCCTTTGGCGGGGAAGGGCCGGGCGACCTGCGCCGCGTAGAGCAGTTGACCGTCTTCGCCGACTACAAACTCCCCCAGGTGTTGCGTCGTCTGGGTATTCTGCATTACGCGCCGCACCTGGCCGACCGGGTTGATCGACGCGAACCACTGGAGGCCGGCAGCCGCGAGGAGATTGAGATCCGCGCTGCCACCGTCTGGGCCGGTGAGTTGATGCGGCAGACATTGGTTTCCCGCTCCCCCCAGATCACTGCCCTGCACGTGGACTACTGGCTATGGCGCGAGGGGCAGCGCCAGGGGCCAGATATCCAGCCTTACCACCGCACGCGCACTATTTACTACTGAGCCCAACCCTTTAGTCATAAACACAGGCCCGGCACAGTGCCGGGCCTGCGGTCGAAACGCTGCAAGAAGCCTATGGCTGCGGCGGAGGGCCGTGGCCAGGCGGGATCGTCTCTCCATCGGGAAGATCGCGCAGGTGGCCGCAGGAGACGAACTGCACGTCCTCCCACACGTGCCCCTCCGCCTCGAAAGCCGCGATGTCCACGATCCACCGCTTCACACCCCCCACCAGCCGGTAGATGTGGGGACTGTCGCGGCACTTAAGCAGCACGTGCAGCGGCGTCCCTTTCTCAAACTGGTCCAGGAAGCCATCCTCCACAATGTGCACATCCCCCCAGGTGAAGCCGAAGTGCTCGAAGGCATCCAGGCTGCTGATCCAACGCAGTTTGCCGTCCTGAAGGACGTAAATTTCCTCGTCGTCCTCCTCTTTGACCACCAGCCCGTCCCGGATGATAAGGGCGGCACTATCGGGCATGGCGGTGGCAAGGGTAGTGCCGTGACGGTTGAGGGGAATGTTGATCAGCACGATGGCGACGAGCAGCCCCAGCGCCAGCCGGCCCATCAGACGGGCCGCTTTGGGGGACACGGCCGGTGCCGGCGGTTGCCACCTCTCCTCAAGCTCCATCTCCTCGAATCCCGCGACCGCCTCCACCGGTTCCACCACTTCGACCTCCGGCTCTGCGACTGCTTCCACTGACTTCACCGGTTCGGCCTGGGGCACGACAGGCGGGATGGGCGCTTCGACCGCCAGGGACTCAGCGGCGGGAGGGGGGCCCTTCCCCACCCGCATCCGCTCCTCGATCTCCTCCACCAGCAAGTTGAGCATCTGATCCACACGAGATGGCTGCTGATCCTTCATCATTTCACCTCACTGTGAAGAAGCCCAGGATCTCGCCGATGCTGGCGAAGATATTGGCGTAGAAGTTGCCGCCCAGTTGGCGGAACAACTCGAACTTCATACTTGGCGCGCCGATGAAGGGGCGCAGCGTCCAGGCCATCTGGCTGCCGACGAAGGCGTAGATCAGGATCCACAGCCGCAAGACGTTTCGCCTGGCTTGCGCCCCTTCCTTGCCAGAAGCCGACACGACCCGCATCCCCTGGCTGAGGAACGTCACCCCCACGACGCCGGCAACGGTGAAGACCCCCACGTTGAGCAGTTTGAAGAACTGGTAGTGACTGGTGGTCAGCAGAAAAAAGAGCACAATGGGGGCGAAACTTAGAAGCAACACCGCCGTCACCGTGATCGCCGTCAGGATGAGCGCGAAGTTCTGTGTCAGGCTCTGGTCGGAGCCGAAGATGAGGTTGAAGAAGTAGAGCGTCGGCGAGCAGACGACGAGGGTGGCCAGGAACAGCAGTGGCAACTTGGCGGCCGAACTGAGCGCCTGCCACAGGCTGTGGGTCGAGCCCATCACCGCGCCGTAGAGGGCCAGGAAGGCCATGCTGGAAACGAGCATGGCCCGCATCTTCTGGCCCAGTTCCACACCACCCCGGATCTCGGTGAAGAACCGGTGCCGGTTGCGCAATATCGTCTCGATAATCGCCAGATTGTTCACTCGATGCACCTCCTAAAGTTTGAGTTACCAACGCAGAGCAGGCCAGGCGAAGAAGATCACCGACAGTGCCCAGAAGAAAGCCCACGAGACCAACGCATAGCGCCAGCGCGGGAACTTCAGCAATGGCACCACCAGCGCCGCCAGCGATACGACCCAGAACGCCGGCCGCACCAGCACCTCCTGCCAGCCGACGGCAGTGCCATCGGGGGCGAAGACCAGCCAGCGCAGGGCCAGGGCACAGACGACCGGCAGCGCTGCCGCGACGACGCCGTCGGCCGTCCCCCAGCCGGCGTGGGTGGCCTGGAGTTCCCGTCCCACCTCCTCCACGCCGAAGCGGGTAGCGGCCTCGGCCAGCGCCTTCTCCTCGTCCAACCCCCGCGCACGCGCCGCTGCCACCGCGTCCTCCAGGTGGTCGCGGAGTTCCTCCAGCAGTTCACGCTCCGTCTCGGCGTCCAGGTCGAGTCGAGCGCGAACGCGGGCCAGGACATCGTCAACGGTCACGGATAGTGCCTCCCCCCAGATAGTGACCTAGCAACTCGCCAGTGAGAGCCGCACCAAGTGGCGCAGTAGACCAACGAGCACTGGCGAAAACATCGCCGGACATCAAGAGCGTCAGAGCGACCATAAAACGCAGCGAGTAGAGCCTGTCCACCTCATCGAAGCCAACGCCAATCAACAACGGCATAAAGCCGAACATCCCAAAAGTGAGCAGAGTCCAATCTTCCCAGATGTTGGTGAACAGCCTCAGGAACGGCCGTAGTGAGCGCGTGATCAGCAAGGTTATCGCCGCCATTACCAGAAATGGGATCCACACCGATCCCGAGGACAATAACCGGAAAGACAAGAGAGCCCAAGAACAAGGCGCGTCCAAGACCGGGGAGCCATGAGGGGATGACCCAGTCATGTGGAATCTCACCAAGGATCAAATCCAGTCCACAAATCAGGAAGAGCGCCACGCCCGCTAGGGCTGCAGCCCACGAAACGGGATACTCGTGGTCTTGATTGTTGTCACGCATTGATTCCCTCCCTCCCTCCATTCCAGATCTCCCACTACCCCATACCAAAGAGTCTACGGGCGTGCCTTTTCCATACCAAGAACCAAGCCCATCCCCTGGCGGAAGGCTTCCCACTCCTTCAGTTCCGTCTCCAACTGGTGATGCCCCTTCTCGGTGACAGTGTAGACTTTGCGCCGTCGGGTGCCGGGCTCGCCCAGCCAGCGGCTCTCCAGCAGCCCATCCTGCTCCATCCGGTGCAGCGTGGGGTAGATGAGCCCTTCCTTGAAGCGGAAGTAGCCCTGACTGCGCGCCTCCAGCCGCCGGATGATCTCGTAGCCGTGCAGCGGCTCCTCCACGTCCGTCAACAGTTTGAGGATCGCCGTAGTGGTCGTCCCCTTGCGCATCTGGTCAATCTTGCCCGTCATCCTGCCACTCCCTAAGATACACACCTATAACTTACTTATGCTTAGTATACCAGAAAAACGCGAGAATGTCAAGAGCCGGTTCAGACAGACAGTAAACGCCCCGCACCAGCGCACGGATGGGCGGGGCTCCCTACGTCTGAACGCAGTTGCGGGACAAGATGCCATCTTGTCCTACTCTCGGTTGGCGACTGCGCCCTATTTCAGGTTGTCGGTCTGGGGCGCGGCTTTGCTAAAACGCTTACCCTTTGATCACCGCCATTGGCCGCAGGCGGGCCACCTTGCGGGCCAGCCCCGCCCCGTGCACCACCTCGACCACGCGGCTGACATCCTTGTAGGCCGCTGGGGCCTCCTCGGCCAAGCCCCTCATACTCCCGGCACGGACGACGATGCCCTGTTCCTCCAACTCATGCCTCAACTCGCTCCCCTGAATTCGCTTGCGGGCTTTGCGGCGGCTCATCACACGCCCGGCACCGTGGCAGGTCGAGCCGAAGGTCAGTTCCATCGCCTTATGGGTGCCCACCAGCACGTAGGAGGCGGTGCCCATCGAGCCGGGCACCAGCACCGGCTGGCCCACGTCGCGATAATCCTCTGGCACGCCAGGATGACCGGGCGGGAAGGCGCGGGTGGCCCCCTTGCGGTGGACGCACAGTTTCATCCGCCGCCCGTCCACCTCGTGCTCCTCGAACTTGGCGATGTTATGGGTCACGCCATAGACCTGGAACAGGTCGAAGTTCTTCACCTTGCCGGCGAGAACCTGCTCGAAGGCCTCACGCACGCCCATGACCAATACCTGCCGGTTGACGAAGGCGTAGTTGACCGCGCAGGCCATTGCGCCGTAGTAAGACCGGCCCTCGGGGGAATCAATGGGAGCGCAGACCAGTTCCCGATCCGGCAACTGGATGCCGTACTTCTCTACCACGGGTTGCAACTTCTTCACGTAGTCGTCGCAGACCTGGTGGCCGAAGCCTCGAGAGCCACAGTGGATCTGCACCACCACCTGGCCCTCCCACAGGCCGAAGACCTCCGCCGTCTCCGGGTCGTAGATCTCATCCACCACATCAATCTCAATGAAGTGATTCCCCGCACCCAGGGAACCCACCTGGGGACGGCCCCGCTCCTTGGCCCGGGCGCTCACCTCGCTGGGATTGGCCCCGGGCAGGCAGCCGCTCTCCTCCGTGTGGGCCAGGTCCTCCGGCCATGCCAGTCGCCGCTTCAGTGCCCACTTCGCGCCCTGCGTCACCAGTTCGTCCAGTTCCCGCCCGGAGACGTGCACGCGCCCCTTCCCCCCCACCCCGCTGGGACAGGCCCGGTAGAGGGCCGCCGTCAGATCCCGCAGGGACGGCGCGACCTCCTCTCGCTCCAGGTGCGTGCCCAGGAGACGCACGCCGCAGTTGATGTCGTAGCCAACACCCCCGGGAGAGATCACTCCCGTATCCATCCGCATAGCCGCCACGCCGCCGATGGGAAAGCCGTACCCCTGGTGGAAGTCCGGCATCGCCATCGCGTGCTTGACGATACCCGGTAGCGTCGTGGTGTTGATCAACTGCTCCACCGTGCGGTCACGAAAGGCCGCGTCGAAGAGTTCCGCATCCCCAAACAACCGCGCTGGAACACGCATATCGTCTCGAAAGTCCTTGGGCAACTCCCAGATATACTCGTCCACCCGCCGAAAATCGCTTTTCTGTACCATCTTCCTACTCCTTACTCCCTACTCCCTACTCCCTACTCCCTACTCCCTACTCCCTACTCCCTATCACACATCAAATACGATTGTGGTTTCGTAGCCCTCGCCGGTGTGTACAATCTCCAGACTACTGAATGTGACTGCCTTGATGTAATGCCGGCGATCATTCGCAGGCCCGCCCCGGGCGCTGGCCCGCAACCGGGTCGGGGTGAGCTCAAGCACGTCGAAATCGGTGAAGACGCAGCCGTCCCGCTCGCTCAGATAGAGCAATTCCCCCAGCCAGGCCACCAGCAGTGTCTCGGCGTCGTAAGCCTCCAATTCGACCAGGCGCTGGACCGTCCGAACCACCTCATCGGGGTCGGCCAACTGGCAGGCCATGCCGTAAGCGGCGTTGGCGAATAACTCGGCCATATCGCGCCCCCAAACGCGAATGGCGATGTCGGCAGTGTGTTCGACTTCCTCAAATCGCCCCTTCATCCTGTGCCCATCCTACTCTTCGACGGCTGCCCATCCCTCCTCGTAGGGAATCTCAAGGCCGGGGATGGGATAGCGCAGGTGGATACTATCTTCGCCATCGGCCATGGTCACGGTCAACGTGGCCTCAGCCGGATGGGCGGATTCCTCATCAGCCCGCATATACTCTCGCACAAAGGTCGGGATGGCCAGCAGCGCCGCCTCAAACCACAGTAGTTCCGACTTGCCAGGGCGGACGGGGTGCCCGGAGCGGCTGACCCGAATGGGGATTGGATAGGCCAGTTCGCCCGTCACCGGCCAGCCGTACTTCTCCATATCGTCGAGGTCGTCGAAGGGCATCTCCATCACCTCGCCGAAAAGCAGGGAAGTCCACTCCATTCGTCCGATCAACTTGTCAGGCCGTATCCCGGCGTAGACCTCTCGCAGTTCATCCAGCGATTTGTAGACCGCCAGGCCGTAGGTCTCGCCGCCGTGGCCCATGACGACGGCGTAGCACGGCCGGCCGTCGGGCGGATAGCGTACCTCGATGGGGTGAGAGTCGTCTATCCAACGCCAGGGAGCCTCACGATAGAAGTAGGCCGCTGCCTCGAACAGCCCATTGACCAGGAAGGGGGTCACGCCGGGCGACTTCAACAGGCCGGGGATGGACTCCTGCTTGTTCGTGAACTGCTCCAGGTCCAGCAAAGCCTCCTCCACCTCGCGGAGGGCGTGCCGGTACTCGCAGCACACGCCGACTTGCTGCAACTTTGGGGCCAGCGCCTGGACCAGAGCCTCGTCGTCCATATAGATGACGGCGGGACGGCGCTTCCTCCCGCTTCCCAGGGCCGGACGGCGCATCGCTCTGGCGAGGGCGTTCAAGACCTGGTCGGGAGTCGGTACGTCTTCGACGACGTCAGTGCCAACGACTTTCCCGGTGGGGGACACTGTCAGAACGACGTAGGGACGATACGGAGTCTGGTTCCGGGGCGTGATCCAGGCCCGCATACGACGGACAGCGCTCTCCCACACCTCATCCGTCTGACGCAGACGGTGCACTTTAGTCAGTGGACCTCTTGCCATTACCTTCACCTCACTTCCAGCATCCAGTATCCAGCCACAAGTATACCACCGTTTGCCAGGTGGCACAAAAGCAGTGCTGACTTTCCCTTCGCAACGATAGAAGGCAACCCAATGGTACACCAAAACTCGCTTCTTGTCACGCTGATCAACCAGCCACGACCGCTTGACAACCCACCCTACCACAGGTACACTATTCGCCGAGTGCCCTTGCTGCGACTCCCGACTCGATTCCTGCCGCCATGTGCCCACTTCCTCCCCGGCCCGCCTCAAGCATGAGGCCAGTTCCGCTGGGGCAGCGGCGACGTGACTTTCGGGCGCTGCGGCCACCAGAGGTGAGGTACGCCATTCGCCATTCGCAATTTGGAGGAGTTATGACCATCAAACAAGCCCTTTTCAGCGTCTACGACAAGACCGGCCTGGAGAACTTCGCGCGTCCACTGGCCGGGCGGGGAGTGGAACTCGTCGCCAGCGGCGGCACTGCCCGCGCTCTGCGCGAGGTCGGGCTGGCAGTGCGGGCGGTCAGCGACTTGACCGGCTCCCCGGAGATCCTGGGTGGCCGGGTGAAGACGCTCCACCCTGCCATCCACGGCCCCATCCTCTCCCGCCGCACCCCCGCCGACCGGACCGAACTCCACAGCCTGGGCTGGGGAGAGATAGACCTGGTCGCGGTCAACCTCTACCCCTTCGAGCAGACAGCGGCCGACCCCGACGCTTCCCTGGAGGTGGTCGTCGAGCGGGTTGACGTCGGCGGAGTGGCATTGCTGCGGGCAGCGGCCAAGAACTTTGCCCACGTGACGGCAGTATGCGATCCCGCCGACTACGCGCCTGTCCTGGCGGAGATCGAGGCCCAGGGGGAAGTCTCCCTGGAGACCCGACACTGTCTGGCGGTCAAGGTCTTCGCCCACACCGCCGCCTACGACGCCGCCATCCGGCGCTACCTGGCCGGCGACAAACCCTTGCTGCCCGAAACATTGATATTGGGCTTGCGCAAACTGACCGACCTGCGCTATGGGGAGAACCCCCACCAGCAGGCGGCCCTGTATGGCCCGGCCGGAGTGACCGGCCCTCTCGGCGGCGACCTGCTTCAGGGCAAGCCCCTCTCGTACAACAACCTGCTGGACCTGGACACCGCCTGGCGGGCCGCCACCGCCTTCGAGCGTCCCACCCTCGTCATTGTCAAGCACCTCAGCCCGTGCGGCATCGGCTCGGCCGGCACCCTGGTCGAGGCCTTCCCGCTGGCCCTGGCCGGCGACCCCGTCTCGGCCTTCGGCGGGGTCATCGCCGCCAACCGGCCCTTCGATGGCCCCACCGCCAGTGCCCTGGGCGACCTGTTCGTCGAGGCCATCGCTGCACCCGCCTTCACCGACGAGGCACGGGAGGTACTGAGCGCCCGCAAGGGATGCCGCCTGCTGGCGCTGGAGCGGGCGGTGCCCGACAGAATCGAGATGCGCAGCGTCCGAGGCGGGCTGCTGGTACAGCAGCACGATCGGGACGACAAGGCCGAATGGCAGGTAGTCACCCGCCGTGCTCCCACTGGAGCAGAGATGGAGGCACTGCGCTTCGCCTGGCGGGCCGTAGCCCACGTCAAGTCCAACGCAATCCTGCTGGCCCGGGGCGAGGCGGCGGTGGGCATCGGCGGAGGGCTGCCCAGCCGGGTGGGTGCGGTGCGGCTGGCGGTGGACAAGGCGGGCGAGCGGGCCCGGGGCGCGGTATTGGCCTCCGACGCCTTCTTCCCCTTCCCCGACGGGGTCGAGGTAGCGGCCGAGGCGGGTGTAGCAGCCGTCGTCCAGCCTGGCGGCTCAGTGCGCGATCAGCAGGTCATCGAGGCCGCCGACCGGCTGGGGCTGGCGATGTGCTTTACCGGCGTACGCCACTTTCGGCACTGAGGGGCGCGGTAACCGCGCCCCTACAAAGACGCAACCTTCTGAGGTATAATACGTAATATAGGTTGCCAGGGCCTGGAGACATCCAGGTTAAGTGGAGCACACGTGTGACCAACGAAACAGAGTGGATCCGGCTGGCACGGGAGGGTGATCAGGCCGCATTCGGCCGCCTGGTTACAGCCTACCAGGCACCCGTTTACAATCTGGCCTACCGGATGTTGGGCAACGCAGCCGAGGCCGAGGAAGCCGCGCAGGAGGCATTCTTGCGGGCCTACACGCACCTGCGCAGTTACGACCTCCAGCGGCCCTTTCGCTCCTGGCTGCTATCCATCACCTCCCACTACTGCATTGACCGGTTGCGCCGGCGGCGGATCACCTGGCTGCCGCTGGAGGATGAGATCGCGGCCCCTGCCCGGCTGGCGAGCGACAGCCCCAACCCAGAGGCCGTTACAGTGCAGCGAGAGCAGGAGGAACGAATACAGCAACTGCTGGAGGCCCTCTCGCCCACCGACCGGGCGGCGATCACTCTCCGCTATTGGTACGAGTACTCCTACGAGGAGATCGCCGAAGGGCTGGACCTGACCATGAGCGCGGTCAAATCGCGGCTCTACCGCGCCCGGCGCGCCCTGGCGGAGATAATAGAAGGGGAAACGGACGATGCGTTGTGAACAGGCTGGCGAAATGATGTCGGCGTGGCTGGATGACCGCCTCAATAGCACAGATATTGCCTTCCTGGAAGACCACATGGCTGCGTGCGGCGCGTGCCAGGCCGAGTGGTGCAGACTACAGGCGCTCGACTATCTGCTGGCTTCCGCGCCGATGGCGCGTGCCCCGGCCCGCTTGCGCGTGCAGGTCATGGCACGCCTGAATCGAAGGGAGCAAGCGCGCCGGGCGATTATCGGCGGCACGGCACTGGCGCTGGGAACGGTGGCGCTGGCGCTGCTCGCGCTGGCCCCGGTCCTCCTCGGCCTGCTGGATGCGACGGGCATCGCGCCGGCGCTGATCAGCGGTGGCCCGGAGACTCTTGCCCAGTTGCTGGCCCTCTTGAGAACACTGGGGCACACACTGCTGGTGCTGGCAGAAAAGTTCGTCATTCCCCTCGCCCTCCTGGGCCTGTGCAGCCTGGTGATAGCGGTGGTGCTGAACAGCCTCTGGATAGGCGCGGTGCGTCGCCTGCGTGCAGCGTAACAACGCAGGTTTGCAAATTCATATTTTGTCAAAGGAGGACACGGGTGAAACAGATCACGCTTATACTGGCTGGACTCTTGCTGCTAGGCAGCCAAATTGCGTGTTGCGCCGTATCACTGCCACAAATGCCCGACATCGAAATCAACGTGCCAACCCTCGAAGTCGGGGAGATGCGGGACGAACGGCAAGCCGTCCCCTTGTCGGGAGCCGAATCGGCCACCGTCGAGGTCGCCTTGGGCGCCGGTGAACTGGAGGTCGAGGCTGGAGTCTCCGACCAACTCTTCTCCGGCCACTTCCGCTACAACGTCGAACGCTGGGGGCCGGCGGTGACCTACGAGGACGACGTACTGGCCATTGAGCAAGGAGGCACGAAGGAAGATTGGGGCATCCCCACCGGGAATATCCACAACGAGTGGAAACTGGAATTCTCGCCCGAGATACCGCTCAAGATGAACTTCGAGATCGGTGCTGGCAATGGAGAGTTGGACTTCACCGGGCTGCAACTCGCGGAACTAGACATGAACATAGGCGCGGGAGATTTTGAGGTACGCTTCGACGAGCCAAATGAGACCAGGATGAACCACCTCACGCTGAACACAGGGGCTTCCAAACTGGAGATGACAGGGATCGGCCACGCCGGCCCGGAGCGGATGAAGGTGCAGGGTGGCGTTGGCAACATCACCCTGGACTTCACGGGGGCCTGGCCCAACTCGGCTGACGTGCAGATCATATCCGGCGTCGGCTCGGTCACCCTGCGCCTGCCCGACGATGTGGGTGTACGGGTTGAGACGGAGGGCGGGCTGACGAACGTAGAGGCATCCGGCTTGCGGCGCACAGGCGACGCCTACGTCAACGATGCCTTCGGCGAGACGGAGACGGAGCTGCGTATCCAGGTCACAACAGGCATCGGCAGCCTGCGCCTGATCGAGGTATCCAACTGACCAATCAACTAACCAACTAACTAACTTCGGAGGCAAGACAATGCGCAGACAGCATTTCATCTGGCTCATCCTGCTGCTGGCCGGGGGACTGCTGCTACCAGTCACGCCAGCACTGGCAGACGGCGACCCGCCTGGCGACGATGGTGCCGTCATCTGGAACGAGGACTACACATTGGGCAAGGACGAGTGGTTGGACGGTGACCTGGTCGTCTTCAACGGCGACGTGACCCTGGAGACCAATAGCCGCGTCGAAGGCTCCGCCGTCATCTGGAACGGGAGCGCCAACGTGGAGGGCACCGTCGAGGGGGACCTGGTCGTCTCTGGCGGGGACATCTACCTGGGCGATAGCGCCGTGGTGCAAGGGGACGTCGTATGCAGTTGGAACTGTGACTTCGAGTCGGAGGAGGGAGCCCGCGTGGATGGAAGCGTCGTTGAGGGCATACCTTTCCCCAATTTTCCCTTCGAGCGCTGGCGCAATTTCCCTCGGATTCCAATCCCGGCGCCATCTCCACCCACTTCCCGAGTCCCTGGCCTGGAACAGATGCTGGCCTGGATACTCAGGGTGGTGCGCGATGTGGTCGGGATATTGGTGGTCGCCGCAGTGGCAGGACTGGTGGCGCTGATCTGTCCCCATCAGACGACACGGGTCGGGCAAACCGTGGTCGAAGCCCCATGGCCCAGTTTCGGGATCGGGCTGCTGACGGCGGCAGCCGCCGCAGTGCTCATCATCGCGCTGGCGATCACCATCTGCCTGTCAC
>Ga0114918_10002625_pt1 | contig 16040 bp, 8 predicted proteins | sample LantaG_FD_87015 | JGI IMG/M metagenome (GOLD analysis project Ga0114918, IMG submission 87015) | Deep subsurface microbial communities from Baltic Sea to uncover new lineages of life (NeLLi) - Landsort_02402 metaG | ecosystem: Environmental > Aquatic > Marine > Oceanic > Sediment | place: Baltic...
GGCAGCAGCGGCAGCGAGCGCAGCAGCGAAAACCAAAACGCCGCCGCTTCTTCCTTCTGCTTCTCCTGCTTCTGCTTCTTCTTACGCCGTAGTCTGGCAGGTGCACAGCGCCGTCGACGGGATTGCCTCGACTCGAGCGAGCAGCACCTCCCCTCGCAGGCTGGCGAGGCGACTTCGCCGACGCAGGGCTCGAGGCCGGAGGCACTCCTCGTCGTTCGCGGCCATCGCGGCCGTCTCCGCGGAGCTGCCCCGCTTGCTCCGAGAAGGAAACGACGCCGGAGCCGCAAAGTCTCTTCCTCCGCTTCCTCGTGCTCTACACGACTCCGAGGCCCTCTCCTGGCCCACGGGCTCGGCTTTGCCCGCAGAGGCGGCTGCCTCGGCGGCGCTGCGGGCGCTCTCGCGCGTCGCCGCGGCCGAGGGAGCCGGAGAGATGGAAGAGGTCGTGAGCAGGAGCAGGGAGAGCGTTTGGAGTTTGCCAGCTGCTCCTCCTCGTCTTCCTTCGTCTGCCGAGCTCGGCTCTGTCGTGGTCGATGGACCCTCTTGCGAGTCCGGGGCGTGGCTGGTGCCTCGCCTGTTGCCTGTCGTCGGCGGCGGGGGTGAAGAAGAAGAAGAGGAGAAGAAAAACTTTTACTCCTCTTCGCCTCCGATGCTGCTCGTCGCCGGAGGGCTCGGCGCCCTCGGCCGCCTCACCGCTTCCTGGGCCCAGCAGGCGTTGAAGAGTTCTTCTGGATCTCTCACTCGCGTGCTCATGGGACGCAGCGGGAGGTGTAGCTGGCTTGGAATGGGAATGGAAGAAAAAGAAGAAGAAGCTTCTCCTCCTGCTCTTACCGTCGCGGCGGCCTGCGACGCCGCGGCCTCGGCCGACGTCGCTGCCACGGCAGAGGGCGTGCTTCGTTCTTCTTCTTCTTCGACTTCTTTTCCCCTTCGCTTCACGCACGCCATGAACGCCGCGGGCTCTCTGGCAGACGGGACGCTCGCCAAGGTGACCCCGGCGGCGCTGCGCTCGGCCGCGGCGCCGAAAGCGGCGGGCGCCGGCGCCGCGCTTTCTCCTTCTCCGCTTCGCAATGGTGGCGGCGGCAGAATCGCTTCCGCCGCGCCCTTGTCCGCGGTGCTCCACTTCTCCTCCGTCGCGGCCCTGCTGGGTAGCGCCGGGCAGGGAGCGTACGCCGCCGCGAACGCGAGCCTGGATGCCGTCGCGGCGGCGGCCGCCTCTGCCGGCGTGCCCGCCGTCTCTGCTCAGTGGGGGGCCTGGGGAGGGAGTGAAGGAGGTAAAGGAAACGGCGCTCCCGGTGGAGGCATGGGCGCGTCGGCGGCGGTCTCCGCGCGGCTCGCCAGGGGGGGACTGCTGCCGCTGCCGGCGGCGAGCGGGCTGCAGGCCGTCGAGAGGCTGCTGCTGCTCTCGTCGGGTGGTGGTGGTTTGAGTCGGGCTTCGAGTTCTTCTTCGTCTTCTTCTTCAAAGGCGGGGGCATTCTCTTCCTCTTCCTATTCCTCTTCTTCCGCTCCTCCATCTGCTTCCGACGTCGTCGCTGTTGGATCCTTCGACTGGGGCAAGCTTCTGGGCGAAGGAGACAGCAGCGGTGGTCGAGCGCGGGAGCCCCTGTTCGCGGAGCTGCTGGTGGTGGCGCCGGCGCGGGAGAGAGGAAGCGGGAACGAGGGCAGCGGCAACGGCGGCGACGGCGCTCGCCGTCAGAGCAAGAAGAAGAAAGCCAAAAGCCTCTCTTCTTCCGGTTCTTCTTCTTCCTCTTCGCCAGCACCTCGACCCAGCAAGCTCGCCTCCATCCTCGCCGAGATGACCGAGATCGTCGCGTCGGTGCTCGGCGACGGCGCCCTTTCTTCTTCCTCTTCTTCTGCTTCCTCGTCTTCTTCTTCTCCTTCTTCCGTTCCGGCAGACGCGCCGCTGATGGCATCCGGTTTGCTCGACTCCCTCGGGGCCGTCGAGCTGCGCAACGCCGTCGGGAGGCGGTTTGGCGTGAGGCTGCCGGCCACGGCGGCGATCGACCACCCGACTTTGAGGGCACTGGCCGCGGAGGTGGAGAGGTTGATGATGAGTGTGGAGGAGGTTGTGGAAGAAGAGGTGGAGGTGAGAGACGAGAGCGACGGCGACGAGGAAGAAGAAGAAGAACTTTCTTCGATCCGGGCGCCGTCGCCTCTCCCTTCTTCTTCTCCTCTTTCTTCTTCTTTTGCTTTTTCTGCTGCTGCGTTGGCGTCGTCGCCTCCGATCGCAATCACGGCATCGTGGTCGCTCTTCCCTTCCCCGCAGAAGAGCAAGGCGGAGACTCCGATCTCTTCTTCTCCTTCTCCTTCTTCTCCTTCGACAAACAAGTTTTTCGCCTCCCTGGCCTCGGGCGCCGACACGGCCTCCCCCGTCCCCTTTGACCGCTGGGACGCGGACGGGCTCGTTGAATTAGGAGAAGACGGCAATGGAAGCAGCAGCACCTCCACCGCGTGGTACTCGCCCGAGGGGAGGCCGCACACCTCTTACGTCAGGCTCGGCTCGTTCCTCTCCAATGACGGCGGCGACGCCGACGGCGGCAACCAAAGTTCTTCTTCTCTTTCTTCTACCGACCGCCTCGCGGCCTTCGACTCCTCGGTGTTCCGGATCAGCCCGGCAGACGCAGCCACCCTGGACCCGCAGGCGCGACTGCTGCTCGAGGGCGTGCTGGAGGCGACCAGAGCAGACGAGGAGCGGTGGCGCGGAAGAGGAGGAAGAGGAGGAGGTTTCTTCTCTTCTTCGTCGTCGTCGTCGTCTGAAGAAGAACGCCTCCAGAACAACAACAACAACAACAACTCTCCCCTTCGCTCCTCCTCCTGTGCCCCCCAACAACCGACCACGGGCGTCTTCGTCGGGTGCATGTACTCCGAGTACCTCGATTCCGTCCTTCGCCCGCTGGGCTGGGCCGACGGCGCCGCCGCGGCGATCACGGGACATGGCCTCTCCTTCCTGGCCGGGCGGGTCTCGTTCGCGTTCGGGTTCGGCGGCGCCTGCGTGGCGACCGACGTGGCGTGCTCCTCGAGCCTGGTCGCGGCGCACCTGGCGGCTCGAGAGCTGAGGTCGTCAGGTTCTGTTGATGATGGTGGTGAAAATGGTTGTCGTTTGAGCTCGAGGGGCAACAGCAGCGGCGAAAGAGCGGGAAACATTTCCTCTTCTTCCTCTTCTTCTTCCTCGACTCGTGCCGTCGTCGGGGGCGTCAACGCGCAGCTCGAGCGCGGCACCACGGCGCGCATCTGCCTGCTGCAGGCGCTGTCGCCGCAGGGGAGGTGCAGCAGCTTCGACGCGTCGGCGGACGGGTACGGCCGCGGGGACGGCTTCGCGGTGGTCGTGCTGAGGAAGGTTGGGAGTGGAGGTGGAGGTGGAGGTGGAAGTGGAGGAGAGGAAGACTCTTCTTCCTCTCCTTCTTCCTCCTCCTCCCTTCCTCCCTTCGAGGCCCTGCTGCTCGGCTCGGCCGTCAACCAGGGCGGGGCCTCGGCGTCGCTGACGGCCCCCAACGGGCCCGCGCAGGCGTCGCTCGTCAGGCAGGCCCTGGGCGAGGCCGAGGGGGGAGGAGGAGGGGCGGCTTGGGTGACTTTGAGCTCTTTCGCGGCTTCGAGTTCTTCGAGTTCTTCCTCTCCTTCACTCCCTCTCCTCGAGGTGCGAGCCGTCGCCGTCCACGGGACCGGGACGCCTCTGGGCGACCCCATCGAGCTCGGGGCGCTCGCCGCGGCCCTGGGCAAGACGACGGCGGGGGGAAGAGAAAAAGCAGGTTCTTCTTCTTCCTCTTCCTCCGGTCGCCAAAGGAGGAGCTTCCCGGTGCTGCTGGTGGCCAACAAGGCCTGCTTCGGCCACACCGAGGGGGCCGCGGGCCTCGCCGGGCTCCTCGCAGCGGCCTCCACGGGTGCGACGGCAGCTGCCCCGCCGGTCGCGAGGCTGCGCGGGCTCAATCCTTACGTCGCCTCTGCCGCGGACGACTGGAGGGAAGCGGAGGAGAGGAGTGGAGGAAGAGGTGGAAGGAATTCTCTCTCTCTTGCTCCTGCTGCTGCTTTCGCCTCTCCCTCTCCCTGCGTGATCCCCCGCGGGGCTGGACCGGCGAGCGGGCTCATGACGATGATGACTGGAGGCGGGAGTGGAAGCAGCGATGGCAGAGAAAACAACAACACTTCGACCTCCTCCATCGTCGTCGTCCCGCTCGCGTCGGCGTCGTCGTTCGGGATGTCGGGCGTCAACGCGCACGCGGTGCTGCTGAGCAATTCCGGTTCCCATTCTTCCTCTGCTGCTGCTGCTTCCTTCTTGGCTCCTTTAATCCCTTGGAGGCGCGCCAGGGCGTGGCCGTGTCCCAAGCAGCACCCGCTGCTCCGGCTCCCGAGGAGGAGGGGGGGGACGAGGCTGCCGTCGGGCCCTTCTTCCTCCTCACGGGTCGAGTTCGGCGTCGCTCTCAACAGCTCTTCTTCTCCTCTTCTGTCGTCGTGGCTGCGAGACCACAGGGTCGCCGGGAGGGCGCTCCTACCGGCCTCTGCGATGTTCGACCTCTGCGCAGCGGCGGTGCGGGCGCTGGCGTGGGACGCCGGGGCGGCGGCGGCTCCAACAGGTGGCGGAGGTGGGGGTGGAGGTGGAGGTGAAGGAAGGGAAGGGCCTTCCTCGACTCCCTCGACCTCCTCTTCGTCGTCGTCGTCTTCTTCCTCCTCTTTGCCCCTCCTCCCCGCCCTCGTCGCCGCTTCGATCGTGGCTCCCTTTGAGCTCGATGCGAAGGAAAACGTCGTCCCTTCGGAGCTCTCCGTGCTCGTCGGCGAAAACGGCAGCCTCGTCGAGGTCGTTTCTTCGATTTCTTCTTCTTCTTCTTCCGCCGCCGTCGAAAAAATCTCGCGCGACGTCGGCGACCCTAAAAGACCTCTGGGCGCTCCCGACGGCTCCAGGCCGTCGCGGCGACTGCACCTCAACGCCAGGGTGGCGGTTTTGATGGTTTTAGGGGTTGACAAAGTCGATTCGAGGCCCTTGTCGGCGCTCTCGCAGGTGACCGGATCGGATTCTCCGGGTTTTATATTCGACGAGATGCGCCAACCCTTGACGAGCGCCCTCAGCTCTTTGTCAACCCAAGCTCTGTTTTCTTCTTCGACCACCACCTTGTCATCGCACGCCGTGCACCCTGCCCCCGCCGACGCGGCGCTGCACCTGTCGCTGACGCTGTCTTCCTCGAGCGGGAAGACGCTCGTGCCCGTCGGGGCAGGGTGCGTCTTGATGGCGGGAGGAGGAGGAAATGGAGGAGAGCGGGGTTGGGCGACGGCGGCGAGGAGAGTGGCGGCGGTCGGCGGAGAGCAGCAGTCGAGTTCTGCTTCTTCGAGCTCTTCTTCTTCTTCTTCTTCTTCTTCTTCGACTTCTTCTTCTTCTGTCGTCGACGTCCGCCTGGCGCCGCGCGGGTCGTGCTCGATGCTCCCGGCGTTTGGCGTGTCGGGCCTGGTCGCCAAGCCGCTGCTGCTGGGTCCTTCTTCTTCTTCGAGTTCTTCTTCTTCGAGTTCTTCTTCTTCTTCTTCGAGTTCTTCTTCTTCGTCTTCGTCTTCGGTTTCGATGCCGACACTCTCGTCGCAACCCCTTTCGCCCTCTACCCGCCGCAGCCCACGCCCGCGCTTCCTCTACCGCACCGAGGAGCAGGTCGTGTGCACGGTGGAGGAGAGGAGCAGCAGAGAAGAAGAAGCAGCTGCTGGGATCTCCCTGGTTCCGGGCTGGCGCGGGAGAGGCGGCAGCGGGAAAGGAGCGACGGCGCGCTTTGGCTCTTCGAGTCCGAAGCAGAGGACTTCTTCTTCTTCTTCTTCTTCTTCTTCTTCTTTTTCTTCTTCTTCTTCTTCTTCTTCTTCTTCTTCTTCTTCTTCTCGTTCTTCTTCTTCTTCTTCCGGTACCGCCGCCAACCACCTGCAGCAGCTTCGCGAGCTCGTCGTGACTAAAGGATCGCGCGAGGTGGAAGCTGTTGCGATGGAGGGTGCTTGGGAAACCTGCTTCGGCTCTCATGGTGAAGGCGGTGTTTCCTCTTCTTCTTCTTCTGCTGCCGCTGCTGCGGCGCTCGCGCGCGTCGCCGCGGCGGAGCTCGGCGTCTCGGCCTCGGTCGTCGCGCTCGACCCTCTCCGAGCGAAGAAGAAGAAAAAGCCTGCAGCTGCTGCTGCTGTTTCCTCGACCTTCCTCCTCCCGGAAGAGCTGCGCTCGCCCCACGGCGCCCGCGTCGCCGGTGGGAGTGCCTGGGCCGCGGACGTCTTGGTCGATGTCGAGGAGGAAAGCGGTGAGAGCGGCGGCTGCGGCAGCGGCAGCGTGTTCTCTTCTCCCTCCAACTTCCTCTCCTCTTCCACTTTTTCCTCTTCTTCTTTTTCCCAATCCGCGATCGTCACGGGAGCCACGGGCGAGCTGGGCTCGATGACGATGCGCTGGCTTGCCCTGAACGGTCTGACTCACCTCACGGGCGTCGGGAGGTCCGGCGCCGCGGCCCGAGCGGCGGGAGCTGCCTGGGGGGAGGAGGAGGAGGTCGCTGGCGGCGACGACGACGGTTTGTCTTCTTCTTCCTTTTCTTCTTCTTCTTCCGCGATCGTCACCCTCGTCGCCGCGGACGTATCCACCAGGGCAGGCGCTGCCATAGCGTCGTCTCTGTCCTCGGCTTGCGCCGATTCGGATTCGAGGAATGCTGGTTCGATTTCTTCTTCGTCTTCGTCTTTTACAACAACGAAAAGTCAAAACTTCTCTTCCTTTTCTTCTTCCTTTTCTTCTTCCTCCTCGACTTCATCTCGGCGCGTCCTGCTTCACGCCGCGGGCGCGCTCGCCGACGCCGCGCTCACGAGAACGGCCCCGAGGGAGGTGCGCGTCGCGTCTGCGGCCAAGTCAGGCGCGGTCTCGAGGCTGAGGTGGTCGTCGAGAGCGAAACCTTCTTCTTCAAAATCTTCTTCTTCTTCAAAATCTTCTCCTCCTCCGCTCTTCGCGCCGCCGCTCGCCTTTACCCCGCTCGCCTCGACCGTGCTCTTCTCCTCGGCCTCGGGCCTGCTGGGCAACGCGGGGCAGGCGGCTTACGCGGCAGCGAACGCGGAACTCGACCAGCTGGCGAGGTCCGCGTGCGCCGCCGGGGAGCGCGTGGTCTCGCTGCAGTTTGGGGCGTGGCGAGGGGAAGGGATGGTCAAGAGTGGAGGCGGCAGCAGCGGCGGCGAGAAAGTCGTCGAGAACCCTAACCCTAACAAAACCGACAAGGACGCGAACAGCCTGCTCTCGAGGATGGAGCGCTCCGGGATGGGTGCTCTCGAAGCCAGCGAGGGGCTGTCCGTGCTCGAGAGAGTGCTGCTGGCGGCTTCTCTTTCTTCCTCCTCTTCTCTTTCTTCTTCTTCTTCTTCTTTTGGCGACGACGGCGAAAACAACTCCACCACAACCTCTTCCACTTTCGCCTTCAGCTCCTCGCTCGCCCCGGCGAGCCTGCACGTCTCCAACCTGCTCTCGGGCTCCGCTGCGGCCGAGAGGAGGAGCAAGTGGCTGTTTTACAGCGAACTGAGGGAGAAGAGTAGAGGTGGAGGTGGTGGTGGTGGTGCTGCCGAGCCGCCGCCAACGAAAGCTTCTTCTTCGATTCCTTCTTCTTCTTCTTCTTCGCTTTCTTCGTCCTCTTCCTCCTCTTCCTCCTCCTCCACTTCTCGCCCTCGCTCCGACCACCCATGGAGGACCATGTCCTCCCTCGAGCGAACAAACTGGGTCGGCTTCCTGGCTGCCGACGCCGCGGCCCGCGCCGCAGGGAGGCCCGTCTCAGGGGCCGAGCCCTTACTCGCCGCCGGCGTCGACTCGCTGGGCGCCGTCGAGCTCCGCAGAGCTCTGTCGACAGCCTCCGGGCTCGACCTCCCGGCGACGCTGGCGTTCGACTACCCAACGCTGGCCGAGCTCGGGGACGCCGTGGTCGGGATGATGAGGGAGGCAGAAGAGGAGCAGGAGGGAGAGGAAGAGGGAGGAGGGGGGGGTGATGAAAGTGGAGTCGGAGTTGGAAAGGAAGGAGGTCACCTCGGCGAAGAGGCCTTGCCGGTTCATGTTCCCACTCCTTCTCTTCCTTCTTCTTCTGTGCCTTCTTCTTCGTCCTTTTCTGCCCCTTCTTCCAGTTCTCGTCCCTCTGCTCCTCCAGCGCCCCCAACAAATCCTCTGGCCCCGACGCTGTCTGCCGCGGCGGTCGCCCAGGGCTACTTCACCTCGCCGCCGCTGCGCCGCCTCGCCCGGGCGCCCGACGCGGCGCTGGCCTCGGTCCCGCGGTTCACCGTCGGCAAGGCCGGCGTGGGCGAGGTGCTCTGGTTGGGGCCCGTGAACGTCAAGGGGCTCGGCGATCTCGACAGGGTGGTGGAGTTTGCCCACGGGAGGGTGAGCGTTTATGCTGCTGGGAGAGGAGGAGGAGGAGGTGGTGGAAGTGGTAGAGGTGGAGGTGCTGAAGAAGAAACCAACGCCGCTGCCGCCGCCGACGGCAAAGGTCGACCTCCTCCTCTTCTTTCTCCTCCTGTTCCTCGCCCGCCGAGGGGCCAGGGGCTCAATGCTCCTGCGATTCTGACGCTGAGGAACATCAGGCCGAAGAGGAAGAACGGAGAGAGCAGAGGTGGTGGGATGGTTGCTGGCGGTATTGCTGGTGGTGGTTTGGCTTCTTCTGCTTCTTCTTCTTTGTCGTCGGCTGCGGCAACAACAACAGCGACCCCACCTCCACCACCTCCATCATCTTCTTCCTTCGAGGCCAAGCTCCGCGCGACCGCCGAGAGGGCCGGGTGGACGCACGTGGACTACGACGCCGAGCGCGGCGTTTGGGTGGTCAAGGTGGCCGGGTTTTGAGGGAGGGAAGAGACGAGAGAGAGAGAGAGGGAGTTGTGTTTTTTCTTCTTCTTCTTCTTCTTCGTCCCGCGAGGTTTTGAGTTTCGAGTTTAGTTGGTTTCAAAAAAAAAGAAAGTGTGATTTCCAACAAAAGATTTCGATCATTCACAAGAGCATTCCGCATAGGAAAAAAGGGAACAACGTTTTTGGAGAGAACATGATGAGGGTGACGATGAGGGAGAGGAAGGAGGAAGGGGACGCGGGCTGGAGGGGAAGGAGAAGAGGTCGAGAAAAAAGAGAGAGAGAGAAAAGTTTTCTCTCTGTTCATTTCCATTGATATTTCCTCTTCTCACTCTTTGGTCCACAAAGAAAAGCATTTTGAAGCCGAATTCAAGCGCTCAGATCCATCAATGCGGTCGTTACGCTCCCCGTGAGCAGAAACAGAAGTGAGGAGGAAGAAGAAGAAGACGCAACGGGATAAAAAAGAGGCGGCTTCGATGTACGTCTCTTTGTCGCCGCCGGTCGCGCGAAAAGTCGTTAACCGACGCCGACCTCGCCGACCTCGCCGACCTCGCCGACCTCGACGACCTCGCCGACCAAGCTTTTTCCGCCCTCGCCGTCTCCGTCGCCACCGTCCCTCCACCCTCACCGTCTCCGTCGCCACCGCAGGCCTCTCTTCTCGGCGCCGCGCGGCGCGTTTGACAGAAGCTCAAGCAGAGCAGCGCTTAAAAAAAAAAACTCAAGCAGAGCGGCCCGTGACGGAAGCTCGAGCAGAGCAGTTCGCGCCGAAGGGGTTGTAAGGTGACTAAGTACGGGAGGACTGGTTCGAAGCGAGTAGGTGAAGAAGTGATCTTTAACGTTACACGATTACCTCAGGCAAAGGGCCTTGCCCACCTTTGCCTTGGAGACTAGCTGTGCCGCTTCAAGCGCGCGTAAAAAAAAGCTCGGGCAGAGCGGCGCGTGAGAGAAGCTCGCACGGGGTTGTAAGGTGACTAAGCAAGGGAAAGAGAGAAAAGAAAGAAAGAAAGAAAGAGAGAAAAGAAAGAAAGAAAGAAAGAAAGAAAAAAGAGAGAGAAAGAGAAAGAAAGAGAGAAGGAAGGATTTTTTGTTGAGAGGGAGAGGGAATCAAAAGCGTTAGGGCTAAAAAAGACGGAGCCGGAGAGAGAAAGAGAGAGAAAGAGAGAGAGAAGGGCCTTTCGAGAGATGCCTTTTCTTTTTTTACACTTGGCCCCAGGGCTTTGTTGCTCCTTCCCCACCCCCCACCCCCCACCCCTCTCCCCCTTCCACCAGCGCCTCGATCATGTGCACACGTGCTTCGACGCACGCTGCACACGAGCGCGTCCAGTGCAGAGTGAGGCCCCAGGCGCCCCGGGGCGAGGTGCAAGCCCCGCGATCGTCGTCGCCTGGAGGTGCTGCGATCGTTGTCGTCGCCTTCGGGGCTTCGGATGAGGGCAACGCTCCCGCTCCTCTCCCTTCCTCCGAGGCCGCCGTGGCGGCCTTTCCGCCCGCGGAAGGCAAAGGTGCCGTCGAGTCGCAGCAATCCACGGGAGAAATTGCAAAGATAGACTGCGGCGACAACGGATCGGACCAGGCGCAGCAGCAGATCGCAGGCGAGGAGGGCAATTCGGTTGCACCAATCACGTGCGGCATCGCCTCGATGCCCTTTTGTCCTCCTACTTCTCGCGATCCGGCCCCCGCGGAAGTGGCTGCGGAGACCCCTCCTCCCCCTCCCGCCAACATCGTAAAGTTCTGGCCTGAACGCCTCCCAGCGGAGGAAGAGGTGAGTTGTCCGACGCCTTGTTTTTGGGTGGAGAGAGCCTTGTTTTTTCGTTCTTTCTTTCAGCTAAAGAGGAAGAGAGAAAGAGATAGAGCGAGCAAGAACCAAGAGAAACTCGAGAGAGAGAGCAAGAACCAAGAGAAACTCGATTTCTCTCTTTTTTCCCCTCTTTTCTCTCTTTGTTCTCTCTCTCTTTTCTCTTTCCTGAAGAAGACCTAACAATTCGAGTGACGTTTTTTCTTTCTTCTTTTTCCATTTCAGAGGAGGAGAGCAAGAACAAGAACCCAGAAGAAAAAACTCACTCTTTTTTTTCCCTTCCCGTCTCTGTCTCTCTCTCTCTTTTCTCTCTCTCTCTTTTCTCTCTCTCTCTCTTTTCTCTCTCTCTCTTTTCTCTCTCTCTCTTTTCTCTCTCTCTTTTCTCTCTCTCTTTTCTCTCTCTCTCTTTTCTCTCTCTCTTTTCTCTCTCTCCCCCACTCTCTCTTCTCCACCCCTCCGCAACACACAAAAAACAAAACAATGAAACAAAAACAAAAAACAAAAACAGGTGATGGACTACTACACCAAAGGCTTCAACCTCATGACCGCGTCGCTCAACGAAATGTCCGACAGCTCCTCAGGAGCCCCGGCGCCCGCGATCGGCCGCGCCGTCATCGGCGCGCTCCGCTCGGCCTCCCAAGCCGCAGTGGCAGTGCACCTGGCGGCCACGGCTCTGGAGAGCGCCCTTGCCGCGGCCCAGGAGGACCACGACCGCGGGGTCAAGTTTCTGTTCAAAAACTTGATCAATCCGGTCATGGAGAGGGTCGGCGGGCCCGTGGCCGTGGCCGTCCTCAGGTGCTGCTGCTTCCCGAGCTTGCGGCCAAAGCTCCTTGCTGCCGACAGAAAGGGGAAGTTCGACCCCGCCGCCGTCGCCTCCTTCCTCGCCGCGCTGGACGAGCAGCTGGTCGAGAAGCTGGGCGTCAATGCGCAGGACCTGGCCGCGGCCCCGGAGCTCGTCGGCGGCCAGCAGCTGGCGCGCCTCCGCGCGAGCATCGCCGCGGTCGAAGAGGCGCTGCCGCTGCTTCCGTCCCTCCGGGAAACTTACCTCCAGGGCTACAACGCCGCCTACCGCGTGTCCCTCGTGCTGATCAACACCGCCGAGGCCAAGCTCATCGGAAAGGCCGCCCCTTTCCTGCAGCAGTCCAACCCCACAGCCGCCGCCTCGGCCGGCGCGGCTGGAGGTCTGGGCGGCGGCTCGACGACCAGCACCGTCGCCGTGACCGGGCGCAAGCTCTCCGCTGCTTCGGCAACGGCAACGATGGCATCGGCGACGGCAACGGAAACATCGATGGCGACGGCAACGGAAACATCGATGGTGACGGAAACATCGACGGCATCGGAAACATCGACGGCGACGGCAACATCGGTGGCAGCTGCGCCGATGGCGACGGAACGACCCGCAAAGCCCGCCCTTTCTGCTGCCGCTGCTGCTGCCGCTTTTGCTGCTTCTGGCGCCGCCGCCGCCGCCGCCGCGAGAAACGCCGCCACCACCACCAGCGCCCCCCTGTTTGACGCCTTTGACGCGGCCGACGACGACGTCGCCCGCTCCTTCCAGCAAGTCGACCGCCACCTGCTGCTCAGCATGATCACGGCCTACGCCGGCATGGCCAACACCGCGGCCCCGAGGATCAGGGCGTTGCAAATGGCGTTCCACGGCGCGATCGAGCGCCACGACGCCAGGGCCCAGAGGGACGCCTCGATGCTGGAGTCGCTCCGCAAGTTGGCCACCCGCGGCTGCTGCAGGGGCCGCTCCACGGCTTTGGCCGCCCTCGCGGACATCCTGGCTGTTTACGACCGCTCCGTGGAGGTCGAGCTCGGAAAGGCCGCCGACGCCAACACTCCTGGCGGCCCGACGATCAGAGAGCGCGCCCGGAAGGCCACCAGGAGGGCCACCAGGGCTGCCACGAGGACCGCGGTCGAGGCCGCCGCCAGGGCCTCCGCCGCGATTCGCCCCGACAACAAGAGGCAGAAACCTAACAACACCAACGGCGCTGACGGCGGCAATGAAGACAACGACGACGACGACGACGACGACAGCACCACAACCACCACCATCACCACCACCACCACCAACAACGCCGACGACGGCGTCGGAAGAGATGAAAGCAGATTTTGAGGTGGTCGAAAACCCTATCATCAATTTCTTTACCGACATTTCCCCTCCTGTCCAAACGCAGGCTGTCCAAACGCAGACTGCATCTGCACGTCTTTACGACCAAACATAATAAGAACCTCATTGCTCCCGACAATCCCTTGAGTGAATCGGACCCGAAATTTCCTTTTTCCGGGATTCTTTTCTTGGGAACACCTGAGCATTGCGCATACAAAAAAAAGAAGAAAAAAACACTTTGTCTTACCAATCCCTCTTTTTCCAGCAAGCGGTATATGATTTATTGACAATAAAGAGCTTTGAAGGAAGGAGGCCACAGAGATGCGGTTTGTGTGTGCGCTCACTGCGGAGACTGCTCTCTCGGGACGCACGAGAACCAAAAACTCTCTTGTCGCTTCTCCTTTTGCTTCTGATCCTCTTAAAAAAATACCCCTTTTTTTTTTTCGACCCCTCTTTCCTCCGATCTTCAATTCCATCTTCCGATCCTCTCTCTTCCGATTCTCAAGTCCATCTTCCGATCCTCTCTCAATAAAAAATACCTTTTTCGATCCCTCTCTTTCCTTCCTCTTCTCCGACCCTCTATTCCCTCTTTCGGTCCTCAAAAAAAGAAGCCCTTTGCTCCTCTCTTCTTTTCCTCTCAATGAGCAGGAACCGCGTCTTTCCTTTTTTATTTCACCAATTCTTTCTGCCCTCTGACTTTGCTTCCATTTCCCTCTGACCGCGGAAGCGATCCCTGCGCGCCGGATCGTGCCGCCCTCGGAGGCCGTAAAAGAAAATGGTTAAAAAAGAGAATCTTTTGGCAAATAGGTACTTGGATCGACGAAAACACTGGTCTGTCTCAGACGAGGCAAGTTTATTAGTTTTTTCTTTTTTATGGTTGAAGAAGAAAAAGTAATAGACTTGTAAACATGAAGAAGATGGAGTGATCGTGGTCTCAAAAAAGGAACGTCTTTCTTTCTTGGATCCGTATCGAGTTGTTTGTTTCTTTGCTTTTGTTCCATGCACCAGGATTTGTTTCTTTGCTTTTGTTCCATGCACCAGGATTTGTTTCTTCGCTTTTGTGTCATGCACCAGGATTTGCTTCTTCGCTTTTGTTCCATGGACCAGGAAGAACGAGAGAAGAAGAAAGCAAGGATTGGAAAGGAAACAAGAGTTGAACGTGCACAAAGGAAGAAGAAGAAGAAGAAAAGGAAAACTCCAACTCTTCTTTCACATCCTGCTCGTCGCCAGCCATAGCATCTACTCACAGAACCCTTTTGTTTACACAGCGAGTCGTCACCCGTAGCTCTCGCGCTGGACGACCACCACGTTGCTGTCCCGCTTTCCCCACCGGGAAAACACGATCGTATCGCCGACCCTGAAGTCGTTGGCCTTGCACAGTGCGGCCCACCCGGCGCTGCATCTGGTGTGCCGCTGGCCCGCCGAGCACAGGGACTCGTACGTTATCAGCCACTCGCGGTCCTGCTCGTCGAGCATGCGCACCCTGCGGCGGAAGATGACGGTGTTGGGCTTGCGGCAGGTGGGCGCGCCGCCCGACGGGGTGGGTTTCCGCGTTTCTTGGTGGTTTCGGGGCGGCGACCTGCCGCTGCCGCTGGTGTGGCCGCCAAAGTCCGGGAGCAGGTTTGTGGACATGACCGCGTTGACGTGCACGCGGTGGAGGTAGGTCGAGCTCGACAGGACCCTGTTCATGATGATGAGGAGGAGTAAGCGTTGTTGTTGTTTTGTTGGGGGGTGGGGGTCGATGGGGGGGTGGGGAAGAGAGAGAGAAAAAAAAGGATCGTGTGAGGAAAAAGAAGAAAAAAATTCAGCCCTTGTCATTTCGAAAGCAAGCGTTCCATCAGCAGAGCAGCTTTCGTGCGCATACGAGCATGACGAAAGCTTTGCGAGCATAAGAGCTCGTTTTTCGTTCTCTTTCTTTTTTGCTCTCTCGAAGCAGCTCCATATGCAAGGTACGCTCGTTTTCGTTTCCTCTCCCTCTCGCTCTCTCTCTTTTTTGCTCTCTCGCAGCAGTTTCATATGCATACGAGCACACGCCCATACTGAAGATGTGCTCACCCACGCTTTCTTTTCCACAACGAGAGAAAAGAGTGCTATCTTTTTCTCTTTCTCTCCATCCCTCTTTTTTCTTAACGACGCACCTCTTGCACGTGTACTGCGGTTTCGGCTCGGTCGCCTTGATTACTGCCAATATCCGAGTCAGGGGCTCGCTCGGTGCACTTGCATCCACGGGGGACAATCGCTGGTACCTCCTGGGAGGCACGTACGGATGTGCTCCTGCTGGCTGTGCATTAGTGGAAGCAGTAACAGCAAGGCCGCCACCGACACCAGCACCACCACCAGCACCACAACCGAAAGTTGTCTCGTGCTTGGCGGGGCTCCCCTGTAAGTAGGCAAGCAGCGCAATGCCCATCAATGTGGAGTTGAAGGCTTCCGACGCTGTCTGAGTGTCAAGTGCACGTGAAGTAGAAGCAGCTGCTGTTGTCCGTGCCGCAGCCGTGTCCTCTGCCGCTGTATGCTTCGCTTCCAAGCACTCTGCCTCTGCTGCTGCTGTTGTCCATGCCGCGGCCGTGTCTATTACCGCTGGCTCAAAATCCCCCTCTTGCTGCGATAGTGCAGAAGCGATGGTCGCGGGCGAAGCCATCTTCTTCTGCCGCTGCTCCTACTGCTCCTGCTGCGGCTCCTGAAACTGATTCTCTTGCTCCTGCCTCTATTTGCTCTTAAGGCAGCTCCTCTTTTTTGAAGAGGACGTTAAAGTAAGCAACCCGATGTCTCCTTTTCTTCAGCAAGAGGTGCGCGTTTTTGAAAGGGAGTTTATTTAAAAAGAAACGTCGCTGTATCAACAAAACGTTCGACAACAAAACAGTAATGTTTAAAAATGTGAGAGGATGGTGCATAAAACCCCCTTTTTTTTTAAAACTCTTTCTTCGTTGACAAACTGTTACAAACTCGCAACGAGCTTATAAGAGAAGCTTTTTGCCAAACTTGTGAACAAAAAAGTCCGAGCTTTGTTTTTTCTGCACACACACACACACAGACGTGTGTGTGTGATGGCGCACACACACAGACACACACAAATCAGCCCGGAGCTTCCCAAGGTCTTGCCAGACAGTGTCATGGACGCCTCGTTTTCCGTGGTGCAGTGCTTGGGTTCAAGCAGCATCCCTTTGCCTATGTTTGACGTTTCAAGGCCTGCCATCGACGTTTCTTTGGGAGAATGGCCTCTTGCTGTCCAAGGAATCAAACGGCACCGCGACGGTGTTCCATGGCAAGCTCGCATTCCGAAAGCAGTTTTTCGCGGAAGTACGCGGACCTGCCACGCCTGCGCGACTCCCGAGGGCTACCATCTCGAAGCGGAC
>Ga0114918_10002626_pt1 | contig 16038 bp, 15 predicted proteins | sample LantaG_FD_87015 | JGI IMG/M metagenome (GOLD analysis project Ga0114918, IMG submission 87015) | Deep subsurface microbial communities from Baltic Sea to uncover new lineages of life (NeLLi) - Landsort_02402 metaG | ecosystem: Environmental > Aquatic > Marine > Oceanic > Sediment | place...
CGTTGGGGCAGCAGCGCTGGCTGGATGCAGCGGCCAGCCTGGCCATCACCGGGCTGGGGGCGCTGGTCAACCCGCTCTCACTCCTGGGGCGCATTGATGACATCGCCCGCGACGTGGGGAAACTAACGTTGCCCGACCAGGTGTGGGACGCCGTCGAGCATTACTGCGAGAGCGTCGGGGCGCGGCTGGGGCTGGCCGAGAAGCAGTTGATGGTGACCTGCCCGTACTGCGGGGTGGGCAACCCCGTCGGGGCGGGGACGTGCTCGGCCTGCGGAGGGAGCCTGGTGGACGTGCAGCCTGTGACATGCCCGAAATGTGGGTTCGTTATGCCCCCCGATGCCCGGTTCTGCAGTCGGTGCGGGGCGAGATTGGCGGACGGAGCGTAGTACCACTCCGGGTTATCTTCTCAATATCGTGGGGCGGTGGGGCGGTTTTGCTAACCGTCGTAGGTCGGATTGCCAATCCGACTTACTCTCGCCCCAACTTTTTGAGAAGATACAAATCCGGCCTGTGCAGGAATCGCTCCAGGATGGGCCTGAGTTCCTCCACGCTGTCGTAGGTCTCGCACCACAACGCGGGATTGCCGGCCAGCATGGCCGAAAGCCACCGCCCGGCGGTGCGGCGGTGAAGACACAGCACCGGCTTGCCCAGCACTTCGGCCCGGGCGACCTCGTACCCTACGCCGTGGCTGGGGGTGGTGACCTCGGCGATCACGGCGTCGGCCTCCGCCAACCATGCCATATCCCGCTCGTAGATTGTCTCGTCCGACGGTCCATCCTCCCCAGTGCGAGTCAGGCTGGCGTCACCGACGTGTTCGGTGAGCACGTCCCCGTATTCCATCAGCAGCGCGATGATCTGGCGGTATAGCACCGCGTCATCTCGCCCCCCGCGGATGGAGCCGGCGAAGTAGATTTTCATCTTTCCCTACCAGCTACGTTAACGTGATGAGGCAGCCCCCGTCGAGCCGCAGCAGCAGGTCGCGCAAGTCCACCGGCTTTCCGGGAGGTCTATAGTACAATGGCTGGGGCAAACGCGCAAGTGTAACAGGCGACGTGGTGGGATGTTGGCATGGCCGTTTGCTTCTTTGGAATTATGGGGGTATACTTTACGAAATTGTGGTTCTATGCAAATTAGTGAATAGCGAATCAGCGGTCGCAGGAGCCCCAAGGCATTGGTCGTCCCTGAATTTACTCTCATCCGTTCCAAACTGCTGGTGCCCAGCCCTGCTGGACTCTTGCACCGGCCGCGGGTGTGCCAGGCTATCGAGCGAGGGATCGAGTGCAAGTTGACACTCGTCTCTGCCCCGGCTGGCTACGGCAAGACCTCGGCGCTGGTGGACTTCGCGCAGCACAGCCCCATACCAGTATGTTGGTATACCGCCGACGAGCGCGACCGTGATTTGGGTGCGTTCGTCGAGTACCTGGTGGGCGCTATCGGCGAGCGCTTCCCAGGCTTCGGCAAGCGCACCCGGGCGGCGTTGGCTTCCCCGGCTGGCGACTTCTTCCACGATCCGACCGCGGTTGTGGGAGAGTTGGTCAACAAGATGCTCGAGATTGACACGCCCTTCGTCGTCGTGGTGGATAACTACGAGGCGTTGGACGGTGCCTTTGGCATCCGGACGTTTGTCCACCGTCTGCTTGAGGTCCTTCCCTTCAACTGCCACTTGATGTTGGGCAGCCGCGTGCTGCCTGACGTCCCTGTCACACGCCTGGTTGCCAAGCGCCAACTTGTTGGTCTGAAGGACCGGGACCTGCGCTTCGATCCCCAGGAGATCCGGGATCTTCTGCAACTATCGCAGATTGAGGTATCTGGAGCGCAGGCGGAAGCGATAGCCGCTAACTCCGAAGGCTGGATCACCGGCGTCTTGCTGCTGGCCGATATGCTGCGCGACGAGGCCAGGGCTACTCTGCTCGGTGTGGGGAAGGCTACGGCCGAGACGTATGACTACCTGGCCAAGGAGGTGTTGAGCCGGCAGCCACCCGACGTTCAGTATTTCCTGCGCACCGCGGCTGTGCTGCGCGAGATGTCGTCGCGGCTGTGTAGCGAGGTCCTGCAGATTGGGGGGGCGCGTGCTCTGCTGGCGGAGGTGGAGCGGCGTAACCTCTTCGTCACCCGTTTTGGGAGAGGGGCTGCGGCGACCTATCGCTACCACAATCTGTTCCGCGATTTCCTGCACGAGCAGTTGCGCCAGCGCGACCCGGCCCGCTGCGCTGAACTGCACCTGCGCGCCGCGAAACGGTTCGAGCGGGGCAATGACGTTGAAGAAGCGGCGTACCATTACCTGGCCGCCGAGGACTATCCAGACGCGACGGCGCTGATGGAGCGGGTGGCGATGGAATGGTTCACGCGGGGGCGGGTCGAGACGCTCCTGCGCTGGGCGGAGGCGCTGCCCGAGGAAGCCAGAGCCCAGGCCCCCCGGCTGTCGCTTTATCAGAGCAAGGTGCTCACCGACCGTTACGACTACGAGGGGGCGCGGCAGGCGCTAGCCCACGCCGAGGCTGGGTTCATCGCCCGGGGAGATATGACCCGCCTGGCTAAGGTGCACATCCAGCGTGCGACGCTGGGACTGTTTGAAGGCCGCTACGAGGACGCGATTGCAGAGGCACAGACGGCACTGGGTATGCTGGGCCAGGACGAGGTAATGGAGCGGGCGCAGGTGCAGCGGCTTATTGGGAGGGCCTACGTCGGGCTTGGTCGTTTTGCTGAGGGGGTGGTCCAACTGCGAGGTGCGTTGGCGCTGTTCCGGCAGGTCGGCAGCCCCTACGACGTGGTCAACTTACTGCAGGATTTGACGCTCGCGTTTACTTCTCAAGGGCGCTTTGACGAGGCGGCCGTCTGTTTGAACGAAGCGCTGGCCATCGGGCGGCGGTTGGGATCGCCCACGCAACTGGCCGGGGTGCTGAATAACTTGGGCTGGCTCCATTACGCGCGTGGGAAGTATCGTGAGGCGCTGGCGTTGTACGAGGAGGGGCTGGCGGCTGCGCGTCGTGGGGGTGACTTGCGCGGCCAGGCCAACATCTCGGATGGGATGGCCAGCATCTACCGGGACGTTGGAGCCTACCAACGTGCCGAATCCTTTTACAACGCCGCCTGGCAGATCGCGCGGGAGAGCAGGCCAGGCTTGGCAATTCTCGTCTTGGCAGCGCGGGCGGACATGTACCGCTGGCAGGGGGAGCACGCGCGGGCGCTCGCTTTGTTAGGACAGGCCTACCAGTTGGCTGAGGAGAAGGGGTTGGATTTCGAGGAGCGCGGGCTGCTGCCTGTGGCCGAGGGGATCGCGTTGGCCGAGAGTGGTGAGGTCGAGGCCGGTCTCCGTCTCCTCGCCGATGCTGCGCATTTTCTGGAGGAGCGGGGGGCGAAGCGTGAGTTGGCCCGGGCCCGGTTCCTGCTGGCCAAGGCTTGTCTGCTGACTGGGGGTAAGCCGCTGGCCGCTGCGGAGTTGCGCCGGGCGATGAACCTGGCGGACGAGATCGGCACGCACCAGTTCGCGGTCGTGGAGGGGCAGCACGCCGAGGGTCTTTTGAGACTCGGCATTGCCGAAGACGTGGCCGCTTGCCGTGCCCTCACTGAGAAGATCGGGCTTTTGAGGGCCTTCGGGGAAGAGTTGGTGCAAGGGGATGCAGCAGAGGAAGAAGGAGCGGTGAACCGCCTGGAGATCTACGCCTTCGGTGAGGGGCGGGTCGTCCACGACGGGCGCCCGGTCTCCTCATCTGAGTGGCAGGCGGCAATGGCCAAGGAGTTGTTCTTTTACATCCTCCTGCACGGGCCGCTGGAGCGGGACGCCATCGGCTTGGTGTTCTGGCCCGACTTATCCACGAAAAAGATGACGGATAGTTTCCACACCACGCTCTACCGGATGCGCCGTGCCCTGGGTGCCGACGCTGTAGTGATGGAAGGAGGTCAGTACCGCCTGGGCGACGTAGACTACTGGTTCGACGTCGATGAGTTCGAGGCCCTGGTCGGGCGGGCGCGGCTCCTGCCGCCCCACGATTGGCAGACGGAGGGCCTGTGGCGGCGCGCGGTGGCGCTCTACCGGGGGGATTTCCTGCCCGAGGTGCAGCGGGTGTGGTGCGTGCCAAAACGGGAGGCGCTCTGGGAGATGTACCTCGAGGCGCTGGTTGGGGTGGGGCGGTGTCACGAGGCGCGGAGGGAGTTTGAGGAGGCGATCGGCTGGTACAGGCGGGCTTTGGAAGTGGACGAACTGCGGGAGGACGTCCACCGGCGCATCATGCATTGTTACACCGGGGCTGGCCGCCGCTCGGAGGCGCTGGCTCAATACCACCGTTGCCAGGGGATTCTCAGGCGGGAGTTGGATGTCGAACCAGCGGTTGAGACGAGGAGACTGTACGAGCGGATCGCTGGAAAGAGAGTGAACTGAGGCCATCGCTCCGGGTGCTTCCCAGAATCCAAACCTGACCTGTGGAGGCTGCCGCCGAGCAGCCACTTCGTTTATCTGGTTCCATCTTCTCAGAGAATGTGAAAAACAGGCTCGCTGTTCAGAGGTTTGTTCAGAGGTCTATGCTATTCTAATGCCAGATTTGATGCGAGAAGGAGGGTAGTGATGGAGAACAAACGCAGTAGGTTGACTCTGGTGTTCACGACCTTAGTGCTGCTCTTAGTGTTAGCCCTTGGTCCTGTGGTACCCGGCGCGTTTGCGCTGGAGGCGGGGCCCCAGGTTGGCAGGGCGGGGCTGTCCGAGCAGGTCGCCTTCGTAGGGCCGTGCGCGGTTGACGGCGGCGGCAGTGGGACGTGAGGAGGATAAACGATGCCCACACGCAAGATTGACGAACTGATGTGGATAGCCCTCACCGATCCCGCTTTCCGTGAGCAGTTGTTGAACGGTGGGCGCCGCGAGGTGGTGACCACTCTCAATCTGACGGAAGCGGAAAAGCAGGCTGTGCTGGCGGTGCAGGCGAATACACTGGATGCCTTCGCCGGGGCGCTCTGTCCACCGGCGTTCTAAGACTGGTGCAACGTCACGACGCCAGTTATGGCGTTTTACGCCAGGTCAGGCGATCAACTAAGACGCGGCGGTGATGCGTTCTCCTATTTTCACGTGCGCTTGGTGTACGAGGCACCTGTGATGCGGCGGGGAAAGAGACGCGGTTTATGGTGGTAGCAAGAGTCGAATTACTTACCGATGCCCTGTTCTCCCTGGATGAGCCCTGGCGGGGCCGGTTCCTGGATCTGGTGGCCAAGCAGGCCACGAGGTGGAAATGGGACGGGCAGCAGCCGGGGCGGGAGGAGATCACGTCTTGGCTGGGGACCAACCCGGGCCTGTACCAAGAGGTGACGCTGCTGCTGAATGCGTGGCAGAGGCCGGAGAGGGAGTGCTACTAATATGCACCGTCTCCGAACAATGCCCTGGGGATGGTGCGCAGCAGAATTTTGAAATCGAGCCACAGCGACCAGTTCTCGATGTAGTAGATGTCGAGCAGCACCCCCTCATCGAAACTGAGCATGCTGCGGCCGCTGACCTGCCATAGCCCGGTCATCCCTGGGCGCACCCCCAGCCTCTGCTTGTGCCACTCCATGTAGCGGGTGACCTCAGCCGGGAGTGGTGGGCGTGGCCCCACCAGGCTCATTTCCCCGCGTAACACGTTCCACAATTGAGGCAGTTCGTCGAGGCTGGTGCGCCGCAGAAAGCGGCCCACGCGAGTCAGGCGGGGGTCGTCGTGTATCTTGAAGATGGGGCCATCGGCCTCGTTCAGTTCGCGTAGCCGTTCCAACTCCGCTTCGGCTCCCTTGCGCATTGAGCGGAACTTGTACATCTCAAAGTGCCTGTCCCCTATCCCCATCCGGGTCTGGCGGAAGACGATTGGGCCGGGCGAATCGAGCCGGATAGCCAGCGCGATCAGCGCCAGGAGCGGGGCTCCCAGTATCAGTCCCATTGCTGCCCCCACAACGTCCATCCCGCGTTTGACCAACAGCGCCCCCTGCCCGAAGCCGACCTCCCGCACGCCGATCAGCGGCACCCCACCCAGGTCGTCCACGTCCACCCGGCTGAGACTCATCTGAAAGAGGTCCGGTACAATGCGTGCACTCACCTGCCGGCGCTCACACTCGCGTACGATGCCCATAATCTTGCGATGGTACATCCACGGCAGTGTGATGATGACCTCATCCACTGCCTCTTCCTCGATCAGCCGGGACAGGTTACGCAGCGGTCCCAGTGCCTTTAAGCGGCCGATGTCGGTCTGGCCTTTCTGAGGGTTGTCGTCCACGAAGCCGACGGTCTGATAGCCCAACTCGGGCCGCGCCACGATGGTGCGCATTACCGTGCGTCCCACCTCGCCGGCACCGACGATGATGACACGATCTCCTCCAACAATGCCACGAGCACGCAGCCGGCCCACAATTCCGTTCTGCACCATCCGCGACAGCGCCAGCAGGATAATGGCGATGATGGACGCCTCGACGAGCAGCAGGCGCGAGTATTGAAGGGGCTGAAGGACGAAGGTGACGGCTAGCATCACCACCACGGACTTAGCCGTGGCGTTGATGATGCGATAGACCTGATCGAGCCACGGACGCCTGCGCCAGTGCTGATAGACCCGATCCATTTGAAAGGCCACCATCATCAGCGCGGTGAACAGGAGGCCGAAGCGGGTGTAGGCCGATACCGGGTGATAGTAACTGATGTCGCGAAACCACTGCAGTTCGTAGCGCACCCAGTAGGCCAGCAACATGCTGGCGTTGATCAGCAGGACGTCGGAGAGGACGGCCCACCAGGGGGACCAGTGGCGCGATCTCACGTTCCTCCTCCTTCGGCCAAAGCGCGCCGGTACACGCGCGTTGTCTCCTGCGCCGTATGCGGCCAGGTGAACTGTCTGGCGTGGGCCAGGCCGTGCTCCTGCAACTCACGTCGCAGCAGTTGATCCCTCAATAGCCGGTTTAACCCTGACGCCAGTGCTTCCACGTCATACGGGTCTACCATCAAGGCTGCATCGCCAGCCGCCTCGGGCAGCGAGGATATGTTCGAGGTCAGCACCGGCGTGCCGCACGCCTGCGCTTCCAGCACCGGCAGCCCCAACCCTTCGTATAGCGATGGGTAGGCCAGGGCGGTTGCAGCGTTGTACCACAGGGGTAGTTCGTCGTTCATCACGTAGCCAGGGAAGATGACCTCCTTGCTCAGGCCCAGGGCTTCCACTCTAGCGAACAGTTCATCGTAGAGCCAGCCTTTCCCACCGGCCAGCACCAGCCCAACCCGGCCACCGTTTTCATGGATGCGAGCGAAAGCCTCCACCAGCCGCACCAGGTTCTTGCGCGGCTCCAGCGTGCCCACGAAGAGCACGAACCGCTCTGGTAGTCCCCGGCGCTGGCGGAAGGCCGCGACTTCGTCGGCTGGCAGTGGGCGGAAGACTGGATCCACCCCGTGGTAGACGACGTCAATCCGCTCTGGCGAGACGCCCAGCAGCCGTGTGGTCTCGGCGGCGGTGTAGGCTGAGACGGCGATGAGCCGCCGGGCGCGATGCGCTGAGAGATACGTCAATACCTTCAAGTAGAGCCGGTTGGCGGGGCGGAACAGTGTGGGGAAGCGGATGAAACTCAGGTCGTGGATGGTGACGACTACCGGGCAGGGGGCGAGCAGGGGGCCGACGAAGACCGGCCCGTGCACTAAGTCCGCCCCGATCTGGCACAGCGTCCAGGGTTGTATCCATTGCTCCCACAACACCCGCACCGCTGCCCGGCTCGTTGGCCAGCGGGCTCGGAGTGAGGTGAGGGCAACGTCTGGAGGGAGCACACCCTCGCCCAGCAGAACAGTGTAGCGCAGCCCGCCGTCGGCCTGCCCCAGATAGCGCAGCAGATGATAGATGTACTGGTGTACACCGGCGCTGCGGTACCAGGCCTGACCGGAGAGGAGGTGCGCGTTGATGGCAACGTGGAAACCGTCTCTTGCGGTTACCTCCATAGCAGGGCGATTATAACACATTGCGCCGTGCCAGGCCAATCACCGTGTGAGGGGGCAGAAAAGCACTCTCACGCTATCGTTTTCGCCCTGAGCGCCAGATGGAGAAGATGAGCCACAGACCAAGTAGGCAGGCACCGGCGAAACTAATGAGGATCAATGCAATCACCAGCCCCCATTGCTCCGCCAGGTTAAAGGCCGGCACCAACGTGGCCAGTCCCATAATCAGCGCGGCCAGCAGGATACTCATTGAGAGCCGGTTGGCGATGCGGTCCAGGCGGGCCATCAAGTCGGGGATTTCTGGCAGGCGCAGGTTGACCGACAGGTTACCTGCTTCCACGTCGTCCAGCATGCGGGAGAGGCGGTGCGGCATGGTCAACACCAGATCGCCCCACTCCTGCCCCCCGCGCAAAGCCTTTTCTCCCAGGGTGCGTGGGGAGAACTGTTGCCATATAAAGCGCCGCACATAGGGCTGAGAGACGGCGAAGACGTCGAAGCCGGGGTCCAGTTTCAGTCCCACTCCCTCCATCATCCCGAGCGTCTTGCCCAGCAGCCAGTACTCGGAGGGCATGTGCAGGTGATGGCGGAAAGCGAGGGCCATGGACTCTTCAATCACTTCACTGGTATTGATCGCATCGAGCGGCAGTCCCTGGTACTTGCGGAGCATCCGTGCTACGTCCCGCTGCAATCCGGCCCGATCCACCTGCCCGGCAGCGGCTCCCATGCGGATCAACTGATCCACGAGCCTTTCATCGTCTAATTGCACGGCGACGGTATATAAGCGGATCAGTTCATCCTTTTCACGCCGGCCCAGGTGGCCCACCATCCCGAAGTCCATTGCGCCAATGACCTCACCCGGCATGGCGACGAAGTTACCTGGGTGGGGGTCGGCGTGGAAGAAGCCATCCTCCAGTATCTCCTTGACGATGATGCGGGCGGCGTTAAGCGCGAGGCGCTGGCGGTCGCAGCCCGCCGCGTCCAGGGCCTCGACATCGTCAATCTTGATGCCGTAGATGCGCTCGAGCGTCAACACGCGGCGGGTGGTGTAGTCCCAGTAAATCCTGGGGATGTACAGACAAGACTCGTCGGCGAAGTTGGCGCGGAAGCGGTCGGCGTTGTGCCCCTCGCGGTAGAAGTCCAGTTCGGCCCGCAGCGTGGTGGCGAAGTCCTCGGCAGTCTCCGGTAGGTCGTAGAGTTCCCCCAGCGGAGTGCGCGCCTGGAGCAGACGGGCCAAGTCAAAGAGAATCTCCAGGTCCATCTCGATCGTCGGCCGGATGTTCGGCCGCTGCACCTTGACGACGACCTCCGAATCGTCGAGCAGCGTGGCGGCGTGTACCTGGGCCAGCGAGGCGGCGGCGATGGGAGTGGGATCGAAGGTGGCGAACACCTCCTCCTGCGGCGCTCCCAGTTCGGCTTCGATCTGCGCCTGGGTTGGCTCCCACTCCGCCGGGGGCACGCTGTCTTGTAGTTTGGTGAGTTCGGTGATGTAGGCCGGGGGGATCAGATCGGGGCGGGTGCTCAGAACCTGGCCCAGTTTGACGAAGGTGGGTCCCAATTCCTCCAGCGCCAGGCGCAGCCGTTGGGGTATACCCAGCGGGAGATCGGGCTTTGGCCGCACCGATCGTAGGATACGTCGAGGCACATTGAACGCTGGCAGCAGTTCAAGCTGCTCGATCACCCCGCCAAAGCCGTATTTGACCAATACCCGGATAATCTCGCGGTATCGTTGGATGTAACGGAGCCCGCGTCGAGGTAGTTTCACTTCATCACCTCCATGCCTCTCGTAGTCGAGGGCCAGGTGCTCCATTATAACAAGAGATACGCTAAACGGCAAAAAGCCCCGGCTCAGAGGACGAGCCGGAGCTGGGGAAGTCGGGCAGTTGCAGTATTGTTGCGGCCGAGCGTCAACTGCTCTGGACGACGCCCAGTGCCCGGATGCGCGGCAGCGCCTCTTGCGCGGTCCCCTCCCCGGAGGCGATGGTCGCGGCGGCACGGAGGCCGCACGCTGCGCCAGATCTCGCCCAGCCGCCGCGCCCCCTCTGGCGTGGGGTAGGCGGCCAGGAAAGCAGCGTTCAGCGCGCCGTGAGCACAAACGCGACGGTGCGCTGCCTCCGGCGTTGAAACAGTCTCATCGCGCGTTGCCTCCTCCCTCGTCTGGCTGTGTCTCCTGTGGTCCGCGGGCCACCCACTCCTCGTGGGAAGGGACGTCGCGGTCCAGCCACAGCCGCCGCCAGACGACTTTCCACCGCTCAGGGCCCGGCGGCAGCGGCGTGCGGTTGGCCTCCACTCGCTTGACCGCAGTCAGCACGATCATAGCCACGCAGCCCCAGGTCACGGCCGGCGGCCGGCCGAAGGCCAGACTCAGGAGCGGCAGAGCGAGCAACCCCAGCGATGCAGACAGGGCTTCAATGTGTGTCACCAAACCCAGGCCCATAAGCGACAGTTGGATGAGTGTGCCCCAGGGGAAGACGACCGCCAGCGTGCCTAAGATGCTCGAAAGCGCCCGCCCGCCGGTGAAGCCCAGGTAGAGCGACCAGGCGTGGCCCAGGGCAGCGCACAGCCCGGCGGCGACGGCCACCGGGTAGCCCAGGTCCAACGGGCCCAGCGCCAGCCAGGCCGGCAGTGCTGTCTTGCAGACGTCGAACAGGCCCACCGGGACGATGGCCCAGCGGGCCACGCTGTGCCAGACGTTGGAGCCACCCACGTTACCGGTGCCATATTGGCGGACGTCAATGCCCCGCAGCCAACGGCCGGCCAGGTAAGCCGTGGGGATGGAGCCCAGCAGGTAGGCACCGACGCACAGAAGGATCGCTTGCCAGATCATCTCCTATTCCTCCTCTGGATAGAAGGCTAACCCCAGCAGGCCAGGCCCAGTATGTGCACCCATCACCGGGGTGAAGACGCTGGTCAGCACCTCGACGCAGCGGAAGCGCGCCTCGACCTGCTTCCGCAACAGGTCGGCCTCCGCAGCCGCGTCAGCGTGCAACACCGCCACGTGCACCGGGCGGCCATCTACCCGCCGTGCCATCTCGTCCAGCATCACGCGCAACGCTCGCGAGCGAGTGCGGGGCTTGGCCAGCACGTCCACGGTGTTGTCGTTGATGTAGAGAATGGGTTTGATTTGCAGGGCTGCCCCCACCAGCGCTGCAGCCCGGCCGATGCGCCCACCATAGTAGAGGTACTTCAGTGTGTCGAGCATGGCGTAGACCATCACCCGCGGGCTGACCTCATGCGCTACCTGCACCACGGCGTCCAGGTTGTCTCCCTGTGCGGCGGCCCGCGCCGCCGCAAGCGCGACGAAGCCAGTCCCCATGGCGGCCGTGCCAGCGTCCACCACGCGCACTGGCATCTCTTCCTTGGCAAGGTCGGCCGCTAGTCGCGCCGCCTTGATCACGCCGCTCAACTCCCCAGGCAGGTGTATGGAGACGATCCCCTCGGTCTCGCGGCCCAGCCTCAGGTAGGCTTGCAGGAAATCACCGGCTGAAGGTGCTGCTGTGTGAGGCAGGTGTTTGTTTTCCCGCAGCCGCCGGTAGACCTCATCTGGCGTGATGTCCACACCGTCGCGATAGGTGCGGCCGTCCCAGTGCAGGTAGATGGGCACGACCGTGATGCCGTGCTGCGCGGCGACCTCTGGCGGCAGGTTTGAGGCCGAATCGGTGACTACCGCAATCTTGTCCATTGGCTACCTCCCCTCTTTTGCTCTTGCCCGTGCGACTTCGGGCGGCGCGTGTCCGAGTATGGCTGCGGCTTGATCCAGGAACCCCGTGACTTGCTGCCAGGCCCGCCGGGGGTTGAGCAGCACGAGAAGTCCAACGCCACCCACCAGTGCGCGGCCCCATTCTGGAGCGACGTGCCAGGTGGCGAGGATGAAGGTGCCGTAGACCGTGCCCATCGCCAGTTGCAGCGGCGCCATAGCGTGAAACACCCGCACACCCAGGCCGGCCAGCGCCAGTCCACACACGACGGGCAAGAAGGGCACCACCCTCCACGCGACCAGGCAGGTCGCCAGTGCCAACGTCAGCCCAAGATCCGCCACCAGGTCACACCGGCCCAGGCGGGTCGGGCGGCGCGCCCGGCGGGCCAGCGGCCCGTCCAGCACATCGGTGACCCAGGCCAGGATGGTCAGCAGGGCCACCGTAGCCAGCCCCTCGGCTGGCCCCCACACCACCCCGGTGTAGAGGATGGACAGCACGAGCACACAACGCAACGCGGTCAATGTGTCAGCCAATACATTCATCGTTCCTCCCCAGCCTACCCTCCCGCAGGTTACGATTGACATCATTAGCGGACTTGAATGTCCAGTCAAGACACACTTTTGTACCTAAAGAACGTCTAAACCTGCGGGAGGGTGAAGTAGCTCATCTGCGTAAAACGAGAGGCTGAGGATGGAGCCGGTGTGGGCGCCCATCACCGGCGTGAAGTAGGTGATGTAGAGTTCGCGAACATCGAAGCGGCGCTGCAGGTTCTCTGCCAGGGCCGCCGCCTCCTCCTCGTGGCCGCAGTGGCCGATGGCGACGTGAACCGGCCGGCCGCCCACCTGCCCGTCCATCAATTCCACCATGCGCGCGACTGCGCGTCTCCAGGTGCGTGGCCGGGCGATGCCGACCACCGAGCCGTGTCCGGGCGGGATGCCGACGATGGGCTTCATCTGGAGCATTGAGCCGAGGAAGGCGGAGGCCGCGCCGATGCGCCCGCCACGACGCAGGTACTCCAGCGTCTCCACCGCGCCCATTACATGCACACGGTGGACCACATTCTGCGCGCGGGCGACGACCTGCTCAACGGTGGCCCCGGCCGCAGCCGCCCGTGCCGCCTCCAGCACGACGAAACCCTCGGCCATAGCCGCCGTGCGCGAATCCACGACGTGCAGGGGCAGCGTGGGCGCCAGTTGCTGTGCCATCCGGGCCGCTTTGACGGTGCCGCTGAGTTCATGGGCCAGGAAGATGGCCATAATGGCCTTGGCCTCCTCCGCCAGTGAACGGAAGGATTCCAGCAGTTCGCTGGGCGTGATCGTCGAGGTCGTCGGCATGTGGCCGTCCGTCCGCAGCCGGGCATAGAATTCCCGAGGCGTGATGTCCACCCTGTCGCGCAGCACCTTTCCCTGCCAGATGATCTTCAGCGGCAGGACGTGAATGCCATATTCCTCTACCACCTCGGGCGGCAGATTGGCTGACGACTCGGTCACGATAGCGATGTGCTTCATAGCGTACCTCCCATTTGTCATTCTTCCACCACCTGCCCGCCGGGCGTGTGGCGCACATGTAGCAGGTGATGCTTGAGCAGTCGCTTCTTATCCGGCGCCCGGCGCCAGGCGCGCAGCCCGATGGGGATCACGCGCACGCCCATCGTCAGCAGCAGAACCAGCGGTGCCAGGACTTGGGGCAACGGCCGCCCCCACCGCCAGGCCAGCCCGATGAGGTAGAGAAAACTGATGATAGCGCCGGTGACGGAACTGCCGGTCAGCACGATGTAAATCAGTCCCAACAGCGGGAGGATGATGGTCGTGTCCAGCGGCATCAGTACCAGCAGTGTCCCCACGCTGGCGGCCAGCCCGCGTCCCTCGTGGAATCCCAGGTAGACGGGGAAGCAATGGCCGAGCACCGCTGCCACGCCGCCCACCAGCGGCCACCACCCTCCCAGCCCTGCGGCCCGCATCAGCCCCACCGCCGCCGCCCCTTTGCCAGCATCCAGCAGGAAGACGAGTACGCCGGCCGGGCGATTGACCACACGGAAGACGTTGGCGGCACCAGCGTTGCGGTTGCCCAGCGTCCGGACGTCTTGCCCGGTGATCCAGCGAGTGAACAGATAGGCGAAAGGAATGGAGCCCAGCATGTAGCACAGGATGATTATTAAGATGGCCATCAGTTTTCTCCCCAGCGCATACGAAAACTCTTCCCCGCGGAAGCCAGCCTTGCGGTGGGGGAAGAGCCATCATCGGAACAACCCCGGCCCGGTTGTCTCTGCCGTCTTGGACGAGATTGATCGGTCGTGTTCGATCTAGGCTTCCTCCGTGAGAATCTTCCCCCGCGGTTCCTATCATCCTGGCGCTAATGGCCGACCCAGTAGGTAAGCAGGGCCGCCAGCACGCTGGTGGCGACGAGAATCGCGATCAGCAAGGCAATAATGGTGGCCTGGTTCAGGTGGGGCAGGCGACGCCGGCGGTGAAAAGCCGATAGTGCTGGTGTAGGCCGCGCGGCTTCCTGGCCGTGGTCTGGTGCTGGCCCCTTTTGCTCTAAGGAAAAGGTCTCTTCACGTGCGCCATTCTGCCTTTTCATAATGATATGATAATCTATGAGGGTAACGCGGCACGAGGAAAGAAGTTAAATAGGGTTACACAAGGGTAAAAATAGGTTAAACAAATGACTATTGGTAACATCTCAGCCTACCCTCCCGCAGGTTACGATTGACAGCATTGGCGGGCTTAAATATCCGGTCAAGACGCACTTTTGCACCTAAAAAATGTCTAAACCTGCGGGAGGGTGAGTAGTTCGACAATGTTAACTTTCGCAAGAATACTTTCCTAATGGTTACTTTGTTCAATCTTGCCTGCTAGAATCAAGGCGGACTACGGCCTCCACGTTGTTTCTTCAAGCGACAACTCGTCGAACGGGAGCGATTGACCAAATGCTTGACTACCAAGCGAGAAGCCTCCTCTGGCGACAATTGTTTCAGAGGCAAAGCGGCCCGCAGCAATTCGCGCACGTTGGGCACAGACAAAGTAGGCAGCACTTCGACCTCCAACTGCTCGACCAACTCCGGATCACACGGATGCTCTTTGGCCCAGTCCAGCTTGATTTCGGCTACAAGCCACAATGCCAGAGCGGTCAACGCCGTGTGATGAAGCCAGGCTCGGTACTTGCGGGCCTCCAGTTCGTCCCACCCCGCCCCCGACTTTCCATCTTGGAAGACACGCTCGGCAAAGTAGCGCCAAGAGCGCCACAGCGCCAACTTCTTCAACGGCGTGTCTTCCGGCGCGTTGCTGAGCGAGTAACTGAGGGTGCCATCGGACTCGCGCCGAATGAAGAGCCATTCCTCCCGCACCTCGACCTCTTCCGTGATAGTCCAGACCCGGCGGGCGGCACACGGGTGGATCAGCACACCCCGCTCAATGGGGCGAACCTCGACGGTCTGGAAAACGGTGTCGGAGCGATCCGCCACATCCCGTACCTCCGCCGGCTCATCATCACTCAACACGCGGCGGCGCGTGAAAGGAGGTCCTTTCTTGTCCGGCGGAGTTTCCGGGACACCGACGACAGGCTTTTCCAGGTAGACTTGCGTGTTCGCCGGCACATCGCCCACATAGATGATGTCCTCTCCATCCAATTCTGCCCGGAACTCCTTACTCCGCCCGTACAGATCATCGAACCCTACGACCTCGAAGGGAAGGCCATTCTCTTTGGCCCGTTTGATCATCTCCAAACCCAACTCGGGCTTGGTCTCGTAGACGAGATCGTCGGGAACGTGCCAACGTTTACGCCACTCGGCGTGGTCGTCGTCGAACCAATCTTCGGTCATGAACAACCTGGCGTCGACCATCATCCAGTTGCCGTCTTTGTAATAGCCTGCTCCGACACCCACCTGTCCCATATCCACTTTTCCAAACCGTCCCAGCCACTGGCGACCGGCCCCTGCCTTCTGCTCACCAGCACACTCGTCTCCACTTTCATCCAACGTCAACATCCCGCTGCTCAGTTCCGGCCGCTGGCATATTTCTGCCTGAATCTGATCGAAGACGGCCTGGGCAGGCCAGGGGGAATCGGACATAAAATGTTGCAAGTTTTGGCCGTCATCGTCGGGGTCAATGACCCGCCGAGCGATATTGGCGTAGTTGCGGTCGGTTTCCATCGTCAATATGCCGCGCAGATAGTGATAGGCGTGCTCGCTGGAGTCGTTAGTTTTGGTCCCGAAACAGAAACGGAAGCGAGACCACATGCGCCGCAAACGCTCGGCGAGGTCTTCTACGGCTTCGAGCGGCAATCCCCAGCGTTGGGGATCAAGTACATCGGATCCATCGGCTGCTTGAACCATCGGGGCCTCCTAACCTCTATCTCATCATGCGGTTAGGCAAAATAGTACCACAAATTGGCCCCAGGTAAACTAAAAAGCTTGCTTAAGTTAACATTGTCAAG
>Ga0114918_10002627_pt1 | contig 16035 bp, 14 predicted proteins | sample LantaG_FD_87015 | JGI IMG/M metagenome (GOLD analysis project Ga0114918, IMG submission 87015) | Deep subsurface microbial communities from Baltic Sea to uncover new lineages of life (NeLLi) - Landsort_02402 metaG | ecosystem: Environmental > Aquatic > Marine > Oceanic > Sediment | place...
CCCTGCGCCCACGTTCTCCTCTTTCCCGCCCCAGGCGCGCAGGGCAGAGGCCTGCAGGGCCCTCCCGTACGAGAAAGACAAATTCCAAGGCTTTTGCGGGAAGGTAGAAGCATCGGACCTCTTGGCCGCGGCGGCATTCATCGCGTTGAGGTTGATCGACGCGTCCTCCTCAGACTGGCCCCCCGACAGGAAGACCACCCCGGGCACAGCCGCGGGAACCGTGCGCGCCAGCGCCCTCACGGTCGCCAACGCCACGTCGCCAGGGCTCGCAGGCTCCGCCTCCGACCCGGGCGTGACCATGTTGGGCTTGAGCAGCGTGCCCTCGAGCAGGACGTGGTGGTCGGACAGCGCGCGGTAGACGGCCGCAAGCACCGCCTCCGTCGCCGCAGCGCAGCGGTCGATCGAGTGCGCGCCGTCGGTAAGGATCTCGGGTTCGACTATCGGCACCAGGCCGTTCTGCTGGCAGATCTGCGCGTAGCGGGCCAGGCCGTGCGCGTTCTCTCGGATCGCGAGCGGGGAAGGGGCCGACTCCGAAATCTTGAGCACGGCGCGCCACTTGGCGAAGCGCGCCCCCGCGGCGTAGTACTTGGCGCACCGCGCCCCGAGGTCGTCGATGCCCTGCGTTGTGGTCTCCTCGTCAGTTCCCGGTAGGGTAACCACGCCCTTGTCGACCTTGATCCCGGGCAAGATTCCCGCGGCGTTCAGAATCTCGACAAAGGGCCGGCCGTCGGTCGCGGACTGGAAGAGCGTCTCCTCGAAGAGGATCACGCCGCTGATGGAGTCCTCGATGCCGGGGGCCGTGAAGAGCATGGAGCGGAGGATCCTGCGGTTGTCCTCGGTGTTGGCGACGCCGATGGACGAGAGCTGATTGGTTTTGGTTTGGTTGGAGGAGGTTGGAGATTTCCGTGTCTTCGACGTCGGCCAAGAGAAACGAGAGAAAGAGCCGTCGCCAGCAGGAGGATCCGTCGTCGAAAAACGGAAACTTTTTTTTCTTCCCTTCATTTCAAGTCGTTTCTTCATCCGCTTGCAGCCTGCATTATTTCTCTTTTCTTGCCCAGATCGACGCTTCTCGAGGCGTTTGATGCGTCGATACAAGCGTCAACGAGATTGAAACGCTCCTTGAAGCAAAGCGGGCCGTGTCGAAAAAACAAAACTCACTCGTTTCCCAATCGTCCCCGTCGACTCGTCCGCGGCGAGGATGCCCCTCCCGGCCCTGACGAGCTTGGCGGCGTTCTCTATCAGCTCGGCCGAGTACTTGGAGGTCGCTGCATTGCCGGAGAGGTTCATATTGGAATTGAAAGCAAAGGAAAAGAGAGCGGGAGCGAGAGCGGGAGGATAGGAAGAAGAGCGCTGGCTAGAAGAGTGGAAAACAAGTTTTTCTTTCTTCGGCGAATCGCCTTGGATTTTTTTCTTTTTGCTCCGAGCCTTCTCGCCGCACTTTTTCGAGCTTTTCTCTCTTCCTCGCTCGCTCCTTCTGTTTCACTTTGTTTTCTCTCCCTGTGTCCTCGTTTTTTCTCGTCGAATCAAAGAGTGAAAGATGGAGGCCTACCGCCGCGAGGTCGAGAAGATGAAGCAGCTGCAGGAGGGTAAGGCAAAAGAACAAGAGATTGAAAGAGACGCTCGATCGATCTCGTCTCGGGGGGGGGGGGGGGACCATTGCTCACCAGCACTTCCCTGTCTCTCTCTCTCTCTCTCTCTCTCTCTCTCCCTCTCTCTCTCTCTCTCTCTCTCTCTCTCTCTCCCTCTCCCACATTTCGCAGACGCCCAGCGCAACGCCGAGGCGCAGCAGAAGCTCATCCAGCAGCAGCACGAGAACGAGATGGTGTTGAAGGTACGAACGACTCAACAAGAAAGAAAGAAAGAAAGCGGCGACGGCAGAAACGATCTCGAGACCGCTCCTCTCCCCTTTCCTTTTCTTTCCTTCTCAACCCCTACTGCCTCGCTCTCCACCCCAATCTTTTCTCTCTCGAACAGGAGCTGCAGTCCCTGGACCCGGACGACGGCGTCTTCAAGCTTATCGGCCCGGCACTCGTCAAGCAAGAACCCGACGAGGCGGTCCAGGCCGTGCAGACCCGCCTCGGGTTCATCGGCGGCGAGCTGGCGCGGCTCGAGGAAGGGGGGAAGAGGATCGGGGCCGACGCGGACGCGTGCCAGGCGCGGTGTGCCGAGCTACAGCAGCAGGCGATCAGGGAGAACACGGAGGCGGCAGGCGCGGGCGCGGGCGGTGCGGGTGGTGGCGTTGCGGCAGGAGGAGCGCAGGCTCAGCCCGCGACATGATGGAGAGACTGAACGAGCGAGAGAGCGCGAGAGAGAGGAAAAGAAACGAAAAAATCAGAACCTTGTAATTCAAGAGAGAGCAGAATTGTCCCCCCCCCCCATTTCCAGTCATTCTAATTTGAAAGTCTTGCGCATTATTATCGAGTATTTACACAACGGCGGCGTCAACGGAAGATGCGCGCGTGTTTGCTTTTAGTGTGTGAGTGTATGGAGGAGGTGGGTTTTGAGGTGGAAAAGGAAAAAGACGTCGTCCATCTTTTCCTTTCACTTTTCTTCTTTCATTTGCTCTCCGAGTCCGACGAAGAGGAGGAATCATCCGACGAAGAAGAGGCATTGTCCGAGAAGGAGCTAGACGAGGACGACGATGACGAGGACGACGAAGAAGAGCTGAAAGTGGAGGAGGTGTCGGAAGAGGAGGTGTCGGACGAAGAAGAGGTCGTCGTCGTCGTCGTTCCGGAGCTCGTCCCGGAACTCGTTCCGGAGCTCGTTCCGGAGCTCGTTCCGGAGCTCGTTCCGGAGCTTTTCCCGGAGCTCGTTCCGGAGCTTGTCCCGGAGCTCGTTCCGGAGCTCGTTCCGGACGAAGAATCCGAATCCGAGGCACTCGACGAGATCGAAGAGCTCGAGCTCCTCCTCCGCCTCTTTCCCAGGACTTCCTTTGGAGGCGCAACGGCCCTTGGTGCTTCCGCCGCCTTCCTCGCTCCGAGCTTGGCCGTCGCCGAAGGGCGGGAGAGGTAGGTGGTCTCCTTCTGGGTGCACTCGAAGCTCCAGTGGCCTTTTTTGAGGCACTTTTGGCATGTCGGGGCGGCCTGTTTTTTTTGGGTTGAGAGAGAAAGTTTTTTTGCAGGCTAGTGTTAGCGACACGTCTGGACATCCGTCCCCATCCGCGCCTTCTCCTCTTTCTCGCTGCTCCACGAGCTTTGCTACTCTTCCGCCTGCACGCGGATCGACAACGCACCATCAAATCCTTGTCTCTGGAGGAGAAAAGTGTCAACACAAGGCGAGGGGCGAGCGAGTCAATGCGGCAGAAACAATTCGAACAAGACGACTGAGCCAAAGGGCGGAAGTGATTTCCCCCCCCTCGACCTCGACCTCGACCCCCTCTTTTCTCATTTTTTTAATTGGTACTATTTCCCTCCCCGGCTCAGCGGGGACGCTGAGCCGGGGGGTGAGAAAACAAAGGCCAGTGCCTTCACTTCTACACAGAAAAGTCAAGAGCAGCAGCCCACAGCAACAAGGAACTCAAAAAACAAGCCAGAGTTCAGTAAAGAGGAGTTTTGTTCAGACGTATTTTTTTTCTTCATGAAGTTTTTTTTTTCTCAAGGGAAAAAAAGGCACCCCCCCCCCCACACCTCCGGGTCTACTCGCCGCCGTCACCTCCAGCGTCGCCGCCTCCGCCGTCGTGCTCCTCCGCAGAAGCACTGCTTCCCTTCCTCGCCCCGCCGCCGCTCTTCCCGCTCGCGTACCACGGCTGGAACCCAAACCGCTGCAGAAACCTGACCTTCTCGAACCGGACGGAGTGCCACGCCTCGTCGACCAGGCCCATGTCGTTCTCGACTTTCCGGCCCTCCTCCTCGTGGCCCATGCCCCAGGCCCACCAGAACACGCCCGAGATCGGGCCGTGCTTGCCGTCGGCACCTCGGCCAGTGGCGCGGGACCACTGCGCCAGGTCGACCATCGCTGGCCAGTCCCTATCGTCGACGAAGCCCGAGCCCGTCTCGCCCAGGATGACGGGGAAGAGGAAACAGGGAGCCTCCGACCCCTTCTTTTCGGAGCAGTACCCCTTCTTGTTGAGGTAGCCGAACGACGTCGTCAGCCTCTCGAACAGGTCGCTGCCCTTGTTGCCCGCCGGCTGCGAGCGCTGCGTGTCCCAGACCGAGGGCGGGTAGACGTGCGGCCCCAGCACGACGTTGTTGGCGTAGGGCCTCGAGACCAGCGCGTCGAAGAAGGGGCGCGGGTCCGTCAGGTTGAGCCTGGCGATGACCGCGGGGTCCGTGGCCAGGCCGTCGCCCCAGTTCTTGGCCAGGGCGGGCTGCCCGCAGCCCTGCAGGACGAAGACGGTGCTCCCGGGCCACTCGGCGTCGAGGGCGTCCATGGCCTCGAGGTAGAGGTCCCCGGCCGCCGGCACGGGCTCCCCCGTCGCCGCGCCGCGCTCGTCCTTCCCCTCCCCGGGGGCCCAGCCCAGGCCCCACACGTCGGGCTCGTTCAGCACGTCGAGCAGCACCCTCCGCGCGGACTGCGGGTGCCTGGCCACCAGCTCCCTCCAGAGCTTCCTCCACTGGGCGACCCACAGCCCCGGGTCGTCGGTCGCGGAGCGGTCGTAGTTGAACTGGTTGTCCAGCATGACGTAGAAGCCGTTGGACGCGAAAAAGTCGACGACCCAGAGGAACCGGTCGAGCAGGGACTCGGCGGGGGGCGCGTAGTGGTTGCACCACCCCCTGCGCGGGTCCGGGGTCTGCGGCAGCCGCGGCGGCGGCCGGGCCTCGTCGAGGCGGCGCACCGACCGCGCGGCGGGGTCGGTCGTCGCGTCGACGACCTCCGAGTCGGGCACGCGCCAGCAGGGGATCTGCGCCGCGTCGGCCGCCCTGGTCATCACGGACTTGAAGTCGAAGGGCAGGCGCACGGCGTTGATGCCCAGCATGCGCATCCTCCACGCGATGGTCGCGAGGTCCTGCGAGGTCGATTCGCGGCGCTTGAAGGCCGGGCCGATGCCGTCGAGCATCGTGAGGCCGTACTCGAAGCCCATGTAGTTGATGCCGGCCAGGAAGACCTCGGTCTCCGGCGAGTCGGTGTCGAAGAGCTTGCCGTCGCGCAGGGTCAGGGCGGACTTGAGGGACGCCGCCGCGGGGGTGGACGAAGGAGGAGGAGAGCTCGAGCTCGAGCTCGAGGGCGAGGTCGCTTTCGAGCCCGGCGAGCTGCCTCGCTGCTCTCGCCTCCTCAGGGCGCAGCTCACGCCGCCGACCGAGACGCTCGCTGGCGCGCCGTCCCCCGACCAGACCTCGACGGTCAGCCCCATCCCCAGCGGCCTCGCCCCGGGCTGCAGGTGCATCCACCAGTTGCCGACCCGCCCCTTCACCTTCGAGTACGCGGTCGGGGTCGTCACGTTCAGGTTCCACGTGCGGATCGCCCGGAGGTAGTTTCCGCCGCTCACCTCGACGTCGTACGGGGCGTAAAAGAGCACGTTGCCCGTGGACCTGACGTCCAGGTCGATCGTGACGTTCGCCCAGTGGTTGACCGGGTCCGGCGGGCCCCACGACCGCAGGCCGTACTCGACCTCGCAGCGCGGCCTCGGGGTCGAGAGGGCGCGGTCGGCGACGAGCATCGAGACCGAGGCGACGGCCATCGCGGCGAGGAACGAGACGAACCAGCACCTGACCCTGGCGCCTCCAAAGAGGCCGCCCCCCGAGCCGCCGCCGCCGCCGCCTCCACTGCGGGAGCTCCCAAACGCCCCGGGGGGCCCAGGGCCGGGGAGGCCAGCGGAGGCGTCCAGGAGGTAGCCCTCGTCGCCGTCGCGAGGCGAGGAGGAAGCCTTGCCGTTGCCGTCGAAAAAGAGCCCGCCGCCTGCGCCGTTGCTGCCGCTGCCATTGTTGCTGTTGCCGCTGCTCCCGTGGAAGCCCCCGCTGTTCCCCGAGCCGCCGATGAGGTTGGCCCGGTCGGAGTGCGCGCTGTCGCCGTCGCGGTTGCCGCCGCCGCCTCCTCCCCCTGACGAGGTGCTCGAAGGCAGGGGCACGGCGGAGGCGCTGCTGGCGCGCTTGGCGCGAGCCGAGCCGCCGGTGCCGCCTCCGCCGCCGACGGAGGGCCTGAAGCGCGACTCGGTGATCGGAGGCGCTGCGGGAGTGGAGGTAATTGCGGTAGCTGCCTCGATGTCCGAGAACGGAGGCGTGCGGGCGAGCGGGGGCGTCGCCGGAGCAGCAGGAGCCGCTCCTGTTCCTGCTGTCGCCGTCGCCGGCTCGGCCGTCGTCTCGGAAGCCACTCGCTGCTCCTCTTCGTCGAGCGAGTGTCTCCTCCTTGCCTGCGTGAGGTTGGGCGAGAAGTCGTGTGCGGTGGTGGATCGCCTGGACGGGTTTTCGAAAGGAGGGGAAACGAAAAAAAAAAGAGGTGAGAGGCAAGGGGAAGAAGACGAAAGAAGAAGAAGAAGCGTCGGCGGCGAGAAGGAGAGAGAGAGAGAAGCGGGGGTCGGTCGAGAGAGAAAAGGCCTGCCTGCGGCAGCGCCTTCGTCATCTAAATTAATCGGTCGATGACGAGCTCTGCGCTTCCACGCTCTCTTGTTTCTTTTTCCTCTTTGCCCGTGAGCAACAGCATGCAAGTATCTAGACATCCAGGGGAGAGAGCTCTGGTCTCGGGGAGGCAGAATTGTCAAGTTTCCCATCCTCGAAGGTGTGAATTGGCAACGCCCGTTGGGCTTTTTCTCGGGCGTCGAGAAGGAGCGCATTTTCGAGGCGCGCCTCTTCCAGAGGCCTGGCCGCGCCTCGACATCGCGCCGACCCTCTACCATCGGCCTCGAACGGAAGCCGCCGATGCACTCACCAGGTCGCAGCGTCAGCAGTCAGCTTGGTGCCTCCGCTGACGCCACACATCAAGGCAGCAGCGGCAGTGTCGCCGCTGCTTTTAGTAGCCATCGTTGGCGAGCTGACTGCTCCACTTGCTCCGCCTCCTCCTCCTCCTCCTCCTCCTCCGCCGCCGCCGCCGCCGCCGCCGCCACCTCGCCTCGCCAGGTTGCCCGTCGCGGCAGCTGCCATGTCAGAGACACGACCGAGAACTCAGAAACCAGATACAAAATCAGACAGAGCAGGCGTGGGTTCTTGGTTCGATGCGCCCTTTTTTTGCTTTTGCTTTGCGTGCTCTTGCGTCGAGAAACGAGGAAAAACCGAGGGGAAATGAAACTCGACTCTACTTCTTCTCCAACTCCGCCGCCACCGCCTTGACGACCGCGAGCTCCTCCTCCTCCGCCGCCGCCGCCGCCTTGACGACCGCGAGCTTCTCCTCCGCCCTTTTGGCTTTCTCCTCGGCCGCCTCTTCCCGAGACCGGGACTCTTCCAGCTCCTTTCGCGTCTGCGCGAGAGTCTTGGATGCTTCCCTGATGACTCTGAGAAGCGGCTGGGAGGACGAGCGAGGGGCCTTGGCGGCAAAGGCGGCGGCGGCGGCTAGAGCAGGAGCGGTGCCGCCGCCGTCGTCTTCCTTCTCTCGGCGCTCCTGCCGGCGCAGCTCCAGGTTGAGCTTGGCAGCGAGCGCTTTCACCTGGGCGCACGACTCTGAGAGGTCTTGTTTGGACTTGTGGATCTCGCGGCGGAGCTGCGACACTAGGGGTTTGGAGGGAGGAGGCGGAGGCGGCGGCAACAGCGGCAGCGACGGCAACAGCTCGACGACAGCTCGCACTTCTTCTTCTTCTTCTTCTTCTTCTTCTTCTTCTTCTTCCTCCTCCCTTTGCTCCACCTTTGAGGCAATCCAGCGCAAAGCATTGCACGCGAAGACCGTTCCGATCCCGCAGACGACCCCCAGAGCAACAGAAAGGAGGACGTTGCCGGCGCCGAGCAGCACATTTCTTCTGGAGTTGCTGCTGTCGCTGCTGCTTCGAAGGAGGAGCTCCGCGACCAGCGAGGGGACGGCGACCACGATAAAGGGCTCGGAAGAAGGAGACGAGGCAATAGCGCTCCTCGCTGCCGCCGCCGCAGACAAGCGCCGGAGCTCGATGATGGAAGTCGCCGGCGGAAAGAGCCCCGGCGGCAAAACGCCCCTCGCCACCGTCAAGAAAAACACGACGACGAGGGCGAGCTTGAGGAGGCGTCGCGCCGCAAAGGCGCGCGCGTGGGACGCAGCTTCCCGATCGCCTTTGTACTTTGCCACGACCGCGGCAACAGCGACGACTACGGCGACAAGGGCAAAGGGGGCGAGAAAGGGAAGCGCGTTCGTCGCGGCCAAGGACGGGAGAAGCAGGAGCGCCCGCGGGTCCCCGGCCGTCGCCTTGAGCACAGCGAGGCAAGCGGCCAGCGCGGGGAGCACCCTCGTCTTTTCAAAGTCGGTGAGAAAGGAAAAGCTTGGCTTTGATGCAGCGAGGGCGAGGGCGGGGGGGCGAGAAGAGAGGGGGCGAGAAGAGAGGGGGCAAGCGAGGCCTCGCCTTTCGGCGGCCGCGTCGCCGACGACGAGGCTGCTGCTGCTGCTGCTGCCGGCGGCGGCGGCCACGGAGGCGCTGCCGCGACAGATGACAGCTCCCGGCGCCGCCTTGCGAGCAACTGGCGCAGCTGCTGCAACCGGGATTCTCCTCTTTGCGAGAAAAAGAGGGTTAGAGGCTAAAGAGAGGAGCATCGTCGTGGGCTTGAAGTTGAACGCGAGGAGGGGCAGGAAAAAAAAAGTGAGCACAGTTTTTTTCTTCTTTTACTTACAATCCTCCTTGAACGCTTCTTCTCGACCTCTGACACTCATCATCATTCATCATCATCACCGACAAGAAGAAGCCGCGTAGATAAACTGATCCTTGTTCATCGTGACCGTGCCCTTGCCCTCCTGTTTTCGGGGAAAAAGTGAGTTCATTTGTTTTACTGAATTTTCGTCGACCTGCTCAACCTCCTCTCTCTTTCTCTCTTTCTCTCTCTCTCTCTCCCCCCCCTCTCTCCCGGCCTCACCGAGTCAAACGCCCTGAACGCCGCCTTGGCCGCCCTCAAGAACAGAGCCAGCCCGATAAACTCGCTCGCGCACAGCTTTCCATCTCGGGAGGGGTCGAACGCGTTGAAAGCAGCAACGAGTGCGGGCCTGTCGAGTTCGATATCGACCTTCTTCAAGGCTGCCTCGGTTTTCTCCAAATCGAGCCCCGGAGCGTCATCGGAGGCACCGGGCCCAGCACCAGAAACTTCGCCAAAGGCGGTGTTCAGGCCGTCGAGGGACGAGTGCAAGGCACCAAACTCGCCGCGGGTGATGCAGCCGTCGTCGTCGACATCGTGGAGGCGCACCGCAAGGGCGCAGGTCTGGAGGGAAAAAGGCAAGTTCGCGAGTGCCAAAGCAGCTTGTACCTCGGAGGCGGTAATCTTCCCCGTCTTGGAGGTGTTGACAGCGTCGAACGCGGCGTCGAGGTCGACCATGGTTTTTTGCTTTTTTTTTTGCAAAGAGGTCGGGGTTGTTTTTTGGCTAGGTCGCGAGCGGAGCGAGCGCGAGAATCGAGAGTCGAGCTAGAGAAGCGTTCAGTCCCTCTCTTTCGCGATTCGCCGCGCGTTTCGCTCGGTAACTCTTGTGAGTCCGAGGGGCGTCTCTCGAGGTCTCCACTCTTGTTGCGAAGAGAGAGACGAGAGAAGAGCGTTCAAAGCGCGACGTAGAGAATCGAAAAGAAAGTCAATTCATCAACTTGAGAGAAAGAACGATTTTTGTTTCTCACTTTTTTTTCTTTGCTTGCAAAAAGAAAAAAGAAAAAAAACTCTCTCTTTCTAAAGTTCCCACGCCCGGCAGTACTGCGGCACTCGAGCCCCGTTGCCAGTCAGCGTGCACAGCCCGCAGCACAGGTCCACGCCGGCTTCGGCCCTGGCCCTGTGCCCGGAGCAGGCGCGGATGGCCCTCGCGAGCTCGGCCAACTTGAGCTGCGTCGCCTCTGCCTGATCCGGCGACAGATCAAAGAGCTCCGGCTCTGCTGCAGCGAGCCCCGGGTTTTCGACGGGGACGACCGCGGTCAGGGAGCGGTTTTCTGCGTAGTCTGCCAGTCGATGTGCCAGGGCAGCTTCCAAGGTGGCTCTGGCGAGCAAAGAAGGGTTGTTGCTCGGAGGAGGAGCGGCCGGGGAGGAGAACGAGGGAAAGACGCTCGTCGTTGGGGAAGACACGCCCGTGTACGGGGAGCTGATGCCGCCGGCTGCTGCAGTGTTTGCGACGACGAAGCCTCCGAACGAGTTGCTGCTGGTTGTTCCGGTCGTCGTTCCTGCTGCTGCTGCTGCTGTTGCTGCTGCCCGTGCTGTAGCAGCGGTGAGCGCCGCGGTGCGGAGGTTGCTGCCGCTGTTGTCGGAAGGAGGAGGGGGGGACCAAGGCTGCTGTTGCTGCGCAGAGGAAGAAGGCGCCGAGGGAGTCAAGTGCGCCGGCGGGGCGCGGCCAACGCGTGCTGCCGCCGTCAGGGAGGAGCCCGACGTGTTGAGCATGATCGCGTCTGCGGTTTTGGGTTTCGGGGAAAGATGAAGACGTCGTCGGAGGTGAGTGAAAAGAAGAAGAAGAAGAAGAAGAGGTTGAAAAAAATGATGGAAAAAATTGAAGGAAAAAAAAACTCACCGAGGCTTTCCCCGCTCGTGCCCCTGCCGTGCCCTCCTCCGACGCCTCCCGTCGTCCCGCCGCTTCTCCTACCGATCGCGCTGCTGTTGTTGGCGCTGACGCTGCTCGGAGGCATTTCGTTCGCCTCGGTCGTCGAAGCGCTCGTCCCTCCTCCACCCCCTCCTCCTCCTTGCGGGAACCGGCTCGGGGACCCGGGCCCGCGCGAGGGGCTCCGCGACGGGGGGCTCGGCGGCGCCGAGGACGCCGCGGAAGCCGCCGCGGAGGCCCTCACCGCTGCCGCAGCTGCGGCCGCCGCCGAGGCGCTCGCCCTGTCCCCGGCGTGAGGCCACGAGCGATCGCAAAAAACGTCGGCCGGGGTCTCCCACCGGGCTTTTCCGGCTCGGCCGCGAGAGAGCAGTGCCTGCAGGGCAGCCGTGTCTCGCTCGCAGGCCCGGGCCACCCTCCGCATGTCCCTGAGGATCTGCCTGCCGGGAGGGGAGAGCGTGAGGAGGTTCTGAGGGGGTGAGGAGGAGGAGCTGGGGAGCAGGGACGAAGGGGACGACGGCGAAGGAGAGAAGTGGTGGAGGACGGAAGAGGACGACGATCCGATGCCGTCGCCGCTCATCACCGCCGCTCGAGGCGACTTTTCGTTCCCGTTCCCGCTTCCGTTCCCGCTTCGTCCGCAAACGAAAGGGAGGAACCACGATTTCAAGGTGGGCATGGCTATGGCCTCGAGGTACCAGTGCATGACGGCTCCGGTGCCGCCGCTGGCGCTGCTGTTGGCGGCGCTTGGCGAGGTCGCCGAGGAGCTCGTCGGCGCCGGCGACGAGCCCGCCGTTGCCGCCGCTGAAGGAGCTGCTGTTGCTGTTGCTGCTGCTGCCATTGCTGCTGCCGCTGCCCCGACCCTCAGGCACGACCGCACGATCATAAGCCCCCCGTCTGCGTGCCTCCAAGACTCGAGCACGCGGGTCACCGCAGAAGAGGAGCTGTTGCTCTTGGTCGTCGTCGTCGTCGAGGAAGAAGAAGAGCGCCTCGCGAGGACGTGGGTCGTCTTGTGGACGGGCGACGCCGACGAGGAAGACTGCTGCTGCTGCTGCTGTCGACTTTGCTGTCGCTGCTGCCGCTGGCGCCTCTGTTGCCGCCGCTGCTTGCCGTTCTTGCCGCCGCGGGAGGCCGGGAAAGAGCCCCCGGCTGTCGCTGCGATGCTCGCGGCGTCAAAGTCTTCTTCCTCTTCGAGGCCTCCTCCGTCGCTGCCTCGGTCCCCCTCGTCTTCTGCGCCGCCGCCCTCTTCGTCCTCCTCCGACTCCACGCCCTCCTCGTCACTTCTGTCATCTCCTTCTACGCCTCCGCCGCCTCCGCCGCCCTCATTGTCTTCGCCCTCGTCGTCGTCGTCGTCGTCATCATCCCAGCACGCCGTCGTCGTCACGGTCCTCCCCTCGGCATCCTTCTGGACCACCTCCCTCCCCTCGACCGCGACGCGGGACCATGCCCCTCGCGCGTTGACCGTCGTGACCCTGAGCGTGCCCCCCCTGTGGAGGATGAGGTCGGTGGCCATGGGGGCCACCTCCCCTGCCAGGCGCCTCGAGGCCCAGGGGTAGCCCGCTTCCTGTTTCGGTGGTGAAAGAGAGGGTTGAAAAAAGGGAGAGGAAAGCGAAACGAAGAAGAAAGCGTCGAGGAGGTTGGTGTTTGAAACAGATGGATGGGAACTCTGTGCTGCAGCGCTCTTCTTTACGTCTCCTCTTGTTCGTTTTTCTTTTCTCTTCTTCACGGGCGCGTCCAGAGATGCACGAAGATCGGGAGAGAGTGCTCAACCGAGCGAAAACAGAGGCCGCCGAGCGGAGCCGAAAGCCAGAGAAAGGGAAGAAAAGGCATCAAGTTCGAGTCGATGGCGCATCTCTCTCCCTCTCCTCGCCTTGTCCCTTTTTTACCTTGAGAAACGCGTCCAGCCCTTCGACCTTGACCACCCGCCAGTAGCCCGTGAAGTTGGGCCTGTTGCGGGAGGCGCTGTCGCTGGTGGAGGCCGTTTGCCGTGGCGGTGGAGCGGAGGGCATCGCGGAAGAGAAGAAGAGGAATGAAGAGAAGAGAAGAAGGAGAAAAAGAAACGAGTCAAAAGAGTTTTTGGTTTTTTTGACGAGAGGCGACGAGCGCCTATTTTTTTTCAGTTTCTTTTGCTCCTCTCTCGCGCTTTTCCCTCGTCTCCAAAAAAAAGAACTGCTCTCGTCTCTCCGCTTCTCTAGAAAAACTTTATAGCTCAATTCCTTGTCGCTTCATGAAGGCTGCTCCCGTCTCGAGACCCCTCGCGGGAGTGAGCGGCGTCCTGGCGCCCAGAGCGGCGGCACCGACCTCAGGTGCCGGCCGTCGCTCGTCAGCATTGGTCGCCGCAGCAGCGTCGTCGTCGACGGAATCGTCTTCTCGAGGTAGTCGCGGGCGGTTGCCTTCTGTTCTGATTGTTCCAGCGCGTCCCGAAGCTAAAGGAGATCGACCTCAATCCCTGAGAGCTGAAATGAGATCGATGAGAGCTCCGAGAGGGAAGAAAATGGCGTGCTCGATGCTCGGCCGCGAATCATTTTTTTGGTTTGCCACGACGCGCCCTGCTGCTCTCGACCTCCTCCTCTTTCTCTTCGACCTCTCCTCTTCCTCTTCGACCTCTCCTCCTCTTCCTCTTCGACCTCTCCTCCTCTTCCTCTTCGACCTCTCCTCCTCTTCCTCTTCGACCTTTCCTCCTCTTCCTCTTCGACCTCTCCTCCTCTTCCTCTTCGAACTCTCGCTCAACGCTCTTTCCCTTCACCACACGCAACAAAAAAGCAGGCAACAACGGCAACAAGAAAACGCCCCGCGAAGACCTCGCCTCGCTTCAATCGTTCCTGTCGTCGCTCCCCTTGTCGCCCGTCCCCAGACCCTCTTCGATCAGCGACAACCTCGCTTCTTCTTCTTTTTCTCCTCCGTCGTCGTTCCTCATCGACGACGGGGGCCCCCCTCGCTTCTACAGCCCGATCCCGCCCCGCGAAGCCGTCGAGGGCCGATCAAAAAACGCTTCGGAGTTCCCCTTACTTTTCTTCTTGCCTGGAATCGACGGCGTCGGGCTCGCCGCGGCCCGGCAGTGGCCCAAGCTGGCGCCGCTCTTCGACCTGAGGGTGATGGCAGTCCCCGCAGACGACAGGACGTCGCTAGACGGGCTAATCGAGATCGTGGCTGCCGCCATCGAGGCCGAGGGCAGAGAAAACATCCCCCAGTCGCGGCCCATCTACCTGGCGGGCGAGTCGTTCGGCGCCTCCTTGGCGCTGCTCGTCGCCGCCAGGGCGCGCGGCCTCGTCGACAGGTTGCTCGTCATCAACCCGGCGACCTCCTACTCGAGGTCCGCCTGGTCGACGATCGCACCCCTGATCGCGAGGGCTCCCTCCCCGATCTACGGGGCCCTGCCGTTGGCCCTGGCCCCGGCTCTGGGAAACCCGCTGTCGATCATGAGCGGCGCCGTCTCCGCGTCCTGGGCCTCGAGCCCGGCAGAGGCGGCGAGGCAGCTCGCCGGCGGGGCCTCGGAGCTGCTGCCTCAGCTGAGGGCTCTGGGAGGAGCCTTGCCCGCCGCCACGCTCGAGTGGAGGCTCGGGCTCATCGAGGAGGCAGAGGCCCGACTGCTCGGCCGAGCGGAAGGAGGGATCGAGGGAGCAGGAGGCGACGACGGCGATCTTTCTTCGAAGAAGAAGAAAGCCCGCCGGCCTCTTCTCAACGACATCAAGCAACGCACGCTCGTCATCGCCGGGGGCAACGACACCTTGCTCCCCTCTTCGGAAGAAGCAGACAGGCTCGAGAAGGCGATGCCTCGAGCCAAGAAAGTCCTGCTGCCGAGTGCCGGGCACGCGCTGCTCCAGGACGGAGGCGTCGATCTGGGGTCGATCGTGGTCGAACAGGGCTTTTACTCTCGCGAGAGGAGGTTTTCGAACTCGGCGCCCGTGGCCGCGGGGGGCGTCGCCGCGCGGCCGCGGACGCGGACGAGCGGGGGAGGCGCCGCCGACCCGGTCGATCTGCCGACGCCGAAGGAGCTCGACAACTGGACGGAGCGCGCGACGAGCCTCAGCAGGAGGCTGACGAGCCCCGTGTTTTTCTCCTTTGGCGGGAAGAAGGGAAGAAGCGGTAAGGAGGATGGCGATGAAACTACCACTTCTTCTTTTTCGTCCGACCAGACTTTCGTGCGCGGCCTCGGCGGCATCCCCACCGACGCCAGGCCGATCCTCTTTATCGGAAACCATCAGCTCATGGCCCTGGACATGGGCGTGCTTGTCGAGGAGCTCTACCGCGAGAAAGATATCCTGATGCGCGGGCTGGCGCACCCCGCAATTTTCTCTCGAGGAGGAAGTGACGACGGCGACGAAAAAGGAGGAGAAGACGAGAAGAAGAAGGAAGGCAGCAGCAGCAGCAACGCTTCTTCTTCTTCCCCTTCTTCTCTCCTTCCTCGCTTGCCCTCCTTTTTCGGCAACAGCACCAGCGGCAATTCCGAGGACAGGAGCAAAGCCCCAAAGTCCGCAAACCGCTTCGAGGCGTTCATGACAGAGTGGGGCGCCGTGCCGGTCTCCGCCCGTAACTTCTTCAAGCTGATGTCGCAGGGAGAGGCCGTGCTGCTCTTCCCCGGGGGTGCGCGCGAGGCCTACAAGAGGCGTGGGGAGGACTACGCGCTGTTCTGGCCGGAGAAGTCTGAGTTCGTCCGCATGGTGAGAGGAGAGACATCCCCCCCCCCCTTCAAAGAGAGAGAGAGAGAGAGAGAGAGAGAGAGAGGAAGGTCGAGAAAAAATGAAACACGAAAAAAACTCAACAAAACACCAAATCAAAAATCAAACAAAAAAACAGGCGAGCAAGTTCAACGGGATTATCGTCCCCTTTGCGGCCGTCGGCTGCGAAGACTCCATCGCTCTCGCTCTGGATTCCGACGAGCTGGTAAACTTGCCCGTGGTGGGCCCCTGGATCGCGGAGCGAGCCCGCGCCAGCATCCCTCCGGCACGGAGAGGCGTCTCCGCCTCGGAGGATGTCGAGGGCCTCTTCCTGACGCCGCTCGCCGTCCCCAAGGGCCTGCCCGAGAGGCAATATTTCTTATTTCGGGAGCCCATCCAGCTCGAAAGGTCCCTGGCCGACGACAGGGAGGCCGCGCAGGAGGTGTACGCCAAGGTCAAGCGCGAGGTCGAGGACGGGATCAGCTGGCTGCGGGAGAAGAGGGAGGCAGACGAGTACCGGTTCGCGGCCGCGAGGCTCGGGTACGAGATCGCTGCCGGGTCTCAGGCTCCGACATTTGATCCCAGTGAGGAATGAAGAGACGATGACGAAGAAAAGGCGGATGTTTTGTTCTTTCGTTTCCGATGCGCTTTGTCGTCGACGGCGAGGCGAAAAAAGACGAGGCGATGTAAAACGAAAAAGGAAAGAGACGAAGAGAGGTGCTTGAGGACAAGCGAGAGGTCGAGGTCGAGGGAGGTGGGTTTCCAGGGGGGGGGGGGGGAAACTCTTCCCATTCGGGGGAGGGAGGCCCACGAAAACACCACCCCATACCCCCCCTCTCGCGCCAAC
>Ga0114918_10002629_pt1 | contig 16033 bp, 11 predicted proteins | sample LantaG_FD_87015 | JGI IMG/M metagenome (GOLD analysis project Ga0114918, IMG submission 87015) | Deep subsurface microbial communities from Baltic Sea to uncover new lineages of life (NeLLi) - Landsort_02402 metaG | ecosystem: Environmental > Aquatic > Marine > Oceanic > Sediment | place...
CCTGCTGAAGGCGGGGGGCAACCTGACTCTGCTGGACTGCATCGTGGACCTCAACAACGCGACGGCCGCAGGCGGGGGCGCCTATCAGGCGGGCCTGGGCGCGTTGACCGTCGATCGTTGCACTTTCGACCAGAACGGCGCAGGTACCGACGGGGGGGGGCTGCTGTACGCCGGTATCGGCAACGTCAGCCTGGCAAACAGCCGGTTCACCGCGAATCACGCCCCGACCAATTCCGGCGGCGTGGCAATAATGACGGGCGCGGGGACTGTGGATGTCACCGCGTGCGACTTCGAAGACAATACCACCGGAGGCGCCGCGGGTGGCCTGGTGGCCAGCAACGCTACCACTGCAAGCGTGAGTTCATCGCGGTTCGTCGCCAACATCGCGTCGGGCGGCGACGGGGGCGGCCTGTTGATCGCCAACACAGCAACCGTTTCCCTAAATGCCGTCGAGTTCCTCAACAACGTTTCTGACAACGGCGGTGGAATGATGGTCGTCTCGCACACGACCGCCACGCTCGACGACTGCACATTCACCGGGAACTCTGCCAACGCCGGCGCCGGCGGCGGAATGATCGCGATCGGCGGCGATGTGATGATTCGCGACTCTACGCTGGCCGGCAACACGGCCCACAACGCCGTGGGGGGAGGGATGATCATGGGTGGCGCCGGCAGCCTGACCCTGCTGCGCTGCACCTTGTCTTCGAACGAGGCGACTGGCGCGCCCGGAGACGGAGGCGGCCTGTACTACACGGCGGGAACGCCCGGTGTGGCGATCAACACGACATTCTCCGGAAACACCGCCAACAACGGCGGCGGCGTCCTGACGGCTCAGGACATGGCCTTCACGAACTGCACGCTTACAGGCAACGCAGCCAGTGTCGGCGTCGGCGCGGCCATCTTCAACGGCGTCGGGACCGTCGAACTCGAGAACACGATCCTGGCGAACAGCACAAGCGGTGACAACTACTCCGGCGGCCTGCTCACATCGAACGGCAACAACATCGACAGTGACGGCTCGTGCGGGCTGGCCGGGCCGGCTGACCAGACCGGCGTCGATCCGCTACTCGGGCCGCTCCAGGGCAACGGCGGGCCCACGCTCACGCACGCGCTGCTCCCCGGGAGTCCGGCGATTGACGAAGGCGCTGATATCTTCTGCCCAGGCGAAGATCAACGAGACAGCTTCCGACCGTTCGACGGCGCCGGCAACGGGACCGCGACGTGCGACATCGGCGCTTTCGAATTCGTCGATGTCAACGGCAACGGGTGGGACGACATCGCCGAGATCGTCGAGGGCATCTCCGCCGACTGCAACGCCAACCAAGTCCCCGACGGCCTCGAACTGGATAGCGACGGCGATGGCGTGATCGACGAATGCGACAACTGCCCGGCCGTGGCCAACGCCGATCAGGCCGACGCGGACGCCGACGGTGTGGGCGACGCCTGCGAGACGGGCGCCAGCGCTGCGGCCCCCGCCGGCGACTGCGGTACCGGCCTGTGCGCCGGCGGTGCCGCCCCCTTGATGCCGTTCATGCTATTGGGGCTGTCTATTGCGCGCCGCCGTAGGCTCGGCGTTCGGCGCTGAAACGGCGCCTTCGGACCGTGAGGGTCGCCCTGCTGCCCCAGGCACCGCTGTTCCTGACACGCGGCTCTGTGTTGCGGCGCGCATCTGGGTCGCTACAATTGCCCCGTGCCGACGCCGCGTACGCAGGCTTCGGACGAAACGCTCGGCGTCAGGTCGGGCACGACGCCAGAACCGGGAACCAGCATCATGAGCATCCTCGTTGACAAGAACACCCGCGTCATCACTCACGGCATCACCGGCCAAGCCGGAGCGTTCCACACGAGCCAATGCCTGGACTACGGCACGCAAGTCGTCGGCGGCGTTGTGCCGGGCAAGGGCGGCCAGAAGAGTGAGCACGGCCTGCCCGTCTTCGACACGGTCGAGGCGGCCGTGAAGCAGACGGGGGCAAACTGCTCGTTGATTTTCGTCCCGGCCCCGTTTGCGGCCGACAGCGCCATCGAGGCCGCCGCCGCGGGCGTCGAGGTTGTCATCCTCATCACCGAGGGCGTGCCGACCCTTGACATGGTTCGGGCCAAGAAGTTCATCGAGGATGCGGGGGCGAAGCTCATCGGCCCGAACTGCCCGGGCGTCATCACGCCGGGCCAAGCCAAGATCGGCATCATGCCGGGCTACATCCATCTCCCCGCCAACGGCTCGTCGAAGAACGTGGGCATCATCTCTCGCAGCGGTACGCTGACCTACGAGGCCGTTTGGCAATGCACGACTCGGAAGATCGCCCAGACGACTTGTGTCGGGATCGGCGGCGACCCGGTCAAAGGGCTGAACTTCATTGACCTGTTGGCGATGTTCGAGAACGACGCCGAGACTCACGGCATGATCGTGATAGGCGAGATCGGCGGCACGGACGAGGAGCAGGCCGCCGAGTACATCCAGTCGAATGTCAGCAAGCCCGTGACAGCGTTCATCGCCGGTCGCACGGCCCCGCCAGGCAAGCGCATGGGCCACGCCGGCGCGATCATCTCCGGCGGGCAGGGAACGGCCGACAGCAAGATCGCCGCGCTGAAGGCCGCGGGCATCCACGTCGCCGAGTCTCCGGCCGAGATCGGCGCCCGGACGGCCGAGGCGCTGGGCCTGGCGTAACATAACGGCGTCGGGCCGATCCAAGACAGAAGAGCCGCGGGCTTCTCACCCGCGCGGCGCTGCCTTCTCGATGAGCGGCGAGTGTTCACGATGCGCTGCTTGACGTGCTCCTACATCCTGAAGGGACTCGCCGAACATCGTTGCCCTGAGTGCGGCAGGGCATTCGATCCGGAAGATCCGGCGACCTATGTCACCGCTATGCGTTGTGGCAGGAGGATGTTGGCACAGGCCGTCCTGTTGGGCGTGGCAATGATTGCGCCGTTGCTCTTGGCTGTCCTGGCCGACATGGGCGCCGTGAACTTCCCCAATCCCGGCCGTCGCTATTCAGCGTTCTACTGGGTCGTTATCATGCTGACGAGCGGAAGCGCATATGTGATGAACAAGCGCCGCACGGCCGCCGCGAAACGAACGCTACTGGAGCAGCCAGGGGCGATCAGGCACCCCGGTTCGTTCAGGGCCGCCTATGCAGTCGGCCTCGTCGGCGTGTTCGCACCCTGGGTCCTGTTGTTTGCCATCCTCGTGGCGATGATCAGGCTGTTCCCTTTCCCCCGTGTGTGATCCTCAGAGCGTCCCGCTCGCCCGGCGGCGCCGATGGTTCGGTTTGGCCTTCCTCGGTGTGAGCCGCAGCCTGTCTCGATCCCCCCTACTCGCCCTACACGGCGTACTGCTTCAGTTCCTCGAGCGAGACCACCTGCAGCATCGCCTCGTGCGTTGCCTCCAGGACGACCTTCGGGGCCTTGCCCGCGTCCAAGGCCTCCTTCCACCTCAATGCACACAGACACCAGCGATCGCCTGGCTTGACGCCCGGGAACCCCCACTCCGGGTTGGGTGTCGACAGGTCATTGCCGCAGTCCTTGCTGAACGCCAGGAACTCGGCGGTCGCCTCAATGCAGATCACATGAGCACCCGGATCGTCGGGCCCCGTGTTACAACAGCCGTCGCGATAGAACCCGGTCATCGGCGAGCGGCTGCATGATTCGAGCTCGCCTCCCAGGACATTCCTGACAGCCGCATTCTCGTTCAATCTTCGAATCATCCCGGCGGAATCCTCCTGTTCAGAATCTACCTCGTCGGATCGGCGAGTCTGTAACACACATCCACGACCTGCCGCATCTCGCCAACGTCATGCACACGGACCATGTCAACGCCGCTCAGCGCAGCATGGGCGACGGTCGCCGCTGTGCCGATCAGGCGTTGCTCCGGCTCGGGCGTGCCCACCAATTCGCCGAGGAACCGCTTGCGCGAAGGGCCGACGAGCACCGGCCAGCGCGAGCCGAACGAACCCGCCGCGCGGAGCAGAGCCAAGTTGTGCTCGCACTTCTTGCCGAATCCGATGCCCGGATCGACGATCATGAGATTGAAGACATCAACGCCCTCTGCCGCCAGCGATTCGGCCCGTTCGGTGAAGAAGACCTCCACCTCCCGAACCACGTCGACGTACTGCGGCGACCGTTGCATCGTCTGCGGCGTGCCTTGCATGTGCATGATGACGAACGGCGCACGATGCGCGGCCAGGAGTCCGGGCATGTCTCGATCGTGCCGGGCGCCGGAGATGTCGTTCACGATGTCCGCCCCCGCCGCCAGCGCTGCTTCGGCCACGCGAGCCGAGCGCGTGTCGATCGAAATCGGCACGGACACACCCTGCTCGCGGGCCTCGCGAATCACGGGCAGCACGCGGCGCATCTGCTCGTCGTCGGTGACCGGCTGTGCGCCCGGCCGTGTGGATTCGCCGCCGATGTCAATCACATCTGCGCCCTTGGCCTCCATCACCTTCGCACGGTCAGCGGCCGCCGGGGCATCGGGGTACTGCCCGCCATCGCTGAAGCTGTCGGGCGTGACGTTGAGAATCCCCATGATCAGGCAGCGTTCGCCAAACAGGAGGTTGCCGTGCTGCGTACGATACTTGCGATGTCGCCGGGTCATCGTCAGGCCGCTTTCGGTAAGGACGCCCGCATGATAGTCTGGCGGAGTCGTCGCGCGTAGAGGCACGTCTCTCGCGTAGAAAACATCGTGAGGAGCCTGCTGCTCGACCATGAGCGAAACAGGGCTTGCCAATCCGCTTGCTGCCGACGGCGAGAACCGGTCGTCGCCCCCGCAATCAGTGCGTCTGAGCGTGTGGGCGGTCGTGGCAGTCATGCTTCTTGCCCTGGTCTTCGGCTGGCCGACGAGACAGGGTGCGTTTCTCGGCGGCGACGACCAGCGATTCATCACCGATCACGTCCTCGTCAACCATCCGTCGTGGTCCCATGCCTGGAGGCTGCTGACGATCCGGCACGGTGATTTGTACCAGCCGCTGCCAATGCTGAGCTTTCAGGCCAACTACGCCGCGGCGGTCGCCGAGCCGGCCTCCCGCTTCGGCGTCAGTCCGTACGGCTTTCATCTGACGAACCTCGCCCTGCACATGCTGAACGCGGCCCTTGCGTGTTTGCTTGCGTCGGCGATCACCCGGCGGCGCCTCGTCGGCTTTCTCACCGGGGCGATGTTCGCCTGCCACCCGTTCGCACTCGAGCCGGTCGCGTGGATATCCGGTCGCATGATGCTCCTGGCGACGACGTTTGTCCTTCTTACGCTCTTGCTTTGCACACGGCGTCGCGTCGACGCTCGCGGTGGTTGGCCTTGGCTCGCGGGCATCGCCTGGGTCTTTTCGCTCGCGTCGAAGGCGATACCGACGGTGCCGATCGCCGCGGCGTGGTGCGACCGCGCTCGCCACGGGGTACTCCCCCGCCGTGCGTGGGTGGCCTACGCCGTGTTCCTCGCGTTTGCGGCGGCAGCCGCGCTCGCAACGTACACCACATCCCAGGGGGCCGGCTTCGTTCCAGGGACCGGTGCCGACTCGGACGCCGGCCTGGCTGTGCGGGGACTGCTCGCGTGCGGCTACTACCTGGAGAACTACTTCGCGCCCGTCCGACTTGCCGCGTGGTCTCCACCGCCTGTCGGTGTCTCGTGGACGTCCGGCGCGGCGGTCCTGGCCCTCGTCGAGTGCGTGGCGTTTGTCGCGATCCTCCTGCTTGCCCGACGATTCTCGCGAACCGCATTCCTGGGACTCGTCCTTTTCGCGATCTTGCTGGCGCCGTTTCTTGCCGCCTCCGCCGGGCGACGACTCCTGGCGGCGGATCGGTACATGTACTTGCCGATCTTCGGCCTGCACCTCGCCCTTGCGGGCACGGTCGTGCAAGTGGGCGATGCCCTACGGCGTTCTGTTGCTGCCCGCCCGCTGCTGCGCCGGCTCGGGTTTGCGCCGGTTGCCGCCCTGCTGTGCTACTGGCTAGTGACCGCGCGCGGCCTCGCTCCGAGCTGGGCCGACGCGGTCAGTCGTGATGCGCGCGTCGTCGAGGTCTACCCGCAGAGCGTCCTGGCGTATGGTGAATTGGCAAAGGCGCATCTCTTCGAGGACGATCCTGATGCCGCGCTGCGTGTTATCGCTGAAGCGAGACAGCGATTGGGCGATCACCCGCGGCTCGCGGCCAACGCCGGCGAGGCATATCGACAGAAGCAGGACTGGCCTCGGGCTCTGGTCGAACTTCGAGCCGCGGCGGCGGGAATGCCCGACCATGTTCGAACGCAGTATTACTACGCGCTAACGTTGGAGCAGGTCGGAGAGCATGACGAATCGCGGCGCCTGCTCAGACACATGTGTGTCGTGCACAAGGCATTTCATCCTGCCGCCGCGGCCCTCGCGCGAAGCTACACCGCCTCCGGCGAGATCGACGAGGCGATCGTCGCGTGGCGGACCGCACTCGAACGCAAACCCTTCGATCGCGATAGTGCCTACGAACTGTCCCTGCTCTTGCTCGCCCGTGGGGAGGCAGCCGAAGCCGAGAGACTTCTGCGAGGTATCCTCTCGCTGAATCCCGACGATCGCGTCGCACGATTCCACCTCGCCGTCGCGCTGACGAACCAGGGCCGGATGGCCGAGGCCCTCGATCATTACGACGGCCTCATCGCCGAGGATGCGGACGATATCGCTGTTCGTCTCAATCGGGCGGCCGTCCGGGTCGCACAGGACCGCGCGGATGAGGCGGAGGCGGACTATCGAGCCGTCCTCGAGCGTGCGCCCAACCAGTTCGACACCGCAGTGGCGTTGCACACACTGCTGTTTAGGGCGAATCGGCTTGAGGACATCCTGTCGCTTTGGACCGAGTTTCCGGACAGCGGGCCTCGCTCGCTCGCATGCACCGCGTGGGCACACGCTCTCAACAACCGCATCGACACGGCCCGAGTGCTCATCGCCGAGATACCAACAGGCACGCCTTCCAGGGCCGCCGCGAACTGGGCGATGGTGTACGATGCCCTTCTCCGTGGGGCGGATGACGACCTCCAGACATGCATCGGGGAGCCGCGCGCCGGACTTCTCCAGGAAGTCGAGCCGCAGATCAGGAACCTGATCGCCTCTGCGTTGGCCGCCCTGCCGGAACCGGTCCGCAACTCCTCCGCAGGCCGGTACACGCTCGCCCGATGGCTGCATGCGACCGGCGACGGGGCGAATGCCCGCGTAGCCGCTCGCCGGCTCGTCGATACGTCCCCACCGGACCGCTGGACGCGGGCGGCAGCCCGACTGCTGATCGCCATGGACGAACCCGGAGCCCCTCCCCCTTTGGCCGGCCCGTAGGCGGCCGCTTAGCCCCCATCGCCAAGGATGCCGAATCCTGGACTGGTGGGTGCGGGATCGGCGGGATTCGCTGGCAAGCCTCGGGGCTCCCGTTCCGGGGCCATCGAACCTGCGACCTCCAGGCCGCGTACTCAGTGCGACGCCAGAGACATGCCCCGCGGCCCCAAGTACAATGGGCAGGCACACGGGGCGTCGGCGACTCACTCCGAGGGGTCTTCGGCCGTCGGTCTCTCTGAACAAAGGGGTGGGTAGGCTCAGCGATCTCGATCGAGACTCCGAAGGGGGAATCTCGCTGTCGCAAGCTCGGCGGGGAGGAGCTGGCAGGCCTTGCGCGTCTGCCCGCTCAGGCTCTCCAAGCGGCCTGGATAGCCCGCGCCAATAATGCAGCGGCTCGGACCGTTGGTCGATAACAATTGGAAGCGCGGCTCCGTGTTGCGGCGAGCGAAGCCTAAGTCATTAGATCTGCACGACTTAGCGACACAGCAGGCAGCGGCTGACGGGGACGGAGTCTGCCCGGACCTCGGTCGAATTCGCTTGGAGCGCGGCGGCGCAGACCGCCCACCTCTGCCTTGCCGCCGCAGTCGAACTGTCCCCGCCTCGGTCCTCAACCGGCAGATCCTCCGAGAAGAAAGCCCTCCAGTGCATGGCGACGATCGGACACACACTCGCTGGACTCTCATTGGCCGGATGTGGACCGATCAAGGCCCGCGGCGGGGTGATGCCCCACCTGTGGCCGGCCTTCATTGTACTGCTGGCCCATGCGGTCGACCTGATCGAATGGGGAGCGGCCGTCCTCATGGATGCCCCTGCGGACAAACGTTTCCTCACGCACTCTCCGCTTGCGACCGGCATCCTGGTGCTGCTGATCTGGATGGCGCTGGCACTGGGCGCCAAGCTCCGATCCCCCGGCCCCTACCTCATTGTGGCGGCCGCGGTCTTCAGCCACCTTCTGCTGGACCTATTCTCGGTGCGGTTCTTCATCGCCCACACATGCGCCCAGCAGGAAACGTATAGCCTGCCGCCCTTCGAGCAGTCCTTTGTGGCGGAGATCTGGCTGTTGGGCTTTGTGTTCGTCCTCGTGGCGCTAGGGCGAGCTGTTCTCCAAGAAACCTGCCCGCGAAAGGGACGCGCGGCGGGATGTGTGCTCGCCCTGGCGACCCTCGCCGCCGCAGCCACACGGCTTCCGGCGTTCTGGGTACCGGCGTATCTGGTCTCTCTGATCCACGCCGCTGTTCTCCTGCGGCGGAGCTTCAAGGTGCGCCAACTCTGGGGCATCGTGGTCGTCTCGCCCGTCTTGGTCTTCGTACTCGTCGAGGCCATGGCATCGCATCTCACAGCGAAGGGCCTTGCGCTCCGCCGGGCGGGGCGACTCCGTGAAGCGGTCGAGGTCCAGGAGCGTGTCCTCCGCCTACCCATCCGAGAGTCGCATGCGTGGCACCACTATCATCTGGCCGTTAGCTATCAGCAGCTGGGCCAGCTCGACAAAGCGGAAGCAGCACTCTTAAACGCGATCGCCATTGACGACGGCTCACCCTGGCCGAAGATCTTCCTCGCGCGGCTCTATGCCAATCCGAAGAGCCGATCAAGCGGCCTGTTCAGACCGCAAGAGGCCAAGGCACTCTATCGCGCCGCACAGGCCGACGCGCAGGACGACAGAGCTCGTGCCTATGTGAAGCGAGGATTGGCCCAATTGGAAGAGCCTGGGCCTCCAGATTGACTCACCTCCGAGGACACGGCACGCGGAGGCCCAAGGCGAGTCGTGCTGGGACTGACGACGATATCGAGCCGAGTTGGGTGGGACCCGTGATGCGGCTGGGCTCGGACCTTGCGGAGGCATGGTCCGAGTATCGACGAGGCCAGAGCCCGACCTCGGCGAAGTCGGGCCCGTCCCTCAGTGAGGTTGGGTCCGTCCCTCAGTGAGGTTGGGTCCGTCCCTCAGTGAGGTTGGACCCGTACCTCGGTGAGATGGGGATCGCACCTCAGTGAGGTTGGACCCGTACCACGGTGAGGTGGGGACCATGCCTGGGTGGGGTCGGATGAGGACCTCGGAAAGGGGCAGTGTTGACCGCTTCCTGAGCGGTGCCAGCCGCTCCCGGCAGAGCACAGAAACCCACCTCACACGGAAGCGGTTTGTCGGAAGCTGAGAGAACCACGGGCAATAGGCGCAGATTGCCGTTCCGGCACCTCAAGCGGCCGAGAGAACAGATTCCCAGCCCCCAGGGGCCCTACGATGGCAGCACGGTCAATACGGAATCCAGCCGTCCGATACGCAGTTCGCGGGCGGACGACCCGCTGCCCATCCTGGCTCGGACCTCCAGGTGGTACGTGCCCGCCGTCAGGTTCGGAACCAGGAATACCAATTGCGCGGGTTTGTTCTTCTGGACGATGGGCACCTTGGTCTCGCCGCCGGCGTCGGCCACGAAATAGAGCCCCTCGTCGGCCTCGTTCGGGTCGAACTTGAGCCGGCTCCCCGAGAGCTGTCCGATGTTGTTGATGGTCACCGTGTCGTTGCTCGTGTCGCTGCCCATATCGCGATACTCGATCGGGTTGGGCGACGGCTTGAGGGCTTCGACCTTCTGGACCGTCGCCCCGACCCGCACCGCCTCGCGCAGCTCCGAGCCCGGATTGGCCCCGATGTCGATGCGGTGGCGGGCCTCGTCGAAGCTATCCATTGGCCCGGTGAAGACGCCCTTGATCCGCGGGAAGAACTCGACCATGCCGAAGTAATTGACCCGCTGGCCCTGCTCGACCCGCCGTTGACAGGCCAGCTTCAGGGCGGCGGTCACCGCGAGGATGTCCGGCTTGTTGACCGTCGAACCCTGGTCGATGATGTCCTGGACGAGGTCGTCGCTGTCGGCACTTCCGCTGATCTCGACCATGGCCATGTAGTCGTCGGGATCGGCGGTGATGTGGCTTTCGAAGAGTGCGTACTTGATTGGCATTGCCAACTACTCCTTCGTTGTTCAGCCGTTTACGTGAGCATGGGCACGCGCCCAATAAGCGGGCGCATTGTAGGCTTGCGGGGGGAGTCAGTGCAACTCGTCGAGCGAGGATGCGGGCCGAGGAGGCTTCGGGCGCTGCGGCGTGACCATCGCGGTGCCGTGGAGGGCTGCGCCGTACCTGTTGTCCATCCGGGCTGTTCACCAGCGGCGGCAAAAGGCTTGCTGACAGGATCCCCAAGACCAGCCTCACACAATTGCTCAAGGAAGTAATCGATGAGAAACGGGCACTGCTGCGGAAGACACGCTCCTAGGAACGCAATCACCTTCCAATCGATGGGCGACTCTTGGGGCGGGTGGAATCCCAGAGGGGGACGCCTGCACGTCGGGCGGTCCGCAACCCACGGTTTCGGCTACCCCGACGTTTTCACGTTGACGCATGACAACCGGGTAATCGGGAACAACCTAAATGCTCGACACACACGAGCCAACACCGTGCTGGACGGTGCCCCGACCGGGATTGCGGGTGGCGTAGCGTCGGCGGATTGGCCGAATTGGAGCGGCTGGACTTGCCGAGTCGCCAGAATCGCGTGCGGAGCGCCGGACCATAGCCTTACCTCGCTACGTGTCTCACTCACTTTGATTGGAACAAATCGAGTATGAGTTGTCGTTCATCATGAATCAGACAAGAGCTTTAATAGGCACTACCTTCAACTGTGTCGACGAAATCGATGCCGCGTTGTCGACGTTCACGACACATGAGAGTCTCGCTCTTCTGGACGAAATAGTGATCGTCGATGGGGGATCGACGGATGGTACGTGGGAGGCACTGGAGGAGTGGGGTCGCAGAGTAGAAAAGTTCCATCCCCACATCGCACCCGGCGCGAACATCTCGCGGGGCAGAAACGAGGCGATCAAACGAAGTTCCGCGGATGTCCTGGTGACCTTCGATTCGGGAACGACGTACGCTGACAACTGGCTTCAACTGATGCTGGCCCCTTTCGATAATGACGAGGTGCATGTTGTTGGCGGACTGACCGTATGCTGTGGGGAATCGCTTTTCGAGAAAGCGATGGCCGGATTCGATCATCACAGTCGCACGGATCGGCTGCATGGCTCGTCTCACAGGGGGATTGCCTATCGGCGGTCAGTCTGGGAGTACATCGGCGGCTATCCGGAGCACGTCGAGGCGGGTGAAGATTCGTGGTTTAACACGCAGTGGCGGGAGGCCGGGTATCGGTACGTCCACGTTCCGGAGGCACAGACCTTCTGGCGCGTGCGCGCCAACTGGAAGAGCGCCTTCAAGATGATGAGGCGCAACATCAAAGGCCGTGTCGGGCTCGGTCATCGTCACCGCCTTCCGAGGCTTTTCGGCATTGCTGCCATGTACATGTTGTTGGTGGTTGGCGCGATTTGCGGTTTCTTCTTTTCGCCGTGCGGGTATGCCGTCGGGTGCCTATTTTTCTGTTACATCTCACTACGTATGTTCACGAGGGGCCGATGGAGGACGTTCGTGAATCCCATCCGTTTTCTCTTCGGGCTCTATGCCCTCTCTGCTGTTGACCTTGGTTCTGTGCTAGGACTCCTGGAGGGGCTGCCGTTGTTTCTGCGGCAGAGGGCTGTTGGACGGAAGGCGGCCTGCGATGACTAGCGCGGCTTGGCAGGCGAACAACGTAGGCTCGGCGACGAAGACGGGCTACCTTGCTGACAGCGTCGTCCTGGGCCGGCACATTGTAGCGTTCTTCCTGCTGGGTTTGTGCGTCTACTGCCTGGCGGGCGTACGCGACTCGTGGGGGCCGCTTTTCCTGGGGGCGCGGGCATTTCTGGGGGGGCTGCTACTGCTCTCTCTTGTTATTCCCACGCGCGTGGGCATTCCCTTGTTCTTCCTGCTTCTTCTTGTATGCCCCGATCTGATGCAGGGCTCCTCCGAGAAGTCGCTGATGGGCGAGTACCGGACGGCAAGCGTCTGGCAATTCTTCCTGGGCCCCATTCGCGCCGGCTGGATCATCGGCCTGGCGACGATCGTTCAGGCGCTGAGGACGATGAGTCTGCCGCTAAACAAGCGGGTTACGAGAGCCATCCTGTGGTTTCTTACCGTCCCGGTGTTTGCCGGGTTCATTTATGGCGGATTCTCGTCATTTGCGTGGCAGATCGAAGTCACGGCGGACTTGAAGACTCCAATACAATGGATATGCAGCATCATTCTCTTTCACGGTTTCTTTCGGCGGCATCCGCATCTTCTGGGAATGATGCTGGCTCTGTTCTTGGGGGCTTCGGTCGCCAAGTTCCTCGGAGATTTCTGTTTTTGGCTGTTGGAGTTGAGTGGCCCGGCCATGGGTTCCTCCAGCGTCAGCGCGGACTCTGCAAAGAGCTCCATCGTTCTCCTCCTGCTCCTGGCGATCTATATGCTGATGACCGCGCGGCGTGTTTTTCTTGGCTGCGCCTTGGGGCTCGCATGTGGCGTTCTCATTGTCCTTTTTGGGACGCGCCTGATTTGGATCACTTCCTTGCTCTGCACGTCCGTCCTCATGCTGCTCTACGGAGCCAAGCGGGCGACCATTCTCGTGCCTTTCGCGGTCGCGCTCGGTTTAGGAAGCGTCGGAGTTCTGCGCGCGGTCTACCCTGATGCCTTTGAGAGACTCATGCCGGCAACAGAGTCGTTCTCTGACGAGCAGAGCGGGTCGAATATCCTGATGAGAGTCGACGCTTTGCGGTATGGGGAGATGCTGAACTCACTCGATACGAGCATGAAGCGGTGGGCCTTGCTGTGGGGGAACGGGTATGGCAGCTACTATAACGATGATGTGATGGCGTTTCCCACCCAGCTCACCGACGCCCATCCTGACTACTCAGCCAAGAGTGGACACTTCTTTTACTGTCACAACTATGTGTCGCAGATCCTGTTCAAATACGGCCTCATCGGGCTCATCGTTATCACTGGTTTGTGGGTTGGGCCGGCATTCGAGTGCTACAAGGTCGTCTTCAATCCAAAGCATCCTCACTTTACGCACGGCTTTGTCGGAAGTTGCATCGCCTTCATTCCAAACGCCGTATTGATCTTCTATTGGCCGGCTAAGGGGCTGTTTCTTGGTGGCTTCATTCTAGCCGTGTTTCTTTCCGTCAATGAGCGCCACCGTGAGGAGACCGCCGCTATTGCGCCTGACTCGTGACCGGGTCTTCATCATCCATCAATCAGAGACGTTTCGGGCGTGCAACGCAACCGCGTCCAACTCAAGACGCTCAGACATCTGGGCGGTGGGGCCTAGCGATGGGGCCATTCTCTTATCGGTTCGGTATCCTCATCACTATCCTCGTCTCCTTTGGTGGTCGCGCGCTTGTGCTGGTCACGGGCGTGCTTCTGGCGAAGTCGCTCGCCCCCGCGCACCTCGGCAGGTTCTTCTCTGACCAAGCTCTGGTCTTGATCGGTGCGGGCGTGGTCAACTTGGGCATCGGGCAGGGCTATCGCCAGTTAGTGTCCCGCAACCCGGAGTTGAGAGCATCGTATCTCCTGCCTACAATCTGCCTGCGCATTGGTGCCATGCTCCTGTACTTCGGCGGATTCGTCGTATATGCGAAGCTGGTCGACCGAGCCAGCGCCGACACGATCGTGGTCGGAATGGCCACGCTATTGTTCTTCCTCATCGAGCTGTTTCTGATCGACCTGCAGATACGCCGATGTTACGGGAAGGCTGCCGTTCTGCACTGGTGTAAGGACTGCTGCCTATTCGCGGCAGCCATTGTCTTCTTGTGCGCCTCTCACAGCTATGAGATCCTCGTCTTCTCATATTGCGCTGTTGCGTTCCTAGTCGTGATCTTCGGACTGTTTCTTGTCGCCCCACAGGCCGCGTCGTTGCGCCGCTGCGATTACGGCACTCTCATAAAGACGAGTATTCCGTTCGCGGCGGCGCTTTTCGCCTACTCACTGACGAGTTACTGGGGCATCAGCTACGTCCGTGAAGTACTCGGCGAGGAGCAGGCCGGATACTATTGTGTTCCACTGAAGCTCTATCAGATGGGTCTCGTTGTCGCGATGTCCGTGAGCGGGGTGATCCTCCCGTTGTATCACCGACTTGCGGCCACAAAGGACTTTCGTACCTACGTCTCGGTGTTCAACCGGCTCATTCGCGTCATGTGGCTTATTGCCGGACTCATAGCAGGCACATGCTCCTTGATTCCCGACGTGCTGGTTCGCATCTTGGCGAAGGAGGAGTACATGGCTGCCGTATCCGTGTTCCCCTGGATCGGATTTAGCGTCATGTTCCGGTTGTTGGCGATGCCAGCCGGCAACATCCTCGAAAGCGTGGATAAGCAGTGGTATCGGGTTCTTATCCAGTCCATTGGGGCGGCTTTCTGTCTGATTGCGGTTACGTTTGCGGTCCCGAGGTGGGGTATTCTCGGTGCAGCGTGGACTGTGTTCGCCGTCGATCTTTGGCTGATGGTCGGATATTGGTTAACGACCTGCCGCTTCGCCAACGCGGTCGTCTCCATGTCGAGACTGCTCGCGCCGGCGGTCGCGTTCGCCGCGATCTTTGCGATCGCAACATGGTTCATGCACGGACCGGGTTGGTTCAAGTTGGCGGTCTTCTACATTCTCTGGTTGGGCTACGTGGGGCTGCACATGAACTTGCGTGAGGAGATCGGCGTGCTCCTCAAGATAGTTGGAAGGAAGGCAAGCTAATGTCGCGAGGCCGGCGCCGCATTTGTCTATGGGGTTGGTACGGCTATCGCAATAGCGGCGATGATGCTCTGCTGTCGATGATGTGCGCCACGATGACGCAGGTATCCTCGGATGTCGAGGTAGTTGTGCCGGTTCCAGACGACGGGGAGCTACCGCCGCTGCCGACTTGCGCGAGGTTGAGGCGACTGCGGAACTGGTTCCCGGGGCAATCGACCATAGGCAGGTTCTCCACGGCTTTGCGGTCGGATGCCCTTGTGTTCGGGGGCGGCAGCACAATGTCGGACGCCGACGAGAAACGGATGAAGAGCATGCGGATCCGGCGGCATCTCTGTCGTCTGGCGAGAATGCGCGGAATCCCCGTCTGCTTTGGGGCGTTGGGCCTCGGACCGCTACATACAGCCGAGGGAGTTCGGTTGGCCCGTGATATTCTGAATAGCGCGGCACTGGTTGAAGTGCGCGATAAGAGGTCGTACGCACTCTGCCAAGAACTGGGGGTGACCGGCCCTGTTGCACAGGGTTTCGATCCGGCAGTGTTGTTGCGATGTGAGAGTGAAAACACAGAAGCAGTGGTGTTGCAAGCCGATTCGACGGAGCCAACGATCGGCGTATCGCTGGCGAAGTCACCCGGAACAGTGGCGAACAAGCGGAAAGAGCAGGATCGCAAGCTGGCAAATCTCGTAGAGGCGATTAAGAGGCTAGCGGGAGCGCACCATCTGAGCATAGCTGCCATCGAAATGTGTGGGGGTGGCCACTCCGGCGATCTGGAGCTGTGTGAGGCTCTTGTGCGGGGGCTCCGGGGCGTATGTGCGGCGAAGGTTATTCCGTATCGTCCGGATCCCCTTGAGATGATGTATCAATTTGGTGGTTTGGCAGGGGTCATAGCCGAGCGCCTGCATGCCGCGTTGTATGCGTTCGCACTCGGGATTCCTTTTGCCGTCGTCCCGTATCATAGCAAGTGCTCGGCACTGGCCGACGACGTGGGTTTGCCCGAAACGATGGTGTTGGATGTGCTGATGCGGAGCGATCAGATCGAACGCGTATTGGGTTTGTTCCTGAATGATCGACGGTCCTGTATGCCGGCGTTGTCGATCGAGAGAGCTGTCGAAGAGGCGTGGGCGGGGCAATGTCGGTTGGTGCAGTGC
>Ga0114918_10002630_pt1 | contig 16028 bp, 12 predicted proteins | sample LantaG_FD_87015 | JGI IMG/M metagenome (GOLD analysis project Ga0114918, IMG submission 87015) | Deep subsurface microbial communities from Baltic Sea to uncover new lineages of life (NeLLi) - Landsort_02402 metaG | ecosystem: Environmental > Aquatic > Marine > Oceanic > Sediment | place...
TCGATGGAAGGCCGGATGACGATCTGCAACATGAGCATTGAAGCGGGCGCCCGCGCAGGAATGGTCGCGCCCGACGAGACGACGCTCGAGTTCCTACGCGGCCGCCCCCACCCCCCCAAAAAAAACTCAAAAACAGGAGTCGATAGCAGCCGGCCGCCACGCCCTCCTGCTCATCATGCAGCCCTGGCTCACAGCCGTCGTGCGCCGCCTCCCCGCGTACCATCCGAGCGCCGCCGAGCGCCGCGACCCGGCCCTCTTCGCCGCCGGCGTGCGGGCGGCCATGCTGGCGGCGGGGGGCTTCGCCCCCTCGGACTCGACGATCGCGGACAAGTGGGAGTACCAGGCCCTGCTGCAGGGGAAGCCGCCGAGGATGCCGCCGCCTCTGCCGCCGCAGCCGCAGGCGGTTTCGGGCTCGGGCTCGGGCTCTCTCCAGCAGCAGCAGCAGCAGCAGAAGCAGCATCTGACAAACGGCGGTGGCGGCGGGAAGGCTCTGCGAAAGGGCGGCGGCGGTGGAGGGGCTCCCTCCAGTTCATCCGACGTGGCTGCGAGGGCGAGCTCCGGCGACGCTGCTGCCACTGCTCCTGCCGGGTGGGGGGGGGGTCACCAAGCAGCAGGCGTGGATAGGGGGATCGAGGGGGGGATGAAAAATGAAAAAAAAAACGAATGAAACACCACAAACCCTCACTCAAATCTTTCTATGTCTCTCTCTCTCCCCCTTTTTCTCCGATTACAGTTGCTTTCTCATCAGCTTCTCGGCGCTCGCCTTGTTCCCAAAGAGCGACGAGAGGAAGCTGCCGCCGCCTCCCTTCTTCTTCTCGCCCTCGACCTCGGCGAAGCCCAAGGAAGAGTAGAGCTTCTCTGCCGCGGCGTCCTCGCTGCCGCGGGCGACGACAAAGAGGAGCTTTCCTGCTTCTTCCGCCACCGCCTCTGCGGCGCTCACCAGGGCCCTCCCGACCCCGAGCCTGCGCAGCCTCGGGTCCACCGCGACGTTGCAGAGCAGCGGGAAGGGCAGAGGGGCGGACGATTCCTCGCTTCCTCCGCCGACAGCGGCGGCCGCAGCGGCGGCCGAGAGCGCGACCGCGGCGACGCCGGCGACTCGGTATGTTCTTCCTGGGGCCAGGAGCCCCTTGTCCTCCGGCACCAGCTCCGCCACGAGCACCGAGGTCTCGGATGAAGTTTCGAGGGCGGCCGAGAGCCACTCCTCGACGTCGGAGAGCGGCGGCGAGCTGCCGTTGGCGGTGAAGGCCCGGGTGAGGACGACGGCGGCGGCGGCGAGGTCCCCCCCGGAGAGCGGCCGGACCTTGAGCGGGCCCAGCTCCGTCTCGATCGTCCTTGTCGTCTCTGGAGCCGCAGCAGCAGCAGCAGCAGCAGCAGCAGCAGCAGCGGCAGCGGCAGCGGGAGCGGAAGCAGGGGCAGCAGAAGCGTCGGAGGCCGAGGCCGCGGAAGCGACGCGAGGAGGGACGCGAAGGAGAAGAAGGGGGGGAGGAAGAAGAGGTCGGAGGGCTCGTCGCTGCCTCCCCCCGCTCCTCGCGATCGACGACGCGGCTGCGGCATTGCTCCCGCTGCTTCTGCTGCTGCACCTGCAGCGGCTCTCTGGCAGCGTCGCTGCGACCGCCTTGCTCGAGCGAGCGGCCGTGAGCATCGTGGCGTGGTTCACGGGCGTTGGAGACTTGCAATGTGGCGGAGCTGAATCAAAGAAACACGCTGTGAGAGAGAAGAAGGTGAAAGAATCGTGGCCCTTCGACTCCGGCGCGGCAAAATACGAACTCTCTTTCTCTCACACATTCACTTTGAGTTTCGAGGTGGACTTCTCCCTCTTCCTTTCTCCTTTCCCTTTTTAATTTCACACGCGACACCATGCAGACCACCGCTCTGCGCACCACGGGTACGCGCTAGCAAGACAGAGACACACAGAGAGAAAGCGGAAGGATATTTCTTGCCGTCTTTTTTTCTTTTGGCTAGCCGGCCGCCGCCGCCGCCGCCTCTTGACAGCAAAAAAAGAGCCAATCCTTCGAAGCGTCGTCGTCTCTGCTTCTCAAGCGTCCGCTACCGCGCTGACTCGCTCCCAGAACACTCACGCGGTCATGATGGAGTGTCGGCGGCGTTCTGATGAAGCGTGTCGATTGCTTCAAGGCAGCACGAGCGAGGCCAGCCCGTCGTTCGCTCGGCGACGGTCTCCGGAAACCGTGTCGACGGAAATGTCAAAATGGGGGAGCTTTCTCGCTTTCTCCGTTTCATGTCCCCCTCTCTCCCCGCTCACTCGTCCCTACTGATTCACACCAATCATACAAGTCACAGGCCCCGCCCGCGTCGCTCGCCAAGGGTACGTTGGAAAATGAGCGTCGAGAGACTTGCGTGCGAACGGACAAGAAGAAGAAACTGCGCCTGAGAAAGTTCTAGCCGTCGCCGCTCGCTTTCACCAACGCTCTCATCTCTCTTTCCTAGTGCTTGTCCCAATGCGCGGCGTCGCCAGCGGCGTCTTCTCCCTTCACTCTCGTTCGATTGCGATTCTCGACTTTCTATTCTTTCGTTTCGGCAGATTGGATGTCGGGAAACCCGGAAAAGAGGCTCTCGCTGGGCGCAAAGCTTTCGAATGTGCTGAGAGAGGAGTTTTCGTCGAAGGTTTCTCTCAAGACGGCCTGCCGCCGCTGCTGCCGCCGCCGCCAGCGACCCTCTCTTTCGAATCCACCCTCGTCCTCTCTCTCATCTCTCTTCTCTCTCCCCCGCCGCGCCCCAAAACCTCTCAAAAAACAGCCGCGCCGCCGCCGTCAGGCCCTGCGCCGCCGCCAAGCAGCTCCACTTCAACCGCCAGGGCGAGGCCCTCAAGAAGATGCAGGCCGGCGTGGACAAGCTGGCCACCGTCGTCGGCGTGACGCTGGGACCCAAGGGCCGCAACGTCGTGCTCGAGTCCAAGTACGGCTCGCCCAAGATCGTCAACGACGGCGTGACGGTCGCGAAGGAGGTCGAGCTCGAGGACCCCGTCGAGAACATCGGCGCCAAGCTCGTGAGGCAGGCCGCCTCCAAGACGAACGACACCGCCGGCGACGGCACGACGACGGCAACGATCCTGTCGGCGGCGATCATCGCCGAGGGCATGAAGATCGTCGCGGCCGGGACCAACCCCGTCCAGCTGACGCGCGGCATCGAGAAGACCGTCGCCGCCCTCGTGAAGGAGCTCGCGAAGATGTCGGCCGAGGTCTCGGACGCCGACCTGGCAAACGTGGCCACGGTCTCTGCCGGCGGCAACGAGGTCGTTGGCGGGCTGATCTCGGACGCGATGGCCCGCGTCGGCCGCGCCGGAGTCGTGACGATGGAGGAGTCGAGGACGGCCGAGGACAACCTCTACGTGGTCGAGGGGATGCAGTTTGAGCGCGGGTGAGTTTTTTGTTTTTCGCTTTTTGGGGTTCTTTTTCTTTCTTTCTTCCTCTTCGAGTGTCGGGAGTTCCCCCCCTCACCGCCCCTCCCCCAAAAAACTAATCGAAAAAACCAAAAACCAAAAAAATAACCTCCTACCACCAGCTACATCTCCCCTTACTTCGTCACCGACCCGGAGCGCATGGTCGCCGAGTACGAGGGGTGCCGCCTGCTGCTGGTCGACAAGAAGATCTCGACGGCGCGCGACATTGTCGGTGAGTCGTTTTTTGTTGTTGAAGTATTCGAGTTTCGTTTGTCGCGCGCAGGCGAGAAAGGGGGAAAAAAGGCTCACTTTTCCGTCGCCGTCCCCCCCCCCCAAAAAAAAACCCCAAAAAGGCGTCCTCGAGGCCGCGATCCGCGGGGGCTACCCCCTGATGATCATGGCCGAGGACATCGAGCAGGAGGCCCTGGCCACGCTCGTCGTTAACAAGCTGCGCGGCAACCTCAAGGTCGTCGCGATGAAGGCGCCCGGCTTCGGCGAGCGCAAGACCTCGTACCTCGAGGACATCGCGATCCTGACGGGCGCGCAGGTCGTCAAGGACGAGCTCGGCCTGTCGCTCGACAAGGTCGGCGAGGAGGTGCTCGGGCTGGCCGCGAAGGTCGAGGTCTCGAAGGAGGCCTGCACGATCGTCGGCGACGGCTCGTCCGAGGACGCCGTCAAGGCGCGCGTGCGCCAGATCCGGACGCTGATCGAGGAGACGGAGGCCGAGTACGAGCGCGAGAAGCTGAGCGAGCGCGTCGCGCGCCTCTCGGGGGGCGTCGCGATCATCCAGGTCGGCGCGCAGACCGAGACGGAGCTGAAGGAGAAGAAGCTCCGCGTCGAGGACGCGCTCAACGCCACCAAGGCCGCCGTCGAGGAGGGGATCGTGATCGGCGGGGGCTGCACGCTCCTGAAGCTCGCCGGCCGCGTCGACGCGATCAAGGCCGAGCTGAAGAACGACGAGCAGCGCGTCGGCGCCGACATCGTCAAGCGCGCCCTGGGCTACCCCCTGCGCCTGATCGCGCAGAACGCGGGCGTCAACGGCTCCGTGATCATGCAGCGCGTGGTCGACGCCGGGGACGACAACGTGGGCTACAACGCCGCGACCGACACGCTCGAGGACCTGATGAAGGCCGGCATCATCGACCCGACCAAGGTCGTGAGGTGCGCCCTCGAGAACGCCGCGTCGGTCGCGAGGACCTTCCTGACCTCCGACGTGGTGGTGACGGAGATTCCGGAGCCCGAGGGGGCCAACGCCGGGGCCGGGATGGAGGGGATGGGGGACTACTAGAGTGAACGATGGAGTGAGCTTGAGTGAGCTTGATTGTGAGGGAGGGGATTTGAGGTCGTTTTTTTTAAGTTTTAAAGAGAGAGAGGCGGGTTTTTTCGCGCGCGCGAGAGGAGAGAGAAAAGGGGAAAAGGTAGGAGGCTCGCTTTCCTTTTTCTTCCTCTTTTCAGGGCGTTTGTTTTCTTTCAATTGTTTCCAAGAGATCGAGAGCGAGTGCGCGTCGTGGGCAGCGATAAACAACAACAACAACAAAAGAGAGAGGGGAGAGAGAGGTGGTGTTAAAAGAGTGCAAATTTTTTCCCGAAAAAAAGCAAAAAAATACAAAAACAAGTTTCCCCTTTTTTTCTTGTTCTTCTTTTTCTTGTTTTACAGGAGGGCAGGGGGGAAAGAGGTCCGACATGAAACGGGGGCGGGAAAGAATGGAGTGGGTAGGGAAAATAATGCAGTGGAACCGAAAGAAAAGAAACGGGAAGAACGAAAGAAATAAACGCCCCGCGTCGTCCCTTTCTTTCTAGAAAAACGGAACGCCGACCCTCGACTCCAGGGCGATGATCGCAGCGATCGCGAGCATCGCCGCCCGGCCGTTGACCCTCTCGGCCTTTGGGGTGAACACGCCAAAAGGCTCCGAGATCGCCCCCTTTGTGATCGGGACCAGCGACGCGACGACGACGAGCGCGGCGAGCGCCAGGCCCTTGGGGTCCCAGTGCAAGGGGTCGGCGAGCAGCCTCGACCCGAGCTGGGCCGCTGTGAGGTCGGTTTGGGCCTCGAGGGAGGCGCCGTAGAGCAGGAACGCCATGGCGAGCCTGCCGTTGATGGTCTCGGGGCCCGGCCCGGCGAACTTGAGGGCGTTGAAGAGCGAGACCTTGCGCGGGCGCGAGGGCGCGAGCGCCCTCGTGGGCGAGCGAGCCGCGGGCGGCGGCGGCGGCGGCGGCGGAGGGGCGCCCGCCGTTCGGGGGAGGTCGACACGGTCGGGCATTACGGCCCCGGGGCCGTCGCGGCTGTAGGAGTAGACCCGGGACGCGGAAGTGGAGGAGGAAGCGGAAGTCGAGGCAGCGCCGTTGCCGCCGGCCAGCAGCGTCGGTCTCGACGTCGACGACTTCAAAGGCATCGCCGCGGCGCTTCGGGAGAGCATCGCGCGCTGCATTTTTCCTTGAGAGTGAAAGGAGCTCCTGCCTGTTGCAGGATGGATTCTCTGCGAGCACGAGAGAGCGAGCGAGCGAGCGAGAGAGATAACAAGCCGAGCGGAAGTCGGTTTCGATTCGCGTTGAATTGCTCCGAGCGTCGAAGAAGAGGGCGAAAGGTGTGGCAGCGTTGCGAGCGAGCGAGCGAGCGAGAGCCGAGAGCTTGATATTCTGTTCAACCTGCTCTTTCTCTCTTCCATAAATTCGAAACTCTATTTTTCGTTTTCCGAAGCAAAGCCTTTGCTTTTCCGATTGGGGTTTCCTCGAGCGTCCAAGTGTCGAGAGCGGGAGAGAGAGATAGAGGTTTGCTACGCTCGCGGGGGTCTTCGTTGCTATGCAGCAAAGACACGGAAAGAAACAGACTCTCGACCTTTTTTTGTCTTTTCGTTTTTTTTGCACTCTCACCTTTTTTTTATTTTCAAACTCTTTCTCGCGCTTCTCTCTCAACCTCACATGCTCCCCGCGCGACGAGCCTAGCGCTTCGCCACGCGCAGATGGATCCAGAAAGACGGGCCAGAGACGCTCCTTTTCGTTTGTTTTGTTTTTCATGCTGCGCTCTCATTCGTTTTTTCTCACTCCTTGACTTCTCAACGTTTTCAACTTGCTTTTATTCTAAAAAAAGGGGGGCCAACAATCTAGGGGGCGGCTCCGGCGGTGCGCAGGGGCACTCCTGCGGTCGTGCCCGTGGGGGCTCCGTAGGTGACGGTCGACTGCTGCTGCTGCTGCTGCTGTACCCTCTGCTGGCCGGCGCCTCCTCCGCGCTCGTAGCCGCGCTTGCCGCCTGCGTACTCGTCTTCGACGTCGTCGCCCTTCCCCTCCATCGCCGCGCCGAGCGCGAAGAGCATCAGCGCGAGTCCCGCGGCCAGGATCAGGTACCCGGCGAACATCGTCTGGACGCGCTTCAGCATGGATCCGCCGAGGGGCCCCTCGAGGGGCCAGAAAGTGTCGACAAGGTTGACCTGTTTTTTTGAGAAGGAAAAAAGAGAGAAAAAAGTCAAGTTTTCGAGTTTTTTGAGTTTTCCCCCTCCTTGTTTTGAGAAAAATAAAAAAAGAAATAACCCACGGAGTAGTTGGCGGCGATCATCGACAGCGTCGCAAAGATCGAGGTGAGGCCCAGGAACGGAATCACCCAACCGGGATGGCTTTTCGAAAGTTTTCGGTGGGCAAAGAAGAGGATGAAGGAGAGGAGAGAGAAAAAGTGAGTTTTTTTATTTCTTCGTTCTCGAAAAGAAAGAGAAAAAAACAACAACAGCTTCAAACTGGAAACCGAAAAAAAAAACTCACGCCCTGTTGCTCGCCGCGGCGATCGCGACGCCCACGATCGGCACCAGGCTGCCCCACATGATCCACCACGGGAACCGCAGGAACCGCTTGCAGCCGATCTGCGGCAAGTCGGACGTCTGAGCAAACTGCGGGACCTCGTTTAAAATCCCCGGCGTGTTGTTGCAGGTCTTCTGCGAGGCCGAGATCCCGGCCAGCGAGACGATCCAGCCGGCGAGAGCCAGCAGGATCGTGGGCCACAGCAGGGAGTGGGCGAGGATGGAGAGGTGGCGGGCGCGGGACATGGTTGTTGCCTGTTTTGAGTTTGAGTTTTTTTTTGAGAGTTTGCGGCGCGTCAGCTGGCGGTCGTCGTCCGTCGTCGTCCTTCCGCTCGTTTTTTTTTCTTTTGCTCGCGTCGTCTCTCTCTCGCTCTCTCTCCATGTCACCTTTGGTACCCTTCTAGCCGACGCGGCCCAGAAGTAGAGCGTCAATCACCTCGAGCGAAGGGTGGAGAGGGTTTGGAGGACGCGTTTGCGAGCGACTTGACAGCGAAGAGCGAAGAGCGAAAAAGCAAAGTGTGTTCTGTCGACGAGTTGTTTTTTCTCTTTTTCTTCTTCTTCTTCTCAACCCCGACCTCGCTTTCTCGCTTTACTCTCTTCCGCTCCCTCGCTTTCTGTTCCCATGACCTCTCCGCATCTTGTTCCTCTTCAAAGCTCCAAGAGCACCCAATAAAAGCCTTTTTGATTTTGACTAGAAGAAAAATGATTTTGATTTCGTCGATTTTTACAAAAAGGGCAAGTTCTCTCTCTTTCTCCCTCTCTCTCTCCTACGCCCCCCCGCCCCCGCCGCCGCCGAGCGACGCCGGCGTGTAGTCCGCCTGGTCCCCCTCCAGCAGGCTCCTCGAGTGCCGCACGATCGCCCTGCCCACCGCGTTGATCCAGTCCTCCTTCTCCTTGTCAGAGTCGGCCACGAAGAACATCGCCTCGTCGGCCGTGCTGAGCTCGAAGGCGTGCGGCCTGTTGATGGCGTCCTCGGCGCCCTTGATGGAGAGGCAGCGGTGGACGTCGATGACCCCGCGCGGGGTGGAATCCTTCGAGTGCGCGAGGGCGGTGGTTGGTCGTTGTTGGGAGAGGAGAAGAGAAAGGTGAGTTCATCGAGGGACAAGGGGGCTCTCTTCTTCTTCCTCTCCCTTATTCTCTCCACAAAGCAAAACACTCACGGGAGTGACCTGGTCGCTCTTGAACCAGAAGATCTTGCCCTGCTTGAGGATGAACCAGCTGGAGGTTGGTTTTTAGGCGGAAGGGGTTGAAACGGAGGAGGAGGAGGAGGAGGAGGTTGGAAGAAGAGAGCGCGAGGGAGCACCGACGACGACGCTGCGAGAGGTGCTGGCGAGAGTTTTGAGTTTCTTCATTCTTCGCCTCCTTCGCTCTTCGTACCGACTCTCTCTCTGAGTCTCTCTCACTCACCGGCGCCTCCACGTCTTAATAAACTCCCCTGTGGAGTGGTTGAGAGATAGAGAAAGAGAGAGAACATAAGAAGAAAGTGCGCCAAAAAAAGAGCAAGGGCATCGAAAGAGAGCATCGATTGCCCCTCAAACAATCATTCTCACCCTGCTTCATCAGCCACCCGCTGCGCTCTGCGCCGTGCCAAAACTCGATGTCTCCCGTCGAGGGCCTTGAGCCCAGGGCCTGGGCGAGGAACGACATGGTTTTGCGTCGGGATGGAATGAGAAGAAGAGCAAGAAGAGCAAGAAGAACTCTCTCTCCCTTTCGTTTTTTTCCCGAGGAGTGCAGAACGTCGGCGGCAACTTCATTTCTTTCGTTTTTCCTCTCTCCCATCTTCTTTCCCACGCTCGCGCGCCCCGGCGTGTGCTCTCCCTGCAGGGCCGCCTCGCGGTGCGAGGGCACATCTGCTCGTTTCTGCTCTCGCGCGAGCGCGCGCACACAAAGCGCACTCACGCGAAGAGAGAGAGAGAGACAGAGAGAGAGAAAGAAGAGGACGGCAAGAGACCGTCGTGAAGGCCATGAGCGACCGTGTGAGTGTCTTTTAGAACCGTTTTCTTGCCCGCTCGTTGTGCTCGGATCAAAGAGGAAGGCCTTGTGCTTGCTCTGAGTTGAGGGGAACGTCGAAAAAGGGCCCTCTTCTGTCCCCTTGAGCGCGGAGTCGATTCGGGCTGCTGGTCCGCCGTCGACGCCGCCGACGCCGTCGCCGCTCTTCCTCCTCCTCCTTCTCTCAAACTCTCGACTCTTTTCCGCCCTCTCTTTCCGTGCTTTTACTCCAATTCACCAACGCAGGGACGTTCTCATCGAGATGGCGACCGCGGGCGCGACGTGAGTGCAGTTTTGGCGTAGAGACAGGGGCGATCTTCGACGAAAATGCAAGTGGCGTCGCCGCCATTTGTTTCTTTTTTGCCGCCGCTTCGACGTCGCTTTGCCTCTTTCCTTCTCTGTCTCACGCGCCCCCCCCCTTCCCCCTTCTCGTTCTCATTCTCACTCACCCGAACGCTTTTCTCCTATAGGGCTCATCCCGAGACGCCTGGCGAAGCAGCAACGGGGACCGACGAGGCGGAGGCGGAACAGGGAGTAACAACTTTCCCAGCGGCGCTCCCCCTCCTCCTCCTCCTCCTCCGCTGCCTCAGCAGCAGCAGCCTTTCTTTGGCGGCAGGGGCTCGAGCGCCGGCGGTTCCCGCGGCTCCAGCCCCGGAGGAGGCAGCGATAGGGGGGAGTGGCGCCCCGAAGGAGGGCGAGACCGGGACCGCGGGCGCTCTCCCTCCGGCGGCGGCGGCGTCGGGGGAGGGAGCGGCCGGAGCCGCGACCGCGGCGGAGGCTTCTTCGCCGACCGGGGAGGAGGCCCCCCCTCCCCTCAGCGCTGGCGCGGCGACGACGCGCCGGGCGGAAACAGCAACGGCGGCTGGAGGGACCTGAGCGATCGCTGGCGCGGGGGAGGGAGCGGCGGGCGGGATCGGGACCGCGAGCACCAGCATCGCGAGCGCGACTTCCGCGACGTCCGCGGCGGCGACAGGGACCGCCGCGACCGCTACGACCGCGACCGCAGCGACGACAGGCCCCGCGGCGGCGGCGGCGGCGGCGGCGGCTGGGGAGCAGGGGAGCGAGAGCGGGAGCGAGACTACCACCTCGGCCACCCCTCGCGCGAAGTCAAGCTCGAGCCGAGGAGGCCGCAGCCCGAGCCCTCTGACCCTGCCGTGCCGCACCCGCACCCGCACCCGCAGCCGCCGCGCGGCCCGCCGCCGCCCCCTCCCCCCACCGGCGGAGGAGTGGGGGGCATGGCGCGCCACCTCTCCCACCGCTACCCGGAGGCCGCAGCTCCCGACCCGTCCCTCTCCGGGTTCGACCGGTCGAAGAGCGCCGGCGGCGCCTTTGGCGGCGGCGGCGGCGGCGGGGAGCTCCCTCTGCCGCACTCGCTGCACCACCGCCAGCACCAGGAGCAGCAGCACCCGCGGGACGCCTCCGCCCTCGCCGCGGCGGCGCTCGCAGACGCGGACATCGGAGGGTCTTCAGCTTCAGCAGCAGCAGCAGCGTCAGCGACGGAAGCGGCGGCGGCGGCGGCGGCGGCCTTGGGGTCGAAGAAGCGGCTCGCATGGGGCCAGGGGCTTGCTCGCCGCAGGCCTGACGCCGGCGGGGGCCCCGCCCCGAGCGGCGACTCGGCCGAGGCGCCGGCCAGCGGCGGCGGGCTCCCCACCGCCTCTGCCGCGGTCACGCCGCACTCGGCCCCGGCGCTGCAGGGCGCCGCCGCCGCCGCGGCCGCGACGCCGCTGCCGGTCGCCCAAGGAGGGCAGAAGGACGCCGCCGCCGCCACGTTTGTGTCCAACGTCCCCGCTTCGGCCCCTGCCTCGGCGCAGCCGTCGCCGGTCGCCGCGCCGCCACCACCTCCTCCGGCTTTGACTCCTCCTCCTGCTGCTGCTGCTGCACCCGCAGAAAACACAGCAGCAGCAGCAGCAGCAGCAGCAGCAGCAGCGACTCCTGCTGCCGCCCCTCCTCCTCCTCCCCCTCCTGCCCCCCTCCCCTCGGCGGCGGCGGAGAGGAAGCATGCTGAGAGGAAGATGGGGAGGAAGATGGCGATCCTGGCCGAGATCGAGGCGGCCGACGCCGCTGCGGCGGAGGCCGGGCGAGGGCTCGCCGCGGCCAGGGAGGCCGCGAGGGCCGCCGCGAGGCTCGCCGCCGAGGCCGAGGCCGGGGCCACACGCGCCGCGGCGATCGCCGCGGCCGCCTCGAGCTCGAGGAACGCGCTCAGCAGGGTGCTGCTGGTCGGCGGCGGAGGCGGTGCCGGCACCGGCGGGCTGAAGAACACCGCCGCCTCTGCTGCTGCTGCTGCTGCCGCTGCTGCCGCTGATGCCGGCGCCGCCGCCGTTTTCCCATCCTCCGCGATGGACGAGGACGACTCCGACGGCTCCGGAGCCTCCGACTCGGACGAAGACGACGACGACCTCTACGCCCTGGACGAGCGCGACGCCGCGGCGCGGGCGGGGCTGCTCAAGCCGGCGAGGAGGGAGCACGTGCTCGGGCTCCTGGCCGACAACAGGGCGCGCGCGGCCACGGCCTCCGCGGGCCTGCCGCCGCCGAGGCGCCTGTCCCCGGTCTCCGAGCGCCGCGCCTCGAAGAGGCAGTCCCGGGGAGGATGGGACGGTGGCAGCGGCAGCGGCAGCGCCAATGACGGCGACGGCGACGGCGAGGAGGGAGCAGAGGGAGAAGGGCAGGGCGAGGTCGAAGCAGCGCCGGCGGCCGACGGCGCCGCCGCCGCCGACGACCTCGGGGACCTCGGGCCCCTCCGCCCCGCCGCCGCCCGCTCCTCCCCCGCCTTCGTCGTCGCCGTCACCGCCGCCTCCGCCGACGCCCCGCCTCCCCCCCCGCTCTACACCCGCCCCTGCGACTCCCCGCAGTGGGAGGCCAACCGGAGGGCGCACGAGCGCGCCGCGGGCGCGCTGCGGGAGTGGCTCGCGCGGCGGGCGGGCCTGCTGAGGGACAGGCAGGTCCTCCTGGCGGTGAGGTACCGCGACCTGGCCGCGAGGTGGAAGAGCAGGCTCGCGCGGGAGGACGCCGCTGCCGCCGCTGCCGCCGCGGCCGCGGCCGGCGGCGGGCGGAAGAAGCAGTCGAGCCACCACCACCACCACCACCTCGACGACGACCGCCACCACCACCACGCCTCGGCGGCGGCAGCGCCGCATGCCCCCGGCCCGGCCCCGGCGCCGTCCTCCTCCCGCAGCCGCGCCGGCCACGCCGCCGCCGCCGCCGCCGCAGCAGCAGCTGCCGGAGGAGCCCACCACCACCTGGGCGGCCTCGGCGGCCTCCTCGGCGGCGCCTCGGCGGGGTCCTACGGCGGCGCCGTCCGCAGCGACTACGAGGAGGCGCGCGTGCTGCGCCGCCTGCAGGCCGTCGAGCGCATGCGCGAGATGTGCCAGCTGCCGGACCAGCTCGTCGACCCCAGGGAGCGCGCCTCGCGCGTCTTCCTGTCCTACAACGCGCTCGTCGAGGACCCGGAGCGCGCCGTCGACGACGCCGAGCGCAGGGCGAGGCCCTGGTCGGCCGCCGAGGCGCGCGCGTTCGCCGACGGGTTTTTGGCGACGCCCAAGGATTTTCGGGCGATCGCGGCCCGCCCCGGGCTGGCGGGCCGCAGGTCGGCCGGCGACTGCGTGGCCTACTACTACCGCACGCAGAAGCGCGACGTGTTCGCGGCCGTGAGGAGGAAGCAGCAGCTGAAGAAGCGCAGGGCGCAGACGGAGGTCAACCACCGGGCGGGCGCGGGGCACAACTACATGGGGATGGGGGCCGGGGGGGGGGGAGGCGGCGGGGGCGCGGTCGCGGCGGGGCCCGCGCTGCCCCCTCCAAACCCTCCTCCCGCGCCCCCTCCTCAGCAGCAGCCGGGGGCGTCCAGCGCCGGCGGCGGGGCCCCCGCTGGCGCTTCCGCCTCGTTCGAGGGCGAGCCCAAGGCCAAGCCGGCGCGCGCCCCTCGCCCGAGGCCGAGGCCGAAAGCAGCGGCCCCCGCCGGCAACAATGGCGGCGTCGCCGGGAACGCTGCTGCTGCTGCCTCTGCCTCTGCCTCTACGAGGCCCGCCGGGGCAGCAGCCGCGGCTCAGCAGCAGCAGCAGCAGCCGCCGCCGCTCTTCCATGCCAGCGCGGGCACCCGCGCCCCGCTCGTCGCCGGCGCCGGGTCCTTCGTCGCAGCCGGTCCGGCTTCGGCCGCGACCGCGGCCGTCGCCGCCGCGGCGGGCGGGTCCTCCTCCTCGGCGGCCTGGTCCCCCTCCGAGGAAGCCCTCTTCCTCGACGGCGTGCGCCGCTTCGGCCGCGACGCGCGCAGGCTCTGCGCGCACCTGGGCGGCACGAGGACGCTGGGCGCGGTCAAGTCGTTCTACTCGAAGAACAGGACGAGGCTCGGGCTCGAGGCGCTGGAGCGGGAAGCCGAGGCGAGGGGAGGGGGCAAGGGCGGGGGCGGCGTTCCCGCTCCTTTTTCTTCCGCTGCAAAGTCCTCTGCTGCTGCCCCTGCTGCTGCTGTTGTTGCTCCTCTGCCCTCGCCGCGGCCCTTGTCGCCTGCCCCCGCTGCTGCGGCTGCTCCTCCAACTGCTGCTGCTGCTGCTGCTCCTCCCCCTCCCGCTTCCGCTTCCTCCGCCGTCGCGGTCCCGAGCGCCGAGCAGACGCGCAAGCTGCTCGAGCAGCTCCGCGGGCAGGCCACGTCCGGGGCCATGGACAGGACCGTCGCCGCGCAGCTCGAGGAGGTGCTGCTGAAGCAGCTCGAGGAGAGCGGCGGCGGCGGAGGAGGAGTGGAGAAGGAGGAGGACGAGGAGAAGAAGGACCAGAAGAGGAGCGCTGCTCCCGCCGACGGCACCGAGGGAACGAAAGCAAGCAAGAGCAATAGCAACAGCAACAATAAGAGGCCCAACTCCGCTGTTGTCCTGCCGAGCCCGAGGCCCGAGGCGAAGAAGGCGCACAGGGAAGGGGACGGCGGCGGCGGCGACGCGGGGGGAGACGGGATGGAGGTCGACCGCAAGTGAAGATGTGTAAATATAGAAACCGTTTAAAACAAAATCAAGGAAAGCTGACCTCAGCTCCTCTCTCCCACTGCGTTACGCCTCGACTTTCTTCTCGCTGGCGAGAGCGTCGCATCAAAGCTGGCCTGTCGTCTCGTGAACGGCAAAGCGCGGTCGCGCTTCGCCGTTGAGAAAACATTATTCATTCATTCATTCTTTCTTTTCTACTTCTTCTACAAAGTTTGCCCCACTCCCTCCTCGGAGGGAGAGAAAAACACAAATAAATCCCACACATTCAGTTCTTTTTTTCTTGCGGGAGAGGGGGGGGGGTGCGTTTACTCTTCTCCACTTTCTTCGCTCGCTCTCTCGAGGCACGCCTCGAGCCTCGCTGCTGCCCCCTGGCACTGCCTCGGCACGCTCGTCGGGGGGCCCTGTAGCCTTCTGTTCCTGCTGCTCTGGGAACCACCTCCGCAGCAGCCTTCGAGGTCTGCCGCCTCGAGCGGGCAGCGCAGCTTGAGGAGGCACCAGGCCGCGGCGGCGTTGAGGGCCTGATTTGAGTTTTTGAAAATTATTTTTTTCCAGTCGAGGCCGAGAGGCCGAGAGGTTTTGATGAGCAAGCGACCGATCGAGCGAAGCGAGACGAGATTCTCCTCCGTAGGATTTCTTTTCATCTTCTCTACTAACCTTGCAGACCAGGTCCTTCTCTCGAGGGTGCCGCCTCTCGCAGAGAGCCAGCGCAGATAGCTGCACGTCGCACGGTGGCGCCGAAGGCATTTTGTTTTTTTGGGATGGCAGCGGCGAGGGCCCTCAAGGCCGCGGCGGCCTTTGATATGTGAAAGAGATTGACCCTGTTTTTTTTTCCCGACTTCTGTTTTTCTTTTCCTTACAAAAAAAAACTCTCCTACTCCCTCTCCCTCCCTACCGCTGCCCCAGCGACACCTGCGCCGCCACGCCGATCGCGTGCTTCATCGTCGTCATGATGACGTCGACGTCCGGCAGCGAGGGCAGCAGCACCTTCTCGATCCTCTCCCTGGCCTCGCTCGGGACCTTGGCGCCGGGGGCCCGCGCCGCCGCCGCGCCCTCGCCCTCGAAGAGCCGCACCATCAGGACACCGTTGGCCGCCGAGAGGTCCTCTTCGATGCTTAAGACCAGGTCAGCGACGGAGACGGGCGCGGATCCGGCCTCGCCGAGCACCCTCAGGAGGCTCATCGTCACGCCGGCGAGCTCGTCGGCGGCGTCGTTCCGGTCGACCCTTAGAGGGAGGGAGAGCGGCATGTTCCTCCCGTTTTGGGTGATCGATGCGCTCCAGTTGAACAGGGTTCTCGCGAAGAGGGCTTTATCTGCCATGGCGGGGAGCTTCGCGGTGGCGAGCTGGAGGGAGGAGCTCGGGTCGCGAGGGGCAGCGAGGGCCGCCGAGACGACGCGGAAGGAGGAGGTGCGACGCCGGGGAAACGCGGGTGCGGCGACGGGCGAGGGTTGACAGGCGTGGCGGAGACGGAGCATTGGAACGATCGTCGTCGGTGGTTTCTTTGAAAAGGCGTTTTTTTTCAACTTCTGCCTTCTGATAACGATCTTATGGAGTGCGGGGGCAATTCAAACGTCAAAGCTGATGTCTTGGGAAGGCCGATTGGAGCAAAAGAGAAGTTTGGAGAGGGCGGAGGAGGCGTTGTAGAACGCGGACTGTTTTTTTTTTTGAGAGAGAGTAATGGAAAAAGGTTCGCTCTTCATCTTCAGTTTAGCCCTCTTCGCTCTTGCTCCCCGATCTTCTTGCTCGTCCATTGAAAACCAAAAAAATGTCGTCTCCAGAAGAGCTCAACGAGCTCCTCCGGGACGGCGCCCGCTTCGGGGACCTTGACGACGTCCGGGATGCCCTGGCACAGGGCGCTGACGTGGACTCCGCCGACGAGGGCGGGAAGACTGGTGAGA
>Ga0114918_10002632_pt1 | contig 16018 bp, 18 predicted proteins | sample LantaG_FD_87015 | JGI IMG/M metagenome (GOLD analysis project Ga0114918, IMG submission 87015) | Deep subsurface microbial communities from Baltic Sea to uncover new lineages of life (NeLLi) - Landsort_02402 metaG | ecosystem: Environmental > Aquatic > Marine > Oceanic > Sediment | place...
ATTCTGAGTCCGCCGAAGGCGGGCGAAGAATCTCTTTTTAAGCGGGATTCTTCACTCGGCTTTGCCTCGTTCAGAATAACGGATGGGAAGAAGCGGTGATTGCGCGGAGGTCTTATTCATCTCGCGTCACCAATCTCGTTCGCTCATACGCAATGCGCCCCTCTGCGCGTTAAACAAACCGTTTTTTCAATCCATTTCACATCGCGCGCGGTGTTAATTGTTTTACGCGCGCCGCCGTTTTACCATTCGCCTTATGCCGCAATTTCATAGGGGCACATTGCATGTGCCCCTGTTTGATTTTTACGAATTACGCCGCGTTTCTTACCATCCCGTTCGAGCGCGTGCAATCCGGACACACGCAATGTGCCCCTACGATTTGTTTTGGTGTTGAGGAAGTTTTTCATGATCTACACATTATTCGCGATTTTTCGGCTAAGTTTTTTAGCGATTTCCAGAGATCGTTTATTCACAAAATTTCCACCCTTAATGTTGAGTATCTTAGCATTAACGATCGCGTCCGATATTTTCTTATGCGCCGCGCGAACAATGCGGCTGAAAGACTGTTGTGAAATAGCCATCATTCCGGCCGCCTCACCTTGACTCATTCGAAGGTGATCATGCAGTCTGACCGCCTCATATTCCTCCAAAGAAATTGTAATTTCATCCGGTTGACCCGGACGGCCTTGCGGACGAAAAAGATCAATCCTCGGCTGTTGATGAATTATTTTCTTTTTCTGAGGCCGACCTTTCTGCGCCATTTGTTGTCTCCGTTTTCCCGCCAACCCGTTGGGGCACGTCATGCCGTACCTCTACAACGAAGCTGAATGAAATCAAATCATCTTCCAACCCGTCTCCAAAATTCTTTCCATGGAAACCGCGTACCGGGGCACTCTGTTTTCGCGCCGCAAACCTGTCCATGGCCTAAAATCTTTTTTTTCGGTATTTTGTAGTAAGCCCTCAATGTGTTAACAAGATACGCGAGCGAATTCAATTGTTCAGCCGATACATCATCCACAGAAAAATTTCCGACAAGACAAATTCCGATCGCTTTCGAGTTCATGCCGTCCGCTTTACAATGAGCGCCGTCTGTTTGTTTTATCCAACGCGGGGACATCTCAATTTGACCGTTATCTTTACCGCAAGTGCCGTTATCTATCACAAAATGATAACCGACACCTTTCCATCCTCTTTTCAAATGTGCTTTATTAAATTTCGCGGAATTACCATTATCGGTCGCGCTGTGGTGTATGATTATGTATGTCCATTGTCGGTTTGGATACAAAGCAACTACGTCCTTCCGTTCTGCCGCTTTTGGAACATATAGGCGTCTGCCTATGTCTATATCCCGTACGTCACCGATATTGTTCACACTTCTAATGGTCTCAATGTCGACATCATACATTTGCGATATACGCCAAAGCGTCTCACCAGGAGCCACATCATGATAACATCCCTGCCTCATCACATTCGCGCCCAAATCAAGGGATGGAACGGAACTATTCATACGAACGGTTTCAATATGCCGCGCCGTGCATGATGACATCGTCACCATAAAAACGCAGAGAATCACCGCCACTGATAATTTCTTTTTATGTATACGCCGCATAAACTCCAAATTCAAGATTCTTCATCTAACCGCAAAATGACTACCGACATTATAATGCACCACCCGCGAAAAATCCACCCAATTCGCTGACCTCGATACAACTTCGCGAATTAGCCTGCCGAAATTATATCGACGGCAAAATATATCTCAAAAAACGCGTGAATACCGCGTCATCGAGTTGAATTGACGGCGGATTTTTTGGAAATATTCTTCACTTTGCCGATCACTATCGCGACAAAAATACTTAATTCATAGAGAACTATCATCGGAACGGCAAAAAGAAGCATGTTAAAAACATCCTGTGTGGGCGTTATGATCGCGGCGAATGTCAAAATAGCGAGTATCGCGATATGCCTTTTTTTCTTTAGCTGACGCGTGTTTACAAAACCCGCGTCAGCAAGAAGCCCGATAAAAACAGGAAGTTCAAAAATAATTCCGCCCGTTAAAATCAACGCGTTAAAAAACGATATATATTTTCCGAGAGAAATTTTTGGAGACGCGATTTTTCCGCCAAAACCTATAAGGAAATCAAGCGCTCTCGGTATCGCCGCGAAATACGAAAACGCGGTGCCGATAAAAAAAAACACAAGAGCCGCCCAAAACCATAGCGCGATTCGCCGGCGCGTATTTTTTTCCGCCGCGGGACTTAAAAAAGCCCACATTTGATAAAGCAGAAACGGAAAACTGATAACAAATCCGGCGAGCAGTACAACCTTCATATGCGCGACAAACGCTTCCGTAGGACTGATAAAAATCAACTCACCCGTCAATCCTGAAATCGGCCGTTTTACAAACCCCATAATTACGCGCCCCACGGAAAAAGAAACCGCCGTACCGCAGATAAGAGCGGAGAGGTAATATAATACCCGCGATCGCAGTTCTTCCAAATGGCTGACAATATTTAATTTTCCGGGTTCTTCGGGACAAAGTCGACTCATAAGATTATTTTTCGCTTCTTTTGTCCTTTATTTCGGTAAATTCCTGTGTGCCTTTTTTAAATTCACTGAGAGCCCGTCCTAACGATCTTCCGATTTCAGGCAATTTGGCCGCGCCGAAAATTAAAAGCGCTATCACCAATATCAACAATATCTCAGGTAATCCTAATCCAAGCATTATTCCCCCTTTTATCTGTTAGCCGGCATTTTCTCTACGTATTCGACATAAGGGCGCGCGCACGGGCGCGCCCTTACGATACTGTAGGTAATTTCGCTAAACAATAATTCTTCCCTGTGTGTTTTCATGTTTTCGTACCATCAGTTCTTAACCATAAGTCCGCGCTTGAACTCATAAAGCGTTACAGCGACAGCCGCTGTAACATTAAGCGATTCTACTCGCCTTTTAATCGGAATATGGAAAAACATATCCGCTTTACTTTTTATTTCACGAGATACTCCTTTTCCCTCATTACCGAAAACGAGAACAAAGGAACCCGTGTTTTTTTTAATTTCAGAAATTTCCATAGTATTTTCCGCGCCGAGAGTGCTGACAATAATTTTGTACCCATTCCGTCGAAACACGTCTAAAAAGTCAGCCCCGCGACAATAAACAGGAACATCGAAGATCGCGCCGCTTGACGCGCGAATAACTTTGGGGTTATAAATATCCGCGGATTCACCTGTAAGCAGTACCGAATCAACTCCGAACGCCGCGGCGCTTCTAATGATCGTACCTAAATTTCCGGGATCCTGGATTCCGTCACAAACAATCACTAAAACATCTTTCTTACATGAAACAGTTAATTTATTTTCATTTTTTTTTACGACGGCAAGAATCCCCTGAGAATTTTTTAAGGAAGATATTTTTTCAAAAGAAGCATCTTCCGCCGAATAAATACAGACTCCGTTGTTTTTTAATTTCACCAATAACTTTTCGTTAGATACTTTCCGCGCGAAACTGTTCGAGATAAGAACAAAATCTAAAACACACGTTTTGAGGTTTATATCTTTGATTATTTTCACTCCTTCAACGGCAAAAAGACCGTCCGCGTCCCTAACTGCCTTATTCTTAAGAAGCTGTCGTGTTTTAGTCAATACTCGTTTATCCGCTTTTTTGATCATGATTTTCATAATACGGCAGGGGATTAGATGTCTCTACACTTTGATTATTATCTCTCAAACTGTCCGAGTTTTTCCCACCACGTGTTACTGTCCCAATTCTTTGTTTCGCGCCAAAGGTTACGGGCGCTTTTGGTATGAAGATGTTCCGGCGCTTTTTTGAAAAATTTTTTCGCCGCGGTGAATCCCGCGTCAGCATACTCTTTTGCCTGAATCAAACATTCAAGAATATCTGCGTCTCTAGCGATTATGCTTTCTTTTGTTTTTTGCTCATCATACTCCCGACGCGTATCAGACAGTTCATCTTTAATACCTCTGTCTAACTCTGATATTTGTTCCTCAAAGGCAAGTTTTTCCGCTTGACGCACATTTATGTATCTATGCGCCACTTTGTGAAGATCATTAATGCGCGCTTCATGCAAATCGTTAAAAAGCGCCATCATTAAAACTTTAGACGCGTCAACTTTTTCCATTTTAGCTAAAACATATCCGATAACCGCGCATCTAAAACTGTGATCGGCAACACTTTCCGCGTCCGAAATACCGGTCATCCACCACCCGCTTCTTTTAATTTGTTTCAGTTTACCTGCCTCCGCGAAAAAATCCAGCATTGTTTTGCGATTCATAATAATTCCCTCGTTATACTCAGTTACATCCTCTTTTTTATCTCATAACAAAAAAGCGCCGCGGCCACCGAAGCGTTGTATGATAACGCCGCTCCCCACATGGGTAAACTCACGGCTTTATCCAAACACTTTTTTACTCCGGGACGTATCCCCTTGCCCTCGGCGCCGATAACTAACGCCGCGGGAGGAGTAACTTTCAGATCAGAGAGTATTGACTCACCGTCTGTTTCCGCGCCGACGATATAAAAACCCCTGTTTTTAGCTTTATTTATCGCGGTCGCGATATTCTCGACCCGCGCGATCTTAACATAATTTTCGCCGCCCGAGGCTACCCTTAAAACCGTTTCATTAACAGCCGCGGATCCATGCACGGGTAAAATAACGGAAAAACCTCCCATGCAGGCAAGTGTCCTGATGATTGAACCGAAATTTTGAGGATCGGTTATACCGTCCAGAAAAACCGGAACGCGCTTATCTTTCACGGCCTCGTCTAAAATCTCGAAAAAAGAATAGTAACTATACTCCTCGATTTCCGCCATAACGCCCTGCGCGCGCGCGTCTTTTAACTCACGTTCCAAACGCTCGCGCGTGACCGGCTCGAAACCAAGCCGGGCATTTTTAGCCGCGCGAACTATTTCCGAAAGATCCGTTCGCTCTTGCAAATACAGCTTTTTTATCGTTTGAGGAGCGGCCTTAATGCGCTCAAGTACCGGATTTTTTCCATATAATTTCATCTGTTTGTCTTTCTCCGCGTACGATAGTGTTTGTCATTACTTGACACAAAGATCATGCCGCGAGCGCGAGCAGTACACCCATAAGCAAAATGCCTATCCCCGCGAGAAATACCTTTTTTTGTAATTTTTTTTCATACCACTCAATTATTTTCAAAACAAACGATTTCTTAACCACAAAACCCATAGCCCCGCCAAAAACAGAGAGAGCCCCGAAAAACAAAATAACCCACGGTATACTGCAATATTTTGCCGCGATCATCATTAAAATCCCAATACTTAATTTCATTGCTGACGCGTAGTAAATCCTATTGCCCTTTTTTGTATACTCTAACGCTTTTTTTAGAGTATACGGCCGTAAGACCGCCAAACATCCGCAGAGAATAATAAGAATCGAAACTAATTTTACAATCAAAACCATTTTTTTCCTCCTTGTCGGTTAACCGACTGTATGGACAGGCACGGAGTCCCGTTCCTGTCCGTATAAAATCTTAATCTCCGAAAATCCCCTTCATTATGTCTATTACTTTGTCGACATCGCTTTCTCCCGTATCTTCCGTAAAACTGCCTATCGCGTTCGTTACTTTGTCCACAACCATATTTTGTAATGCCTTTTTCAAATACGGTCCCGGATAAAATTTGGGATCATCCATACTGCCTTTAACCTTAAAATCAAAGATTATTTCGCCCGGCGCGGATTGTAAATATCTGATGATTTCTGAAATTGGTACCTGCCAATATTTAAATCCAACACTGCCGCTTTTCCGGTTAAATTTAAGGTCCCTTATTTTTAGCGTGTTCATTGAACCAATATCATTCCCGTCAAAATTAAAAACAAGTGTCCCTGAACATCTGCCGCCATTAATGACAATCGGCGAAAACTTTTCATAGTACGGTTCCAGTAAAGTCAGATCAACATTCGCGATCTCACAGGTATTGGACATCTTGATACGACTCCCGGTTGGGTCAAGAGAAATCACCCAATCGACACGCTGAGAGCTATCTCCGTTCAAAACGCCTCCCCCTCGACTCTCTACCAATAAAACTTTTGTGTAGTCATCGCTCAATTTTACTCGTATCACGCCGTTTATATTTTCACATCTCAATTTGGCAATGTCGTTCGGTAAAAACCGATCCAGAAAAAACACCTCTCCGCCTGTTATCTGAACCGTATCAGTCAATTTTACGAGACAGGAAATGTCTTTCTTCATTTGTTTCGGAAAAAACGTGAATCTTTTTTTCTGTTTTTTCGCGTCCGTAAGAACCTTTTCTACCGCGGGCGCGGGTTTTACCGCCAACACTTGCCCCATCTCGGCAAGATTGACTTCACCTTTTTCTGACCGTTCAACGGTTATAACAGGATTCTCCGCCCGGATGGACGTTATCTCTATTCCGTCCCATATGTTCTTACCCTTTTTCTGATAGCGGCACGAAACAACACCAACGTTAACAAGAAACTTTGTCAAATACCCCTTCGGATTGTGTATACTGATGCCTTTCATAGTAAAAACACCGGGTTTTTGATCTAACTCTATCTCTTTTATCGAAAGATAGGGAGGTAAGCTATTTCTTATAATCGATTCAACTGAATATTGAAAAATGTCATACCTGTAATGGTACACGATTGCCGCCGCTAAAACTAAAAATACGAGTAGAATAATTCCAATTTTTTTCATTTCCACACCCCTTCAATCCCAATTCCGCAAAACCCGCATTTTCCGTTTTCCGAAAAATCTTCCGAAAATTCCGCGCGGACGAATCTTCGAACTAAAACAGTCCCGCATGCCGGACAAACAGTATCGCCCGGTTTAGAGACATTCCCTAAATATACGTATTTGAGACCGGCTTTTTTCCCTATTTCCGCGGCCCGGAGCAAAGTTTCAACAGGTGTTTGAGGCGGCTCTCGCAATTTATAATCCGGATGAAAACGGCTGATATGCCACGGAATGTCTTTCCCCGTTTCGGACAAAAACCCGGCAATTCTACCCAGTTCCTCTTCCGAATCGTTTTTATCTGGAATGATCAAAGTTGTAACTTCAATCCAAATTCCCCTGTCTTTCATTCGACGAATGGATTCAAGCACAGGCTGTAAGCGTCCGTTGCAAATATTTCTATAGGATTCGTCATTAAAAAATTTGAGATCAATGTTTGCCGCGTCAAGATAAGGGGCTATCTTGTCGATCGCCTCACACGTCATAAATCCATTTGTCACAAAACTATTTTTTAATCCATTTTTTTTGGCAAGGATTGATATGTCATAGGCGTATTCGAAAAATATGGTCGATTCTATACGTATAGGAAACGCTTCGGCATTTATTCTTTATCGCCAAACTTACTACTCTTTCCGGTGGGACCGATTCGCCTTGAAAGCGTCCGCGCTTAACTTCCGCCCGCGCTATTGTCCAATTCTGACAAAAAGAACATTTAAAATTGCATCCCGCCGCGGCTATGGAATACGCGTCCGTTCCCGGCAAAAAATGATAGAAAGGTTTTTTTTCAACAGGGTCAACATTCGCGGCGATCATTTTTCCATATGAATATGTATGCAATACTCCGTCGTCATTTTTTCTAACGCCGCATATTCCAAATTTACCGCGCGAAAGCTTACAATGATGCGCGCAAAGGCGACAATAAACCGTTTTATCCCCGCTGGCCTTCCAAAACATCGCTTCTTTACGCATAAAATTCCTATTCCGGCGCCTGTTCCGACATTTTACCGCTTTTCAATTTCTGCCAGTTCACGTTCCGCGTCAACCTGTAACGTGTTATCGATTTTAAGCGCGGACTCGAGGTTTCGTTTAAAACGTTTTATATGTCCGTCACCGGTACGATACGCCTCCGAGGCATTTTCAATATTCTTACCTATTGATTCAAATCTCTTGTAGAAGAGGTTAAAATCTTTCTCAACCTTCAAAAGTAGTTCCTGTAAATCCTTTGCTCCGCGAACGATCTCAATATTCCGGACCCCGAGCATAATAATTTGAAGGAAAGCGTAAAATGTGTTCGGGCTTACCGGTACAACTTTTCGCTCTGTCGCGTATTCATACATCTGGCTTGGACTGCCGAGATAATTTTTATCCGCGATCGTTTCATAATAAATCGATTCCGACGGTATGAAAAGCAGAGCGAATTCACTTGTTCCTTTTTCCGGTCGAACATATTTGTCCTTTATCTGGTTGACCTGTATTTTCAAGGCTCTTTGATAATTCGCCCAATGAATTTTTTTCTCATCAGGATTATTTTCCCCCAGATACTTTTGGTAATCTTCTTTCGGAAATTTGGAATCAATCGGAATGACCACATCTTTATACTTTACCACCGCGTCAACCCTGTCACCTTCGGCAATAGTATATTGCCTTTCCCATATACCTCTCGGTAATACTCGTTCCAGCATCTCTTCCAATATTACTTCTCCGTAATTACCCCGAAGTTTGGGCATTTGCAGAAGATATTCTAGAGATTGCCCTAATTGCTGAACCTTTTCCTGCTGTCGGGCAAGTGTGCTCACGACTTCTTTCATTCCCGCGATATTTTCCAATGTTTTTATCGCGTTCGCGGAAAGAGAATCCTTAGATTTTTCGACTTCAATACGGGTGGTATCCATTGTCTGCCGTATTCTATCGGAAAAATCGATAAATTTAGCGTTTAAAATTGTTTCAATGGATTCTTTTTTTTCTTTGCCCGAGGCAATTTGACGAATTAATACCGCGATGAGTCCGATTAAAATCACTAATAGAGATACAACCATAATTTCCATTTAAGCGGGTCTCCTTAATTCTTAACGTGTCATTTGTGATTAATCAATGCCTGCGCCCGGCAATTTTTATTTCTACTTTTATAGACAGGTAATCGCCTTACTCATGCGCCGCTTTTCCAAAAACGGCGCGCGCCGCGCCGCGCGCCGTTTCCGCGAACGTCGGATGCGCGTGGATAATTTCTGCCAGTTTATCCGCCGGCAAACGCGTTTTCATGGCAACAATAAACTCATGTATTAATTCCGAAGCACTATGCCCAACAATATGAACGCCCAAAATTGAACGTTTTTTTCTGTCAGCGATAATTTTTATAAAACCTTCCGTTTCGTCTTTGACTAACGCCAAACCATTGGACTTAAAAAACTGTTTTCCAAGCGCGATATCAATACCTTTTGAACGCGCCTCTTCCTCAGTCATACCTACACTTGCCGTTTGAACTTCGGAGTATACCACATTGGGAACCAATTCATAATTTATTGCTTCCGGAGTCTGCCCCGCGGCCGTTCTCGCGGCGAGCTCGCCCTCAGCCTGAGCCGTATGCGCGAACATCGGCGTTTTTACAACATCTCCCGCGGCGTATATGTTTTTAACTTTCGTGCGCATAAATTCATCGATCGGAATAAATCCGTCTTCGTCCGCGCGAATATCCGTGTTTTTAAGAAAATCAGGCGAGACCGAAGGAACTCTTCCTGCCGAGACTAAAACAATATTATATGTTTCCTTTATCGCCTCGCTCTCTACCTCTATTTCCGCCGTTACTCTTTCATTTTTGACCAAAGCATGTTTAACTTTACCTCCGGTAATAACGTTTATGCCGTCTTTTTTGAAAATAGCCTCCATGCGGCGTGAAACTTCTTTATCCGCCGCGGGAAGAAGACAATTTTCGGTTTCGACAATTGTCACCTTGACGCCAATCGAATTAAAGAACGAGGCAAACTCAACGCCTATCGCTCCGGCTCCAATGATCAGAATTTTTTCGGGAACAGTATCAAGGCGTACAGCTTCGGAACTTGTAATGACATATCTGCCGTCACACTTAAACGCGGGCAATTCTTTTGATTTAGATCCTGTCGCGATCAAAAAATTCGCGGCCTTCATATCTCTCTGAAGACCGCCTTTATCTGAAATCCTCACTGTATTGTTATCAAGAAAACACGCTTCCCCGATCAGCAGATCTATGTTATTCTTACGAAAAAGAAAGGAAAGCCCTTTTCTTAAGGCTTCAGCATTCTTTTCGCTTTTTTTCACAAAACCGGACAAATTCGCGCCGCCGCATTCAATTTTTCCTTCACACAACGAAGCGTTATCTTTAATGGTTCTAAATTTTTTCGCGCTGTCAATTAAAGACTTAAGAGGAATACACCCTTCATTCAAACACACCCCTCCAAACATACCTATCTCTTTTTCTACCACCGCGACCTTCAACCCCAATTGACCGGCAGTAATAGCGGAAACATGCCCCGCCGGACCCGACCCGATTACTATATAGTCATATTTTTTATTCATTTCTTTTTCCATTCAACTTGTTGTTATTTGTCGATTGGCGTAAAAATTTATGGACTCTTTTACCAAACATATCACATGTCTTTTTCTTCTTGTATCCTGTCATTTTACAGTAAAAGGCGTCTTTTGGAAACTAAAAACATCTTTGAATTCACTTTGCGGATATCCGACGGGCACAAAATATTGTGCCCCTACGTATTTTACCAATAAATTCTGTCGGTTATCGGTTATTTTTCTCTGCCTTTCGTAGGGGCGGCGACACGTGTCCGACCGTTTCTCTTTGAATGATTAACGTTTTTTCGTTTTATTCGAACAGGCACGCCCGTGCCTACGATTCGTTTTTGATTTATTTATTGTTGTATATTTCATGTAATCGGTATTAGGGCGCACACGCGGGTGCGCCCCTACGCAATCCATTCCGCGCCCAAAACCTTCGTAGGGGCGGATCCATGTGTCCGCCCTGTTCTCTTTTCTTTACCCGTACATATGGCGGCACATGCAATATGCCTCTACGGGATTATTACCGATTTTAAAACATGTTCCGCGCGGCTAAAGATATCTTCAAGTTCTCCCGGCCGGACACAAGCGGGAAGAAAAAAATAAATTACATTGCCAAGAGGTCTGAGAAGTAAATTATTTTCCAGGGCCGATTTGTATACCTCCATACCGATTCTCGAGTGAGAATCAAACGGCTTCTTAGTCGCTTTTTCCTTAACCAGTTCTATGGCGCCTACCGCCCCTATCATCCGAACGTCGCCGACTATCGGCAAACGGCGCGCGCGAGAGAGAAACAACTTAAGCGAGTCACTTATGTTTTCTATTTTTTTCAGAGTATTTTCTGTTTCAAAAAGCTCTATGCTGGCGTTAGCCGCGGCGCACGCCAAGGGATTCGCCGTAAATGTATGCCCGTGATAAAAAGTTTTTAATTTATCACGAGCGTCACAAAATGACTCAAATATTTCATTTGTCGTAAGCGTAGCCCCCATAGGCAAGTATCCGGAAGTTATTCCTTTTGAAAGACACATAAAATCCGGAGTGATACCAGCGTATTCCGACGCGAACATTTTCCCCGTCCTGCCGAACCCCGTGGCAACCTCATCAGCTATTAAGTGAACATCATATTTACGCGCGAGTGCCCGCGCCTTTTTTAAATATCTGACAGGATACACGATCATCCCGCCGGCGGCCATCAACATAGGTTCGATCAGTATAGCTGAAATTTTTTCGGCATTTTGCTCCAATATCTTTTCCATGGCCAAAAGGCATTCCAATGAACAAGTATCCCTGTCTTTTGAAAATTGACAGCGATAACAATACGGCGCCGGCGCCTTGAACGTCTTAAAAAATAATGGTTTGAACGCACTGTTAAAAAGATCAACTCCGCTGACAGACATAGCCCCGACAGTATCTCCGTGATATCCGCGGTCCAAAGAAAGAAAACAATGTTTATTATCTTTTTTGACGTTTTTCCAGTATTGAAACGACATTTTCATTGCCGCTTCAACCGCGGTTGACCCGTTATCCGAATAGAACACCTTATCCAAACCATCCGGCGTCATAAGAACAAGTTTTTCAGCAAGTTCTACCGCGTTTTTATGTGTAAATCCCGCGAACATTATATGTTCAAACGCGTCTAACTGTTTTTTTACCGCGCGCTTAATAACCGGGTGATTATGACCATGCATATTACACCACCAGCTGGAAATCGTATCATAATAAAATTTACCGTTCGAATCGAATATTTTCGCCCCTTTAGCCTTCTCTATGACAATAGGCGGAAAATTTTCGATATCCTTCATCTGCGTATAAGGATGCCACACATACTTCAAATCTTTTCGAATTAAATTACTCATAGCATTTCTAATCGCCGGCTTCGTCGGGACAGACCCCTGTGCCTGTCCCGACGATCGTTTTTGTCTGCCGCTTTTCTCTTTGAATAATCAATGTTTTTTCATTTTATCCGGACAGGCGCGGAGGCCTGTCCCTACAATCGTTTTTAAATGTTTTTTTTCTTTATGTGTTGTTGACAAGACGAAAAACATTTTTTCCTATAAACTTAAACCTTTCATAAAGCGTCTCTTTATTTTCACTGTAACGAACTTCTCCCAAAACTTTTATACCTGACAATTTTTCTATAATTTCCAAATTGTCTTTCAATATGGTATCGTCTTGTTGTTCTACGATACGGTTAAATATCACACCAATTATTCTAAGATTTCTTTTTTTCAAAGACTCGATCGTCAACAGCGTATGATTTATCGCGCCTAATTTGTTTTCCGCGACGATCAAAACCGGCAAGTGTAGTTTTTTTGCTATGTCAATGAGCAGTTCGCCCTCGTTTATGGGAACGAGCGCGCCTCCTGAACCCTCAACTATCACGCGTTCAAATTTACATGCCAAATTTTGAAAAGCCTTTGTTATAACTATTGGGTCTATTTTCCTGTTTTCCATCCGCGCGGCAAGATGAGGAGAAGAAGCCGGCTTAAAAGTGTACGGCACCGCGTCTTTCAGATATTTCTCGATTTTTTGCCTTTTTATTCCCATTAATCGCAAATGAGTATCCATATCTTCCGAAAATTCGCCGCATCCTGTCTCGACCCACTTTTGAGTAATTACATTTATTCCGTGTTCGACAAAAAATCTTCCCAAAAGACCGGTTATGACTGTTTTACCGACGGCGGTATCCGTTCCCGTTATAAAGATTCCTTTATTCATTTCCGCGCTTTGCAAAAATACACCTCATGCGTTGCCGTGATCGAACCGAATTTTTCAATATAGATTTTTTCCATATCTTCCATCGCTTTTCGTCCTAAAAAAACATCTCTTGGAAGCCCTTCTCCTCCTGCTCCGCTTTTTTTGATTTCGCGTAAAAAATTCCGTAAAGAAGGAAATTTCGCTTTAAAACTTTTCTTTTTTATCTCTGTTTTAAAAAAACTATTCTTGAGTAAAGAGCCCAATTTATCAAAAGACATAAATCGACTGGAACTCAAACACTGCCCCCGCCCGAAATAAATTTCAACAACCGTGTTTAGCTCTTTAAATGTCGCCGGACCATATATTGAAAAGTTTAAACTCCCGTTATCGGTAATAAATCCCGGAAACCTCCCTAAAGCCCTGCCGATATCACCAAACCATTGAAAACTCGCGTTTGACGTAATAAGATCAAATTTTTTCTTAAAAAATATTTTTTCGCCGTCACACACCTCGAACTGAATTCCTTTATCTAATATCTTACCGCTTGCCTGCTGTATCATTTTCTCAGATATATCTACGGCTTTTATCTCGGCGCGCGTATATTCTTCTCTTAAAAGGCGGGTATATGCCCCAGTCCCGCATCCTATCTCCAATATATTCCGGATTTTTTCTTTTTTCCCGCCGCTTGTTATAAGTATTTCCGCGCACTTCATTTGAATTTTCGAATGCGCGTCATAACTTGCCGCGTTTTTGGAAAAATTCTTCGTTATAATCTTTTTATCCATGATTTAACACTTTCTATAAACTTATCAATTTTTTCCCGATCGTGATAAAAGCATACGGATAGTCGAAGACGCGCCTCACCTTTGGGAACTGTCGGCGGTCTTACAGCAAGCGCCCAGTACCCCTTTTGTTTCAAAAACTCACTCATAGAAACCGCGTCTTCGCTCTTGCCGATCATTACGGGAATGATCTGAGAATTCCCCTTAACATTAAATCCCTCTTCAGTAAGGCGTTTTCTCAAATAATCAGCATTCGCCAAAAGAGTCTCCCTGCGATAGGGTTCATTTTTTACAATTTCTAACGCGGCAAGATTGGCCGCTATGACCGCGGGAGGAAGCGCGGTAGAATAAATAAAACTGCGGCAAGTATTGATCAAATACGCTTTTAACTCTTTTGAAATCGCCGCGTACGCGCCAAAACTCCCAAATGCCTTGCTGAAAGTACCCATAATAATGTCTATTTTCTCTGTTACACCTTCCTGCTGAGCTATTCCGCTTCCGTTTGGCCCGAATATACTCGTCGCGTGCGCCTCATCGACCATAACCACACAATTGTACTTTTCTTTTAAGCGTATAATATCCTTAAGCGGCGAAATATCCCCATCCATGCTAAATACGGTCTCAGTAATAATGAACGCGTTCGAATATTTATGCCTTTCTCTTTCTAAAAGTTTTTTAAGATGCGCCGCGTTATTATGCTTAAATCTGAACAATTTCGCGCGAGAGACGCGAATACCGTCAACTATACTGGCGTGATTAAGCCTGTCCGAAAATATCGCGTCCCCTTTCCCCAAAAGCGCGCTTATTATTCCCACATTCGCTTGATATCCGGAATTAAAAATAAGGGCTGACGGTTTCCCCTTAAATTCCGCCATATGTTCTTCCAACTCATGATGTAGAAAAGTACTGCCGGTCATCAGTCTGGACGCGGCGGTTCCCGAACCAAGGAGAGCCGCTTCGCGTGTTTTATTTATGATTGCCGGATGTTGAGACAATCCAAGATAATCATTTGAGGACAAATCGACATATTCTTTATTACCTACATAAATCTTTCCTTTATCTCTGGAAGAAACCACAGTTAAACTTCTCAAGAGTCCCTGTTGTTTTCGTTCTTTAAGAAAATCTTTTACTTTTTGTTCCATAATTCTTGCGCCTGTCTGATTAAAGTCTGGTCCTCTTTTAAAGAACGGCCTTGCTTTGTAAGATATCCGCCTATCATCATCCCGTTAGCTCCGGCCATATACAAAAGAGCTTGAAAATCCTTGAGTATGGATTCTCTTCCCGCAACGATCTTAATATCCCGATTTTCAAGTATTATCCGGAATAGGGCGGTTATTTTAACCGCGTCCGCCGGAGAAACAGTTGTTTTATTCTCAAAAGGTGTGCCTTTGATAGGCATAAAGAAATTCAATGGCACGGCATCTACTTCAAGCTCTTTTAGTAAACGTGCCAAATCCACGCGATCCCGCATGGTCTCCCCCACACCAAAAATTCCGCCGGAACAAACCTCAAGCCCAATCGATTTTGCAAGATTAACAGTACGCACCCTCTCATCAAACTTGTGTGAGGTTACTATGTTAGGATAAAAACGTTCCGAAGTTTCCAAATTGTGATGATATCTTACTAAACCCGCGCTTTTTAAAATGGATAGATCCTTTTTTCCAATACTGCCCAGCGAGGCGCATGGCAGTATATTCAAATTTTGCCTGATACTTTCGAGAGCGCCCGAGATAATCCTGATCTCCGCGGACGAAAGGCAATTGCCGCTTGTAACTATACCGAAGCGCTTAGCCCCATTCTCCTCCGCTTTTCTTGCCGTTTGAACTATTTTTTCCGCGCCAATCAGCGAATATCTCTTGATATCCGTTTTATGATACACTGATTGGGAACAAAACTTGCAATCCTCCCGACACACCCCGCTCTTCGCGTTTATAATACTGCACGCCTCAATATCACTCCCGCAACAGTCCTCGCGAACCCGGTTTGCAGTCAAGATCAGCTTATCCAAAGGCATAGTCAAAATTTCATCAGTTATAAGTTTACTCATATTGTAACCTAATATACCATTTGTAGTTTACAATTACAACCGATTACCACCAACCTCGTAGGTTGGTGTTTTTATTTGCATTAAAACATGGATGAAGAATGCAATATCGAGTTAATCCGTAGGGGCACATTGCATGTGCCCGCTTAAGAATATCACAATTCCCCGTTAGGCTTTTATGGAGTGAAATGGTAATCCGTAGGGGCACATTGCATGTGCCCTC
>Ga0114918_10002633_pt1 | contig 16017 bp, 11 predicted proteins | sample LantaG_FD_87015 | JGI IMG/M metagenome (GOLD analysis project Ga0114918, IMG submission 87015) | Deep subsurface microbial communities from Baltic Sea to uncover new lineages of life (NeLLi) - Landsort_02402 metaG | ecosystem: Environmental > Aquatic > Marine > Oceanic > Sediment | place...
GTTTACGATCTCCATACTGATATGCCATAAGAAATCCTTTCATTCAGACATGAATCTTATAATATATCGACAAAGAAATCGAATCATCTTTGAACTATAATTGCGACACAGCCTGTGCGCTCGCAATGACAGACTAAAGCCTGATGCTCTCTAAAATTTGAAAAAACAATCCAAAATAATGAAAAAAACAGGTGAAAAAGAGTAGAAAACGACGAAAATCCGTGGCTAATTTGAAAAAACAAAGCCAATTTGCGGTAGGGCTAAATTAGCGCAAGCTCTATACTGAAAGGGGATTATGAAGAATTTCACGCTTTTGGGCGGCGAAAAAACAAAGCCAATTCAAAGCCAAACAAAGCCAATATTATTTAGCCCCCAGATTTATCTGGGGGTTGAAAACCCGATTTGAAAAAACAAAGCCAATTTGTGAATGGGCAAAATGAACGTTAAGTCAATAATATCAATGGTTTACGGAGATTTAGATGGTTAGAGACGGCGAAAAAACAAAGCCAATTCAAAGCCAATTGCTGAACTTTGGATGGAAGCTATGGCGTATTGAACAATTATCGGGAACTTCGTGTATAGAAGAAAGAAGTTTGTGTTTAATGGTTTATATAGACAATATAACCGTAGTTAGGCAAAATAACTTGGAAACTAAGGGAACAGTCACGAAAACGTGCCTTTCCTATTTAAAATCGATGAAAGGAGAATCGATAATGATCAACAATGTGAAAAAGGTAATTGTATTGTTGCTGGTTGCCGCAGTTGTTTCGCTGGGCTTGACGGGTTGCAAACATAAGAACGAACAACCGACCGAGGGAACTCCGGCCAGCGAGCATCCTTCGAGCGAACATCCGGCCAAGGAAGCTCCGGCCGAGGAAAAAGAGGCCGAAGAACAACCGGCCGGGGAGCATCCATCAGCAGAACATCCGACCGGGGAACATCCTAAATAATATTCACGTTCCAGACCGCGGCATTTGGTTCTGAGATGAAAGGTCTGCTATGAATTGGCAAAAAACAATTCCAGCAATAATAATAGTGTGCGCTGTTCTCATAGGCTGTGACGACTCACGGGATGAGGAGCAAGACTCGTCCGGCTCTATACCTAACGTAGTGACAAAGGACATACAGGATGGTATCGAAAAACACATCGAAGAACAAACACGCTTAGGCGAGGGATATTTCAAACTTCCCTTTGGTGATAGTGAGCTGAAACTCAAACTGGTTCGCGTCCACACCGAGTACTTGGCGAACCTGGGGCCGCGTCGTTATTTTGCCTGCGTGGATTTGGCCAGCAGCGACGGAGATGTTTATGACGTGGATTTCTTCCTTGCCGGCGATCCGGGCGCGATGACCGTCACGGAAACTACGTTGCACAAGACCAACGGCCAGCCTCATTATGTGTGGAAGCAGGAGCGCGACAAGACGTGGCACCGTTCCCCCGTGAAGGAAGCGCCGCCGGAACTGCTTGGCGCTATCAAAGGGCAGGACGAGTTCGAGTTTCTATACCGGGCGACACTGCCTCAAATTAGTGACACTGCCCGTATGTGGATTCCCCTGCCAGCCACCGACCCATTCCAGACAGTAGACATCAAATCCATAGAAGCCCCGGGTAAGCAGGAAATATTGCAGGAGCGTGAACACGGAAACCGCGTACTCTTCCTGACGCTTGGCCCTCAAGACAGCGGAAAGACCATCGAGATCCGTTCTGAGGTAAAGCGTCTTGAGAAAGCCGTCTATGCAGATCAAACATCGGTTATCGAGCGATACCTTGCTCCGGAGCGACTCGTGCCGGCCGATGAAAGATTCCGCACCATTGCCGAAGAAGTTGTTGAGGGCAAGAAGGGCGACCTTGTGCGTGCGCGGGCCCTCTACGACCACACCATTGACCGCATGCGATACATGAAGTTCGGCTCCGGCTGGGGAAAAGGCGATGCCGTCTATGCGTGTGATACTAAAACCGGTAACTGTACGGATTTTCATTCCTACTTTATTGCCTTGTGCAGGGCGGTTGGAATTCCCGCTCGTTTCGCCATCGGGGCGTCAATCCCTTCGGAGAGGAATGAAGGCGGGATAGACGGCTATCATTGCTGGGCGGAGTTCTACACCGACGGCAAGTGGTGGCCCGTTGACATCAGCGAGGGCGATAAGTGTTCCAGCCTGTCTACCTATTACTTCGGCCACCATCCGGCAAACCGCATCGAACTGAGCCGGGGCCGTGACCTTGTGCTCGAACCGGGCCCGGCTTCAGGGCCGATCAATTTCCTTGCCTACCCGGTGTTGGAGATCGGCGGCAAGCCGGTAAAAGCGAAAGTCGAGTTTTCATTCATTCGAAATAACTCTCGCAAGCTGTAATATTCACGGAGTATGAATTTATTGAATCTTTGGGTGGGAAATTGTCCCAGCCATCCCATTTTCTCTATTTTCAATAAGTTTTACTCCCACAATGCTATTTCTTTTTTGCTTTTTCTCTGTTTTATTGAGATAGACTGTAAAGTATCTTTCGCTTCGTCCGGAGCATTGTCCGTTATCTTTTTCGATCAGAATTTCGGCAGTTTCGCCAATAAATTGCCGGCGATATTTTAGCCCGAGCTCAATATTCAGGTCGCGCAATATTTTTGACCTTTGTTTTATAACTTTATTATCGATAAAGTCTTGCATATCGGCAGCGGCTGTGCCCTTGCGCGGCGAGAAAGTGAAAACGTGCATCTTTGCAAAACCAATAATCTTAGCCATATTAACAGTCTGCTCAAAGTCGGCGTCCGTTTCGCCGGGAAAACCTACGATGATATCGGTCGTTATGGCTGGCCTGTCGAGGCGGGATTTGGCGGAATCGACTTTTTCTCTGAATTCTTCGACTCTGTATTGCCGGCACATTTTTCTCAGGATATTATCCGAGCCCGATTGCAGCGACAAGTGCAGATGGGGCATAATGTTAGGGTGCCTGCAGAGCGTATCGAGCAGTCTTGGCGTAAGATCGGCTGGTTCCAGCGAGCTTAATCTTATCCGTGCAAGATTTGGAATTTGCGCCATCTTGTCGAGCATCTCGGCCAGGTGATTATTTCGCTGATCGGGCCAATTTTTTCGCCTGACGCTTTTCAGGCCGTAAGCCCCGAGAAATATTCCGGTTACAACGATTTCCCTATGTCCGGATTTTACAAGCGCTTGCGCCTCATTCAGAACCTCCTCGGCCGGTTTGCTGCGAACAAAAGGCCGGGTTTTCGGTACTATACAATATGTGCAGTATCCATCGCAGCCATCTTGAATCTTTAGAAAGGCTCTGGTTTGGCCCTCGAACGAAGTTAGCGGCGGCAAATTCATGTTATTGTTTAACTCTTTTTTATACTTGATTTTGTAGCTCTTTTTTGCTTTAATGGTAGTGTCCGGACAGGATTGAGTTCTTTGGGAAGTTAGGGTGGCAGCTTTGTTGTTGACTATGCAGCTTAGCGTATCAGCAAGATAGCTTCGATTTCTGATCAGATGAACATCTTCATCCATAGCGCTCAATTCGCCGATTTGTACGGTCGGCAGGCATCCGGAGACGATGATAACGGCGTTTGGACTTTGCTTTTGGGTTTTTCGAATGCATTGCCGGCTCTTGGCCGATGCTGTATGTGTTACGCAGCAGGAATTAATAACGACCAGGTCGGGCTTGTTAGACGGTTCGACTTTATGGAGCCCGAAATTTTCGAGTAATTCTCGAATTTGCTGGCTTTCGTATTGATTAACTTTGCAGCCAAGAGAATTTATGGAAAAAGTCTTCATAGTATGATATAATGTATGTTTGTTTGAATGGATTTACAAGGCTAATTGAAAACTATGCGAGAGGAGTGTTATGGCTGCGGAAACCGGCACAGTCTGGGCAATCGACATAGGAAATAGTTCCCTTAAAGCATTGTACCTGAGTACAGAGCGCGGGGTTGTAGAAGTAATGGGCTTCGATAATATCCGGCACGGCAAAATACTCAGCGGAAGTGACGTGACGGAGGCTGAAAAGGAAGAGCTAATCGCATTAAGTTTGCGCCAGTTCGTCAACAAATACGACTTGAGCATGGATGAAATAGCAGTTTCTGTGCCGAGCCAGAACAGTTTTGCACGGTTCGTGAACCTACCACCGGTCGAGGAGAAGCGCATTCCCGAAATGGTGAAGTTCGAAGCAGTTCAGCAAATTCCTTTCGGTATCAACGATGTCCAGTGGGACTGGCAGTTGATGACAGAACCGGGCAGCCCTGAAATCAAGGTTGGCATTTTTGCGATCAAAAATGAAGTTGTCAACTCGGTACTGGAGCACTTTAACAGGGAAGATGTACAGGTCAGCTACGTGCAGATGGCGCCGATGGCTCTTTACAACTACCTGCTGAACGACCGTCCCGACCTGGTGACTTCCGACAGTCAGGCAACCGTCGTTCTTAACATTGGGGCGGAAAATACCGATTTGGTCGTCTGCACAAAATCAGCCGTCTGGCAAAGATGTATTCTTATCGGGGGCAACGCTTTTACCAAAGCGATAGCAGACACATTCAGGCTTAACTTTGAAAAGGCCGAAAAACTAAAACGCACGGCTCCAGTGAGCAAATACGCCCGGCAGATACTTCAGGCAATGAGGCCCGTTTTTACGGATCTGGCCTCTGAAGTCCAACGGTCACTGGGCTTTTACAACAGTTCCAACCCCAATACAAAAATAGTCAGAATCGTTGCCTTGGGGGGCGGAACCAAGCTGCGGGGCTTACTCAAATATCTACATCAGACGCTGCAGATACCTGTTGAGAGGCCGGATTCGTTCAAAAGACTCGGAATGGGTCCGGGAGTTTCGCCGGCGAAGTTCCACGAAAATGTAAGCGACTTCGGCATTGTTTACGGTCTTGCCCTGCAGGGTCTGGGCCTGGCCAGGATAGAGAGCAATCTGCTGCCCCGCAATGTTGCCCGGTCAATGGCCTGGGCGAGCAAGGGCAAGTACTTTATAGCTGCTGCGTGTATATTGCTTGCCGTCTCACTTCTATGCTTTGCGCGAACGGGTCTTGATAAAATGAATTACACGAAGAACTCTCAGGTCAGGCAAAAAATTGCGATGGCTCTCAAAAGTGTCAATGATGCCAAAGTGATGTTCGATAAGGAACAGGAGAAAGGCACCGAATCTGATAAAATAATAAACAAGGAGTTTGAACCCTTCGCATATCGAGAAGTCATTCCGCTCTTGCACGAGACGATCATCTCAGCCCTTCCAAATGAGCGTCACAATCCGGAACAGGCCGAGTTGTACAAGGCTTTTACCTCCGGTGATGTGAAAACGATTAAGGAGATTCCCAGAAAGCAGCGCAAGCAGATCTTTATCACGGGGATGACTATTTACTTCACAAATGATCTGGCCGGGGCGAAGTTTGGCGGAGCCGATGTCTGGAGAAGACAGCGGGGAGGCGAACCCGGAATGGAAGGCGGAGGAGCGGAAGCAGAATATGAGTACGCCATGATGATGGAGGCTCAGATGGGGGGCAGAGGAATGTATGAATATGGCCCTATGGGTTCCTTGGGAGGCACCGGGGCGGAGAAGAAGTATTCCGGATTTGTGATCCAGATCCTCTGCTATAGTCCCTATGGCCGGACAGTGACTGAATTGGGCAAAATAATAGATCCTCCCAACGTTGAGCAGACGCCGGATGAATGGGGATTTATTACGCGGTTGGCGCATCTTGATGATATTGCTGGAGATGCCAATAGTCCCTTCGAGCTGTATAAAAAAGAAGATACCGAGCAGTTTAGTCTGGAGATAAAGGAAGTCACCCTGGATGGTGAGATGCCTGAGGGGATAGGCATATGGGAAGAACTGACAGACGAAACAACCCAGACCGGAAACCGTTCGGTTGCTTCAACACGTAATTGGATTTTGATTGACCCGATGACCAGGGAGATTATTAGTAAAGAAATTGAGCTGAACGAGAACGGGAAACCGAAACTCTACCGTGGCCAACAGGTCAGCAAGATCAATGATCATTGGTTTGTACTAAACGCCAAGTTTATCTGGCGAGATGCGCCGAAGCCGCCTGAGCAGCCAAAGACTTCTCAGTACGGACGGTACGGAGCAATGCCGTCAACGCCGCGGCCGACTACGAGTTTGCCTTCTCCGAGTTCCGGATCTTCCAGTAAGAGTAAGAGTAAGAGTAAGAGTTTACCTGACGACTTTTAGATATGTGAGCCAAAAATGAATATGCCGAACTTTAAAGATATCCTGCAGAAATTAAGCGTTTTCAAGAATAACTTATCACTGTTGGTGCCGGTGATCATCGTTCTGGTGAGTGTGCTTCTTTTCATACCCACGCAACTGATGAGCAGTAGGCTCAAGAAGGACGTGGAACAGGAAAGCATCAATAATGGCGGCAGGAAAATTAAGAATCTGGAAAAAAGTGCTGTTTCACGTCAGCAATACGAAATGGAGGCAGAGCGTCAGAAGGCTCATGCAATAGACGCCAACGAGATAGCAAAACTGGCCATACAAAATACTCAGCGAGAGCTTCTCAGCTATGATATTTTTCCTGCGCCTGATCCTAACGGTTTCTCCGGTTTGATCTTCCAGCAATTCGGCCAGAATTTTCGCAGTGGCATCGATAAGCTGATCTCGAGTATCAGCGCACGAGACTGCCCGACAGATGCCGAAATCCAAAGAGGTCTGGAGAATTCACCATCGCGCAGCCGTTCGAGAGGCAGAGGGGGTTCAATGATGTCGTCTTCGAGGATGTCGTCTTCGAGAGGCTACTCAGGAATGGGTCTCTATGGAGGCTCGCAGAGGTACGGCAACATTGATCGGATGATCGTTGATGAAATGTGCAAGGACAGAGCAAAGATTATTTCCGTCTATGTTAATCCGGCTGATGTTAGCGGGTATGAATATTGGGCGAATTACAAGTACGATGTAAAGCAGGAAGACGCCATTGAAGATTGCTGGTATCACCAGTTGGCATACTGGATTATCGAAGATATTTTCCAGACGATTGATAAAATAAACACAGGTCATGACAATGTTCTCACGGCGCCGGCCAAGCGGTTTATGGGTATTTCTTTCACAATGGGCCTCAAGAGAGCGAGAAGCGGCGGCGGCGGCGGCGTATCCAGGGGATTCAGGGGCTCGAGAACGAAGAAACAGAGCGAGGATGCCGACAGGCCCGCCTATGTCCGCACCGGGGCTCCCGGATTGTCGGAATCATGTACGGGAAGATACTGCGGCGAAGACATTGATGTTACACACTTTAATTTCAGTGTTATAGTCAGCACGAAGTCGGTCTTGCCGTTCATGAAGGAACTCTGCAGCTCCAAGGAGCATCAATTCCGGGGCTATCCGGACCCAAACCAGCCGGTCCAGACTTTTAAACATAATCAGATCACGATCTTGGAAAGTAAAATGGGCTCGATCAATCCGAACGATCAAACGCACAGATATTACTGCTATGGGGACGAAAACGTGGTTTCGTTGGATTTGATCTGCGAATATATCTTCGATGTAAAAGGCTACGACAGCCTGGTACCGAAACCGGTCAGTGACACTCTTAAGGGACTGGATAAAGACAAAAAATAGTGGGCAGTTAAGTAAAAAACGCTAAGTAGGATACGAGATATGATTAAGTTAAGCAGTATAGGCGGTTTTTTCGAAGAACACGTTGAGAAGATCATTCTGGTGATTGTGGGCCTTGTCTGTGCCTTGCTTTTGATCACGCGTGTGATTTTGAGCCCTAATATGGTATCATGGGATGACCGGAACTTCAGCCCCAGCTCGATAGATAATTACGTTTATGAGCAAGCTCAGCTTCTGAGGCAAAAGCTGAACGAACCGCCCGATAAACTGGATCCCTATAAGCCAAGAGTCGATGACTTCCTCGCTCTGCTGAATTCGTCGATCAATAATGTAGACACGACGCTGTGGCCGGTAGCACCTTATGAGCTTGGAGCCGACGCAGGCATTGAAGGTATCTATAGCCTTCCTCGTATTGGTGATGTTAACGATGTGGCAGTCGAGCATATTAGAGCGGTGGCTTATGTGCCGATCAATGAAGTAACCCCGGAGAATCCTTATGACAAAGCCGGAAACGAGCCGAATGATATCGATCTTGTAACAGTGGAAGCGAAGTTTGATGTCAAACAATTATACGATAAGTTCAATGAAAGTTTTTTCGAAGACGTCGAAGAACAATGGGCTGACCCATGTCTTGCCAAGCCGATTTTTGCCGCTGTAAACTTACAAAGACAGGAATTGAACAGCGATGGCACATGGGGTGATTGGCAGGATGTTCCCCGAACAAAGACTGATCATTATCAAAAAATGTTTCAAATTGTCGAAGATATTGAAGACTTACCGCATGGCGGTTTAAAAGTGCAGATGCTCCAATTTGATGATAAACAGGTGCAGATAGATTTGCTGCAGCCTCAGGCTTATCAGATCGCATCCGCTAAAGAAGAGTGGTTTCCTCCAGTTCTGCACCGGAAATTTTTGGATTTGCAAAGAAAAGAAACGTTGGAAGAGAGGCGGGATGCCAGAGAAGCAGAAAAAGAGAAACGTGAGAAGGAGCTTGAGGATAAACGCAGCAGGCGCGCCGACTCAAGGCCAGGCACCACGGGACGAACATCCCGCACCGGTTCGGGCTTGTCATCAGGTGGTACGGGGGATATCTATGGAGGTGGAGGTACTAACTCGCGGAGCAGAGACCGGAGCCGGGATCGCCAGAGCACAACCACAGGGCGCTTGACAGAAGGGGGACGTTCGACGACCGATAGAAGGCGTTCTTCGAGAAACCGAGCGGGAACAACTGACCCGATGATGGACACACTCAACCTCTACGGAAACGAACGCTTAGGGGACGGTCGAGGAGGGACTCTTAGGAGAGCCCCTTCGATAAACGACGTTTATTACGATTACGATGAAATTGCATTTAACAGGCTAACGGATTTTTCGAAGCTACGAGAACCTATGACGTTCTGGGCCCATGACGACACTCTTGAGCCGAAGAAGACCTACAGATACAGAATCCGGTTAGGTGTTTTTAATCCCGTGGCAGGGACGAATAAACTAAGTGAGAAGGACATATCACAAAAGAATAATGTCGTTTTATGGAGCGATTTTTCCGATGTCACCGAGCCGGTAGAGATTTCCGGAAGGTCGTACTTCTTTGCACGAGATATACAGGAGGCCGCCAAGACCATCACCGTTACTGTCTGCCAGTATGTATTGGGCCATTGGTACAGCGAGGATTTCAAGGTAAGCGAGGGAGAAGCCATAGGGGATGTTATTGAAACCGAGATCGAAAAGGAAAAACCCCAACGCGGACGCAGCTTAGGCGGGCGCGGCTCAGATTATTCAGGAGATCGGTATGCCGGTCTTGCCAGGCCCGAGGAGAAGACAAATGTGCCGGAGACAATTGATTATAGTACCGGTGCTGTAATGGTGGATGCCATGTCGATAAATGATTGGTGGGGTGATAGTACTCGTCGGACCAGACATTATTACGATATGCTCTACAGTTTTGACGGGATCAACATCGAGCACATGCCTGTCGGTACTACGTACTGGTCCAAAGATATGCAGACAATGTTTAACTACATTGCACAATTGGAGAGAGAGACGCAGGAGCCTTTCAAGGACTTTAGCGCAACCAGGCGTAGAGGTAGTCGTTCCGGGCAAGGCGGTGCGTATGAGGGCATGGAGATGTATGATGATATGATGTATGAGCAGCAGATGATGGAGGGAGCGGGTGGTGGCCGGGGTCGTTATTAGTCCGGATTTGCGACGCACCCTTTCTCGACTGCGGGCCTTGGCGGGCGCAGCTAAAGCACCGATTCAAGTGATTTACCGCCCGTAAATAATTGCTGTCGCAACCTCATCCGGGGCTGTCAGGCCGGAAGAGTTGTCAGAAGATTATGGGGGTGTTCTGCCGAACAGAAAATATATTTGCATATCTTCTACAATCGCATTTGATTTTGGAAAGCATGTCCAGCATAATCTCAAAGAGAAAACTCTGAATGTATATCGAAAATACCGGGAGTCAATTTTATGAGTGAGAAACCTGAACAGGCGGTGAATATTTTCAAGGAAGGTTTTAACTGCTCGCAGGCGGTAATTTCAGTTTACGCCGAAGATTTTGGTCTTTCTCGGGAAAACGCCCTGAAAATTGCCCGAGGATTCGGCGGTGGAATGGGGCGAATGGCCCAGACATGCGGGGCGGTAACCGGCGTGTTTATGGTTCTTGGCCTGAAATATGGAAACGCCGATATACATGACAAAGAGGTAAGAGAGAAAATTTACGGAATGGTTAGAGAATTTGCCCGCCGGTTCGAAAATTGCAATGGTTCTATTGTTTGCAGAGAATTGCTTGGCTGCGACATAAGTAGGCCGGCAGGGGCCGCAGCCGCAAAAGAAAACGGCTTATTCGCTTCCGTTTGCCCCAAACTGGTGGGGGACGCCGTTGAAATACTGGAAGAGATGATGAATGAATAGTCTCGTTGCCAAGAAGGTTGTCCGACTTTTTTGCCTTCAATTAATTTTTAGGTCCGTCCCATAAAAACTAATGATTTCAGACTGATTGTGCCGATAATCTTAACGAATGGTAGGTCTAATTTAACTGGTACAGGATGAGTTGGAAAAAGAAAGGAATCGAGTATGAAAATGGAAAAAGGATTTAATGTGAAAAGCCCTTTCATAAGAACCATTTTGGTTTTGGTTATAATCGCAATCGGCTTTGGTTTAGCCGGATGTAATGAGGAAATGGCGAAAATTGAAAACAAGCAGCTCGATTTGCAGGCAATGGTTGAGACTAATGCTCGACATATAGCCGCTTTAGGGGCGCGTATCGAAAAGAACCAGCACGAGCTGCAAGCCGGAATTGAACAGGTGCAGAACAATATCCGGAACGTAGCTGCCAATACTGCGGCTGTCAGCAAAAAGCAGGCCAGGCTGCAGGAGACCGTGCAAAATAGTGACAGGCAGACGACCGACAAAATAGCACTGCTTGAGCAGAACCAGACCGAGCTGCAGACCGGAATTGAAGATGTGCGGGACAACTCTAAGAATGTAGCTGCGGATATGGCCGCTGATATAACTGTTGTCAAAGATGAGCAGACAAGGCTTTACGAGACGGTGCAAAGCAATAGCAGTGACTTTACGAACAACGTGGCTGTGATTGAGCAGAACCAGCAGCAATGGCAAGGTAAGGTAGAAGAACTCCGGCAAAATTTTCAGGTGGTGACAACCAGAATAAGTACCCTTGCAGACGATCTGTTGAAGATGCAGGAAGTTCTTCAGAGCAACATCCGGGAATTGGTCAGTGCGATGGATCTGAGCGACCAGGAACAGCTTAGATTCCAGGATAAGATTCAAAAAGATCTCCTGGCATTTGATAATTCCATGAGTGCCGTCAAGCTAAGCCAGGAAAAATTGCAAAGCCAGATTGAAGATGTGCGAAATAGTGCTGAGATTATGAGCAATGAGCTGCCCGCGGCCATCGAGCAATTAAGAGAGGAAATCGAGCGTAACAGCTCGATGGAAACCGGGGATAACGAATCTAACTCGCCGCCTTCGGAGACAAACAGCATGGAGTGACCTGAAAGAAAACGCTGCGAACAGAATAAAATTCTTTGTTCGGCCCCGCATCGATTTGGCATAAGCATAAGCTAAATTGGTGCGGGGCCGGCAATTTTACCAGTCGCTGTTATTTGCATTTCACTTCTTAATACGTTATCTTAGTCCGGCATAAAACGGAGCAATGTGTTTCAGTTATTCAAAATCCTAAATTTAAGTTGGCTGAAAAAATATATGATGTATCGCTCTTTGGTTATATTTCTTGCCGTATGTGGAACTCTGTTGATTCCTGAAACGGCGGTATCTGTGCCTGCTTTTCCCGGCGCCGAGGGCTTTGGTGCCCAATCAATCGGAGGCCGGGGCGGCAAGGTGCTCTTCGTGACGAATCTCGATGACAGCGGGCCCGGCAGTTTGCGCGAAGCGGTGAAAACCGACGGACCCAGAACGGTGATTTTCCGCGTATCCGGAACTGTAGCTTTGAAATCGGCAATAGTCATTAACAAACCATACATCACGATAGCGGGCCAGACCGCCCCCGGCGACGGCATGTGTTTGAAGAATCACACCCTTGTGATTGCAGCCGACCATGTCATTGTCCGGCATATCCGGTGCCGGCCCGGAGACAATGCGAAAGCCGAGAGCGATTCTCTGTCGGTCTCGTCAGGTCGTGACATTATAGTCGATCATTGCTCGGCGAGCTGGTCCGTGGATGAAACGCTGTCGGCTTCCTCAAGGGGCCGGCTCGGCAATGTCACCGTCCAGTGGTGCATTATTTCCGAAAGCCTGAACGATTCGATCCATCACAAGGGCCCTCACGGCTACGGCTCGCTGATACGCGGAAGTTTCGGCAACGGATACACTTACCATCATAATCTATACGCCCATCATCATGCCCGGCTTCCCCGCCCCGGCAATTACATCGACCGCAGCCTGGACCCGGAAGGCTTCATTCTCGATTTCAGAAACAACGTGATTTATAACTGGGCGGGCCGTGCCGCGGGCTATAACGCCGACGGCTCGAACGGCACAAACAGCATCACGAAAATGAACTTCGCCGGCAACTATTATAAAGCCGGCATAAACTCAACGGGCAACTTCGCATTTTCGGAAAGCACTACTTCCGCCAGGGCATGGTTCAGCGGCAACTGCATGAACGGCAGCTATCCCGACGATCCGTGGTCTCTCGTCAGCTTCAGCAAGTTTTCAGACGAAGATATGGAAGCTTATAAGCAGTCAAATCCGATACCGGTCCCGGCAGTAAAGACGGATGATGCGATAACCGCTTACAATCGAGTTCTGACAGAAGCCGGCGCCTTGCTTCCAAAACGGGACGCCGTGGACATCAGAATCGTGAACGAAGTAAAAAATGGAACGGGAAAAATCATTAATGATGAACAGCAGGTCGGCGGCTGGCCCGAGTTGAAATCCGCCGAGCCACCCAAAGATTCCGACAAAGACGGTATGCCCGATGCATGGGAAAAACAGCACGGTTTCGATCCCGATAATCCCGCCGATGGAAACGCGGACGGGGATGCCGACGGTTACACGAATTTGGAAGAATACCTCAATAGCACAAAACCATGACTCTATCGAAATCTATTGGTATATGGATTTCCGCCTTCGCTGTCATATCGAAAGCCGGATCGAACAAGCATGTTTTCAGGCTTAATTAAATAGGCGGTTCATCCCTGCCCGTCCCGGTCCAAAGCTGATTGTTGCCGGGACCTCCAACGTCATTGAGCCCCTTTTCCACGGGACGCTTTGTGACCGGGTCGACTTCGTATCCCAAATCCTCGTACTTTTTCGCCTCGGCGTGGCCGTCCAGAAACGCAACGTTCGCCACGCCGAAATGCCTTGCATCCGCCGGGGAATATTTCAGAGGACCGAGGTCCGCGCTTTTCGGTGCGAAATCCAGGGCCCCCTTGCTGACCGCCATCTTCGGCGGATCTACCAGATAAGCGTGCTCACCGTGCGGGATATTGCAGCCCCGGCTGTCGCAGAAGACGATAGTCCGGGCGGGAGATTTGATTTTTGAAAACCAGGCCGGATAGTTGGCATATCCCGTGCCGGAGGGATGCGGGCGCGTGTTGCCGAGGTACTGATAATTGTAACCATACGCACCGTTGCGTATGTTTCGCGCGTATGCATAATGCTTCAGTGACGGACACATATAATAATTGTTGTCCATCTCAAGGGCCGCGTTGAATTCTTCCTCCGTTTCGTACTCATAGGGATTTATGACATATCCCATTCCCTCATTGAGAAACCATATCCATCTCGGCCTGTAGCGTTTATACGGGCCGACCTCGATGTATTCTGTCGCTTTTCTAAGTCGGTCCGGCGGAAATTTGTCGTCGTTGTTATCGATGTATAGTTTCATTGAGATGGCCAGGCGACGCACGTTGGCCATACACACGGTCCTGCGGGCAAGCTTCCGGGCGCTGCCAAGTGCCGGCAAAAGTATAGCCATCAGCAGGGCGATAATCGCGATTACCACTAATAATTCGATGAGTGTAAATCCTGATCCCGATCGCTTATTTCTTCCGCTTCTATATGCATGACGCCGCATGTCTTGCTCCTTTTAGTTTCAGGGCTTATGAAATTCGATCCAGAGCCCGTAATTGACGTTATCGCTGCCCGGAGGATTCGGCCTGTGAATTTCCCATTCTTTGATTTGTAGCAATTTCATAATTTGCCGCAGTTCGTCTGCCGCCTTGCCCACGTCATATCTCATTTTTCCGCCTTGTTTGCCGCGAATCTTTTTCGCCGTCGCAACGGGCAGGTTTTCCGAAAATCCGCGCCCGATGTAAGCGACCGCTCCGGGTTTGAGAACGCGATATATTTCGCCGAACGCGCGTCTCTTGTCCTGCCAGAAAGGAAAAGAACCCCTGCTGACGATGATGTCCGCATAGTTATCGCGAAAAGGCAGGGCGCAGGCATCGGCGAAGACGGCGCTAACCCGGTGACCATAACCTCGCTGCTGCGCCTGCTTATAAAAATGCGGAAAGAAATGCGGATTGATATCGGCGTTGATCCAATGCAGCCGGGTATGTCTGCACAGTTCGAGAATGAGCGTCCCCGGCCCGCTTCCGATATCTATGCCGATACCTTCTTTCTCGCGCAGGTTGAAATCCATCACAATCTGCTCGGCCAGGGGGGCGTAGACGGGTGCCAGTGTCCCCTGGCTGGCCCTTATCATGCCAAGCGCATTTTGCTCGGTATATTTCTCGTCGTGAGAAGAGGGCGCGTGTTTAACAGTGACACAACCGGCGCCGCATAATAGCAATACCAGTGCAAATAAATAAAACCGCTGTAAAAGTTCCATCATATAACTAATCTCCATCAACCATTTTATCCGGCGGCGGTCTTTTCATCGTAGCCGGGCCGATTCTTCGACGTCTATTGTGGCAATATGTGGATATTTTTCAAGTCTAATTCCGCGACGACGTCAGATTGATGCGTCTCTTGCAATTCCGCGAACGCTGCGTGTGTCATATGGGCTACAAGACTGACTGGCCCATCGAGTTCGACCCTGACGTAGCCGCCGCAATCACGCGAGCGAACGAGCGCAGCACGAATTACGTTTTCACCTTTGCCGTTATACGCAGAGCCGGGCCGGACAAGCAGGTCTTCAGGCCGAATCATCAGTATTAATTTGCCGCTGTGCCGGCCTGCTATTTGCAGCTCGACATCGTTGAATTTTACACGGGTGTCCGAGTCGCGGGCGCCCCGGCCGGTGACCTCCGCCCGGAAGATGTTCTCGCACCGCATGAAGCGGGCGACAAACTCGCTTTTCGGCCTGCGCAGCAGCTCATCCAGAGTGCCGACCTGCTGCAGGAGACCCTTGTGCAATATGGCGGCGCGATCCGCCACGGAAAATGCCTCTTCCAGATTATGGCTTACATGGACGGTCGTCAGGCCAAGCCGGCGCTGAATATCCGACAGTTGCGCACAAACCTGCTGCCGGGTGACCTCGTCCAAAGCGCAGACCGGCTCGTCCAGCAGCAGAATCTTCGGTTTCAGAACTAAAGCACGTGCCAGGGCGACGCGTTGTTTTTCGCCGCCGCTGAGACCGTCGATACTTCGTGACAGCAGATGCCTGATGCCCAGCAGGTTCGCGGTTTCTGTTATGTTCGTTTCCTCGTAACCGTGGGCACGCAGGCCGAAAGTGATGTTCCGCTCGACGGAAAGATGCGGAAAAAGAGCGTAATCCTGGGGTACGTACCCGATGCCTCGCCTGCGCGGTTCGAGGTTGGTGACGTCATGCCCGTCGATACTGATTCGCCCCGACTGGATTTTTTTCAGGCCGCAGAGGCACTCCAGAAAAATCGTCTTGCCCGAGCCAGGCGGGCCCAGCAGGATAAAATATCCCCCCCCACCAGTGACGATGCTAAAACGACGAAGCCCGAATGTGCCGATACTAAAAGTAATTTCTTCGGCGTGAATCATAACTTCACCAGGGCAGA
>Ga0114918_10002635_pt1 | contig 16014 bp, 19 predicted proteins | sample LantaG_FD_87015 | JGI IMG/M metagenome (GOLD analysis project Ga0114918, IMG submission 87015) | Deep subsurface microbial communities from Baltic Sea to uncover new lineages of life (NeLLi) - Landsort_02402 metaG | ecosystem: Environmental > Aquatic > Marine > Oceanic > Sediment | place...
AGGGTCCTCGAGAGCGGAGAAGCGACGACGACGGCTCTCTCGCTTTCGCTCTCGTCGTCGTCGTCTCCGCCTTTTTCTTCTTCTTCTCCTCCTCCGATCAGCCTCTTCGCCCACCCCCCTTCGCTCAGCAGCTGCCCCAGGGAGCTCGCCTGATCCCTTCCCTTGGCGCTCAGGGGCGCGTCAAACAGCGGCCAGGAGGCGTTGGAGGCGGCGGCGTCTTCGTTTCCACTACTTTCTTTCCCGCCGCTTCCTTCTTCTCTTCCTCTTCCTCCTACCGGCGGCGAGAGCTCCGGGACGTCCCCTTGGAAGGAGCAGGCCTGTCCGACCCCCGAGTTCCACGCCTCCTCGCCCACAAACTGCTGCACCGCGTTCGAGACGGCGCGGCCGTGGCGGATGGCGTAGACCAGGAAGCAGCCGGGGCATGGCGACGACGACGGAGAAGTCCCGTTCTCGTCCTTTCCTCCTCCGAGTTTGTCGTCGGCGAGGTCGAGGAGGAAGCTCCAGGGGACGCGCGCGCCAAAGTCAGGGCGCTGCCCCCTCAAGAGACTTTTTTCCACGTCCAGGTCTCTGGACAGTTCTGCGGCCTCCTCCTGGACGAAGAGGCCGCGGTAAGGGGTGACGAAGCAGGAGGAAGAAGAGGAGGAGGAGGAGGAAGAGGAAGAAGAGGTCGACAAAGAGGTTGAAGTCGGTCGACGAGGAAGAAGACGATGACGATGACGGTGACGAAAGAGCATCGATGTTGCCGCGTCCGCTTCTCGCTTTGCTGAGCTCTGTTTCGCCCAGATCAGCGCAAGGAGGAGCGTGACGACGAGCCTGACCAGCCCTGTCGGCCTCATATCGAAATTTTACGGGGATGGGGAAGAACGAAGGCGACAGAAGAGAGAGCGCGCCCTTGTCGAAAAAGAGACGAAAAGGAATCACGTTTTCATCAAGTTTAACCAGTTGTAATTACAATTGTAAAATTTTACAAACTGTAATCTTCCTCCTCCTTACTCTGCCGCAGAGGCCAGCGCTCTGTACCTCCTCTCTTTGACAAGCCTCACTCCGGCGACCTTCTCCCCAAGCGAGCTCCGCTCTGCCCCCACGGCGAGGAACCTCGCCAGAAAGCCCGCGACGCACCCCAGCCCTAGCGTTCCCGCGCCGAAGGCGGCAGCGTCAAGAGAAAAGGCCAGGGCTGCCTTCATGTTGTCGGAGGGCGTCCCTCTCCTCTCGCCGCGGGAAAACTCCCACCAGTAGGAGGAACCCGAGGAGAGCACCGAGAGGGCGAGCGGGCGGCCGAGCAGGGCGGCCGAGGCGAGGCCGGCCGAGGCGAGGGCCGTGGAGGCTGCCAACAGGGGCGGGATCCCACCAGAGAGCGGCAAGGAAGAAGAAGAACCCGAAGAAGAAGAAGAGGAGAGCCACGAAAGAGCGACGCGGCTCCACCACAGCAGCGCGAGCGCGCCGCAGCCGGCACCGGCCGCCGAGTCCACCAGCAGCTCCAGCGCGCCCAGCGGCACCGCTTCGACCCCGCGTTCGATAGAAATTCTCTGCGACATCGAAGAAGAAGAAGAGAGCAGAAGCGTGCGGAACGAAGGCGGGTCCGCCGCCCTGAGCTCCCGGTAGGCCCCGAGCCTCCTCCTGGCCGCGGCGGCGTTTTCCGGAGTCAGGCCGCGAGACCTGAGGAAGGTCTTGAACTCCGGCGAGGCCTCGAGGCGCGCCACGTGCAGAGAGGAAGAGGAAGAAGAGGAACGTTCTTGGCTGGGAGAAGCTGGAACCGGCTCTTGCTGCTGCTTCTGGCCACTGACGACGCTCGCCTGCCTGAAGAGCAGCCCGGCGACGTTTCTCGGGTTTGGGAGCGGGGGCGGCAACGGCGCCGCCGCCGCCTCCTCTTCTTTCCGCGAGGCCAGGGTCGTCGCCGAGTCATCCGGGTCGCTTGCGTAGTCGTCTTCTTCTCCGTCGTTATCGTAGCCAGCGCTTCCGCGGTCGTTTTCATCGTCGTCGGCATCGAGCAGGCCGTAGCGCCCAGACGCCGGCCTCGCTGCTGCTTCAGCGCCGTTGGCGTCTTCTTCTTCTTCGCCGTTGTTGCCGCCGACAAATGACCGTCTCTGATTTCGTCGTCGATCAATCATCATCATCTCCTTCCTTTGTCGCCGCCGTTTGCTGAGCGCGATCGAGCTCAAAACGCTCTTCGCCGCGTACAGCGCTGTAGCCAGGACCAGTGACGTCAGCCACAGAGGAGCAGAAGCGATCAGCGAAGCCAGCCCGGCCGAGCATTGCGACGGAGAGGAGGAAGACGCCACCGATGACATTCTCGTCGAAGCGGCATTGAGGACGATGACGATCGAGGTTCCCAACCTCGACCTGGCTCGCCCCCACAGCCTGCGCAGCGCGAAAGCCACCGCTTCGGGCTCCATTGAGGGAGGGAGAGATGCGTGCCTTGAGCGCAGAGCGCAATTAGGCACGGATTCAAGGTCAGAAAGAAGAGGAAAAAAGACGTTGTGAAAGACTACATAGAGAGAGAAAGAACGGGAAAAAAAACTCGACCTCCTCTTCTCTCTCTTTTCTTTCGGTTTCGCGGGCAAAAAAATATCTCTTCTCTTTTTCTCTCTCTCTTTTGGACACAAATGCTACTCCCGAAAGATCTTGAACTGGCTCGCCTGCGTCACGATCTGCTGCACCCCCGAGACCGCCACCGCGATCGTCAGCAAACAACAAATGACATTGAGCGATCGCAGTGCATTCTTGACCGCCGGCCTCGGCCTGAAGACCCTGACGTACGCCTCGATCGGGAACAGGACGGTGGCGGGCCAGAAGGCCAGGGCCCCCGCCAGGCCCAGGATGATCGACAGCGACGGGATCGCGCACGTCACGAGCGTGCCCGCGACGACGTACGAGGTCCGGAGGAAGAAGCGGAACTGCATAGCCGAGAGCCTGAGCGGGTCGCGGCCCGTGAGCTCGGCCTTGCGGTCGCGCCAGTGCTCAAAGTACTCGAAGAAGGGCTGCGACCAGACCTGGTAGGCAGGCATCATGTGGATCAGCACGGCGGCGTTGGACACCAGGATGATCCAGCGCGGGCCGTCGAAGCCCGTGAGGATGTCTGGGGGGGGGGAAAGGTTGGTATTGTTGTTGTTGAAGAAGAAAAAGTTGAGTTTTTTTCTTCGTTTTCGGGTTTGTTTCTTCTCATCGAAAAAAACATCAAAAAAACTCACCGTCAGGCATCTTCTTCCCCAGCACGTTCGCGTCCGTGTCCCCAAACACGGAGTAGCCCGCGCACGCCACTGCGTAGTATACCGCCAGGCTCGACCCGATGGCCCAGTTGCACGCGCGCTTCATCGGCCTGATCGGGCCCCGAGGCGTGCCGTCGCCGTGCAGCGTGTCCTGGATCTCGACGAGGATGTACGCAAACGACAGCGAGAACAGGATGGTCCCGACGGCCGAGAGCTGCGTCCAGGCGTCCGCCTCGGGGGAGCCCCAAGCCGAGCCCAGGACGGGCCCTTTCCCGAACTTGGAGGCGGAGAGGCCGAAGGCGGCGGCTGAGTAGATAGCCGAGGCGACGGTGCCGACAACGCTCGCCCACTCCAGGTGCTCCAGGCTCGGCACCATCGAGAACGGCAGCTGGATCGCGCCGAAGATCAGGCACATGATGAAATACTTGTCCATCGGGCAGCTGTCCGCCTTGCCGAACGCGCCGCAGGCCTCCTTGGCGAGCGCGGCCATCGTCTTGGCTCCCAGGATCTGGTAGGGCCACGCCGTGAGGATCAGGTTGACCAGCTGGATCCACGCGACCGCGATCTCCCCTTTCCTCCCGAAGACCGTGTCGACGAGCGCGGTGTAGGTCCGCTGGCGCAGGCCGTTGATGCAGTAGGTGTCGGACAAAAGATGGGCAGTGTACAGCGTGATGAGCCCGAAGAGGAGGAAGCAGATCGATCCCCCCGCGTAGCCGAGAGGGACCATCGCGGCCGGGAGCGAGAGGACCCCGGCGCCGATGATGGCGGTGATGACGTGCATGGTCGCGCTGAGAAGGGAGCGGAGTGTGGAGTGGAGGGTTGGTGGCGGTGGTTTTGGTGAAGAAAAGAGGGGGAAAGGGGGTGAGCGTCAAAGATTGAAAAGGTCGAGCGTCGTCATCGAAGAAAAGAAAGAAAGAAAGGAACCCTCTCTCACATACACACACATACACAAACAAACGCACCTAAAAGTGGTGCCTCTCCTCCTGATGCCGTCCTCGCAGGTGCCCTTGGGCATGCCCTCGAGCTCCAGAGGGGTCAGCGTCTTCCGCACATGCGGCTTGGTGCTGCTCCCTTCGCCGCCAGAGGGAGCAGACTCGAGGTCAGCCGCCGCCGCCGCCGCCGCTGCTCCAGCAGCCCCAGCCTTGGCCTTGGCCGCTCCGATCTCGTCCCCGGCGATGACGCTGCCCGCGCCGGTTGTTCTGGAGACGTGCCTGCGCGTGAGCGTCGACGTCTGCACGGGGGGCTCGACAAACTCCCTGGCCAGGTCCCGGGCGAGGTCGACCGACGCCCGGGCGAGGTCGACGATGACGAGCGAGCGCGGGGGCCTCTGGCTGGCGCGCAGGGAGGCCTCGATGCTCATCACGCTCCCGGGAGCCGCGCTCTCTCGGAACAGCGGCTGGTTTGAGTGGGCGGAAGTATCGGAATTACCAGGCATCGAGCCCCCGGCGGTGGAGGAATCGGCAGCATCTCGAGATGCCCCGTCGCCGCCGCCTTTCGACGACTGCTTGCCGAAAAACGGCATTCGGAAGTGTTAGTAAAAGCTCGCGCTCGAAAGTTCCGGTCTTTAATCGTGTGTTGAGAGTCGTCACAGCAAAATGGCTCTGTGAGAGAGCTCAATCAACGCTGGGAGAAGAGGAGACGGAGGCTCTGGAAGGGAGAAAAGAAGAGAGATAGAATGAGGGAGAGAATGGGAGGGGACAGGAAAAAAAAATTCGACCTAATTGAGACGCTTTGTGTGTTTCAACCTCGTCTCTCTCTCTCTCTCTCTCTCTCTCTTTCTCCTTTTCAACCTCCACCACCTCCGCGCGAACGCCGCCGCCGCTCGACCTCGAGGAGACAGACAACTAGACAGAAAGAGAGACCTTTTCGTAATTATTCCGCCAAAAAGGTATTTTGAAAAAGAAGAGGAATACACAAAAACGCAAAAAAAGAAACAAAAAGAACAAGGGCAAAAGGGCAGCTCTCTTTCTCTCTCTTTCTCTTTTATTAAACTCTCCATTGAACGTTTCCATCGCGCGCGTAGTGAAATGCAAAAAGCACACAAAATGCAACTATTTGAAAAAAAAGACGAAGGAGAAGAAATAAAAGAAGAAGAAGGGCAAAGCGCGCCACTCTTCCTCTTTTATTCAAACGTTTCGGCGCTCTCTCTTGGCAAGCCTGGTGGAAAAAAAACTATTTCTTTCTCCCTCTTTCTCTATCTCAACTCCCTCTCCCCAGCGTATTTTCTCTCTCTTTCTTTCATATAGAAAGAGGGGGCGTAGATAAAACAGAAATCAGAGGCCCCAATCGCTCATTCTAAACTCTCAGCTCAAGCGCTGAACAGCTTAAACTCCTTGGCCTCGGTCCCGAGCTCTTTGACCGAGGCGACCACGCAGACCGCCGAGACGATCGCGCAGATCACCGACAGGATGCGCAGCATGACGCGCACGCCCTTGTCGGGCTTGAATACCTTGATCCAGCACTCAATGGGGAAGACGACCTGTTTTTTTTGTGGTGGTGGGGGGGGAAGAAGAAGAAGAAGGTGAGTTTTTTTTCGTTTCTTTCAAACTTTTCTTCTCTCTCTCTTTCAAAAACACTCTTTTCCTTATCTCTCTTACCGTCGCAGGCCAGAAGCCCAGCGCCCCCGCCAGGCCCAGGATCACGCCCATGAACGGCAGCATCAGCGCCAGGAACGTGCACAGGATCACGTAGATCGTCCGGAAAATGATCCGGAACCGCCGCTCGCTCAGCCCCAGCGGCCACTTGCCGTCGCGCTTCTTCGCGACACGGTGCTCGACTGCGAGCTCGACGCACTCGAAGAGCGGCTGCGACCAGACCTGGAACGCCGGGATCATGTGGACCAGGACCAGGATGTTGGCGAGGAAGATGGCCCATCTCGGCCCGGGGAAGCCCGTGAGGATGTCGTCGGGCATGAGGATGCCGAGCCGGTTCTTGGCGGTGTCCCCGAACGCGGCGTAGCCTGAGGAAGAGGAAGAAGAGTTTGGATTTTGAGAGTTGAGTGAGGGAGAGAGGCGGGTCGAAAAGAAGCACAAAAAACCAGAAACCTCTTCTTCCATCTCACCGGAAAGCGCCACGGCCAGGTAGAAGCTCCCCATGATCGCCAGCGCGATGTTGACGGCCCTCTTCATCGGCCTGACGGGCCCGCGCTCCCCGTCGCCCTTCATCGTGTCCTGGATCTCGATGAGCATGAACGAGAACGAAAACGCAAACAGGATGTTGCCGACGGCGTTGAGGTCCTTCCAGACCGAGACGGGCTGGCCAAGCACCGACCCCAGCGGCGGGCGCGGGGCGTGGAAGCAGGACAGCACGAAGGCGATGAGCGCGTACCCGAACGAGGCCACGGCCCCGATCACGGAGGCGGCGGCGAGGTTCTCGAGCGAAGGGACCTGTGACAGGAAGAGCTGCAGCGCGCCAAACAGCAGAACAAAGATCCAGTAGGTGTCGAAGCAGTTTGTGACGTTCCCGGCCTCCGCCGCCTCTGCCGGGGAGAGCCCGCACCCTGCGTGCGCCAGCGTGCGCATGGTTTTCGCGGCTGTGACCATGTAGGCGATGGCGGTGAGGGCCAGGTTGGCGAGCTGGATGATCCCGATCGCGACCTCGCCTTTCCGGCCGAAGCAGGTCAGGACCATCTGCGTGTAAGTGCGCTGCCTCTTGCCGCTGTAGGGGTGGTGGTGGTAATGGTCGTGATTTTTTTTGTTGGTTGAGAAGAAGAAAAGAATTGGGAGAGGAAAGGCGCAAGGGCGAGCTTCTTCTGTCTCGAGAAAGAAGAAACGCGAAAAGGAAAGGAATGAAAAAACCCCGAAACCGAAGAGAAAAAACTCTCTCTCTTCTTCCTTCATTTCTCTCTCTCGTCTCTTCTCTCTCCCCATTGTTCTCCTCCTTTTCTCCTCCTCACTTGATGATGTAGAGGTCCGCGAGCAGCTGCGCGGTGTAGAGCGTGACGAGCCCTGCCAGGATGATGGTCAGGACGCCGCCGAAGTAGCCGAGCGAGGACATCGCGCTCGGGAGCGTGAGCACGCCGGCGCCGATCACGGCCGTGATGACGTGCATGATACCGCTGAGGGGGTGGAAGAGGATGGTTTGAAAAGGAAAAAGAGAGAGAGAGGGAGCGCGAAAGAAGGTGAGCATCGAGGTCGGTTAAGGTTGGAAAAAAAAGATGAAAAAAAATCTTCTCTTCTCTTCTCTCTTTTTACCTAAACACGGAGCCCCTCCTCCTGATGCCGTCCTCGTCCGCGTCGTGCGATAGAGTGGAGAGCTGCAAGAGATGCTCCCCGGCCTTGGTCCCCTCCTCGGCCGTCTTCAGGGGGGCGACCTCGGAGGCGGTGGCCCCGACGGGCACGGGCTGCGTCGGGGGCTCGACGACCTCGCGCACAAAGTCCGAGACGGCGGCCGAGACGCGGGCGAGGGAGACGCGGACGAGGCCCGCGGCGCGGTTGGTGACCGACCCTTGGCCGGCGGCAGCGGCACCGCTGTTGGAGTGGACAGAGTCTCCTCCGCGGGTGGAGCCAGGGTGCGTTGGGGGCTTGTCGGCCGGCATTGTGATGATGATGATGAGAAGAGAGGAGGAGGTCGGGGTTGGAGGAGAGGAGGAGGAGGAGGAGGTCGGCGACGAGGCTAGGTCGACTTTCCGACGGCGGCGGCAGGAAACGAACGACGACGACGATGAAGAATGCACGGGGTGCAAAAGAGCGTGTTTCCGTCGTCGATCGGGGTGCAAACTCTCACGTCGATCGAGTGCTTTGAGGGCAAAGAGATCTGTGCAAAAGCGAAAGCGGAAGCGGACCTGCGCGAGCGAGAATTTGCTCGGGCGAAGACGGGAATTGGAAAATGTGAGAGAGGTTGAAAAGCGCCAACTCGACGACGAAGCTTCGAGCTTCTTTTTTTTTCTATCTTCGCCCTCGTCTCTCACTCTCTCTCTTTCTCCGCCGTTCTCTCGTTCTTCCGCTTCTCCTTCGCTCTCTTTCGCTCGCCCCTTTTTTCTCCATTTCGCAAAGAGACCAAGAAGAAAAACAAGTCGCTTTATCCTTTGATCCTCAAACTCAGCCATGTCTCCTTCCCTTTCCGCGCCGCTCCTCGAAAGGCAAGAAGAGCAGGTAGGGAGAAGAAGAAGGAGAAGGAGGTCGAGTTTCTTTTTTTCTTGGACAGGCTGAATTTCAGCCAAAAAAGAGTCGGCCCGCCTCCAGCAGCGGCTGCGTATCTTTCTGGTTCTTTCTTTGCAAGCAGAGGTAGCAGCAAGCAATCTCTAGCCTTTCTTGGTCTCAAAAGAATAATTGAGCCGCCGACGCCCTCGCCGCGACGGGAAGCACAAGAAGAAAAGACCCGCATGAGAAGAAAAAACTTGGCGGCGGCGGCGAAACCGAAATTGGGTTCTCGTCGCCCGTGGCTCGCTTTCCCTTGCTTTTCAATCCCCAAAACGCCTGTGGGCGACGTCTAGAGCACGATTCTAAGCGTTCTGAACTGCTTTTGTTTGCAAAGAAGTACTCAGAACCCGTCTCTACGCGTCCGCCATGGCCTTTCCTGACAATCTCTCCCGAAAACACACACTCGAAAAAAACTTTTCAACCTCATCATCAACAGCAGGGGAACGCCAGCTCCGGCGTCGTCAGGAATCCGCTACTGCTCAGCAGCGTCGTCGTCGCGGCTGACTGGATGCGCGAACGTGACGACGATGAAGAGCAGAGCAACAACAGCTGCTCCTCTTCCTGCTGTTGCACCTCCTCTTCTTCTCCATCTCCCTCGACTTTCCTCCGATCCGCAGCAGCAGCGGCACGGCCAGACCTCTTTGCCCTAGCCCTGGCCCACTCTGCTGCCTTCTGGGGGCTATTCATGCTCTCCAAGTCTTCCTGCGTCGGGATGAAGGGTGGAGAAGAAGAAGGAGGGTTTCTGACCCCTCGAGCGGTCACGACGGCCGCGGCGCTGACCTACGAGCTCGCCGCGCTCGCGACGGCTGCGACGCTGCTGTTGGCCTTTTCGTCGTCGTTTTCGAGAAAGAGCAAGAGCCTTTTCGAGAAGTTCTCTGCTTCGCTCGCGGGGGCCGTGTTCAGCGTGCAATGGGGCGCATTCAGCTATATGTTTTGGGCGGCGCTGGTTGAGTAGAAAGAGAAAGAGAGAGAGTTGGAGAGAGAGATAAAATTGTAAACCAAAAAAACACTTGTTGAAACACTCTTTTAAGACGCCATTGCTTGCGGACTCTCAATTCCTCTTATTTCTATTGACTCCATTCGCGCAAAGACGAAAGAGAAGAAGAAGGACAATGTCGAAGATGTCTCGAGATACAATGCTATAAAGGGAGGAGAAACAAAAACGAAACAAAAAATTATCGCTTCTTGTTGTTGGCCTTTTTCGCCGAGCCAGAAAACGGCGCGTTGTCCACGAGCATCCACGTCCCGATCCACAGCGGCAGGAAAAAGTACGGCAGGTAGAACCCGACCAGCGTCGTCCTGTTCTCGAAACTCAACGACCGCGCTTGCTCCCCGAAGGCCAGCTCTGCCAGGATCGGCACCAGCGTCGTCGCGACCGAGAAGCCGTAGGCCACTGCCGGCTTGCGCACCCTCTGGTCTCCCTTCAAGAAGCATTTGAGAGCGTAGAAGAAAAAGGGAAGCTGCAGCACGACTTCAGACCATACCAGCGAGCGGAACCAGACGGGGAGGGTGGACATCTGATGAGAGAAGAAGAGAGAGAGAGGAAGTGTTTTTGAGGTCAGGGCGTGTGAGTTTTTTTGATGTTGTTCTTCTTCTTTCTCTCTTTTTTCCTCGAAATGAACTCTCCTCTTCTCCTTTTTCATGGGTACTGACACGCACCAGCGGGTCCTTGTAGGTGTCGAGGTACCACTGCAGAGCGGCGCGGCAAGGGGCAGGGTACCATTCTCGCGGGAAGACTGTTTGTATGAAGAGAGAGAAGGAGGAGGAGGTCGAGGTCGAGGTCGAGGTCGAGAGAAAGAGGGGGGTCGTCGAAAAAAACGAAAAACGAAATAAGACTTCTTCTTCCTCTCCTTTCTCACCAGCTTGCGAGTCCACAAAAAGCGTCACTGGGATGTGCGACGCAAAGAACAGGGCCGCGACGATCGAGCCCGGACGCCTGGAAAGAGGGAGAGGCGCTGGGGGCATCGCGAAGAGGAGGCAAAGGCAATTGGGGGGTATGGCGTGAGCAATCAATCGAGGAAGGCAGATCGATCAAAAGTGGAGGTCGAGCAGCGAAAGGGGAAAAAATCGAACACGTCGCTCGACGCTTGGCTTTGCTGTTGCTTTCTTCACTTTCGCTTTCGCTTTCGCTTTCTTCCTTTCTTTTCCTCTCGCATCGCCCCTGGTGCATCTTTCTACTTCTCCAAAACGCACTCTTGTCCTCGTTCGATCTCCTCTCGCAACCCTGATTGAGCAAGACAATCGCAGGACCAGAGAGAGCTCCCTCGCTTTCGCATCAATCAAACACTAGTTTGTTTTCGCTTTCGACGAGAGAGCAACGCCGGTTTGCTTCGAGCGAAAAAAACGTTCATCAATCAAACTCCCCCCCGCCTCCGCTACTCCACCAAAATGCGCCACTCCCTGGCCCGCGCCGCTCCGGCAGCACTCGCGAGCATCGCTTCGACGAGCTCGGCACCGGCGTCGGCGCTGAGGCCGGCCACGCTGCCCCTGCAGCAAGCGCCGCATCTCCCCGCCCGCCGCGTCGCCGTCGCTGTACGAAACTCAACTCGTCGTCGCCGACCGCCTCCTCTCGCTCGGCCTCTGCAGGCCTCCACCACCAACTTCCGCTTCCCGAAGCTGAGCATGCCAGGCATCGACGGCGCGCTGTCTTCTTTCGGGTCCGACATCGACGCCGCGGAGAGCGACGGGACGCTGATCGACGTGACCATCAGGGATGTCAAGGCGAGTTTTGAGAGGTGTTGAGGTGGAAGAGTTCAGGTTGAGAGAGAGAGGTCGGAGGCGAGAGCGACGACTTTTCCTTCTTTGGAAAAACTTGACTTTCCGCGTCGCTTTTGGAGACCTTCCACACATGCTCTCTTCGAGATCTTGACTGATTCAGATGTGTCGCACAAAGAGGTACCCTCGCATGGAGGGCTCAAAGCAAGCAAACGAGCTACAGAGGTCGAAAAAGCCCGGAAACCTCATTAGATGGCCTCAAAAACCCTTTTTTTCGCGCGTTTGTGGACGCTTTCCACCGCCTTCCGCTCGTTGTTTCGTCCATGCGTTTGCGAAATCGTGTTATTGGAGCTCAAAGCTATCACATGAGCGTCGCATCGGAGCGAATAGAGGCGTTTTAGCCGGTTTTTCGATTTTCGAGGGTTTTAAGAGTTGCGAGAGGTCAAATAACGCCCGAGACCACCCACTCCTGCTTGCTGCCCCTCGCGCGAGAGGTTGCTCCCGGGGACCCGAAAATTCGAGTCGCCCATTCCACCTCTGCTTTATACCACTGCCTTCTTGAGAGCGTGCTGAGCGCTCTGGTGGCGGTGCGGGACTGCGATTCGAAGGACAGCCGGCGCTAGGACGCTCACGTTTCCCCCCCTTCTCAACTCTTCTACTACTCTATGCAGGCCGTCTCGTACGTCTCTCGCCGCAGGATGGACGCCGTCGATTTCGACCCCGACGAGGTCGACGAGGAAGGCCTCCCGCTGGTCTACAACGAGGACAGAATCAACGCGTTCTGGTCGGCGCGTTTGGGTGAATTGGCGGGCCGCTGGGCGACCTTTGCGGGCATCTCCGCGCCCTGGTTGACGAGGCTCGCGACGGCCGTCGTCCGAGGGACGCTCGAGCGCGACCGTGCTTCCCTGGCCCGCGACGCCGTCGACAACCTCGAGAAGCTGGGCCCGACCTACGTGAAGCTGGGCCAGATCCTGTCTATTCGGTGAGTGTGTGGTTGGAGAGAGGAGAAAGAACAGAGGGAAGAGGAGAGAAGGGAGGAGAAGGAGGTGTGGAGTTTCTTTGCCTCTCGCCCCCTTCGACCCCTCGACGTCGCGAGGTGCTTTCCGGGCCCTAAAAATTCGAATCACGCTCATGCCCTCTCTCGCCCCCTCAATACCTGCAAACGACTCACTGATACAGCCCGGACGTGCTCCCGCCGGACGTGATGGACGAGCTCGCGCGTTTGCAGGACAAGATCAAGAGCTTCAGCACGGTCGAGGCTCGAGCAATCATCGAAGCAGACTTGGGCCAGCCGATCGATGTGCTGTTTTCCGAGTTCTCCGAGGCGCCGATCGCCGCGGCTTCGCTGGCACAGGTGCGGAATAGTATTGTTTAATATATTTGATTGCTTGCGGAGCAAACGCAACGCATCCAACCACCCTGCGGCGCATTTCACTCAAACCAATCACTCGCGCTTTTCCTCCAAACTCCCTTCTCCGCACCCACAGGTCTACCGCGCGCGCCTGCGATCGACGGACGAAGAGGTTGCGGTCAAGGTGCAGCGCCCTGGAGCGCTTGCGACGATCAGCAAGGTAAGGGAAAAGCGCTTTCGAAGTTTGCGCTTGAGTGTGAAAAGGCGCAAGCTATCTTCGCGTGCGGCGTTCGACTTCTAACCTCGATCAAACATCTTCGCAATACTAACACAGGACCTATACGTGCTTCGCCGCGCGGTCGGAGGTTACGAGAGGCTCGTGCGGCGATTTACGGCGCAGACCACAGACTACCAAGTGCTCCTTTCGACCTTCGCCGAGGGGCTCTACACGGAGCTCGACTTCCGCAACGAGGCGTTGAACAACGTGAGGATGCGCGAGCTGATCGACGCGTCCGAATTCGCCTACGGAGACAAGATCGTGATCCCGGTGCCGCTTCTGGACTTGACGAGCAGGTGAGTTTGTAGTGTGGTGCGACGTTTCTTTTCTCCGCATCGCAATATGATGCGTCACACTGGTTGTGTGTTTCCACTTTGCGGAGTTGCTAACCCAACGCCCTTCTCCGCACCCGATGAAAACCAAATTCACACGCAGGCGAGTGCTCACCATGCAGTGGATCGAAGGGGTCAAACTCACCACGCTGGCCCCCGAGGAGATCAGGGACCTCGTCAAAGTCGGCCAGGAGGCCTTTTTGGTGCAGCTGCTCGAGGTAAGGAAGCAAGAGAAGGCGTGGAAAGCAACTTGCGGCGAAATTCGACACAAACTCTTTTCTCACGATTTAATTCCTCTCACCAACAGATCGGCTTTTTTCACGGCGACCCGCATCCTGGTACGTGTGCGGCGCTGTTGCGCCGCATGTTTTTTAGAAAGAAAAGGGCGCCGCGCAAGAGTTTTTTTTGGGATGCGGAGAAGTTTTTTTTCGTGCTCGATTTTTTTTTCGTGCTCGATTTTTTTTTCAACCTCGACTCTTCTCTCTGACCCCCACCTCTCCCCTTCTCCTTCTCCCTCCTCCCTCCTCCTCTTCCTCCGCCGCCACCGCCCTCTACAGGCAACCTCCTGAAGGTCACATCGGGCCCGGACGCGGGCAAGCTCTGCTTGCTCGATTTCGGCCTCGTTGCAGAGGTGCCCGAGCCGGACCGCGAGGCCATGGTCTCTGCGACCATCCACCTTGCCAACCGAGACTGGGCTTCTCTCGTCGACGACTTCGTCGCGCTGGACTTCCTGCCCGCGGACTGCGACCGCGGTGTCATCATCCCGGTCATGGACAGGGTGCTGAGCCCGTACTTGTCCGGCGGAGGCGCGAAGGCCTTCAACTTCCAGGTGAGAGTTTTTTTTTTTGCGAAGCAATAAGAAGGCGGCGGGGGGTCGCGAAAAGTCAAATCGGGTTTCTTTCTCTCCCACCGCCTTCCACCCGTTCGTTCGCTTAGCCAAGGCCCGTATCGGGCGCCTGATGACGCCAGTTTTCGATTGATATGCTCCTCGGGCGCAGGCGAGCGCGTTTAAGAAATCGAATTTTTGGGTCTCGAAAAGCACCTCGCTCACTTTCTCTGGACCTCCACCTCCCTCGACCTCCTCTCTCCTCTCTCTCAAAAAACTCTCAGGCTCTCTCCCAAGACCTCCTCCGCACCACGCTCGAAATCCCCTTTTCCGTGCCTCCCTACATGTCCCTGCTGGCGCGCTCCATCGCGACGCTGGAGGGGATCGCGCTCCTGGGCGACCCAAACTACCAGATGGTCGCGCAGGCCTACCCCTTTGTCGTCCGTAAGGTGCTCCGCAACTCGACGGCATCGGTCGGGACTTTGCTCCGAGACATCGTCTTCGACGCCTCCACGGGCGCTGTCAAGCCCACCAGGCTCTCGGCTCTGCTGAACGCGGCGCTGGGCTTTGTCGCGGAGCGCACGGACGGCTTTGTCGACCTCGACGCGGTGCCCGAAGACGGCGCGTCGTTGCAGGTGAGAAGAGAGAGTCAGAAAAAATGCACGTTATTTACTTCAAAATCACGGTTTTGGGCGCTTTCGAGCCTCTTCCGCGCTCTCTCTTGCTTTTTTCCCTCCATGTCGCCTCCTCGTCTGTTTTGCGCATGCCGTGGATGCTTCGATCGGAGAAATCGAGTTTATTTTCGATGGATAACTTTGCTTTTTACACTTTTTCACTCACTTTCCCGCGCTTTTCACCCCTTTCTCACTCTCTAGGACGTCGTCTCCTTCCTTTTGTCGCCCGAGGCGAGGGACCTGCGCCCGCTGCTTGTCGAGGAGCTGGTCAACGGGCTCGACCTGTGGGCGAGGGACGCCCTCCGGAGGGCTTACGGCTCCTTGCCGGCTCTGGCTCCTCGTTTGCCCTTTATCGGCACTCTGCCCATGCCCCCGCCTCCGCCGCTGCTCGTCCCCGGCCTCGGGCTCGTCAGCTTGAAGGAGCTGGTGGACCGGTTGGGGCCTGAGCTCGACAGGCGAGAGGAGATCTACCTCCAGTCGGCGACGCAACTCGCGCAGGCGGCGCTCGGCGGCGTTTCCGGTTCGGGTTCTTCTGATTTCGACGCGGCACACAACGATGATGCGCCTTCTTCTTCCTCCAGCAACCCCGTCGCTCTCATCAGGCGCTTCCTGTCTCCTCCCTCGGAGCAGGCCAGGGAGCTGACCTCTGCGCTGGCGTCTGCCGCGGGCCAAGGTGCGTCCCGCGCGGTCGTCGCCGAATTCGCCGACGCCGTCGTCGGCCAGCTCGCAGAGAAGCAGGCCGCCAGGCTGGGCGTGCCCGTCGGAGTGCTGTTCCCGGGCCTCAACGTGGCGAGGAGGATTCTGACTGCCGGGAGTGGCAACGGCCCGGTTGCTGGGGTGCTGACTGCTTAAATTCTTTGATTCGTTTTTTTTTCCAGAGAGAGAGAGAGAGAGAGAGAGAGAGAGAGAGAGAGAGAGAGAGAGAGAGACTAAAAAATTGCTATTCCTTTTCCCCCAAAATACTGTTCCCCCCCTCCTCCTTGTAGAGCTTTCTTTCTTCTTCTCTGTTCTCTTTCACCTAGTTGATTGCGGGGATTTCTCGATTTCTTTTTTATTTACTTGGTTTCTTTTTAGGGAAGGGAAAAAGAAAGGGGAGGAAAGAAGAAAGAAAAAAGTCTGTTCCCTCAGAAAATCACGATAATAAAAAAGGCTCTCTCTTTTTCAACCCGAAAAATCGATCGCATTTCTCTCTGTGTGTCTCTCTCTCTCTCTCTCAACGCAGTTTTGGTTTTTTTTTTAGTTTTTGGTGTTGTTTTGTCCTGTTCGTCTCTAAATAAAGAAAGAAAACTAAAAAGAAGAAGAAGCAAAAACCTTCTTTACTTGGAAGAAGAAGAAGGAGCCGGCGCGACGACGGCTTTTTGCGGCACCGACGGCGCGCCCGCGGCAGCGACGGCAGCGGCCTCCTCCTTGGCCTCCACCACGGCCTCGGCAGCCACGGAGTCGACCACGGCGGACACGACGTCCTCGATCCCCTCGGAGACCAGCTCCTTGA
>Ga0114918_10002636_pt1 | contig 16008 bp, 15 predicted proteins | sample LantaG_FD_87015 | JGI IMG/M metagenome (GOLD analysis project Ga0114918, IMG submission 87015) | Deep subsurface microbial communities from Baltic Sea to uncover new lineages of life (NeLLi) - Landsort_02402 metaG | ecosystem: Environmental > Aquatic > Marine > Oceanic > Sediment | place...
CTCTGGCGTGAAAGAATAAAAGCTATGTTCGGCAATTCGAGCGTACATGACAATAAATTCGACTTCTTAATCGAGGCCCTCGCTAACGCAGCTTAGGGCATTAATAAAAGTGCGAAAGTTTACGTACAGTAAAATGGTTTAATTCAAGTAAGGGCTTTGGCTTCATCGAGCCGGACGGTGGTGGCGATGATTTGTTTGTTCACCACTCGGAAGTTAAGACGACCGGCTATGCATCGCTCGATGAAGGCCAGAATGTCGAATTCGAGATCGGAGAAGGCAGAAAAGGTCCCTGTGCGACCAACGTAATCCCCGGCTAAGCTTAAGCAACATGCTGTAAAAACCAACGGGCTCCGCAAAAAACGGAGCCCGTTTCATTTCAAACGTGTTCGTCCATTCTACGCGACTCAGATCCAGATAAATACAGGATTGAGAGAATACAATCATACAATACGCAGTTGTCGAGTCCAAATTATCTGACTGGACATAATAGGGACGGAAAGACAAAATAAGACGATTCAAGGAAGTTTCGCGTTCTTTGGTGCATTACGCCTTTGGAAAAATGATACACGAAAACAAGTAAAAAGTCAAAAGGAAAAAAAGAATCCAGAATTTAAAAATCTGCGTTTATCAGCGTTCATCTGCGGTTAGAATTAGTCGTTAGTATATAGTCGTTGGTCGTTAGTCTAAATACCAAATACCATTCACTGTTTCTTTATTTCTTCGTGAATCTTCGCGTCCTTCGTGGTGAATCTTGGCTTTTATCTACATGAATTTTTGTCTCTGCGTCCTCGGCGTTCTCCGCGATAAAGATCGCCGTCTCACGGAGATTTATCTGGAATTAGCCCGCCTTTATCCGTTTAGATTCGTATAATACTAAACTAAATGATTATTGATTAATGATTATTGATAAATGATAGAAGTAAGACAATTTCGAGCATTGAACATCTGCGTTAATCTGCAATACAATCTTTCAAAACGTTGTTTTTTATGCTCGATTTTTGTTTTGGCCACTCGTAACCTTTGTATTTGCAAGATTTTACGAAGCTTTTCTATTAGACGAACTTTTTGGTTGCGGCCAAGGGCGAAGCCCGAGGCTGCGCCAGGTTTATCTGCGGTTAATGAAAATGATTATTATCTTTATTGGTGTTCACCCCATGAGATAGGTAAAACCGTGTCGAAAAAAGCCAAATTAATGCAAAAAACAGGTGAAAAAGAGAAGAAAACGACGAAAATCCGTGGCTAATTTGAAAAAACAAACCCAATTTATGAAAGGGTGAAATTGGCGCAAACTCTTTACTGAAAGGTGATTATGAAGATTTTCACGCTTTGGGACGGCGAAAAAACAAACCCAATTCAAAGCCAAACAAAGCCAATCTTATTTAGCCCCCAGATTTATCTGGGGGTTGAAAACGAATTTGAAAAAACAAAGCCAATTTTGAAATGGGCAAAATAACGTTAAGTCAATAATATCAATGGTTTATGGAGATTTTGATGGGCCGGGCCAGCGAAAAAACAAAGCCAAACAAAGCCAATTTCGGTCGGAAATCCTTACTTTCGGTAACGCCAGTCCACTTTTCCTTTATAGGCCATTGTCTCCTGGACAAGGGCGAACAAGCCGGGATCGTATTGCTTAAGCGTCTCGCGCGTGGCGATTGGGTGGCTGGAATCATTGGGCGCTGCGACCGCCCCGGCTGCGTCGAAGTAAGCCAGCACGCCCTCGGCCCAGTATTCGGCGCGATTGTGAATTGCGGCAGTGCCTTTCCATAAGCCCTTACTAATAGCACTGTTATAGAGTTCTTTGAGCTTTTCGTCGAAGCGGATGTCCATTCGCCGGACTCGCAGCTCATACTGCTGAACGCTTCGGCCTGTGCTGTCGAAGTTGGGATCGACCGGGCGTGTGCCCGTTAAGTGATAGAGGGCTTTGGCAAAGACGCGGATGACCTGGCAACCTGTAGAATAAGGGCCGTTTAGGTCGTCCAGCACGTTTTCCTGAGCCACGACCAGCAGTTTGGCTTCGGGCGAGTAATCCAGGAACCTCGCCGTGTGATCTATGCTCTCGGCCGGTATGTTCTTATACTCAGGCAGATCGGACAGGCTCTCCTCCGGGCCAAGGACGACCAGCTTTGCACCGTCGGCGATGAATGCCTTGAGGATGTCGTGGCGATAGGCGAACATCTTGCGGATCGTGTCGTTGGCTTTGAGCAGGGCCTCGTCGCCGGCCTGCCGCCCGAGAACGGTGAACTCGCGCGCCCAGGTGAACTTCGTATAATATGGATCGATACCGAACCTGGCCGGCGGCGTTTCAACATTCGGCAGAGCCTGGAGCCAGCTATAACGCCAGTCCTGATCGGGGCTCAGGTTAAAGGCGTTTCTGACCAACTCGTAGCCGGCCGGGTCGTAAATCTTGAGTTGCTCGCGCCGGCCGATTTGGCCGTGGTTCCAGTTATTGACGCGGTTGCAGTCGAAATAAGCCTGGGCGATTTCAGCCCAGTATTCAGCGGAATTGCTGATTGCGTAGGTGTCCTTATAGAGACCTTTGTTTACGGCATTGCGGTATGCGGCATCCTTGCGACCCCTCCACGCCGGGTCTATCCTTCTGAGCGTGCTGTCGATCGTATGGCAGAATTCGTGCACGGCGATGCTCTCGTCGTCGTAGCGGTCGACGGGCAAGCTGAGCAGATTCTCCTCGCCGAAGCTGGTGGGATGGCCGCCGGTGCCGCGAACACGCTCATTGAGATAATCCGGATTTCGAGCGTTGCGGTTCTCGGGCAGATCGGTGTAGACCTGATCCTTGCCGATGATGACCAGGTACATGCCCCGGTCGACCATCGCATCGAGCACATCGGGCCGGCCGGCCAGCATATGTGTGACAATTTCATAAGTACGCTGAAGCGCCAGGTCCGCCACTTCCGCCGCGGCCGCGACCGGCATGCCCTTGACATCGATATACTTTGTGTAAAACTGCCGTGCTGACTGCCTGTCTCTTTCACGGACCATATCAAAAAACGAATCAGGCGGCGCAGTCACCTCAGGACGAGCCACAATTGCGCCGGATTGGGCGAGAGTGACTAAACAAATTGTGATCATAGTGTGTGTTGCAGCTTTGAGTCTCATAGCTTTTCTCCAAAGAGAGATCAAATTGATCGGTACCTGATCACAGCCCGAATCCTACGCAAAGTTTTTGCGTTTTTCAAGGATAACGAGTATAATTCGACATGAGCAATTAGTCCAGTCAAGTTTGTACATAGTGCACGGTCGCATCTAAAGGAGACTGTTATGAAGAAATACGTTCTAATACTTATGTCATTTGCTCTGACGTTTTGCTCTGAGACTTCTGCCGCGGCGAAATCGCACGAGGAGCGCATCAGGGCCCGGCCTTTGGATTTGAGCAGCGTGCGGCTGCTTGGCGGGCCCCTCAAGCAGGCGCAGGACCTCGACGCGAAATATCTGCTCGAGCTTGAGCCCGATCGGATGCTGGCATATTACCGCCAGCGTGCCGGCTTAGAGCCGAAGGGCAAACCGTACGGCGGCTGGGACGGCGGCGGAAGAAATCTCACCGGTCACATCGCCGGACATTACCTCTCGGCAGTGAGCCTGATGTGGGCCGCCACGGGAGATGCGCGTTTCAAAGAGCGAGCGGACTACATCGTAAAGGAACTCAAGGAAGTCCAGGACAAGCACGGCGACGGCTATCTCAGTGCATTGGAGGGGGGCCGGGAATGCTGGGAAGCCGTGGCTAAGGGAAACATCCGCTCGGGCGGCTTCGACCTCAACGGGCTCTGGGCGCCGTGGTATGTCCTGCATAAAACGTTTGCCGGCCTACGCGACGCCTATCGCCATACGGGCAACCGTACCGCTCTCGAAATCGAGATAAAGTTCGCCGAATGGGCCCAGGGGATTCTTGCCGGGCTTACCGAAGCCCAGAATCAGCAAATGCTGAACACCGAGTTCGGCGGCATGAACGAAGTGCTGGCCGACCTCTACGCCGATACGGGCGACAAACGCTGGCTGGACCTTTCCTACCGTTTCGAACATCGCTCCTTCATCGAGCCGCTCAAACGTCACCAGGATATCCTCGAAGGCAAGCACGGCAACACGCAGGTGCCCAAGCTCGTCGGCTCCGCGGACCGCTATGCCTATGCGGGCGAACCGGGTGACATCATCGCCGCCGGCTTTTTCTGGGACACGGTCGTTCAGCACCACAGCTTCGCCACCGGCGGCCACGGCAAAGACGAATACTTCGGCAAGCCCGACATGCTGAGCGACCGCATCGACGGGCGCACCGCCGAGACGTGCAACGTCTATAACATGCTCAAGCTGACCCGCCGGCTCTTCTCGCTGAGACCCGACGCCCACTACGCGGAGTTTCACGAACGGGCTCTATTCAACCATATTCTGGCCTCCATCGATCCAAATGACGGCAGGACGTGCTATATGGTTCCCGTAGGCCGGGCCGTTCAGCACGAATACCAGAATATGTTCCGTAGCTTCACCTGCTGCGTAGGAACGGGTATGGAAAGCCACGCTCTGCACGGATATGGTATATACTACGAGTCCGGCGATAAATTGTGGGTGAATCTGTATGCACCTTCTGCCGTACAGTGGGCTGCCGCGGGAGTCAAATTACAGATGGACACCGACTTTCCCGAAGGTGAATCGGCAACGTTGAAACTCACGCTCGAATCCCCAAGGCAATTCGTGCTTGCCCTGCGCCGCCCGGCCTGGGCCGGCGATGGTTTCAGTGTAAAAGTCAACGACCAGCCAGTATCGGAAGATGCGATAGATCCTCTTGGTAATGTTCCGGAGTCGGGCCGCAGGATAGAAGACCGACGGTTGCACAAGCCAGGTTCATACGTGGAACTTAAACGGACCTGGAAAACTGGTGATACAGTAGAGCTAACCCTGCCTAAAACGCTCCACACCGAACCATTGCCGGACAATCCCCACCGGGTGGCTATTATGTGGGGGCCTTTGGTGCTCGCCGGTGACCTGGGTCCTGAAGAACGGGGCCGGCGAGAAGGCAGAGCCGGCTACTCCCGGCAAAGAACTCCCGTATTCATCGCGGCCGATCGGCCAGTGGAAGAGTGGCTAATGCCTGCAAACGATAAGCCGGGCCATTTCCGCAGCGACGGCGTCGGACGGGAGCGTGACGTGGATTTCGTTCCGTTTTACCTTCTTCATCGGCGCACCTACGCAGTCTACTGGGACCTGTTTACCGAGCCCGAATGGAAGGAGAAACAAGCCGAGTATGCCGCCGAGCAGGAGCGTCTGCGAAAGCTCGAATCGGCAACCGTGGCCTACGCTCAGCCGGGCGAGATGCAGCCTGAGCGGGATTTCAACTACCAGAGCCCGAGTGACGCATGGGTCGTGCGGATGATGGGACGCCCCGGCAGATGGGGAAGAAGCTGGTTCTCATTCGACCTTCCCGTGGAAGCCGATCACCCAATGGCGCTGGTGGTGACGTATTGCAGCGACCATCACAGCAGGGGAAGGGCGATATTCGACATTATTGTGGATGGTCAGAAAGTAGCCAATCAGGAAGTGACAAGGAGCAGCCCGGCACGCTTTTACGACGCAGAATATCCCATAGATGCCAACTTGTTCGAGGGTAAGGAGAAAGTCACGGTGCGTTTCCAGGCCACCGCAGGAAATGTCGTCGCAGCGATATTCGGCATTCGTATGATTCGAGCAGATGCGGAACGTTAATATAAAAATAAAAGGAGATTTACAATGAAAACTATGCCCTTAATTCATTTAATGCTGACACTAATAAGCGGGATTGTATTATTTAGCAATAGCGCTTTGGCACAACCTGATTCGGGAGTTAATCTTGCCGTTGTCGCTGAACCATCCTGTTCTTATATCTCCGGAGACACATCTCTGACAGCACTCAATGATGAATTCGATCCGCCAAACTCGCGTGACAGGCGCCGCGGCTCTTACGGCAACTGGCCCAGAAGGGACACGCAATGGGTGCAGTACGACTGGAGCCTGCCTGTCAGCACAAAAAAGGTCGACGTTTACTGGTGGGACGACCGACGCGGCGTCCGACTGCCCAAGGCCTGCCGGTTGCTTTACTGGAACGACGAGGATTTCGTGCCGGTCAGCAATCCATCCGGTCTGGGTGTAACCGAAGATCAATACAACATCACAACTTTCGACGAAGTTCGCACGACTAAACTCAGACTCGAAATCGATTCGAATGATACCTACTCGACCGGCATTCTGGAATGGAAAGTATATGATTCCGGTAAGTCGCCGGATTTCCCGCCGAGAGTAAACGCAGGCGTTGACCGTGTTGTTGTATTGGGGGGAAAAACATATCTTAATGCAACAATTAAGACTTTAGGCGGCAAAGGCGCCCCGGTAATCACCTGGAGCAAAATATCCGGGCCCGGCGAGGTCGCTTTTGAAAATGCCAGCGAGCCGGTCACTACGGCGACATTTTCTAAGGCGGGCGATTATGTTCTCAAGCTGTCGGCCGGCAAAGGGCAATTGAGTGCTTCGTCCAGCCTCGCTGTCAAGGCCGTAGAACCTCCGCCCACAACGCACCTCGGTCTAATCGATACGAAGCACTATAAGATCGACAATCCTCTCTGGAACAGTAGGGCCAAAGCCCTGATCGTAAACTGGATTCCTCACTGCATCGACAAGATTTCCGATCCGAACCTGAAAGAAGGCGGCATAAACAATTTGATCGACGCCGCCAACAAACTGGCCGGCAAGCCTCACGGACGTCACAGAGGCTACGTATTTTCCAACGCCTGGATTTATAACACGATTGAATCGATCTGCGTTGCACTGATGGTCGATGCTCAGGGCGATCAGGAAATTATCAAAGCTCAGGAGAGAATGAAAGCGACGCTGGCCGATTGGATCCCGAAGATTCTGGCCGCACAGGAACCGGATGGATACCTGCAAACCGCATTTACACTGAGCGACCGTCAGCACTTCTCGCCCAGATACAGGGCGGATCATGAGGGTTATGTCGCCGGTTATTTACTGGAGGCTGCTATTGGACATTATCTTTTGACGAACAAGACCGACGCCAGGTTATATAATGCAGCTAAGAAACTTGCAGATTGCTGGTACGACAATATCGGCCCGCCCCCAAAAAAGGAATGGTACGACGGCCACCAGGCCATGGAAATCGCGCTGGTACGGTTCGGCCGATTTGTGAATAAAGTCGAAGGCAAAGGTAAGGGCGATAAGTATATCGAATTGTCGAAGTTCCTGCTGGACTGCAGGAAGGATGGCAGCGAATACGACCAGAGTCACGTCCCGGTCGTTCGGCAATACGAGGCCGTAGGACATGCCGTGCGCGCCGTCTATTCCTACGCGGGTATGGCCGACGTCGCAATGGAAACAAGTGACATCGACTACCAGAGCGCCGTCATGTCATTATGGGACAATATTGTAAACAGGAAGTACTATGTTACCGGCGGCGTAGGCAGCGGCGAAACCTCGGAAGGCTTCGGCCCGGACTATTCATTACGTCACAACGCCTACTGTGAATCCTGCTCCAGTTGCGGCGAAATTTTCTTCCAGCACAAACTGAACATGACATACCACGATGCCAGGTTCGCGGACCTCTACGAAGATACGCTCTACAACGCCCTCTTAGGCTCCATTGATTTGGAGGGCAGGAATTTCTACTATCAGAATCCGCTGGATTCACGCGGGCCCCGCTACGACTGGCACGTCTGCCCGTGCTGCGTGGGTAACATCCCAAGGACCCTGCTGATGCTGCCAACCTGGACTTATGCCAGGAGCGCCGAGGGCATTTATGTCAACCTTTTCGTCGGAAGCACGGTTACGGTCGAGGATGTCGCCGGCACCAACATCCAGATGATTCAGATGACCGATTATCCGTGGAGCGGCGATGTGTCCATCACTGTTAATCCCCAAGTGGAAAAGAGCTTCAGCATCAATATCCGGGTACCAAACCGCAGCGTCAGCGAACTTTATACCGGGACACCTCAATCCGACAGTATCACATCGATTTCCGTCAACGGTTCCGCGATTACTCCACCCGTTGATAAAGGATATGCCGTAATTAGCCGCTTCTGGAAGGCCGGCGACAAAATCGATCTGAAACTCCCGATGAAGGTTCAGAGAATCAAGGCCAGCGATAAAATCGAAGCTACGAAAGGCCAGGTGGCGCTTCGGTACGGCCCTTTGATCTACAGTGCAGAGAGAGTCGACCAGGACCTGAACAATGTACTTAGTCCCGAATCCGCCCTGACCGCCGAGTGGAAGGGCGATCTTCTGGGCGGCGTCATGGTCATTAAAGGTACCTGGGCCGACGGTTCCGAGTTAATGGCAATACCCAACTATGCCCGTGGTAATCGTGATCCTTCAGATCAGAATGACCGCCGAGGCCGCGGCACCATCAGCTCATCTGTCTGGTTAAAGGATCGCTGAGCAATATAAAAGGTTCAAAGACCAATAACGGTTCTTGTGTAGCAACGGTGCATGACAGCTTAGGACATAGGGGCAAATATAATGAAGGTAGCGATCGCACCAGATTCGTTCAAAGGAAGCATGACAGCATTGGAAGCGGCAAAATGTATCGAGCGAGGGCTCAAGCGAGCCCTGTTCAGGGTGACATGCCGCACGATCCCGATGGCAGACGGCGGTGAAGGCACCGTGCGCGCAATTGTGGATGCCACAGCCGGACGGTTCATCTCACGAACCGTACAAGATCCCCTGAGGCGTAAGATTCGATCCACGTTCGGCATCAGTGGTGACGGAAAGACCGCTATCATTGAAATGGCAGCAGCAAGCGGTCTGGCCCTCCTAAAGCCGCGAGAGCGGAATCCAATGAAAACGACGACATTCGGCACGGGTGAACTGATTCGTCATGCACTAAGCCTGAATGTAAAACACATTCTGATTGGAATTGGAGGCAGTGCAACAAACGATGGCGGTATGGGTGTGGCACAGGCGCTGGGGGCGAGGTTCCTCGACGCGCGCGGCAGCGAGATCAGTTCAGGAGGTGGTTTTCTCAAGAAGCTCGACCGCATCGAAATGAGCGGTCTGGACCCGCGGTTGAAGCACGTTACGGTAGAAGTAGCTTGTGACGTCAACAATCCCTTAATCGGTACTAATGGAGCGGCCAAAGTTTACTCGCCGCAAAAGGGAGCAACTGCCGCTATGGTCAGGGAATTAGACGCCGGGCTTCGCCATTTTGCCGAGATCGTAAAGCGAGACGTTGGGCCGGATATTGCAACAGTGCCAGGTTCCGGCGCCGCCGGCGGACTGGGCGGCGGACTGATGGCGTTTTTAAGGGGGAAACTAAGGCCGGGAATCGACATTGTCATCGACAGTGTCAAACTCGTGCAACGCATTAAGGGCTGTGATCTTGTAATCACCGGTGAGGGACGGATGGATCACCAGACAGCCTTTGGCAAAACACCGCATGGGGTTGCCAGAGTGGCTAAGCAGGCCGGGCTTCCCGTCATTGCTATATGTGGCTCACTGGGCAAAGATCCCCAGATTGTCCACACGATAGGTATTGATGCCTTCTTCTCAGCTCTCGAGGAACCAGTCGAAGAAGAGGATTTGCCGAAACGCGGGCCGGCAATGCTTGAGAATTGCGCTGAGCAGGTCGGGCGATTGCTGGCTATTAGTCCCATCAAGAAAGTGCTGAAAGTGCGAAAGACGGTAGTCAAGCGCCAAGTCATGCCATCATAGCCCCTTACCTTTCGACTGGATTTGTGGCCCAGCTTTATCAGCGATTTTCCCCCGTTTGTGCTTTCTGAGTAAAAGTGTGCTAAGAGCATGCAAAGAGAACCAGAGAGAGAAAGAAAAGCCATTGGGTATATATCAGTAACCAGGTCCGGGATATGCCTGACCAGTACATGCGAAAAAATCGGCCGACCGTGAAGCGGCGAGACCCGGTATTCTTGAATCGCTGGAACAATCCACTGACCTACCGGAACCTTTACGACCGGATGCAAAAGATCGGCCGGAGTGCGGGCGTAAAGGAACTCAAACCGCATCGGATGCGCCACACCTATCCGACGAATTTCCTTGTTCGTTTTTATTGAATCCATTGTTAAAAAATGTCGAATATGATATATTATTACAATGAAATATGAAAATTTATTAAAAAAAGTTGGCGATCTACCGTGTTTTTCAACCAGATTTCTGGCTGCCGGGGAGAATCTGCCACAAATCAGACTGCAGCTTGCACGCTGGGTAAAGGATGGCAGACTCATCAAACTTCATAAAGGTTTTTACACATTGGCAGAGCCTTATAGGAAAATTAATCCAGAGTTTTTTAGTATTGCAAATTCACTTAAATCACCCTCTTACGTGAGTCTCCAGTCGGCACTTTCCTGGTATGGTTTGATCCCGGAATTTGTCCCTATAACTACCAGTATTACAACTACCAGACCGCAAGTAATTGAAACACCTTTGAGCCGATTTGAATACAGACATGTCAATAAGAACCTTTTCTGGGGTTATAAAATGCTTGAATTATCGCAAAAGCAGCAAGCCTTTGTTGCTACTGCTGAAAAAGCATTGCTTGATTTGGTTTATTTAACTCCGGGTGGAGACAAGGAAGAATTTCTAAATGAACTAAGGCTTCAGAGCCTTGATAAACTCAGGAAAGATGTTCTCCGGCTATATGCTGAGAAATCTGATAGTCCTAAATTAAATAGGGCCGTAAAAAATATTGAAACAATTATTAATGAAGGTGAAGGTGTCGAGTTGTGAAAGATTATTTAAAACAGCTTATCGAGAAGATTAAGGACAATAATCTGGCTAGATGTATTACACGGGAATATCTTCAAGCCAGGGCTCTTGAAAGTTTGCAGGATAACGGTGCCTTTATAAACTGGGTGTTTGTAGGGGGAACTGCACTGCGATTTCTATATTCCATGCCCCGTTTTTCAGAGGACCTTGATTTTTCTTTGGTTAAAGCTGGACTTGAAGACGATTTTACTGAGTTAATGAAAAAAATCAAAGGCACCTTTGGGGCAGAAGATTATACATTGACACTCAAAGCTAAGATTGAAAAAACAGTCAAATCAGCTTTTGTGAAGTTCGAAGGCCTGCTTTTTGAAATTGGTCTCTCACCTCACAGATCTGAAACCATTTCGATTAAGGTGGAGCTTGATACTAATCCGCCATCAAAAGCTATTTTTGAAACAAGCATTGTACGCAGGCATTGTTTATTGAACTTACAGCATTATGACAAAAGCTCTCTGCTGGCGGGTAAACTCCATGCCTTACTGAGCCGCAAATATGTCAAGGGTAGAGATAATTATGATTTGATGTGGTATCTTTCTGATAGAACCTGGCCGGAACCGAATATTGCTTTTTTGAATAATGCCTTAAAGCAGACAGGCTGGAATGGCAAGAAAATTACTGCCGACAACTGGAGAGAAGTAACTGCATTAAAAATTTCGAAGTATGACTGGGATAAAGTGATTACGGATGTTCGTCCATTCATAGAGAAACAGCGGGATATAGAGATGCTAACAAAAGAGACTCTTTTACAATTACTTAAATGTAAAGTCTAATCATTGGTAGATGAATAGGGATTAGAGATTAAAATGCACTAACCCCCCATGATTCACCACAGCAGGAACATGACGAATACCGCTCTATGGCGACAATATTGACCGTAACTCAGCGATACACTTACTTGGCTGAAGAGAGCAACTGGCCAGTTTGCTCAAGGTTCTATCATTGATCTCTGCCCACTCCCATACAATGGTATTGATTTTACACAAAATGACAGCTTTTTCTTTAGTTGAGCTGAGAAGTTGCCCAAAATTATTATTTTTTTAACTGAACCTTCATAAAAACCTAACATCCCTTTCGTAGATTTCAACAAAGAACCTGGCTATTGCAGAATGGACTTATCAGTATATGCCTTTTGTCGGTTAAATTTGATCGATAAGAGTTTGAACGAGCCAGAATGAAAATTAGCACGGCCTTGCTGTGATAAATATAAAGGATGATCTTAAATAATGAAATGGCACGAAGCTAAGTGTAAAAAGGGAATGAATATGGAGCAAATACAAAACCTTCTATTCATAACATATCAACTAAAACACAATGAGCGCGAACTCGATGTAAGCTACTATGGCTGCAGGGAAATAGTTATTCCAGACTACAAGAGACCATCTTATATAAGGGGTATGATAGAATTTGAAGGGAACTACATTCCAGTTATTGATCCAAATATTTATTATCGAAGCCAACCAACCCAGTTAACTAACCTTGCTTGCATATTGGTCATAGAGCACCCTTATGAATGTCGGAAACACCAAACGGGAGTCATCATAGAGGATATTAAGGAAATAATGAATCTGGCGGCAGGCAGCTACAAGACCATGGCATTGAAGACTTTAACTTTTAACATACGTTTCGTTCTTAAGGTACTGAAAAAGGCGGATACTTATGAATTGCTGTCTGACACTCATATGTCGATTAATCTGCGAGAACAGCAAAAACAGGCTAACGCAGATTTTGTTGCTTTTAGCGAGATAGCAGGAAGAAAATTAGTTCATGCTTGAAACTATAGTGCTAAAAGGGCCCCAGTACAAAACTGTGTTTAGTTATTGCCTTAACAATGAATAGAGAAAGTTTTCGTATAGAGATAAGTCTCCATGAAAACGAAGAAAATGAAGAGAGCAATTAGATTTGAACCGGCCATCTTGTCATTGGTCATTTCGAATTACTTGATTGCAGAATATTGGTTCTACGCCGAAAAAGCCAGATTGAAGTGGATAAAAAAATGGATGCTAACTTATTTTTAGTAAAGTTCTAATCTGAATTTAATAAAAAGGTTTCATAATTTATACAAAAATAAACAGAAACAAATAGTATAATAGTAATATAACAGTTTGCTCGATTCTATCTGACGAATGAATTTTAACTATCTTGTTATTTTTGCTCGCGAGTTGACTAAACGTACCCCGCATTAAAGGGTGATTGATGATTAACTTTCACTGTTTAAGACACCTGCAAAATGACTGAATTTGGTAGAGTCAAGTAGAGGTGGAGAACAAATTTTGCCGGCAAGACGATAGGTTTGCTGACAGTAAACGGGTTTCGACGTGATTTTAAGCTACAACGACTTTTCGTTGATGGAGCTTCTCTGTGATGCCTGTCGTTGCTCTTTGAAAAGTTCATCTTTCAGCACAGCTTGGATTAGTCATCCAGTGTCTCTGTGTTTGGGCGGATAGGCAAACGTTCGGTAGCATCGCATTTTTGTCGGCTGCCTGAGCAGGATAACCGCGGCGACGGCCACGAGACTGGCCGTCAGGTGGGCGATAGTCATCTGGTTGCTTAATCAAAGCAAAGGACAGGTATCACACTAAGAGAGATTTCTAAGCTGCAAGCCATACTTGTTGTTGGTACTTCTTAGATGAGAACGAGGTACGATATTACTTAGCTTAAACTTTGGTAATCCGTCTTGTAGTTATATAGTATGGCAGACGTGCAAGGTCCATCGCAATATCGATAGTTATTACTTTGACTTTTTTGCGGCCTGTTTTATAGCACGGTGAAAAACTCAAGATACCTTTAATCCCCGCCGCGGTGAGCTTATTGAATGTTTCCTGAGCGGCCTCGCAAGGAACAGTAATAATTCCAATTTCAATTTTTCTTTGCTGCAATGTCTGTAGGTTTGAGACATCCTCGATCGTGATATTTCCTACTCGTCGACCGATTTTTTTAGGATCATTATCGAACGCAGAGAAAATTTTGAACCCCAATATGCCAAATCCCGAATATGTTAACACGGCCGAGCCAAGGTTGCCCACCCCAACTAAAGCTGCCTTATGAACAGCATTAAGTTTGAGAACTTTTCTAATTTGCCTTACGAGCTTCTCGATATTATAGCCTCTGCCCGGTGTGCCAAAACTGCCAAAATAAGAAAAGTCCTTTCTTATCTGCCAGGGGTTAAGCCCAAGAGAATCAGCTAAGTTATGGCTGGATATATTCTTATATCCTCTTTCTGACAAAGACAGCAAACCTCTAAGGCAAATCACCAACCGTCGAACAGTTTCATCCGGAATTTTATGATACCTCATAAACCACCCTATTCATCGCTTTGGCCTATGTTCACACAATAAAAGAGTTTAGGACAATGGTTGTTTATGTCAAGAATATTCAAATATTCAAATATACAAATAAATTAAAAAAATTTGTTGACAAAACCAATGAAAAGGTCAAGATGTACTTTCTTGTGAACGTGAACACAGACACAGAGTTCGAAAGTTTGGATCTGTAAATGCAACGGGTTGTTTACCCAACATCTGAAAAGGTAAAAGGTTTCATCTGGCTTTTGGTGTTATCTTTCGCCCTATGGCTGGCTTTGAGTTCGAGATTAGATTGGCCGGAGCTTATTACCGGCGGCGTGGTTTGCCTGATTGTCTGCCTTTTCGCATCTCATATTTACTCAAAGTTAGATTTGCCGCCGCTAAGTATAAAGAGAATTTTATTTTTTCTCGTGTACTTAATTGTTCTTTTCTGGGAGATAATCAAGGCCAATTTCGACGTTGCCTATCGGATTCTCCATCCCAAAATGCCCATAAAACCGGGTATTGTGGTCATAAAGACTAACCTTAAATCTGACATTGCAAAGATGATTTTAGCCAATTCGATTACTTTAACCCCTGGAACGTTTACATTAGATGTTATTGGTGATAAGCTCCTTATCCACTGGATAAATGTGAAGGCCGAAGATACTGATGAGGCAACGAGTCTGATAGGGCATAGATTTGAGAAATATTTAAGGGTGATATTCACATAAAAAATAAGGCAGTTGTAATTGTCATTGATAATCAAGAGACGGAAGATTAGGGTTCTACAGTGGCAGTAAACTACGAAAAAGTCAGCGAAACATTGAAAGCCTTGGCTCATCCAGCGCGATTCAAGATGGTTGTTGGTCTACTCAAGGACGAATGTAATGTTGCCCAGATACAGAAGGTATTGGGACTGCCTCAATCTACCATTTCCCAGCATCTTAGGATATTAAAAAATGCGGATATCATTAAAGGCAGAAGGGAAGGAACGAAAACATGCTACAGGGTGATTGATGCGAGGGTAAGAAAAATTGTGGAAATAATTAAAAGGAAATAATTTTTTTAGATTGTTTAATCATATTATTTATATATTCAAATAAAACAATAAATTATGGCATTCAATATAAGTGACATTGTATTTCTTGTAGTCATAGCGGCTGGTGTTGTTTTGTGCTTTTTACGTATGCTCAAAGGCCCCACCGCCCCGGACCGGGCTGTAGCGGTGGATACCACAGCTACGATTACCACCGCATTGCTTGTCCTTTTGGGTTCAATCTTTGAAAGATATGTTTATTTGGATGTCGCTTTAGTTTATGCGGTTCTAACCTTCATCGGTTCAGTTGCTATTGCAAGATTTTTGGAAAAGGGAATTTAAGTGCTGTTAGCAGGAACTATCGTTACAGGAATTGGTACAATATTCCTCTTCTTGGGAAGCCTGGGCATATTGAGAATGCCCGATGTCTATAACCGTCTGCAGGCAGGAACAAAGTGTACAACCCTGGGAGCTTTCTTGACCATCATTGGTGTTGGGATAATGCAACCCGACTGGTTGCCGAAGACGCTGGTTATTGCCTTGTTTATCCTTATCACCAATCCTATCTCTAACCACGCCTTGGGACGGGCGTCTCGTAAAAGCGGCGTTTCTTTGTGTGATAGAAGCGTTGTGGATAGGGCCAGTGAGTTTGAAGAATATAAGGAAAAGCAATGACCTTTGTTGTTTCATTTTTAGTAGTTTTAATGCTTGTTGGGGCCGTCGCAGCCTCTATTTTTAGAGACTTAATTAGCGCAGTAATTGCCGCAGCCTTGGTAAGCCTAATTGCTTCCATACTTTTCTATTTCCTTCAGGCTCCCGACGTAGCGATGGCTGAGGCTGCTATCGGCGCTGCATTGACTGCAGCCATCTTTATTATTGCCATCAGGCGAACAAAGAGGTACGAAGAATGAGAAGGACAGTTGC
>Ga0114918_10002637_pt1 | contig 16007 bp, 4 predicted proteins | sample LantaG_FD_87015 | JGI IMG/M metagenome (GOLD analysis project Ga0114918, IMG submission 87015) | Deep subsurface microbial communities from Baltic Sea to uncover new lineages of life (NeLLi) - Landsort_02402 metaG | ecosystem: Environmental > Aquatic > Marine > Oceanic > Sediment | place: Baltic...
AAACCGAAAACCAGGCCACTGCCATGGGCCTCTGCCTCTCCTCCCCGACGCTGGGCTCGGCGCACCCGGGATACTATGGCCAGAGGCCCCCGTCGTACGCAGGTAAGGATAATTTGTTGTTTTTGTTATGGGAGATAAACGAAGAAAACGATCGAAAAAGAAAAGCCCAAAAAGACTCACTCGATTCCCTAAATTTCATCATTAAAAAAAACAGGCGGCTACGGAGGGGGCTACGGCGGCTTCGGAGGATCGATGCCCGGAGGTTACGGCCGCCCGCCACGATATGGCGCCTCGGGGATGGGAGGAGGGATGGGGGGCATGGTGCGTTTTTTTTTTTTGTCGAGGTCCTCCGAGGTTGAGGAGGAAGTTTCGACCAAAAAAAACTTCGAAACATGCTCACTCTCTTTTTTCTTCCTCTCTCGGCAATCAAATTCTTTTGTTCAGATGGGAGGGGCTCTCGTGGGCATGATGCTGAGCTCTATGATGGGGGGAGGAGGAGGAGGAGGAGTCCACCACCACCACCAATCCTATGGAGGTGAGAGACTAGAGTTTTTTTCTATTTTCTTTTCAGGTCTGGTTGCACGACAGGAAAAAAAAACTCATTTCTCGCCTTCTCTCGCTTGCTCTCTCTTCCCTCTTCTTCCTAAAAAAACAGCAACAGGTGGGGGCTACGGCGGAGGCGCCTCCGTGATGTCAGGCGGGTTCGGTCAGAGCGGCTCGTTCAACAACGACGACAGCGGCCCTTCGAGCGGCTTTGGCCAGGCGGGATCCTTCTCGGGAGGGGGCTTCTCGGCTCCCGGAGGCGCCGGCAGCGGCTTCGGCTCGGCGGGGGACGCCACGGGAGGGGGCTTCTCGGCCCCAGGGGGCGACGACTGGTGAATGGAGGCCAGCGCTGCGAGTTGTAGTTGAAAAAAAAGAAAGGAGAAAAAAGAGCCTGCTACTAACACGAGTTAAAAAAAAAGCAATTCCTGGTTCTCTCTCTCTCCCAATTTCCTGGTTCTCTCTCTCTAGACCACGCCCTCGATCCGGTCGTCGATGTCACTGTATGCATTCCGGAGCTTCTCCTGTTTTTTGTTTCGTTTTTTGAGAGGAAAAAGAGAAAAAGGTGTGAGCTTTTTCGTTCCCCCTTTTCTTCTCCTCTTCTCTCTCTCCGCAAAAGAAGAGCAGAAAAAACCCGAGAGAAGAAAAAAAAACTCTTTTTCCTTACCAACATCTCCTCGTCCGCTCCCTCCCAGATCCCGCGCCCCGCTGCCTCGAGCATCCTCCCGACCACGTTCCTGAACGCCTCCGGGTTGTTCCTCCTGAGCGTGGACGCCATCTCCTCGTCCAGGACGTACGTTTCGGCCGCCTGCTGCCAGGTCCACGCCTCCTTGAACCCCGACGTCGCGCCCCAGCCGAGCATCGCCGTCATGCGCTGCCCGATCTCGAAGGCGCCGCCCGAGCCCGCTCCGGCCATCGCCTTGGCCCATTTGGGGTTGAGCAGCTTGGAGCGGTACTCGAGCCGGAGGACGGCGTCGAGGTCGCGCGGGGGCCCGTCGCCAAAGGCCTCGACGACGGAGACCGCGGGCAGCAAAGATTCCTGCTGCTCTTTCTCGTCGTCGTCGCTTCCGCTCCCCTTGCCTCCTTCCTCCCTCGCCCTCCGCGCCCTCGCGTCCCCGGCGGCCCGCGCCAGCGCCCCCGTGTTGGCGTAGTACTCGTTGATGTCGGTCAGGCCGTATTCGACCGAATCGACGGTCTGAACCACGCGCTCCGTCGTCGAGAGGAGGGACTCCAAGAGCTCGGGCCGCGCCGCGCCGGCCTCGCCGTCGGCGCCGCCGCGCCCGAAGGAAAAGGCGTTCCTGGCTGCCCAGGTCGCGCCCAGCTCCGCGCCAGAGTCCCAGGTCCCCGCCCCGACGCGCTCTCCGACCATCGAGCCGTAGTCCCCCGCGGGATTGCTGAAGAGCCTCGAGGCGGGGCGCGCGATCCCCCTCGCCTCGGCCTCCCTGGCGTGCTTCCTGATAAAGTTCTGCTCGTCGCTCTCGCCCTCGGCGGCGGCCGCAGCCTCGAACAGCGCGTCGAGCAGGTCGAGCACGTTGCGGAACGAGTCGCGGAAGATCCCGGAAACGTTGCACAGCACGTCGACCCGAGGGCGGCCCGGGGGGCTCAGCTCCGCGAGCGGGACGAGCTCGAAGCGGGCGACGCGGCCTGTGCCCTCGCTGACGACGCGCGCGCCGACGAGCCGCAGGACGATGCCGACGCTCTCCCCCCGGGTCTTGATCGCGTCGAGGCCCCAGAGGTTGACCGCGACGGTCTCTGGGAAGGGCTGCCGCGGAGAAAAATCGGCGGACGAGGCGGAAGAGGAAGCGGCGTGGGCCTTGAGGATGGCGTCGGCCGCGCGCGCGCCGCGCGCGACGGCTGTCGCCGATGGCATCCGGAACGGGTCGAGCGAGTAGATGTTCCTCCCCGTCGGCAGCACCCCGGGCCCGTCGCGGAGCAGGTCGCCGCCGGGTGCGGCGGCGACGTAGCGGCCGTCGAGAGCGGCGAGGAGGCCGGAGAGCTCGTCGGTGTTCTGCAGCAGGAGGGACCGGATCGCCTCCGCCTCCGGGAGGAGGTCGCGGGCCGCCGAGGGGGGGCCGGCGGCGGCGGAGGGGGCGGGAAGGGCGGGGGCCCCGGCCTCCGCCCTTTCCAGCGCCGCGCGGGCCGCCGCGACCCCGTTCCCCTCCGCGATCTCCTTCAGCGCCTCCGAGGGGACCCTCGGGGGCCCTTCCCCGTTGCCGTAATACGCTTCCAGATAGGATCCCATCTCTTTCGGGTTCGGGGCCTGCCCGAAGACGTGGAGCCCCTCGGAGAAGAGCCGCGCCTCGAGCGTCCGCAGGTACGAGGTCAGTCGAGACGCGTACGACGCGAACTCAGAGGCGCTGAGGGCCCCGAGGCCCTCCGGCGTCGGCGGGGAAGGGGGAGGGGAAAAGGGGCCCGCGGTGTCGAGAGAGACGGGGCAGTCCTTGTAGAGGCCCGAGGACGCGACGAGGTCGGCGATGACTCCCCGCGCGGCGCCCTCGGCCGCGGCGTCGCTGCCCGCCGCCGCCGCTTCCTCGCTCTCGCCGCCGCCGCCGCCGCCGCCGGCGACCTCCCTCCACTCCCCGAGGGCGTCGCCCAGGGCGGCGAGCTGCTTGTAGAGGCCCGAGCGCCCATACGGAGGAACATTGTAGCTGACTAGCGTCCCGAACCCGCGCCTCTTCGCCACGATCGACTCGGACGGGTTGTTGGCGGCGTAGACGTAAGCGTTGGGGAGGTTGCCCAGGAGGACGTCGGGCCACGAGAGCGCCGTCGACCCCAGCGGCGACCCCGGGAGCCACTCCACCGTGCCGTGCATGCCCAGGTGGAGCAGCGCGTGCGCCTTGAAGCCCCGCCGCAGGTGCAGGTAGAAGGCGGCGTAGCTCGGGTGCGGGGTGAGGTCGCGGTCGAACAGCAGGCGCATCGGGTCGCCCTCGATCCCCAGGGCGGGCTGCACGCCAAACCGCAGCTTGCCGAGCTCGATGCCGGCGGCGACGGGCGTGCCGTCGCCGCCCGTCGGCAGCCCTCCCGCGGCGGCCTGCGTCTGCCTTCGCAGATCGCCCCAGTTAGCCTCCATCCTGCGGACGAGGATGTCGCTCGGGGGCAGGAAGGGGATGGGGCCCCACTCCGTCGGGCCCCACGCTGGGGGGAAGGAGAGCCAGTCCCGGAGCTGCGCGGCCGGGACGTCGGCGGCCGCGGCGACGGCGCCAAAGTGGGCCGCGGAGCGGGCGCCTCCCCCGCCCCCTCCCTCTCCTCCGACGCCGGCCGCGAGCACCCCCGCCGCCCCGCGAGCGAGCGCGCGGGGCTGGAGCTGGCGAGCCAGGGCGTCGATCACGGCCTGCCCCACCCCGGCCCACTTTTCGGGGCCGCCGGTTTCGGCCTCGGCCGCCGCCGCCGCCGCCGCCGCCGCGCTGCCTCCTCCCGCTCCGCCGCTCCCCTGCCTCTCCCGAGCCCTGCTCCCGGGGCCCAGGTCGTATCCCGCCCCGTCCATCGCCCCGACGATCGCGTCGATCGACCTCGGAACGTCCAGCAGCGCGGCAGTGCCCGTGGCGCCGACCCCGGGAGGGAAGCCGTAGAGCACCGCGGCTACGCGCCGCTCGGCCGGCGGCGTCCGGCGGAGCGTCACCCACGCGAGGACGCGCGCCGCGAGGCTCGCGACGCGCTCGCGGACCAGGAAGATGTCGCCGTTGACGAGGCCGCCCAGCGGCAGGGCGTCGACGGCGCCGTCGAGCTCGGGGAGGGCGTAGAGGACGACCGACTGGAGGCCGGAGACGCCGTCCTTGGCCCAGGCACGCACGTCCTGGATCAGCAGCGGCGCCGCGACGAAGTACGGGACGTCCTTGGACTGCAGGATCTCCCTCGCGACCTCGGCCTGCCTGCCGCCCTCCATCGTCCCGGCCGGCCCGCCGACGAGCGGGAAGCCGATCGTGGACACGACGGCGTCGACGCGGACCCTGGCGGAGGGAGCCGCGGAGTAGGAGGAGAACTCGGCGGCGAGGTCGGGGCCGGGGCGCAGGGGGGCGCGGGGCCCGGCCGCGCCGCCGCCGCGGCCGGGCCGGCGGCGCCCGCTCCCCGCCTCCCGGCCCCGGCCTCGAGCTCGGCGTCCGTCGTCAGCAGGTCCCTCACGACGGTGTGCGCCTCCACCCCGTTGATGAAGATGGGCACCGGGACGAGCCCCCCCTTCTCCAGCTCGTCGATGAGCTCGGGGAGGTAGGGCTGGTCGGTGACGACGTGCTTGCGGTACAGCAGCACCGCGACGACGGGCGCGCCCGCCGGCGCGCGGCTGGCCCTCCCCGAAGAGGCGTACCACCGCAGGTACTCGGTCGGCGTGGCGAAGACGTGTCCCGGTCTCGCCGGGTGGACGCAGCCCGTGGCTGGGGTTTCGACGATGGGGGCGGGCTCGGCGATGGCGGCAACGGGGGGATCGGGAGAGGAGTCGGAGACGGAAGCGAAGGCCTCGCCGCGGAGGAGCTTGGCCGCGAACGCCGACAGCGCCTCGAGCGGACTCGAAGGCGAAGCAGAGCTCGAGTCCGCCGTTCCTCCCGCTCTCTCTCCACCCCCTCCTCCCTCGGCCTCCGCGGCGACGTCCAGCACCTCGTCGGCGAGGTACAGCAGCATCGACGTGACGTTCTGTCTTCCCCCCGAGTTCCAGTACGAGTACGTGGTCAGCCAGCGGCGCACGTCGGCGGCGGCGCGCCCTGGGAGGAATTTCAGCAAAGCCGGGCCGACTTTCAGGAGAGACAGGTAGCCCGCGAGTCGGTCCTCTTCCTGTTTTTTGAGAGTTTTTTGTTGATGTTGGAGAGGGAACAGAGAGAAGGAGAGAGAAAGGGAAGAGAGCGTGAGAGTTTCTTCTTCTTCTCCTTTCTTTGAAGTTTTCGTTCCCCCCTCCGAGAAAAAATAAAGAAACCAAGCCCCCCCCCCCTCTGGCACGTACCCTCCCCGACCCGAAAAGCGACAGCACTTTCTTCACCGCCGGCGGCGGGCCCTTGCTTTTTCCGGAGGGGTCCATCTTGAAGCTTCCGAGCTTCGTCGTCGCCATCAGCTCCAGCGCCGACTCGAACGCGAGCCGCACTTGTGTCCTCTCGAAGTCGATCCGCGACCTCAGCCACTCGATCTGGTCGTAGTCGAAGACCAGCGAGCAGAAGACGGCGTCGGCCGTCGACAAGGCTTCGGCGAGCTCTCCCGACCGCGGGCCCGAGATGTCCGCGTCGCAGAAGACGCGCACCGACAGCCCCGGGCGGCAGCGGCAGGCGTCGGCCGCGGCCAGCTCGTAGAGGCGCGCGTTGAAGGACTCGAAGCCGGCGACGAGGACGAGGGAGCGCGGGCCGTGGGCAAGCGGACGAACGTTGCGCGAAGAAGAGGAAGAGGGAGAGGGGGAGGAAGAAGGAGAGGGAGAGGGAGTCGGCGGGGAAGAGTCGGAGGCGTCCTCGCTCCTCCGGCGGGCCGCAGCGCGCCGCTGCCGCGCCTGCGCGCCCTCGAGCGCGCTCTCGAGCGCGGCCTCCTCCGATTCGACGCGCGACCTGGTGGCCTTGAGCGACGCCGCCTTGGCTTGGAACGCCGGCCAGGAGAGGAGGCGACGGGGGGCAGCGGCGTCGCCCGCCGCCGCCGCCTCTCCGGCCTTGGCGGACAGGAGCGCCCGCGCCGCGGCCGGGTCGCCGCGGCCGAGCGCGAGAAAGTCGGCCTCGGTGAACCGCGAGGGGGCCTCGAGCCGCTCGACCTCGCCTCGTCCTTCCTCTCCTTCGACGGGTTTGTCGTACGAGAGGCCTCCGAAGGCGGCGGAGTAGGCGTCGTCGAGCTGGGATTGGAGGTCCGAGGCCTGAGGGAGAGAGAGAGGAAGAGAGAGAGAGAGGAAGAGAGAGAGAGAGAGGAAGAGAGTTGGAAGGTGTCGAGAGAGGGTGAGCAAACGGCAACAAGAGAGGGAGCAAAGCATCGATCTTGGAAAAAAGGCACCCCTCTCCCTGTCTCCCTCACCTGTTCTCTCAGCCTGGCGAGCTGCACGCCGATGTCGTCATCATCGACGTCTCCGTCTGCCGCCGCGAGCCGCTCGAGGCCCGCGGAGAGCCTCTCCGCCGACGAGACCTGGCTCGATGGCGACGGCGACGACCGGGCGACGACGGCCGAGGCGCCACGCCATCGTCGACGGCGCCCGTTTACGCGGACCTGAGAATTGGGGGTCGAGGCGCCTTGCTCGGTGGGGACCAGGCGCAGGGGAGTATAGGGGAGGATCGACGCTGCACCGAGGCGGAGCGGGCGGGACACTGGCCCTCGAGCCGAGCAGCCCGGCGCGTTGACAGCAGGCGGCATCTCTCCTCGAGTAGAGAGGGAGAGGGGAAATGGAAAAAAACTCTTGACTTTTTTCTTCCTCTCTCCTCGTTCTCTTCTCCTTTCTCTTCTCGCCTGCCTCCCTCCCTCTCTCTCCGACCCTCCGCGCGCTGGCGAGGAGGAGGCGGGGAGGAGCTGCTCAATCCCTCCCCACAGCAGCAGCGCATTCTCTTATGGCTGGCCGTACCCTTCGCTGCTCCTTTTGTATTCGAGGAGGGCGCGCGAGTGCGCCGAGAGTTTCGAGCTAGCAACAACAAGGAGACACCCACCCCGGGCCCGCGGGCGCGCGAGAGAGGGGCGCTCGACGACGGAAAGAAAGAGAAGCGAAGAGAGCCTCTTCCGCCGCCGGGGAGGTACCAAGACGGCGCCTTTAAGCGCGCGCGTTTTCGCGCGCTCAACGCGGCGACCGAGGAGGCCGGCGCGGCGCGGAGCGACGGGAAGGGGGCTGACCGAGCCCCCCTTGCTGGAACGGAAGCAAGAGGAGGAGGAGAGACCGGCGACGCTTTTCCGTTTTTTTTTCTGCTTCGGGCTTGGTCGCCTCCACCTCCTGGCGTCGCCCGATCGCCCCAGCGCATCTTCTTTCCAAAAAATCGCCTCGCTCACACCGGGGACAAGCTCTCCCTCCAAACTATACTGCGAATCCACCCACAATCAGAAAATGGATCAGCCAAGTCTCTGCGATGGCAATTTAAGGCTGTTCTAGCGCTCGGGGCGCTCGGCACGGAGGCGGGCCCTCTTTCCGTCTCTTCGATTTTCCGCGAGGAGAAGAGCCCGAGGAGAAGAGCCGCTCGCACCCTCTCTCACTTTTTTTTCCGCTCCTCTTGCTCTCTTCCCGCTCGATTCCGGCGTTTTTGGTTCGCGGACCAAAAAAACGAAGCTGCAAGCAGAGCGACGCCTCGAGAAGAAACGGCCTTCCTGTAGTCCCCTGACTACCACTATGGAGCATCCTGGCCCGCCAGACGGCGTGGCGACGGGAAGGTACGTCCTTGTCGCGGCTGCGACGAGGGAGTCGGTTCGTTCGACTTGGCGTCGAAAAAAACAAGCGCGATGGGTTTGCTTCGTCGATGATGTTGCCTTATAGTCGAAAAAAGTCTGCTGTTGCTGGCCCCCCTTCCGCACCCTCCTGCCCTTCTTCTCGGCCTCCGCGAGCATCGCGCGACTCGCACTGCGCACATTTGCGGAGAGAAAACAGCTCTACGCGACAACTATTGATGCGTAGAATGCGAGAGCAAAAAACATGATCGTCGCCGTTGTTCTCCTCGGCTTCTCTCTCCTCAGGCCATCGAGCTCGAGTTGGTTGTCTATTTCTCTCTCGAAGCTCTCGCGCGCTCGCGCGAGCTCTAAACTCGCTTTGTGCTCCTAATTGCTGCCCCGAGGTGTGCTAGATGTCGCGTTGGGTTCGCCTGGCTGCGTTTCCGGCTTCTAGAGAGGCCCAGCGTGGTGGCCCGAGGAAGGCACAATCCCTTCGAGCGAGAAAAAAATTCAAACTAAGCTTCAGCTCTTGCTCCGCATCTTTTTTGCTTGCCCTGCGTCTTGGCCCTTGCCCTTCCTCTTCTCGCCCATTTCACTCTCCCTCTTTCGCTCTCTCCCCCTTTCTCACCACTCCCCAACGCGCGGCATCTGAACGAACTGCGATCAACAGGCTCAAGGACAATTCCAATTCGGAGGCCGCCGACGGCGGAGCCGACGGCAGCGCCAAGCCGGTGACAGCGACGCCGACAAAGTCGATCGCTGTCGTCGCCGCTTCGACTTCCGGCGCAGCAGCAGCGGCTGCCGCAGCGGCAAAGGCCTCTTCGCCGCCCGCGCCGCCCTCCTCCTCTGCTGGCCACCCCGGAGCCTCGACGCCGGCCCCTCCGCGCAGCGCCGCGGCGACGGCGACCCTCTCGCCCTTCGCCGCGCTCGCTCAGGCCCCGGCCTTTGACGACGACGACGACGTCGAGAATGCTCCTGCCGACGCCGCCGCTCCTGCTGCCGCTGCTGCCGCCGGCGGGGCGTATCAGTGGGGCGTCGGCTTCAACACCGCCACGGGCAAGTTCGAGGCTGCTCCCGCTGCTGCTGCTGCGAATGCCTCGGACGCCGCAGATGACGCCGTGGGGGCACTCTTCGCCCTCGCGGACGCCGGCGGCGCCGCTTCCTCTGCCGCGCCCCTCTCGCGCCGCAACTCCTCTGGCGGCGCGGCCCACAAGCCCCGCGCTCCGAGGGGCAGCGACAAGCGCGCCGCCGCCGCCGCCGCCGCCGCCGCTGCTTCTTCCTCCGGAGGAGCCGACTCGGACGGAGCGGCAGCTGCTGCTGCCGCCCCCGCCGCTGCGGCCGCCGCCCCCCGCGGCCGCGGCCGCCCGCCGCTCTCGATCCCCTCGGGCGCCTCGCCCCGCGGGGCCTCCCCGCGCGGCGCGTCCCCCGACGGCGGAGGAGCAAGCGCCGCCGCTGGAGCAGCGGGGGCGACCGCCGCCGCCAACCCTCCCGCTCCTGCTCCTGCCCGCCGCCCCTCGGCCCCGCCGCGCTTCCGCTCCGTCGTCTGGGACAAGGAGTCGGCCGCCTGGGAGGCCCGCATCCTCGAGGCGGGGAAGTCGAGGTCGCTCGGCCGCTTCGCGCGCGAGGCAGACGCGTCGGCCGCCGTCGCTGCCGAGGCTGCGGCGATGCGCGCTGCCGGTCGCGTGCCGCAGGAGACGACGACCGTCGGGGCGGCCTCGGCTCCCCGGTCGAGGACGCAGGCCGCGTCGAGGGCCGCGAGCGGAGGCGGGGGCGTCGGGGGAGGAGGAGCGACGGCGGCGGCGACGCCCGTCGCCGCCGCAAACGACGACTTCGGCAGCGGCGGCACCGACGAGCCCGCCGAGCCCAGCTCCGCGGCAGCTGCTGCTGCCGCCGCCGCCGCCGCTCCCGCCGCTCCCTCTTCCGGTGGCCCCGCCCCCGCGGCCTCCGACGGCGCCGCCCGCTCCACCGGGACCGCCGCGACCGCGACCGCGACCGGCACTGCAGCGACCGGCGCCGCCAACAAGGGCTCGTCGAAATTCCGCGGCGTCTCGTGGAACTCCAACTGCGGCAAGTGGCGCGCGCAGGTCTGGAAGGGCAGCGACGTGCACCACCTCGGCTACTTCTCGGACGAGCTCGACGCCGCGAGGGCCTACGACGCCGCCGTCCTGTCGCTGCGCGGGCCGAACGCGCCGACAAACTTCTGCCCCTCGAACTACGGGTACCCAGCGCGGCCCGCCGGCGCCGCGCAGGGAGCTGCGAGCAGCGGCGGCGGCGCTCCGAGGCCCAGGGCCCCGAGGCGCTCCAACAACGGCTCTGCCGCGCCGTCGAGGGCAGGGAGCGCGTCGTTGGGGGGCAGCATGGCTGCTCACGCGGGCGCCGGCGCCGGCGCCTCGCCGCCCCCTCCCTCCTCTGCCGGGGGGGGACCCGCGGGCCCTGCCCCCGCCCGCTCGAGGGGGCCCCGCTCCTCTTCGGGCGCCAAGCGCACGGCGTCCGCCGCCGCCGCTGTGCACGCGAAAGCCGCTGCCGCCGCCGCCGCCGCTGCTGCGGGGCTTGCCGCTGCCGCCGCCGCCGCCGCCGCGAACGCAGACGCCGCCGGAGGAGTCGAAGGAGGACAGCAGCGGCAGCAGCGACCCGCCGCCGGCGCCGCCGCCGCCGCCGACGAAGGAGTCGACGCCGACGCCGAAGACTCCAAGTACCTGGGCGTCTCCAGGGCCCAGGCTCCCTCCCGCGGCTGGGTCGCCGAGCTCTGGGACGGCAGGGCCTTTGTTCTGCTCGGGACATACGCCTCCGAGGCCGGCGCCGCGCGGGCCTACGACGCGGCAGTGCTGCGGCTCCACGGCGCCGCGGCCAACACCAACTTTGGCCCCGCCGCCACTGCCGCCGGCTTCAACAAGAGGGCGCGCTCTCGCGCAGGCGAAGGCGGAGGAGGAGGAGGAGAGCAGCGGCAGGGGGAAGGGGAAGGGGAAGAGGACGAGCTCGAGATGTCGGCGATGGAGGTGCTCGCCTCGTTCTCGTGCGAGGTGGCGAACAACGAGGTCGTCAGCGCCGCTCCTCCCCCCGCCGCTCCTGCAGCTCCTGCTTCTGCTCCTGGCGCGGAGGGAGGAGAGGACAAATCCGCCGCGAAGGAGGGAGGAACGGCTGCTGTCGCTGCCGCTGGCGCCCTCGAGCTCCCGAGGCTGCCGCCGCCGATCTCGACGGCGGCGGCAGCGCCCGCCGCCGCCGCCGCCGCGGGGGCCGTCGCTCCTGCCGCTGCCGCCACCTCGGCCCCGGACGGCGCGTCCCCTCGCGAGTCCTTTGCGCGCTCCCCGGCGCCCGAGGGCCTCCTGCTGAGGCCGGCCACGGCCGCGGGGGCCGTCGCCGGGGCTGCTGACGAGGCAGCCGCAGCCGCTGCAGCGGCCGATGCTGCGGGAGGAGGAGCTGCTTCCGACGCCGCCGCTGCTGCTGCTGCCGTTGGCGCTTCCGCCGACGCTGCCGCCGCCGACGAAGATGACGAAGAGGACCGCACGGCCCGCGACGACGGCGGCGCCGTCGCCGGGCTCGACCGAGCCGAGTCCGTCGCGACGTCGCCGTTGCGGCCCGTCGGCAAGCTCGCGCGCGCGATAAGCTCTGCTGCCGCGGCCGCGGCGGCGGCGAGGAGGAGCGGGGTGCTGGCCGCGTCCAACGCCGCCGCGGCCGCCGCAGGGGCCGGGACGATCGCGGGAGGAGGGGGCCCTTCCTCTACTGCTCCTGCTGCTGCTGCTGCTGCTGCTGCTGCTGCTGGTGGTGCTGCTGCCGTGGCGCCCAAGGAGGAAGAGGAGAGCGCTGCTGCCGCTGCTCCTGCTGCTGCCGCTGCTCCTGCTCCTGCCGCAGACGCCGGCGGCGGCAACAAAGACACCGAGGCCGAGGCCGCCGCGGCGGCGCTCTTCGGAATGTTCTCCGTCGCCCCCGCTGCTCCCCCTCCTCTTTCTGCGGCCAGGGCCCCGCGCTCCCAGTCCGCCGGAGGCGGAGGCGGAGGCCGAGGCGGCCGCTCCCGCCCCGGCAGCGGCTCCCGCTCCCGCGGCGGCGGCGGCGCGGCCGACGACGGCGCGCCGCCCAAGTCGAGCTCGTTCAAGGGCGTCTCTTGGCACAAGCACTCGCAGAAGTGGTACGCCTACATCCAGGCCGGGGGCAAGATGCGCGGGCTGGGCTACTTCACGAGCCCGAGCGACGCGGCGGGGGCCTACGACGCCGAGGCGAGGAGGGTGCACGGGGCGAGGGCGCTGCTCAACTTCCCGCGCGAGGGCGAGGCGAGGGCGCCGCGGCCGGGGGGCGCTGCCGCCACCGTCGCCGCTGGCGGGAGCAGGGTCGGCTCCGCTTCCGCCTCCGGCGCGAACGCTGCCCTGCCCGCCGCCGCCGCGGGAGCAACCGCTGCTCCCGCTGCTGCTGCTGCTGCTGCTGCTGCTGCTTCCGCGCCGGCTGCTCCCCCCGAGACCGGCGACGCTGCCGCCACCGCCACCGCCGCGGCCGCGGTCGCTTCCGTGCTTCCGGCGCTCGACAACCAGCAGCTGCTCCAGCTCCAGCCCCCGGCGACGGCCCCGCCGCGCGCGCGCGCCCCGAGGCCCAGGCCGCCCTCCGCGGCGTCGTGGTCCGAAGGGGAAGGAGGCGGAGAGGGAGGAGGGGAAGGGGAGGAAGCGCCGATGGAGGAAGACGAGCGGAAGGACGAAGCTGCCGCCGGCGGCGGAGGAGAAATGCCTCCTCCGCCGCCGCCGCCGACCGCTCCCGCCGCCCCTTCCACTTCGGGAGCAGTAGCGAAGAGGGCGACTGCGAGCGGCACCTCCGCCGGCGCCAACGCCAACGCTGGAGGCGGCGGCGGCAATGGCCGCGTCGGCACGCGCTACTCGGAGTTCCGCGGCGTCTCGTGGCACAAGCACCGCCGGCTGTGGCAGGTTTACGTGCACGTCTCCGCCTCCGCTGCCGCCGCTGTGGCCGCCGCGGTGGCCAGGGCTGCGGCAGCGGCGGCGCAGGCGGCGAACGATGTAAACGCCGCCGCCGCCGTCGCGCCCGCCGCCGCGCCCGCCGCTCCCGCCGCGCCCGCCGCGCCCGCGCCGCCCGCGCCGCCCGCCCGCTCCTCCTACCACCTCGGCTACTTCCAGCTCGAGCTCGACGCCGCGAGGGCCTATGACCGCGAGATCCTGCGCGCGCGGGGGGCCGAAGCGGCCGGGGCCAGCATCAACTTCCCGGTCTCCGACTACCTGAGGCCCGACGGGAGCTGGATCGAGCCCCCGCCGCCGGCGAGGGCCGGGTCGGCTTCGGCGCTCGCCGCCGCTGCCGCGAACGCCGCCGCTGGCGCCTACGCCGCCGCGGCCGCCGCTGCTGCCGCTGCCACTCAGACGACTTCCGCGCCGCCTTCTTCCTCTGCTGGCGCCCCTGCTGCTCCCGCTCCGGCTCCCGCGCACAGGCCAAAGGCCCTGCTGCAGGCCCTGGCGGCGTCTTTGGAGGCCGCCACGGCCAGCGGCGGCTCTCCGGCCCCCGAACAGCACTCAGGAGGGGGCTCCGAGGCTCCCTCCGCCGTCGCCGCCGCCGGGAGAAGGCGCTCGAGAAAGCCCTCCCGCGTCTTCTCCTCCGCCGGGGACGGCCCGCCGCCTCCCCCGCCTCCTCCGCCGCCGCAGAGCCGCTCGCGCCCTTCCTCCTCTGCCGCCGCCGCCGCAGCGGCGCCCTCGGACCCGGACTCGGTCGCCGCCGCCGTGACGAGCGGCAGCGGGCGGGCCCGCAAGCCCTCGGAGAAGGCGGTCGCCGCCGCCGCGAGTGCCGCCGCGCTCGCCGCCGCGGCCCTGGCCGACAAGCAGCAGGCGGGGGCGAGGGGGGGTTCCGCCGCCTTCCCCGCCCCTTCTTCCCGCGGCGGAGGGAGGGGCCGCTCGGTCTCCGTCGCGGCGGCGGCCGCCGGAGGAGGCGCCGGCAGCAGGGGGGCGAGCAGGGGAGCGAGCCGCTCCCGCTCCCGCTCCCGCAGCGCGCCGCCGCGCGAGGAGGAGGCCGCCGCCGCCGCCGGCGCCGCCCCTTCCTCCTCCGCCGCCGCCGCCGCCGCCATCCCCCCGCACCCGGGCAAGTCCCGCTTCCGCGGGACCACCTGGCTCGACAGGGAGAAGAAGTGGCTCGCGCGCGTCTGGGACGGCGCTCGCCAGGTCACGGTGGGCAGGTTCGAGAGTGAGGAGGCCGCTGCGCGGGCGCACGACCGCGAGGCGCTCAGGCTGCGCGGGCCCGGGGCCTTGCTCAACTTCCCGCTGGGGCCGAGCGCGCTCGCTGTTGCGACGGCCGCTGCTGCTGCTGCTGCTGCCGTTCCGTCGGCCACCGGGCCCGTGCTCTCCGCCGCGGAGGTCGCCGCCGCGGTCGCCGCCGCCGCCGCCACGGTCCAGGAGGGGGAGGAGGACGGCGACCAGGCCCCTCCCCCCGCCGCCGCCTCCGCCGCCGCCGCTGCCGCGCCCCCCCGTCCCCCGCCCAAGATCACCTCGCGCTTCAAGGGCGTCTCCTGGAACGCGGCGTGCTCCAAGTGGGTCGCCGTCATCTGGGACCGCGAGCTCAAGAAGGCGCGCCACGTCGGCTCGTTCGACGGCGAGGAGGACGCCGCGAGGGCCTACGACGCCGAGGCGTTCCGCGCGGCCGCGGCGACGTACGTCTCGAACGCCTCGGCGAACCCCTCCGCTTCGCGCACGCCGCCGCCGCCGCCGCCCTCCGTCGAGGCCGCTGCCGAAGCCATCGCCGCGTCGGCGGGGCTCAACTTCCCGCTCCCGAGATCCCCGGGAGGGGCCACGGCCCTGGCCCCGGCCCCGGCGCCCGCTGGCGCCGGAGCCAAGGCCGCGGCGGCAAAGCAAGAGGCCGCCACCGCCGCTGCCGCCGCCGCCGGTGCTTCTGTCGCCGTCGCCCCGGCTGCTGCGGTCTTTCCCCCCGCTTCCACCTCCACCGCTTCCCAGAAGCAGCAGCAGCAGCAGCAGCAGCTACAGCAGCAGCAGCAGCGCTTCCGCGGCGTCTCGTTCAACAAGTCGTGCGGCAGGTGGGAGGCGCGCCTCCACGAGGGCGGGCGGAACCACTACCTCGGCAACCACGACGCTGCGGCGAGCGCGGCGCGGGCGTTCGACGTCGCGGCGCTCGCGCTGCGCAGCGGGAAGGCCGCAGCGACCAACTTCCCGGCGTCGGAGTACTCGCGGGAGGAGATCGAGGCGGTTCGCGCGAAGCTGCAGAGCGCGGGGGCAGGAGGGCCCGGGACGGCGACGGCGACGACGACGACGACCACGGCTGCCGCTGCTGCCGCGGCGGCGGCGGTCGCGAGCGCGGCGGTGGCGACAGCGGCGCGCGCCTTCGGTAGCGCGGCGTTTGCTGCGGCCGGAGGAGCGGGCAGCGGCAGCATCGCCCTCTCCTCCTCGAGGCCCGTCTCCGCCGCGGCGCCGCCTGTCACTCCCGCCGTGTTCGTCGGCGGAAACGGAGTCGGAGGAGCCGGAGGAGTGACGGCTCCGTCGGCGCCCCCTTCCTCTCTGCTCGCCGCCGGCGGCGGCTCCTCTGCTGCCGCCGGGGGCGCTCTGGGGCGCCCGGACTCCGCGGCGGCCTCTACCGCGGCGCTCTCTGCGGCCCTCGCCGCCGCAGCGAGCAACGAGAACAAGGGCGTCAAGCGCTCCGCTTCGTGCAAGCTGCTCCCGCCGCTGCTGCCCGGCGGCGGCGGAGTGAACGGCAACGGCGTTGCCTCGTCGCCAAAAAAGGCCCGCGTGGGCTCTCTCGGAGGAGGAGGGGCCGCGTCGGCCGTCTTGCTCGCGCCCGCTGCCCCGCTGGTCACCTCTGCCGCAGCTTCCCGCGACCGCGCGTCGCTGGGCTCAGCGCAGACGCGCGTTGCCGAGAGGGGAGGGCTGCCGCCGGTCGCGGCCTCGGCTGCTGCCCTCGCCGCTTCGACAAGGGCGGCCGCCGCGGACGACGCTTAGAAAAACTTTTCGTTTTCGTTTTCGACCCTTTGTTTTTGTTTCTTTTGCTTCTTTACAAATGATCGAGTACCCTTACCACGATGAGAAAGAGAGAGACATATATAGTACTACTAGAACGTAGAGAGAGAATGGAGTGGAGTGGAGTGGAGAGAGAGAGAGAGAGAGAGAGAGAGAGAGAGAGAGAGAGAGAGAGAGAGAGAGAGAGAGAGAGAGAGAGAGAGAGAGAGAGAGAGAGAGAGAGAGAGAGAGAGAGAGAGAGAG